>Ga0316611_1000039_pt1 | contig 62915 bp, 73 predicted proteins | sample MIS2016202_MG_FD_207675 | JGI IMG/M metagenome (GOLD analysis project Ga0316611, IMG submission 207675) | Microbial mat bacterial communities from Middle Island sinkhole, Lake Huron, Michigan, United States - MIS.2016.202 | ecosystem: Environmental > Aquatic > Freshwater > Lake > Sediment... | reverse complement strand
ATTGCAATGACTTTTTCAGGCTTTTTACGATATTTTGTAGCTATAAGTCTCAATCAAAGAAGGCAGCGCGATGCGCCGCCTTCTTTGATTGGGGTTTTGCATTGCTATACACTAGCGATAGAAGTATAGGCATACTTTTTTGAAAACCTGATATAGAAACAGTTTTAGGCTCATAACTAAGAAAGTTTTAAAAAATATGGGCAGAAGTATTGACAAATGCTCTTTTAATCTACATAATAAGGAGCGCTTAAATAAAGAAATACAAAAAACGATCTGTAAAGCAGTTAGTAGAAAGCAATTCTTTACTTAAAAAGCAAGAATTTGGGTTCGTAGTTCAATTGGTTAGAGCACCGCCCTGTCACGGCGGAAGTTGCGGGTTCGAGCCCCGTCGAACCCGTTCTATAAAGAACGGATAACAACAAAAAAGGAATCGCTAAGCGGTTCCTTTTTTGTTGTTTTGTTAATGCCAAGTATTTTGTTTAGGCGCGATCGCTTCTGTAATCTCGGTGAAAGTAAAGGGCTAGCCTTTACAACTCTCTAAGTAAATTGTCATATTCACCATGAGAGCCAATCCAAAACCAAATAATTGTTTGACTATCTTGTTTAACTCCCACTGCACGCCAACCGATGCCGACCCTGATCGAATAAACGGGTTGTTTGGCGTTTACTTTTTTAAATTCTAAACTGGGATGATTGGGATCTTGCTGCCAAAGTTGATAGTTTTTACGAGCAGCTTTTTGAACTCGTTCGGGTAGTTGGGCAAAAAAGTTTGATAAATTCTTCATCTAACTCTGATCTCATAGCTGGTCGAAACCTAAAATCTTGGTTTTCCCTTTGAGTGAGTTATTTAGAGCTTTGGTGGCAAGTTGATCGAGCTTACTTGGCTGGGGTTGAGACAGGGTTTGCAACCAACGCATTTCGCTTTCAATGTCTTCAAGAAATTGGGTAGCAAATTCATCTTGCAGATATTCGGGCAAGGATTGCGCTTTTTCAAATGCTTGTAATAGTAAGCTAGTCATACTTTTGATCTCTTACAATTTTGTTCAAGTATATCTTCACTGTAACTGATCGCCTCTTTAATCTCTGTGAAAGTAAAGGGCGATCGCCTAAGTTTTTTAGTTGAATCTGCTCACAAAATTTGGCACAGATGTTTTTAAAACATTGAGTAAGTCTGTAACCGACATAGGTGGCTTTTTTAAATCACTTGCCTGAGTTTGGAGAACTTGCCTGATCTCTTGAGGAAACAAATCATGTAGATAGGTCAAAAATTGATCGGCACTTTGGGCTTCAACTTGATATTGGCTCAGAACTATTGCGGGAAAGTGCTTCAAATTTTCGGTGACGATTACATGAGCTTTGGCAATCAGAGCCGCCGCTAAAACATGGCGATCGCCTTCATGGTTATCCATACAAGGAATTAAGCGATCGGTGAAATAGCCTCGGTTAAGCGGTCATCTTCTGGTGTATAAAATCCCAACTCTTGACTAAGTTCAGTTAGTTCACTCAAAGCTTGATGACGCTGAGTATCTCTCTGCTTTTTGTACTGCATTAAATCTTGAAACTGGACGCGGCGATGCGTACCCACCTTGATATAGGGGATATCGCCTTGATCTAACAATTTATATAAATAGGGGCGTGAAACATTGAGCAAGTCAGAGGCTTGAATCGTACTCAAATGCAAGTTATAAGGAACCAAGGATATAACTTGTCCCGATGCCATCATGTGAATAACTTGCCGAAGGGCTTGATATATGGAGTCGGGCAACATGATTTCTTCACCGTCTAGACCGACAAGCTTGGGATATGCTTTTTCTAGCATTGCCTCTAGGCGTTGTATGGGTAGGGTGTCTGGCTCAGGTGCAAAGACAGAATCTGGTAGGTCGTTCAACATATACATTTTAAAGATTGCTGATGTTGAGATGGGTTGATTTTTTGAAGTAAGTGTAATAAGTGTAAATATACTATATGCCAATAAGAGCGATCGCCTCTTTAATCTCTGTGAAAGTAAAGGGCGATCGGCTGATTAACTATAATCCCGATGAATATCAAATTAATATTGACAATTGATATTTAAAGTGTGATCATGATCTTAACAAGACCCGCCAAGGCTATGCGAAAGTACCCTCAAACTGTGCGGGTTCCTTAGTTTTTAGGGATATTACCTGTATTTATTTGTGGCACGCGATTTCACTAAACCCGCTAAAACTTTTGAAGAGCAGGTGCAGTTGCTTCAGTCACGAGGCATGATTATCGGTGATGTGCAGGAAGCAATTTTTTATCTTCAGCATCTTAACTACTATCGGCTTAGTGCTTATTGGCTACCTTTTGAGTTAGATCATAAAAGTCACCAATTTGAGCCTGACACAAAGTTTGAAGATGTTCTCAAGCTTTACATTTTTGATCGGGAACTTCGACTGTTATTGCTGGATGGGATTGAACGTATAGAGGTTTCAGTGCGTAGTCAATGGGCATATCAACTAGCAATTTTGCACAATCCTCATGCTCATCTTGATTCCCAACTATTTAATCCTCGTTATTGGCAGAGAGATTTGAAGGCTTTATCTCAAGAGGTCGATCGCTCACAAGAGACTTTTATTCATCATCTACAAAATACTTATAACGAACAGCTACCGCCAGTTTGGGCTGTCTGTGAGGTTATGTCTATTGGATTGTTGTCCCGATGGTATAGCAGTTTGAAGCCTTATCAAACTCGTTCGGCGATCGCCAAAGTTTATCGAATCAATGATTTTTCCTGTTGATTGGCAGCAGATGAGGATTTGGCAAGATATCGTATAGGGCGATCGCTTCTGTAATTTCTGTGAAAGTAAAGAGCGATCGATACAAATGATGTGGTAGGCTGTTTCACAGCAATATTTTTAAATTTATGCCGCTAGAGGATGGAGACAAACGCAAGCCACCGAGAGGACTTAATTTAGCAGAAAGGCACGTTCAGAAGCATTTGCCTGATACGCCGCAGATGTTAAAACTGTTGAAGGAAGATGGTAAAGCTCATGTGTTTAATGATCGCCAAACTTTACTTGAGGTTACTGAGGCTTTGTTTAAGTCGGGTGAGTTTATTGGCACGGTGAGAGGTCATGAACGATATGGGATGTATTTTGATTTAGCAATTGGCTATAGAATTGATTTAGCAGGGACTCGATTGCCGTTGTATTTTGCAGAAATGAAAATTATTAAGGGTGAATATCATGTCATTCCACGCACAAAACCAAGCGAAATTATCTAGTTGGAAGTTTATTGAGATGTGGGTCGATCCTAGTTCCGATCTGCCCTATGTGTTGATGTTGGTTGGTGATGTGGATGGAAGCTATACACTTTATGATCCAACTGAGGGGTATCAAGTGGTTTATGCGGCGCGAGATTATGAGAAGGTGAAAGATTTTCTATTGGAAGATGAGTATGTGCAGATTCGCGGTAGATATCAGGAAAATGTTGAAGCACGAAAATCTGAGCCTATATTTGCTTAGGCGCGATCGCCTCTTTAATCTCTGTAAAAGTAAAGGGCGATCGCATATTGGTATATTTTAATTAGCCAAGAATTACCATGTGTTATTTTTAAGTTATGCCAGCGATTTTAAGGATTGGTGCATATCGTTTTTATTTTTACAGTCACGAACCAAATGAACCACCGCATATTCACATTGATCGCGATAACTTGACAGCTAAGTTTTGGTTGCAGTCGGTTAGCCTAGCTCAAAATATTGGGTTTCCTGCTAAAGAGTTAAGAAAATTGCAATCTATGGTAATCGAAAATCAAACACAATTATTGGAGGCATGGTATGAGTACTTTGGCGATTAAGACGGATGAGAGAGTTAAGGATGTTAGCTTTACTGAAGATACGATCGCTGTCGATTTAATGGATGGGCGGACAATTGTAGTTCCGTTAGTGTGGTATCCGAGGTTATTAAATGGAACTAGTGAGCAGCTTGCTAACTGGGAAGTCTGCGGTGGTGGCTACGGTATTCATTGGGAAGATCTTGATGAGGATCTGAGTACTGAGGGTATGTTGCGTGGTGCGCCTGCGCCGAGGAAGTCAAGAGCGATTAGTTAAGGCGATCGCCTTTTTAATCTCTATGAATGTGAGGGGCGATCGCCAGCCAGTAAAATAAAGGAAGTAGTTATTCCAAGTTTACAATTATGACCTTCACCGAGTTATTGCCTAATCTGCAAAAACTAAACTCTTTCGATAAACTTAGGGTTATTCAGTTTCTGGCGACTGAGTTATCAAAAACAGAAAATCTTGCTGCCGATGATATAGAGTCTAAATCTTGGTTAGAAGCAGATTTGGTTCGTGATTTGCCTGAATATGACTGGGGAGAGGGTGGTATACCAAGTATGAAGCCTGTGGAATATTTGTCTGGTATTGGTTTAGTGGTAAAGGCAGGATAGAGATTTTGAATAATCAGATTCTCAAATAACGAATCGCCTCTTTAATCTCTGTGAATGTGAGGGGCGATCGCTATCTGATTCCACCCCCGATGGCAGAGTCCGCCAATCTGCCGATGAAGCAATTCAACTAGTTCAAAAAGGTGATCAATAAGGATGCAGGGCTAAAACAAATGTGTGAAGAACTCGATCAAGTTCGGAAAGATAATCAGGAGCTTAAGAGTCGATTAGAAGCGATCGAGGCAAAGTCTAAAGCTTAGTAACTAACTCCATAATCATGCAATATAAGCGCCTCTGGGGCTTTTTGTTCATATATTGTTTGCTATTTAAGTACCTATTCTTATGATAATATAATACTTAACGGGCGGAAGGGACAGTTAGTAGTCAGCCAAAGCTAAATTACTAGTTAAACGCAAAGCTAAATTACTAGTTAAACGTTTTACTTCTACAAAATGAGTTAAACAATTATATATAGTTAAATGGAAAAAATTAGATTTATTGAAAGTAATATTGAAGCTGGCGTTGCAGAAATAACACCAGAACTGGCAAGGGAGATTCTTGAAAAATGTAATCGTGATAATCGTCCTCTCAAAAAAGATCACGTCAAAAGGCTCACCAGCAGCCTAAAGAACAATGAATGGATGTTAAACGGTGAGGCGATTGCTTTTTCTAAGTCTGGACGTTTACTGGATGGACAACATCGATTGACAGCTTGTATAAATAGCGGCAAAGCTTTTAAAACCCTTGTCATAAAAGGTATCGAAGAAGAAGATGCTTTTGGGACTATTGATATTGGCAAACCGAGAACTGTCACAGATTTGATGAATCTTCAAGGGCTTCCCAAAGCTCCACTATTTTCAGCTATTGCTAAACAGCATAAGGCATGGATAGAAACAGAGAACGAGAATAAACATAAGTTCATTCTCACAAACAGACAGTACACTGAGAGAAGTATCGCTTTACATGGCAAAAAATATGTAGATGTGATATATCCAGCTTTTGATGCGACTCAAAAATTAGGCAGAAAAAGTGCTGCGATAGGATTTGCGGCTCTTCTAATCTTAGATACAGCTACAGACGATGGAGAAGAATTTTTTGCAGAGCTAGAAAGTATTTGGAAGGATGAGTGTAATCCTGACCCACAAAGTCCATCGTTTGTCTTGTATGATTTTCTTATGAAAGAAGAGCATATTTTTAGACCTACGACCATGACTCTGCTTGCTGCATTAACTATTAAAGCCTTTAATGCTCATGTAAAAAAAGAACATACCAAAAAACTTTTCTGGAGTCCCACGGAGGGTTTTCCATCTGTAGAAGCATAATTTTGGGTAGCGATTTAGCTAAAATCTCATAAACTGAGCATTTGTTTGACATCATTTAAATTGATCGCGGTTTTACTTTTGGCAAATAGCGATCGCCTTGTGATGTGGTTATTTGAGAAGCGATCGCTGGTTGATTGATTATTTGAGAAGCGATCGCTGATTATGGGATGAATAGGCGATCGCCGTAAGTAAAAACTAATTACCGTAGAGCTTCTCTAACAGTTGCAATAGGCAGATAAACAGATAAAGTTTCATCAAAGGGGATAAATCCACATTTCTGAATATAGTAACCCTGCTTAATCTGGTTACTAGGATCGATACGAATCCCGCAAACACCAATATTTTTAGAAATCTCAATGATTCTCAAAAAAGCATCTCGCATCAGAACTTGACCTATGCCTTCACCCTGACAACTTTTACATACTGCCAACTTACCGATTAAAACTACAGGGCTGGGGTAATCAGGTAGCTTAGCCTGTTTGCGAAATGATTCTGGGAGATCGATCAAGCTGGCACTGAGAGTGTAATAACCTAAAACTTGCAGATCATCAGCGATCGCTACAAAAGTTTTTGCACATCCCGACTGATCATTTGTTAAAGCATATCGCTTGATATAAATCGCTAACTCCTGCTCATCATCAGCATTACCACAATCAAACGATAACTTTCTTAAACTGCTTTTAGTGAATCCACTCTCAGTTAAAGACTTAATTACATAGCTCATGAACTATTAAACTGATCCGCCTTTTAACAGGGCAATTAACGCACTCGATGGTTTAGGAGGATTAACCATCATTTCCACAAACTTTTGCGCGTCATTTTCAGACAGCATTAACACCTGATTGTCATAAGAAGCTTTCTCAAGGCTTTGAGACTTTACCGACTCTCTAGCAAGCCTAGAATTGCCAAAACCACGCATAAGACGTTTCCGCACCGAAAGACTCAATGCAGACCTAAAAACTTTGCGATTTACCTGTAAAGGAATCTGAGCTTTCATTATTTTGCCCTGTTTTAACTCGCTCTAATGCTTTTGCAGTAACATAATTTTTACACAAATAGCCGCTAAATAGGTAGATAAAAACAAATTAGGCGATCGCCGTTTTACTTTTAGCGAATAGCGATCGCCTTCTGATGTGATTATTTGATAAGCGATCGCCACAACAGCAAAAAGCAACTAAGCAAAGATTTAATCGGCATCACATTCTAGAAAATAGGCATAAGAACGTAAATCAAAAGACTGTTTTAGCCTTCTTTGCAAAAATCTGGCTTGCAATTGAGTTATTGGATAGCACTCAAACATCAAATTATCTTTAGGCTCACCAAAAAGTTTCTGAAGTTCTAACAAGTTTATGTTGTTTAACAATCTTTCTCCTATCAAAGCATCGCCATCTTTTTCGTACCAACGCAACACCCGAATAACCTTTTGATCTAATTCTGGAACCACCAACTCAACTTGATGGGTTGGTTGTTTTGTTTTTATTTTATCCTTAGTACCGACAATATAAAAACTTAGCGATCGCCATAAACCGCTAATAGGATTTAGCTTATTGTTTTTAGTTCTAAACTTAGTCATGGTTCAACCCTACGGTTTGGATCGGCAAATTTAAGGATCATAGCTGTTTCAGGATGAAATTCACCCAAATGTCTACCACCCCTATCATACTTTTCTACACTACCATGTTGATAATCCCACTCGTAAATATTACCTTCCGCATCCTTCCACCGCTTGCGTAACTTTCCTGTACCTCGGATAAAAGTTTTAGGTCTTACTGGTTGAGCATCAGGAAAGGCTTTTAAAGTACTTGGCGGTGAAATATAAGACATTTCAAAACTATTTCAAAAGCAATCTATGAACAGTAAAACACAATCTTTCGCCTTTACTGCACTTATTCAAATAGCGATTTAGCTAAAATCTCATAAACTAAGCATTGGTTTAACATCATTTAAAGCGATCGCCGCAGTTTTACTTTTAGCAAATAGCGATCGCCTTGTGATGTGATTATTTGAGAAGCGATCGCTGTTTTATGGTGAATGGATAGGCGATCGCGATGAAGCAAGGATTGCGAATAAATTGCTATCATTAGCTAGAGTAGCGATCGGAACTAGCAAGTGCCACCAAACGACATTTACCGCATCAAAGAAAAAATTCGCCTCCGTCAGTATGATATGACTGCTCATGCTATGGAAGAAATGGCGGAAGATCTGCTAACTATCTTGGATGTTGAGGAAGCGGTTTTGAGTGGTCGTATTATTCGAGCAGAAAAAGATGATCCAAGAGGCACAAAATATGTTGTAGCTGGAACCGCACTAGATCGACAAACGCCTGTTGGAGTAGTTGGACGTTTTCTAGGGAACGGACGCTATCTAATCATCACAGTTTATGAAATCACTGAACTTGAGGTCTAATCTTATGTATGGATATCAATGCGAGTATTGTGAAGGAACAGTTCAACCGCGAAATGTTAAACAGCAAGTGTTTAAACATAGAGATGGATTTGTTATCCTCGAAGATGTAACGATTGGGGTTTGTGATAATTGCCGTAATCGCTACTATTCAGCCGATATCCTTCATGCTGTCCATGCCGTTGCAACTGGGAAAAGCTCTCCTGAGAGAACTGAGCAAATTCCAGTCACTCACCTAAAATCAGCTTAAATAAATAATCTGGCGATCACTATTTGTGTTTTGAATGATGGGGCGATCGCCTTGTGATGTGATTATTTGAGAAGCGATCGATGAATAGGCGATCGCCCCAAACCGTTTAAGACAGTTATGCTAATCTAGCAATACGTTACTGGTGCTGTAAAACTATGAAACTACAAATTCAAGGCATTAAATCAGGGCAAACGATTCAACTGCTAGATATAGTTAATATTCCTGATGGAACAGTATTTCTGGAAATTGAAGCAGATAAACCTAAAGATAAAAGCGCAAGAATAGCAAGACTAAATCGTATATTCGGCGCATGGCGCAACCAGCAAGACATTGATCTAATATTTGCTGATATTGACACACAACGCCATCGTGACTATGGCAGAAAAATCGACTCCTTTGACTTCTAATTATCCATGTATTTACTTGACACCAACATCTGCATTGCACTGCTAAAAGGCAATCCCCAAGTTATTTCATCTTTTAACACTTGTGCTGATGAATGCTATATTTCCACAATTAATGTTGCTGAACTTTATAAGGGAGTTTACTGCTCACAACGACTAGAACAGAACCTTGCATCACTTGAGCTTTTTCTCCAAGATATGCCAATTGTCAGTTTCGATCAATTAGCGGCTAAAGAATTTGGCAAAATCCAGTCAGAACTTAGACAAATTGGTAAACCCACAGGCGAACTAGATACCATGATTGCTGCTATAGCCCGATCGCGTCATGATCGAGTCGTTACCAATAACACAAAGGATTTCATCAATATTTCTGGATTAGGATTGGAAAATTGGATCGTTTAGCGATCGCCTCACTTCATTTATTCAAATAGCGATTTGGCTAAAATCTCATAAACCAAGCATTTGTTTAACATCATTTAAAGCGATCGCCGCAGTTTTACTTTTAGCAAATAGCGATCGCCTTGTGATGTGATTATTTGAGAAGCGATCGCTGTTTTATGGCGAATGGAGAGGCGATCGAGTTTGACTGTTTCTTAATAATGCTGCTAATTCGTGAGATAGCTTAGGCGGATTTTGCATCATTTCCACAAACTTTTGCACGTCATTTTCAGACAGCACTAATACTTGATTGTCATAAGAGGCTTTATCAAGGCTTTGAGTCTGTACCGACTCTCTAGCAAGCCAAGAGCCAAAACCACGCATGGTAAGCTTTCGCACCGAAAAACTCGATGCAGACCTACAAAATTCCTGAAAGAAAACTAAACTGTAATTTGTTTAGCTTTTTGTGTAAGTGTTTCATCCATCCAAGAATTTATACTTTTACCTGTTTTTGCTGCTGCAAGATAAATTAAGCGATGGTTTTCTGGTGTGGTACGAAAAGGCAATTTACCTGAAAATGGTTTATCAGGCTCATCTCCTGTCTCTGCACAAAAATCAAGATAATCATCAACAGAATCGTAAAATGCTTGCTTTACTTCATCTATAGATGCACCTTCAAATGTAATAACATCTTTAATATCTAAGACCCTACCGTGCAACAAATTGCTCTCAAGATCCACCTCAATATGACCTGTATATCCTTTATATTTCAACATCTCTACGTTTCCCATCTGGTTGTTTTACTATGCTTAAAAAGATCGTTTTAAAGGGCGATTTAGTTAGCATCGCCCTTATTTTTTAAATAGTTATCATTACTCTAGTTTTACTCCCGCTACTATTAAAAAGTCTCTTATGTCTTTGACCGTTAGCTTATTTGTGTCTGGTGAGGGATGAGGTCGATGAAACGTTGCTTTTACTTCACCTATTTTGAATCTCACTCGTGACCCATTCCCTTGGGATACTTGACCTCCAACACTCTCTATTAACTTTTCTATATCTTTCCAGTTGATATCTGAAGGTACAGGGTCTGTAAAAATAGAGTCGTACGTGCGCTTGTTTTTATTGTTCAAGCTAGTACCTCATTTTCTTATTTAGGGTTTTCTATCATTTTGCGATGATATCATAAAATGATAGCAGTTTCAAAAAAGTTTATAAATGAGCAGCAATCCCAAGTTCAGAACGAGTTTGCACTATTTCAGCAATCAGCCAAAATGTTAAAAATCATAAGCCCCAGTTACTGCAAGGGTTTTAGTTGACCGATACCCATGCCCTGATAGCTTTTGTTTACCGCCAAATTGCCAACTAAAGCCACAGGAATTGGGTAACTAGGGAGCTTATCTTTATTGGGAAATGATTCGGGAAAATCAATCAAGCTCGCACTGAGAATGTAATAGCCTAAAACTTGCAGATCATCTGCGATCGCGACAAATGTTTTTGCAACACCCAACTGATCATTTTTGAGAGCATATTGCTTGATATATCTCGATAGCTCTTGCTCATCATCTGCATCACCACAATCAAAAGCAAGCTTTCTCAAACCGCTTTTAGTAAAATCACACTCAGACAAAGCCCTGATTACAAAATTCATTAACTATCGAGTTTGACTGTTTCTTAACAATGCTGCCAATTCCTGAGATAGCTTAGGCGGATTTTGTATCATTTCCACAAACTTTTGCGCGTCATTTTCAGACAGCACTAATACTTTATTGTCATAAGAAGCTTTCTCAAGGCTTTGAGCCTGTACCGACTCTCTAACAAACCTAGAATTGCCAAAACCACGCATGAGACGTTTCCGCACCGAAAGACTTAATGCAGACCTAAAAACTTTGCGATTTACCTGCAAAGGAATCTGAGCTTTCATTATTTTGCCCTGCCTTAACTCGCTCTAATGCAGTAACACAATTTTTACACACATAGCTGCTAAATAGGTAGATAAAAACAAACTAGGCGATCGCGTTTAACTCAAGCCCAATAAATCTACCTACAATAACAACTATATAACCTCTATAATAGGTAGATAGTCTTAGACTTAAAACCTATGCTAAAAGAACTTTTTGGCGGCAAAACACCCGAACAGGTTTTGCTATATCTGGAAAATTATGAAGAAGGCTACGGCAAAGCGATCGCCGATACCTTTGAAATATCCTTGAGTTCAGTGCAGAAGCAATTGCAAAAATTTGAAGACTCAGGCTTATTAGTTAGTCGCTTAATCGGCAAAACTCGCCTTTATACATGGAACCCGCGATCGCCCTTTGTAACACCTGTTAGAAACCTATTAGCCCAGCGCCTCAAAGTCACACCACCCGAAGAAATCAAGGCATACTACCGCCAACGCCGTCGCCCTCGCAAAGCTGATAAACTCCTTGGAAATACACAAAACCTCATCCCTAGCTAAAATTACTGCGATCGTCTCAGATGCGCTTACTAAAGCCAATATCATCGCCGTGCTAACTGGGGGTGGTGTCGTTACGGTGTACTCAGAAAACGAATATCAATCTGACGATCTCGATTTTATTTCTCCCGCTAGTTCTCAAAAGCTAAAAGAAGCAATGTCTCAAATAGGATTTAGCAAGGAAGGTAGATATTTCATCCATCCAAATACAACTTATTATGTTGAGTTCCCTCCATCACCCCTGATGATTGGGGAACAGTACATTGATTACAAAGAATGCACTGTGCAGAAAATTGGTGAATTAGAATTACACATTCTCACCCCGACTTTATGCGTCATGGATCGCCTTGCAGGTTTCTATCACTGGAACGATCGTCAAAGTCTCGATCAAGCAGTCATGGTTGCAAAACGTCATCCGATAGATTTTAAAAAAGTGAAGTCATGGTCAACAAAGGAAAAGCAACAGAAAAAATATCAAGATTTTTTAGATAGTCTGCAAGATTAGCGATCGCCTGCACTTATTCAAATAGCAATTTAGCTAAAATCTCATAAACCAAGCATTTGTTTAACATCATTTAAAGCGATCACGGTTTTAGGTTTATCAAATAGCGATCGCCTTGTGATGTGACTATTTGAGAAGCGATCGCAATTTGCCTATTATAACTCTTCCCAAAAATCAACATTTAGCATCGTATCAACATCACTTCCAAATTGCCATTTATCAGGAAATTGGTAATCAGGATATTCAATCTTGATCCGATTTAGAGAAGTTTCAAAGCACTCATCAAACATTTTTAAAAAGTGACGTTTGAGGCTTGGAGATTGGCGAAAAAGCTTGTTAATATCCCTGCGTTGATCGAATATTGTCAGTAACCAACCTCGATAACATTCAGGCATATTCACATAGCATCGCTTGAGAATATGCTCGATCAAACGCTCTAACCTATGCTCTATCTCCCGCTTGTTACTACCCGACAAACCCTCTAGCTCCTCTATTAAATTTTCGATATCAAGATTGTGAAAGTCACCCACTTTTAATTGCGCGATCGCAGTCTCTAACCACAGATCAAGATCGCGATCGTAAAGTGAAGTATTTCGTGCAATTGCTTGAGTCATTGATGTTGCTCCTGTGATTGCTCATCTCAATTTTTGCTGAATCTTGATTTAATTATAAGCGATCGCCTTTACTGCACTTATTCAAATAGCGATTTAGCTAAAATCTCATAAACCAAGCATTTGTTTGATATCATTCAAAGCGATCGCAGTTTTACTTTTAGCAAATAGCGATCGCCTTGTGATGTGGTTATTTGAGAAGCGATCATTGTTTATGTGAGATGAATAGGCGATCGCCGTTTGATTTGTTTTTTTGAGGGGCGATCGCAGTTTATGGGATGGATAGGCGATCAAAACCACTGTGATCGGGTAACTAGGGAGCTTATCTTTATTGGGAAATGATTCAGGGAAATCAATCAAGCTCGCACTGAGAGTGTAATAGCCTAAAACTTGCAGATCATCTGCGATCGCCAATTTCTGTGAGCAATAGGTTTGCCATACGCTCAGGGGAATTTGTCGAGTTTTTGGCATTTCGAGAGGCAATTGCTGGTTATGGGTGATTAGTCTAAATAGTCTTAAATCGTAGACCAATCTTTGATAGACAAATTTAAGATCTGTCCAAAGTCTTTCGCATTGCGTGTAACTACAGTGGCGTTGATAGACAGAGCGATCGCTGCGATCCTTAAATCTCTTGTACCCAAACGCCTAAATTGGGAACGTAAAATCTCAAACTGACAATATGCATTATTGTCAAAACTAACTCTCCGTACAGTTTGGAAGAAGTCCAAAGCTTTCTCAAACTCTGCATAAGCTAAAAGTAGTTTTGATGACTGAGATGCTTGACTACACTTATTAATTTCACTAAGCCACCCTTGACAGATCTCTTCAGCCGTAATGACTGAAATAGCCAGTTTATCTGATTCAGTTTGAAATATGCGATCGCAAACGGGAGTATTTCCTTTGAGAAACAAAGAAACATGATCGGTATCGAGTATCAGCAAACTCAAGCGATTTTTTCCTCATGGTAGTCAATTGGAGTCTGTGAATCTAATTCACGGCGATGAGAGTCGATGTTGGCTAATACAGATTCAAATAGCTTACTATTCTTGTAAATTCCTGCAAACTTTCGCCAAGGATGTTCTCGTTTGGGAATTTCTAGTTCTAAAGATACGACCTCATTCTCTAATAAATTTGTAGTAATTAATCGATCTAATTCCAAAATAGCTGATTGGCGATCGCTGCTAATAACGCTATATTCGGGTAATCCTAATACTCTAGCGCTGACTTTACCATCTTTCTCGTTCTTGACTAAAACGTTAATCGATAGCTTAGTTTGTCCATTAATCAGTTTAGCGTTCATAAAATTTGCCTTTAGAGATCGCATTATTTACGATGATTTATATTATGACACCTTGACAGGAAATAACTCTGGAAAATCGATCAAGCTCTCACTGAGAGTGTAATAGCCAAAAACTTGCAGATCATCTGCGATCGCTACAAAAGTTTTTGCACATCCCGACTGATCATTTGTTAAAGCATATCGCTTGATATAAATCGCTAACTCCTGCTCATCATCAGCATTACCACAATCAAACGATAACTTTCTTAAATCGCTTTTAGTGAATCCACTCTCAGTTAAAGACTTAATTACATAGCTCATGAACTATTAAACTGATCCGCCTTTTAACAGGGCAATTAACGCACTCGATGGTTTAGGAGGATTAACCATCATTTCCACAAGCTTCTGCGCGTCATTTTCAGACAGCACTAATACTTGATCGTCATAAGAGGCTTTTTCAAGGCTTTGAGACTGTACCGACTCTCTAGCAAGCCTAGAATTGCCAAAACCACGCATGAGACGTTTCCGTACCGAAAGACTCAATGCAGACCTACAAAATTTACGATTTACCTGTAAAGGAATCTGAGCCTTCATTATCTTGTAGTAACACAATCCTTCCATACATAGCTGCTAAATAGGTAAATAAAAACAAATTAGGCGATCGCGGTTTTACTTTTGGCAAATAGCGATCGCCTTGTGATGTGATTATTTGAGAAGCGATCGCTGTTTATGTGAGATGGATAGGCGATCGCCCCAAACCATTTCAGACAGATATGTCACTCTAGCAATACGTTACTGTTGCTGTAAAACTATGAAACTGCAAATTCAAGGCATTAAATCAGGGCAAACGATTCAACTGCTAGATATAGTTAATATTCCTGATGGAACAGTATTTCTGGAAATTGAAGCAGACAAACCTAAAGATAAAAGCGCAAGACTAGCAAGACTAAATCGTATATTCGGCGCATGGCGCAACCAGCAAGACATTGACAAATTGCTGAATATCATTTAATGCGATCGCCCCTCTAATCATGATTTTACTTTTAGCAAAAGCGCGATCGGTTTATGCTGTAAAAAGGGATGTTTTGATGAGCAAAACATCCCTTCAAAGTTTAGGCAAGTAACTGCTTAGCCCGATCGCTAATAGCATCAGCATTCATGCCATTGAAATCAAACAACTGACCCGCCGAAGCCGTAGTTTCGCCACGCTTCCATGAGAAGACATCGCGCTTGCTGTTACTACGCAGCATCACAGGCTCAAGCATTGCCGAAGCACCACCGACAACACCAATCAGAGCATCACCACTAAATAATGCATCAAAATCAGCATCACTGAGGAACTTGCCATCTGGCTCAGAGCAAGTATCCCAAGCCACATCGGTTGACCGATAGAGGCGACGGGGGCTAACAATCGAGACAATCTTAGAACCGATACCTTGCTCGGCAAGCTTTTGGGCTGCTTCGTACACAGGCAATAGCATCATGTCACCGATAACCGCAAAGACCACCTTCTTGCTACCTGCGATTTCTTGTAAAGCGATCGCGCCTGTTTCCAGAGCTTGACGATTCTGCTCGAAGGTCGTGCGAATGGGAAGAGGTGATTTACTGGCGGTAATGACCACTCCTTTGTTGACAGCTTTCAAAGCCCAGTCATAACAAACTTGAATGCTATTGGCATCGAGAGGGAAGAGAGGGAAGATATTACCATTCCGCATCATCGATGCAAAGTAACCTTCGATTTCAGGACGTTGGTGTGTCCATCCGTTACGACCTTGTTCCAAAGCCCCTGCGGTGAATAAACACACAGTTGCAGGGGTGGGACGGCGCAACTCTGCCATTGCTTGAGTCACAGTTTGCCAAATGGGAAGTCCATTAATCGCAAAGGATTCATAGGAACACCAAAGAGTACGGCTACCAAATAGCGCTAAACCAACCGCTAAACCAGCACAAGCATCCTCATTCAGAGGTTCGTAAACCTGCCCACCAGGGGCTTGGTTATAGAGATCATCAGTAGTGGGGTGATTGATTTTCAGAGCTTGGTTGATATTGGCAATACCTGAAGCTTCATTCCCATCAGCATTAGTGACGATGAACCGCTTATCAGTTTGTCCAACATAGCCAACCAGACGACCCATTGCGGTTGTGGCAATCTTCGCTTCTCCACCAACGGCATATTCTTCTAAGGGCAAGGTTCCCAAATCCGTTAAGGGTAGTACGGACTCGGTAACGGCGGTTTTAGAAGAAGAACCACCACCAGCCCATTGCAAATTGGTGCTGACGGTTTGCCATGCTTCAGGATTGAGGGCGCGAGATTTTAAACCCGCAATTACATCGGCATTATCGAGGGTGTGGTGGGCATAGAGGTTATGGGATTTTGCGCCACGAGCGTGAACGCCAGCGCCCTTGAGTTGCTTAATGATAAATACGGTCAGTTTGCCACCGAAGGCAAGTTTGGCAGCTTTATCTGCACCTACAAGAACGGCTTCGGTAAAGGCAAGACGTTGTTTCAAAGAGAAGGCGGTACTATCAATATAATTCCCTGTTTGATTTTGATCGTCAAAATCCTTAGCATCGACAAGAATCACTTCATCAAAGCCATTACCTTTCCAGAAGGCAAGCATCTCGGCATTAGTTTTGGTGGAAACCATGCTGTGATGCTCTTGGCTATATCCATTCCACACCAAAATTGGTACAAAATTGGTAACTTCAGGATAGGCGGTATGGAAATGGGCGATCGCACTGATCGGATAGGGTTCACCCAAGCCACCGTCACCCATAGTTACAGGAAAAAGCTTATCAGGATGCAAAAGTGCGCCTGCCATCGCAAAATGCTGTCCCTGTCCCAAAGGTCCCGCAGGAGCCAGAATTCCGGGGATATAGCCCGACAAGTGACCGAGTAAGCCATGCTTTTCGCGGTAGCGATCGCGCATTTGCGTAACAGTATTAATTCCCATATCTTCGAGGGAGCGATCTAAAAACATGGCGCTGTAATAACCAGGGGCATGGTGTCCCACTTCTGTCGGCATATTCTTGTGACCGAGCATATAGAACGCAGCAACAGCCTCAGCACTGCTGGCAAATCCTCCAGGATGTCCTGATGCTTTGCTCGCAGTAACTTGTAAGGTGAGATAGCGTAAAGCGTCGGCAGCTAATAATGTTTGAAATACGGCGGCGCGATCGCTGGGATCGGTAACACCAGATTGATCAGGACTAAGGACAGGAACCCGTCCGAGTTCGTCGAACCCCTCCAACGGTTCGCCAAAGTACTGAATGCCTTCGCGAAAGTCATATTGGAAGGCGGGAGTGGCTGCGCTTGTGGTGTTAGGGGTTGCGACCATAGATTTTGTGACCTTGAATGTAACCTTTGATTTGTCAAGAATAGAGATTTAACTATGCAATCAGTAGAGATTAAGAAATGTTGAAATCTTTTCTATGAGTCATTTTAGTATGTACTGGTGACAGAGTTTGTCTTTCCAAAGGCTAACCCTAAAGCTTGTTTTTTATAGCTCAAGAGAGTAGCGATCGCCACTTGCATTAACCCAAACAATTGAAAGCCGCACAAATCGCCGCCTTTATTTGGGTTTTAAAAGAATCAAAATTTTGAGCTAAATATTTCAAAATATTACGTTAGCTATGTTATATTTACAGACGGGGCAGCTTGGCTCAGGTGGTTAGAGCGACGGTCTCATAATCCGTAGGTCCCGGGTTCAAATCCCGGAGCTGCTATATTGATAAAAACAAGTTACAAAAACATCGGTGTTGCTTTGTAGCGCCGATGTTTTTCGTTCATGATACTATGTAAACAATTTACTCCCTAACGCAAAGGACAGGATTATGGGATTACTCGATCGCATTGGTATGGTGGTCAAGTCCAATGTAAATGCAATGGTTACGGCTGCTGAAGATCCAGAAAAAATTCTGGAGCAATCAATCATTGATATGCAAGAAGATTTGGTGCAATTGCGTCAAGCTGTCGCGCAATCAATGGCTGCCCTCAAGCGCCAAGAGCAACAATATAATCAAAGTGCAACTCAGGCTCAAGAATGGGAAAAACGAGCCATGCTAGCTCTCCAAAAAGGGGACGAAAACCTAGCAAGAGAAGCTCTCAGTCGCAAGAAAACCCATGCTGATTCTGCTGCAACCCTGAAGGCAGGCTTGGATCAACAATCAGGTCAAGTGGAGCTACTCAAGAAAAATTTAATTGCGATCGAAGGCAAGATTTCTGAGGCGAAAACCAAGAAAGAAATGCTGAAGGCGCGGATGCAATCGGCTAAGGCTCAGGAAAATCTCAACAATATGTTGGGCAAGGTAAATACTAACTCTGCTGCTGCGACCTTTGAGCGCATGGAAGAGCGTGTATTAATGGCCGAGGCTAAGGCAAGTGCTAGTTCTGAGCTTGGGATGGACAATCTCGAATCTCAGTTTGCTCAACTTGAAGCTGGTAGCGGTGTCGATGATGAACTCGCCGCCCTCAAAGCCAAGATGATCTCTAGTAGTCCCACACCTCAAGGCGCGTTGCCTCCATCGGATGCAGCAAGACCAAGTGTTGGTGCAGCGATCGATGCCGAGCTAGAAGCTCTTCGTCGCCAAATGGGTAATTAATTTAATCAAAAAAATAAAAGGGGCGCGAAGCGCCCCTTTTATTTTTTTGATTAATCAAAGTAAAAAGCGATCGCCTAATCCAAAAGATAAGTGGCATGGCTTCGCGCCGCCACTTATCTTTTGGGTTTTATATCCTAAACAAAGCTTACATTTCTATTTTAGCAATACAAAAAATTGTTCTTAATAATTTATGAAATATTACCGACTAATAGTGTGTTTGATGTTTGCCATAGCAATATTTTTAATCCCAGTTTCTGCTCAAGCCGCCAGTTCTTCTAGCGTTACCAAATCTATTTTAAATGCGGCGGGAGGTGAAGACTTTTCTGGAAAAAGTCTTATTAAATCAGAATTTACAAATGCTATTTTAAAAAATACTAATTTTAGTAACGCTGATCTACGAGGTGCATTATTTAATGGAGTTCTTCTTGATGGAGCTAACTTACATGGTGTTGATTTCAGTTCAGGAATATCCTATGTCTCTAGATTTAAGAATGTTAATCTAAGCGATGCTATTCTCGTCGATGCGAATATGCTGCAATCAACCTTTGACAATGTCGATGTAGTTGGTGCTGATTTTACTAATGCACTTCTAGATGTCGCTCAGGTCAAGAAGTTATGTGTGACAGCTTCAGGAATTAATTCTAAGACAGGGGTTGATACCCGTGAGTCTCTAGGCTGTGAATAAAGCTGTGAATAAAGCTGTGAATAAAAAGGTGGGGCTTCTGCCCCACTTTTTTATTCAAGAGGTTCCACTGATACTCCGCGAATAATCCGAGATAATTCAGATTTTTCATCAACTGATACTCTTGTGGGGGAGCCACTGAGAATCCTTTCAAAACCTTGGAAGGAATCCTTAATCTGTGCGCCTTGATCGGTGATGATATATTCACGAATACGGCTGTCATGGCGTGAACCACGCATTTTGAAGACGTTGACAGCGCGAGACATTTGACCGCGAATTTCTACATATTGCAGCAGAATGATCGTGTCGGTAATTGTGGAAATGTGGGATTCGGTAATCGAATGCGAACCCATAAACTGATCGGTGGTGTTGGTAAATAAGCCAGTGATTTCTTCTTGTTTGACATAGCCTGTCAGACCAATTACGAACTGGCGGAAGGTATTGTTGCTAACACCTCTAGCGAGTGCCGAAAGAGAGTCGATCGCGATGCGAGATGGCTTAAATGACTCAATTTCGGACTTAATTACTTGCAAATGATCTTCTAAGCCAGAGGACTCAGGATATACACAGATAATTTTTAGTAAACCTGAACTTTCCCACTTATCGAAATCAGTACCCCAAGAAGAAGCGTTACGGGTCAATTGTTGACGGGACTCTTCGTAGGCAAACAGGATGGCTCGTTCACCATTTTCACAACCATTTTCAATAAACTTACTGACCATCAGGGTTTTACCAGTCCCTGTTGCTCCAGTGGTCAAGATGATTGAATCTTTGAAATATCCACCGCCACACATTTCATCTAGGGTGATAATACCCGAAGATACTCTGGTATTAGAAGACTTTTGAGTAAGGCGCATTGCTCCTAACGGGAAGATATTGATGCCTTTACTGGTCATCGTAAAGGGGAACTCGCCTTTCATGTGGGTTGTACCGCGTAGCTTGAGGATTTCGGCGGTACGATGGCGGCGTTCTCCATCCAAAACATTTCTCAGGATAATGACATTATCAGAAACAAATTCTTCAACCCCAAATCTTGCCACAGGACCATATTCTAGTTCGCGCTCGGTAGTCATCACTGTGGTGACACCTAGGGACTTCAGTCGGGCGACGATACGGAAAATCTCGCGGCGCACTAAGCCGAGGGAGTCATATTGCTGAAATATGGCGGTCATCGAATCAATAGAGATCCGTTTTGCTTTGTATTTAATGATTGCATATTGAATGCGCTCGATCAAAGCCGATAGATCAAAATCACCGACTACTTCTTGACCTTCAGGATCGGGAGAGGCATCAAGGATAAATAATCGGCCTTGATCGATTAACTCTTGGAGATCCCAATTAAAGCTATAGGCATTTTTGATAATGTCGGAGGGAGATTCTTCAAAGGTGACAAATACGCCATGTTCGTCTAATCCCGTAATGCCGTTATAAAGAAATTGCATTGATAAAAGTGTTTTGCCAGTACCAGAAGTACCGCTTACGAGCGTAGATCTCCCCTTTGGTAGTCCACCATGAGTAATGTCATCTAACCCTTCAATCATGGTGCGTAACTTTTGTACGCCTAGCTCTTGTCTTTTATTATCGTTATTGTTGTTGTTATTATTTGGGTTACTGGAGCTAGTCATTGCCAATTAATTCCTCATATAGTAGATCTAAGCCGATTAACACTTTTTCGCGATCGGACAAGTCGCCGATAATTTTTCTAACGGGTGGTGGTAAAACCTTCGCTAAAGTCGGTGTCGCTAATATCTTGTCTTCTTCAGCTAATTGTGGGTTTTTTAGCACATCAATTACCTTCAATGTATAAACTCCCTGAAACTCTTTTTCAAGGATATCGTTGAGCATTTTCAACGCCCGTACTGAGTTGGGGGTGTTGCCTGCGACATATAGTTTAAGGACGTAGGTTTTACGAATCATTTCATTAATTGGGTGTGCTTCGGCTATTTATAAATTAATCTCTTAAACTTCTATAGAATAAATTTTTGCATTTAGTCTGGAGTTACAAGCAAATATTGATAAAGTTTCAAGATTTGAGATGGTTGTTCATATAAATACCAATTCTGATTGGGATTTTATTTGGAATTGGGATTCTAGTTTAGGATCTGGGGATAGAACGGCGGTATAGTTCACAAAGATGGGCAATCATATCAATTAGCGTAATCCGATAATCTAATAAAATTTCATCGTTTCTACCTTCTAGTCTTAACTGTTTAGCAAAATCGTCCATTAGTTCCATATGAATTTCGAGAACCTGTGAGACAGAAATATCTGCAAAAAAAGAAAGATTAACGAATTCATCAATTTTTTGATTTAAGTCATTAGTTTTTTCTAAGAAATATTCTAGGATAATTGATCGATATATGTTTTTTAAGCGCCCGATATACTCTTTCCTATCTTCAGGAGATAGGTTTCTGAGAAATAGCCGTGAATCGCGTTTGTAATACACCCCCAAATACCCTAATCGCTCATTTAGTTTATTGGATAATCTTTGTTGTTGGACACTTAAGGATTCAGAAAGTGGACTATCGGGAATATTGACATAGACTTGATGGCGAACTTGTGGGGAAATCTTGATGAAGGTGGCGATCGCCTGATCGATAATGGTGGGCAAATCATGGAGCTGATCGCAGCTAATGCTAATACTGGCTCGATAAAAGTCTTTTGATTCACTTTGTTCATGAGGTTCGCTTTGTTCATAGAGATCTTCTAGAACAAGTATGGTAGGGATAAATATCTTGAGCATACCGAGGCGATCGACAATAGCCTCAACATCTCTGAATATAACTAAACAATCTTGTATATTTTGCGGTTTTGTTAATAAACTTACAAGAGATTCTAAGTCCGATACAATCGTGAGATTATATCGATCTTCAGGCAAAAATCTTACGAGATTAGATTTTGTTTGGCTGACATCAGTTTCAGCCACCAAACAGCATACTTGGAGATTAGTCAAGACAGGCACGGGCTATCGGTGTTTGGAATGGCAGGAGGTTTATCTTAAGCTTTATTTTCGCACTTAAATAGCAAAGTTATGTGAAATTGGTGACTGTATTATGTAGAAAAACATATCAGACATTAGTGACAAACGACACTTATTAACAATAACCCGTAAGGGTTGCAGTATATGGATTCCCTTATCTTAAATCAGTCTTTAGAAATATATGGACAGTCTGTGGTGGCAATGTGTCGATTGTCTGCCAAAATTTCTGAGGCTTTAAATCTTTTGAAAAAGGGCTGGCCTAGCGTCGTGGTGCTGGATCATTATGATCAGCCCCAAGGTTTATTTAGTGCGCGTTGCCTATTAAATTGGCAAACTGGCGCAGATATTTGTACGTTTGTTGCACCTGCGATCGCTTTAGAAGACATTGATCTGGAGCCGTTACCCGCAATTTTGATGTCAATGACTACTGCGGATTTTCTACAAAGAATTTCGCAATATCGGCATTCAGCAGAAACTTGGGCTTTGGTGGATAGCAAGGGGCAATTTACGGGGCTGTTAGAGACCTCGATTGTATTACGCGCCCTAGTCCAAAATAATCAAGATGAGCAGCCATCGGCAATTTCACTCTTGCTGCCCCTGATTTATCAGTTACCTTTGCCTGTAATGGTGAGTGATATTCACGGGCAGGTTGTGGGTATGAACTCTGCGTGGCGTAATAGTCTAGATGAGATTGTTGCTAGATCGGCAACGGGACATTTAGATAATCGCGCGATCGCTGTTCAAACCAAGGTAGACATTCATGCCTTAGGAGATTTTGGGCAATTAATTCCTGAGAATTTGCCCTCGACCCATCAATTTTGTACAACCGATGGGGAATCCTTCACTTGGCAGGTGATTAATGTCGCTTTGCAAGGCAGTTTCCAAGGATTAGACATGGCGATCGCCTACGATATTACTGCTCAAAAAAATCTTGCTCAAGAGCTATCGGGGTTGAGTCGGCTCAAGGATGAGTTTTTAGCCTGCATTAACCATGAATTAAAAACGCCCTTAACTTCGGTGATTGGCATTGCTAGCTTACTTAGCAATAATACTTTTGGGGAACTTAACGATCGCCAAAGTCGCTATGTAAAAATGATTCATCAAAGTGGTCGCCAATTAGTTTCGATCATTGACAATATTTTTGACCTAGCCAAAGCGGAGGCAGGGCAATTAGAGCTATATTCTGAAACTATCTCTGTCAAAGATGTTTGCCTGAAAAGTATTCAACAGATTCGCAAACTAATTCATCAAGACTCAACAATTGCTCGTAATTATAATTTTGAAGAAGGTTGGGAATTGGAGGTTAATCTGGATATTGATCCAACTATTCAGACTGTGAATGCAGATGAAGCGAGATTGCAACAAATGCTGGTGAATTTACTATCCAATGCGTTTAAATTTAGCGTTTTACCGTCGGGACTAGTTGGTGATTTACCAACTAACTCTCCTAAAATTGGGATTACTGTGCGGTGGTGGGAAGGTTGGATGGCAATTACTGTATGGGATCAAGGGATTGGGATTCCCGAAGAAAAGCAATGTTTAGTCTTTCAAAAGTTTCAACAGATGGAAAACGTGTTGACTCGACGCTTTGAAGGGACAGGCTCAAGTCTGCTGCTAACTAGACATCTAGCCCGTTTACATGGTGGCGATATTACCTTTGTTTCTCAAGTGGATGTGGGTAGCCAATTTACGATTTTGCTGCCCCCTGAGACCAGCAACTCTGATGCCCCAACTACGCGCATTGATAATGATGGGATTCGTAACCGCTTGGTTTTAATTGTCGAAACTTCATCGGAGGCGGTGGACTGGCTAAGAAATACTTTGGCTGATGTGGAATACCAAGTAGTAGTGGCGCGATCGGGCCCTGAAGCCTTAGAAAAGGCAAGGCGGTTACAACCTTGTTTGATTTTGTTGAGTCCAGATTTGCCAATGCTATCAGGTTGGGATGTTTTGGCGCTACTCAAGGGCGATCCACTCACCCAGCATATTCGGATGGTGATGATGAAACGCGCAGATGAGCCAAGAATTCACGCTCATCAAGCCGATGGAATTTTGCTGAAGCCAATTAAACCGACGGAATTAAATATTTTTCTGCCCCACTATGCGACCCTTCCTAAATCGCTAAAGTTTTTATATTTAGATCAGAATCTAGACGATATCATTATTAACCTGATCCAAGAATTGGGGCATTGCTTACTGGAAGCTGATGATTTGTCCCAATGTGATGTGTTGTCTAAAATTTGGCAACCAGATTTATTTTTGTTAGACGGTGATAATAAGCTGTTATTGATGCATCTAGAAACGATTAGTCAGTTAGAGATGCTCTCAAATTTGCCGATCTTGATCATCACGCGATCATTGGTTGCGGAAATTGATTGGCTGAAAAAAAGATTTGCTGGTTTGAACTTGCATGATTGTGTCAGTTTGGATTTAGAGGATTTGGATACAAATCGCGCTGAAATGTTGTTATCGCTAAATCAATCAATCACGGATGCCGTTAATCATGTGACCAATCATGTGTTGACGAATGTATTAAATCTTAGTAGCGATCGCTAATTTTGAAGATCAACCTGATTAATCTTAAACAACTTGCCCCAATTGCTTTGTAGTATAGCGATCGCCATTCTCGTTAGGACATAAAACCCGAATAGTGAAAGGCGGCGCTCTGCGCCGCCTTTCACTATTCGGGTTTTGATTTGGCCTAATATAGGTAGCTACGACTATACCTCCAATCCATTAGGTTTATTATTGACATTTGAGTTTGAGCCATTTCGCCTAACATAATTTGTAAGCGATCAAGTTAAATTAAAATCGGAGGAGGCTACATAAGAGTTTTTGTCTCTCTTTAACAATTTGTTTAGTATTTGTTTAGTATTTGTTATGGCTGTCGTTAGTCTTGTGAGGACATAAAACCAGAAGACGATTTGCGGTGATTCGTGTCGCAAATCGCTTCTTGGGTAAGTAAAACTATATTTTTGGACAAGAATAAATATTAATGATATATAGCGTTTTCCAAGCAAGTGAGGTAGATAGGATTATTTCCCCGCCAAAAGCAGAGAAACAACCGCGCACTTCACTGGACTGGTAAACGCTATATAAATGATTAAAGAATAAGATAAGGTGAACAAATACATATTTGATCTTGTCATTGAATTTAGTTTAGCTGCGTAATCTAAGGAGTATCGACCATCATGAATCGAGAGGCTAAGTCCTTAAATACTGAAAGTAACAATGGGGCTGATGTCATCCGAGTTGGGATTACGCACTTTCTGAGTGGTAACTTAAGTTTTAGAGAGGAGTTGGTCAAAGAAACAGCATTGATGGCGATCGCCGAGATCAATCAGTCTGGAGGCATATTAGGCAAAACAATTGAGCCAGTTGTTTTTGATATGACTCCCCATGAACAGAACATTGCAGTTCAAATAAAATATTTTCTTGATGAACTTGATATCAGCCACTTATTTGGGTGCTGTACATCTTCAGCCAGAAAAAGCCTGATTCCCATCCTCGAAAAGCAACATGCTCAACTCTGGTATCCCTATGCCTATGAAGGATTAGAATTTTCTAAAAATATATTTTATACAGGTGCATGTCCAAATCAAGTTGTCCAGCCTGCAATTACTTGGTTAGGACAAAATAAGGGCGATCGCATTTATTTGATTGGCACAGATGGCATTTACTCACGGACAGTTAACAAAATTATTCGCGCTCAACTTAAGCAACAAAATGGCTTGTTATTGTGCGAAGACTATGTGCCTCGTAATATTCATGACTATCAAGATAGCATTGCCAAAATCAAGAATATTGCTCCTGATATTGTCATTAGCACCCTCACTCCCGATAATTCTGTCACCTTCCTCCAGCAATACGCCTTAGCCGATATCAAAGCGAGAGATATTCCTGTGCTATCGATGCGCTTAACCGATGTAGATCTGCATCAACTTAGTCAAGGTTTTTATCCATCATCCCTCACAGGGCATCTAGCTAGTGCCAATTATTTTCAGGGGCTCGATATTCCGCAAAATCAAGATTTTTTGCGGAAGGCAGCCGCATGGTTTGGTAATAATAATGGTCAAGCGCCAGCCATTAATACCGTTATGCAAACAGCCTATACCCAAATGTTTTTGTGGAAGTTGGCAGTAGAAACTGCTCAAACCTTTGATGTTGGACCAGTGCGACAAGCGGCCTATGGGCAGAGTATGTTTACGCCTGCGGGAAGAATTGTAATTGAGCATAACCATCATGTCTCTACAGCCTGTCGGATTGCGGAAGTCTCATCGACGGGCAAATTGGAAGTGATTTATACAGTTGACCCCATTAAACCAATGCCTTGGCTAGGGGTAGAGGAATTACGGAGTAAATCATCCAATGTGATCACGGAAATGCTGGCGGAAATTCCCCAAGGTATTCACCAAAGTTGGCAATTAGAAAAAGATTCTCAAGAGCTAGAATTTACGATCGCCGAATTATTAGGGCGAGGACATGGCAAAGGGCGCAATCAGCTTGCTCCTGAAATTACTCGGGCCGCAATGGCGAAACTGTTTAAGTCAAACCAGAGATTGATCAAAACACAGGCAGATTTATTAAATGTGGAAGGAGCGTTGCGAGAAGCCAATGAACTATTAGAGCAGCGCATTGAACAGCGCACGATTCAGTTACAAAAAACGATCAAACGTCTCCAAAATGAAGCGGCGGAAAGGCAACAGGCGGAAATACTGCTCCGAGAGAGTCAACAAAGATTTTCAGCGATCGCGGACAATGTGCCGGGGGTAGTTTATCGAGCCGTTCTGCACCCTGATGGCGAAGTCTCAATGCCCTATATTAGCCCCCGTACTCAGGAAATATTTGGTATTTCCGTAGAGGAATTCTCGGAGCATTTGGAATGGGTATTTGATATGGCTCATCCTGAAGATCGGGCTAAACTGAATGAAATTGTGCGAAAGTCCGCCGAAGAATTAAGTTTTTTTGAGCATGAATATCGCGTCTCTAGCTTATTTGTGAATGTGAAATGGGTACGCATCATCTCGCAGCCCCATCGCCAAGAGAATGGGGATACGGTTTGGGATGGCGTAATTATTGATATTAGTCATCAAAAGAAAATTGAAGACTCACTCCGTGAAGCGGAAGAGAAGTATCGCAGTATTTTTGAACATGCCATTGAGGGCATTTTCCAAGCACAGCCCGATGGATGTTATATCAATGCTAATCCTGCCCTTGCAAAAATTTATGGATACGAATCACCAACGGAGCTACTCACTGGCATTGCCTTAGATTCCGATCGCCTATTTGTGAAGCCTGAGCATTATCAAGAATTTCTAGAAGAACTAGAAACTCATGGCTCTTTGGTTAGCTTTGAAACTTTAGCTTACAAAAGCGATCGCAGTATCATTTGGATTTTAATTAGTGCCAGTGCTATTTATGATGATCACGGGAATTTTATTTCCTATGAAGGTATTGTTCAAGATATTACAGAACGCAAACAATCAGAGCAGGCTCTTAAAGCTGAGCAAGAAAAATCAGAAAACCTATTATTAAATATCTTACCGAAAGCGATCGTGCATCAACTAAAGCATGGGAATAGTACGATCGCTTCTAGATCAGATAATGTCACCATTTTATTTGCTGATATTGTGGACTTCACAGCCCTAGCCACCAGCGTTTCTCCCAATGAACTAGTCAATAAACTTAATGGTATTTTCTCTTCTTTTGATCGACTTGCCGATGAGTTGGGATTAGAGAAAATCAAAACCATTGGCGATGCCTATATGGTCGTTGGCGGCTTGCCCACTGCTCGCCCCGATCATGCAGAGGCGATCGCGGAGATGGCTTTAGCGATGCAGCGAGAAATCTCAAACTTCAAGCGAGGTGATGATGGTACTGCATTTCAATTACGAATTGGCATTAATACAGGATCGGTTGTCGCAGGTGTAATTGGTATCCGTAAGTTTATCTATGATCTGTGGGGAGATGCCGTCAATCTTGCGAGTCGAATGGAATCCCACGGCTTAGCGGGTTCCATTCAAGTCACAGAAGCAACCTATGAATTACTTAAAGATAAATATACTTTCTGGCATCGCGGTAAGGTATTGATCAAAGGTAGAGGTGAAATGGAAACCTATCTACTGCTTGATAATAATTCCCAACTATATTTGCCAGAGATATTAGAATTAGAAGTAAATTAGGACTTACGCAAACTCTAAATTGCCCTCATCCCCCACCCCCTTCTCCCAGAAAGGGAGAAGGGGAGTAAGAGCTTTTTCTTGTTCCCCTCTCCTCCTTTGGGAGAGGGGCTAGGGGTGAGGGTCTTCACAACTTTTGCGTAAGTCCTATAAATTCTAGATTGTTGTAAGTTTTTGAAGAGGAACTTCAAAGCGGTCCCAAGGTTTTGGTTCGATGATTTGAGTGTGAATGTTATTTGCGATAAATAGCGATCGCAATGATTCAACAGTTCCTTCGGCTTTAAGCAACTTGAGCAGGAAGCCACTATAGGATAAATCTCCACCTGCGGCAGTTGGCAAAATGACTTGAGGTTTTAGCCACTTAGCTATCTGCACAGCACCCTGTTGACCTTTAATGACAGTGCCGACTAGAGGGAGTTTTAAGTCAATAGTTGGCGTGATCACCACATCGACAGGCGCAAATTCTTGAATCGATGGGGAATGATAGCCATGAGGTTCATAATAAATGGAAGTTCCATCTACTAAATCCTTTAAAATATATCCATTTTCTAGGGTCGTCGGTCCCGTTGGTGAACCGACGACAGCCCTGATTTCCAAAAGATGAGGAATAGTAAAGACTTCACCGTGAGCGAGGGATGTAACTTGGGTATAGCCTAATTCGCTAACTAATTTGGCGGCACTAGGTGAACCCACTACAGGAATTTGGCGATCGAGTTGTTTAAGGGTTGCTGGATGGGCATGGTCTTCCAGTCCTTGAGATAGCAAAATCAAATCAATATTTACAGGGATTTCTCTGGGAGTAAGGCGCTCAGATTTAAAAAACCATGCAGCATTGCCAAACATCAGAGCATCAACTAGCCAAGGGTCGAGCAAGATCCGTTTGCCTGCAATTTCAATCAGCCATGAATTGCTATCTAGCCATGTTAAATACATAATTCTCTCAGTTGGTAGCTTTCTCCATAACATTGTAACGAAGTTTTCAGATACTCCCTTCCCGCCCAAGAATTAGTATTGCGGCGCAATACTAATTCTTGGGTTTTACAGCCTATTGATGCATTGAGTAGTACAGAAATATTTCTGGGTTTTAAGAAAGCGCAAAGCGCTGTAATGTCTATTTCAAACCACAAAAAACCCGCAGGAGGCATTCTTGCGGGGAGAAATTTATGTAGATACGTCGCTAGTAATCAAATTATGGTTCTTTTTGCTTCTCTCAGCAGTGACTAAGCTCACGCTAAACTTGCGATCGTTTGCCAACTGTCCTGTGACAGTGATCACAAAAGCTGAGGTGTGATCTTGACTGTACTAATCGACACTTTTACGGATCAGCCTTAAACGTATAAGGAATTACGGCTTTGCTGATATAGCGATCGCCAACCTACTTTATTTACAGACGATCGCTATATTCATCAATTCTACAGGCCAAATAGTGGTGTATGGATATCGTCATGGCAAAGATAATCACAAAAAAGAATCATTGGGCGCGATTTTTAGCGATCGCGATCGGGGCAGCCATATTTGCCGCATTTACACCAGAAATTACTCACGCGATCGAGACAGGTACTTTGGAATCCTTAAGTAAATCCACAGGTGATCTCAAGCTATCTGTTGATACCAGTTGGGTACTAATGACGGGGTTTTTAGTATTTTTTATGCAATGCGGATTTGCCATGCTAGAGGCAGGGCTAGTCAGACAGACCGCCGTTGTCAATACATTAACTGAAAACTTTGTTGATGCCGCAATCACACTTCTGGCATGGTGGACTACAGGTTTTGCGATCGCCTTTGGGACAACTAGTAATGGTTTTTGGGGAGTAGACGGATTTTTTTTAAATAATGCTTTTACTTTCAATAATGGGGCGATCGAATACGCAATGGGTGCAGGCGGTTCCACTGCGCCAGTCAGCACGTTATCTCTTTTCTTTTTTCAGTTTGCCTTCTCCGCCACCGCCAGCACAATCACCACAGGCGCAATGGCTGAGCGTACCAATTTTAAAGGAGATTTAATTTATGCTTTTATCATGGGTGCTGTCATGTATCCCATGATTGTGCATTGGGTCTGGAACAATGGCGGTTGGCTGAATAAACTCAGCTTTCATGATTTTGCAGGCAGTGCCGTTGTGCATATGGTGGGTGGATGGACATCTCTCATTGGCGCATATTTACTCGGTCCACGTCCTAATCGAGTATGGGGACAAATCCCACCCGCCCATAATCTTGGCTATGCCACCATTGGCACAATGATTTTATGGTTTGGCTGGTATGGGTTTAATTGTGGCTCAACCTTGACCCTGAGCAATCCGGGGCTGATCAGCTTAATTGCCGTAAATACAACCCTAGCAGCTTCGACGGGCGCGATCGCCTCACTCCTCTACATCTATTTTCGCTTTCGGCAATGGCATTTATTTTGTGGACTGAATGGCTCACTGGCTGGATTAGTTGGTGTGACCGCAGGTTGTGCCTATGTGATGCCTTGGGCCGCAGCCTTGATCGGATTAGTGGCGGGTGTACTTGTATTAGTAGTAGTAGATATCATCGAGTGGTTTGAGATTGATGATCCTGTGGGGGCATTTGCTGTCCATGGCGCTTGCGGTATGTTGGGAGTGATTGCGGTGGGCTTATTTGGTCATCCAGCCCTGACGATCAATAAGAAAGCTGGGCTATTTCTAGGCGGCGGATTTGACCTGCTTGGAGTCCAACTCTTTGGGGTGGCGGCAATTATTATTTTTGTCGTTATCTTCTCTTTGATCATGTTTAGTTCGCTCAAATACTTCGGACTACTACGAGTTAATCCTGAAGCGGATCTTGTTGGTATTGATATTTATGAACATGGCGCATCGGTTTGGCCAGATGTCTATTCGATTGACGATTTGCAATTTGAGGACGAAGAGGATTAAATTGCGAAACCCTAAATTTTCAAAAAGCTTGCAAAGCAAGCTTTTTGAAAATTTATCTGGTTTTTAAGAAAGCGCAAAGCGCTGTAAGTTTCCTAAGTTTTGATTTTTAATATTTTTTTGGGTGGTTTTGCTAGTATTGTTCGCATAGATTGTATTGCTAAGGCTAATTACCAAGACTTAGATTTTATTTAAATAAAATATAAATTTCGTTTAGGGTTTATTTAGATTGAGCAGGACATTACAAAGATATTGGCGACATCCATGACTCCTGATTTTGGCGAGCAAATAGATACATCTGAAGATATTCTCCATGCAAATCCTCAGCTATTAATAGAGCAACTGCATTATTACAAATGTCTGCTCAATGATTTGCTTGCTTTGGCTATTTCTATATCAAATATTGATGACTTAAGGCTGCTTTTAGAGTTAGCCTTAGGGACAGTCCGCAAAATGACTAGGAGTGATGCAGGCAGTATTTATTTAATTGATCGCTCTACTCCCGTGCATACAGTCTGTTTTGAAGTTTCCCAAAATTCTTCGCAACCCGATCGCTCATTAGTCAATTTTGCCGTTCCCCTTAATCAAGATAGTATTGTTGGCTATGTGGCCTTAACTGGAGAGACTATTAATTTATCCGATGCCCATGATTTACCAGAGGATGCCAGCTACCGCCATCACAAAACCTTCGATTATGATATTGAATATCACACTCGTTCGGTTTTAGCAGTGCCAATGTTTGATTCTCAACAAAGAACGATTGGGGTGTTTCAGTTAATAAATCGTAAAGTTGAAGATATTTCCATTACGATCCAAAATGTGCAAGAAATCACGCTTGCTTTCTCTGCTTTGGATCAAAAATTATTACAGGCGATCGCTAGTCAGTTGTCTCTATATATAGAGCGATCGCAACTTTTAGGAAAAGTATTTAAGGCTTAAGTATTTATACTCAACCCAAAATAGCGATTCTTAAGGAAGTATCAGGAATTCCCATCTTTTCCTATAAGATTTAACATAGGATGAATTCTTAAATGAATTCTTAAATATTTATACGGAGATTATTTATATATGCTCACTTTAAAAATAGTGGTCTACATCACTGTCATATTCTTCATCAGTTTGTTTGTTTTTGGCTTCCTGAACAGCGATCCTTCTCGCAACCCTGGTAATAGAGATCTCGAATAGTGCCTAATACCTCCACAGATAGCTCTGCTAAGACTCAACCTGTAAATCGTTCCAAGAGTAATGATTGGCGATTACTGTTGAGTCTGCTGCCCTATGCAAAGCAAAATTCTCGAAATCTTCTGATATCGCTGTTGTTACTTGTGCCTTTATCGATCGCTAGTGCGGTGCAGCCTATTCTTGTACAGCAGGCGATCGATGGACCAATTAAGAACAGCGATTTGTTTGGCTTGCGATGGATTTGTGTAGTTATACTGCTCACGATTGCAGTGAGACTAACGTTTCAGGCATGGCAGGGCTACTTGGTGCAAGAGGTCGGACAAAAAATTACGGCGGATATTCGCCAAGATTTATTTCGTCATGTCACTTCTTTATCGACCAGTTTTTTTGACCGTACGCCTGTGGGCAAGCTGATCACCCGCCTAACTAGCGATGTGGAGGCTTTGGGGGATGTTTTTGCCACTGGTGCTGTGGGTGTTCTCAGCGATCTGGCGGCGATCGCCACCATCGCCATATTCATGTTTTTGTTACGGTGGGACTTAGCACTGCTGCTGGTGATGATGGTTTTACCTGTCACGGCTTTAATCGTTTATTTTCAGTACGAATATCGCAAGGCGAATTTTAAAGCACGCGATCGCCTATCCGAACTCAACTCGATTCTCCAAGAAAATATTATTGGCGCAAATATTGTCCAGTTATTTCGCCGCGAAAAATTTAACTCCGCCCAACATCTCAAGGTCAATCAGAAATATGTTGATGAGGTAAATCGCACGGTTTTCCATGATTCGGCAGTGTCGGCGACGCTGGAATGGATTGCACTGGTGGCGATCGCGGGCGTACTCTGGCTAGGCGGCGGACAAATTGTCCAGAATAACCTCACCTTTGGCGAACTGTCAGCCTTTATATTGTTTTCGCAGCGTCTCTTCGACCCAATTCGTCAGTTAGCCGAGAAATTCACCACCATTCAAGCAGGATTTACGGCTGTTGAACGCATCAATGCAATTTTGCAAGAACCGATCGAAATTCGAGATCCTGAACATCCTAAATCTTTACCCCTTGACGGTTCTGGCGAGATTTGCTTCGAGCATGTGTGGTTTGGTTACAAGCCCGATGAATATGTACTTAAGGATATTAACTTCACGCTGAGGGCTGGTGAAAAAATTGCCCTCGTGGGGCCAACTGGGGCAGGCAAAAGCTCAATCATTCGGCTGCTCACTCGCCTGTATGAACCAACTAAGGGACGTATTTTAATCGATGGCATCGATATTCGCGAAATCACCCAAGCAGAATTGCGGCACTATGTGGGCGTAATTTTGCAAGATGCCTTTTTATTTTCTGGGGATATCAAGGAAAATATTACGCTCGGTGAAGACTATGCGATCGAGCAGGTGGTCGAAGCTGCCGAGTTGATGAATGTTGATCAATTCATCCAAGAGTTACCAGAAGCCTATGATACCCAAGTGCGCGAACGAGGTACTAATTTATCAGGCGGACAAAAGCAATTACTCGCGTTTGCCAGAGCCGCGATTCGCGATCCCCGCATTTTGATTCTCGATGAAGCAACGGCAAGCCTTGATGTCAGTACCGAGTTTTTGATCCAACAGGCTTTAGATCGTTTACTACGCGATCGCACCACGATCATCATCGCCCACCGTTTATCGACGATCCGCAATGTCGATCGCATTCTCGTTCTCAAACAAGGTGAAGTGATCGAATCAGGCAATCACGATCAGCTAATTTCTAAAAATGGTTTATATGCCAATCTCTACCAATTAGAAATGATGGCAACCCATTAAAAGCAGATTATTTATTGTATTGGATAAAATTTGGCAGCAGCAGCTAATTTCAGTGCAATTACCTTCTGCTCTTGTTTCTCAAGAGGAAATCCTTTAATATTGACGTGGTTGGGATTATCTGGTGTTGGGTCTTTAACTACCTGTAAAGAGACAACTTTACATTTGATTGTCTCAATGTCAGCCCTACCATAAAGAGTTTTACTTAGTTTTTTAGCCGTTTTCTCACCTAACGACAAAACTTCTTCAATAGTTGTATCAAGGTATCTAGTTAATGATAATTCCTGATAAGGATGGGGCATAAACAGTTCAGGCTTAGCGGTTTGATCGCTAGATCGAAAATGGCTACTTTGCATTGCATATCGGGCTAAGATTTCGTCATCATTAACATCAGGGACATGATTAGCATCGATCATGCTCTTTAAACCGTTATTCCCTTAACTTTATTGATTAATCCCAAGATAACTGGGGGGATTTCTCCCCAAAAATCCTCCGATCCTTGCTCAGATTTGTTATCAAAAAGAGCTGCGTAATACAATATACCTTCGGGGCTAATGCTAACTGACAGTATCCATCGCGGATTGCTGTACCATTCCAGAGTTAAATGACCATCTGGCTCAGCCCCAATTGAAGGTAAAGGGTAGCCTAGAGGTAATGAATGAATGAACAAATAAGCTTTATATAAAGTTACCTCTTGAACAGCAAAAGCATTATAACCATCCCAATTGGGAGATTTACACTCTTCCCAAAAGCAAACTAGCTCGTTATACGCTGATCGCTTACCCAAAGTCACAGACTGATCAAAGTACTCTTTTTGATTTTGGGTAGTTGCGTCAATATAAACAGCAGTTTCTGTATTTCCTCGTATAGCTGTGATCATGACTTAACTCCCAAAATTATTTAAGGCGGTATTAGTTATATTACTGAAAAATATTTTATTCTTAAGCCAACGCATTTCAGCAAGTTGTTGGTTTAAATCCTCTTGAATCCTAGAAACTTCATTTGTAAAGACATCAATATCTACAATCAACGCTTGCTCACTTCCTGATCCAGTTTGATTGGGTTGAATAGTACGAACTAAGTTAATTTGATAGGGATAATTACTAACTTGGTAAGTATCTTGGTAAAAAAACGATTTTGGAGATATTTCTAGCCCAGAAAGTCTATATGGCTCACTTGTAAGATAGGTTGAAATTGACTCATCTTGTTTTAAAAGAATTCGGTTAATGAATCGGACTCCTAATCGGCGGATCGCTTGCGGCTCTGCTAATTCTACAAAAACATCCCAGACCCGCAAAGCTTCGGTCTTAAAGTTTTCCCAACTTTCATATGATTGAACTCTACTAAAAGCAATTCCAGTATGGGTAAATTGAGCTACATAATTTTTGGGGTTATCTTCAAGCCTAAAGCCATTCCATTGTGTATGCTGTGAGAATTGAGATCTATCATCAGATGTACCTTCTATTTTAACTTCTATACCATATTGAGGCTGAATAATGGGGTATTCAGGCAATCGCTTAGTTAGCAAGTCCTTTAATGATATTTGCTCTAACGGCTTACTAGCATGAGCTTCCCAATGAATCACAGCCTCTAGAATGGGTGAGTTCGTTAGATTTGGAAATTTTTCACTAAGATTAATAGCAAATTGAGATGGCGCAGGCATAATAACTTTTTAATTTTTAGAGCTGCAATGTATCACCTTGATTTGGGTCAACAAGACTACAGTGTATTTTTTAAACTACCACAAGTTTTGGAAACAATCGCTAATTTACAGATCAGTACAAATAAACGAATATTTTTTGATTTTCATTTAATTTTTAATGATTTTTCATAACTCGTTCAATATCACGTTTATCATCGCGTTTTTTCATATCTTCGCGCTTATCGTGGAGTTTCTTTTGGCGCACTAACGCTAGATCCACCTTAATCCAGCCTTCCTTTTGATAAACCTTAAGGGGTACAAGAGTTAAGCCCTTTTGTTGCACCGCCACAATCAACTTTCGGATTTCGTCCTTATGCAGCAATAGGCGACGGGTGCGGGTTGGCTCATGGTTAAAGTACACACTAGTCGTATGGTGCGGCGAAATATACATATTCAGCAGCATGATCTGCCCCTTCCGCACAATGCCGTAAGCATCGCGTAGATTGGCTTTTCCCCCTTTTATAGATTTAACCTCAGTACCAAGTAGCTCGATCCCTGCTTCGTGGGTTTCGAGGATTTCATAATTAAATCTAGCCTGACGATTTTCGGCGAGTACACGATAATAATTTGCCATTTATTCGATTAATACTGTCTAATATCCTGCTGTAACTTCTAGTAATTTCCATGCTGGACTGTCACAGAAAGCCTTAGAAATACGATCAGAGATTCCATGACAGTAGTTATTGACCCTCAATGGCAATTCAGAATTTTTGGTAACGCTAGTCAATTTTGCCTGATTGCCTGTAATCTCAGAACGATGGATCAAGACTTCTACTGTAACCATTTTGGCAAATGTTGCATTCGTCTCTATTTCTTGAGCAATTACATAGTCATCAGTTTCATAGGTAATTGCCAAGCCACAAGACTCCAACGTTCTAATGATCGTTGAATGTAGGTTTTCGGGAGCGATTTCAACTAAGAAATGTTGAGTGTATCTAGCCATAAATCATCAAAACAACAGGTGCGGCTAGTAGTTTACTAGTCCTTGTCTACAAACTATCTCTAAAAGCTATATACCTATTCTAGGCTATGTCGTTTTTGGACATAAGCACTTTGAGGAGTACAGCCTAACCATCATAAACCAAGGTGTACTCGTAAGGAGATAAAAGCAGCAGGAAGCTTAACTCTGCATATATCTCGATTTTGGAATATTAAGGGCGGTGCAAAGCGCCGCCCTTAATATATCTTTTGCTATATTTATTGCACAGTTGGAGTGAGCAAGCATGATTGGTCAATTACTGGATGGGCGCTATCGCATTGCCAGCAAATTAGGTGAAGGCGGGTTTGGGCATACTTATCTGGCTCATGATACGCGCATCCCCAATGAGCCGCTTTGTGTTGTGAAACATCTACAGCCTGCTAGTGGCGATCGCGAATATCTCAAAATAGCCAATCGCTTATTTACGACTGAGGCGCAAACCCTCGCGCAGTTGGGAGATCACGATCGCATTCCCCGTTTACTTGCCTATTTTGAGCAGGCTGGGGAATTTTATTTAGTGGAAGAATTTGTCGAAGGGCGATCGCTAGAATCGGAATTAGTACGCGGCTATCGGCTGGGTGAAGCCCAAGTAATCCAAATATTAGATGATTTATTAAGCATTTTGGAATATACCCATAGTCATGGCGTAATTCACCGCGATATTAAGCCAGATAATATTATTCGCCGTAAATCTGACGGTAAGTTCGTGCTGATCGATTTTGGGGCGATTAAGCAGGTACAAACGCAGATGAATCAAGAGGGGCAAACTGTAGCCACGGTGGCAATCGGCACTTTAGGTTATATGCCCAGTGAGCAAGCCCAAGGCAAACCGCGTCCTAACAGCGATTTGTATGCGATCGGGGTTATTGGCATTCAGGCGCTCACTGGCTTACATCCGCGTGAATTGCAGGAAGACTATCAAACAGGGGAATTAATCTGGCAGCATCTTGTGCCAAATAAGTCGGGGCTAGTAGGGGTACTCACTAAAATGACCCGCTATCACTACAAAGATCGTTATGAATCTGCATCAGAAATCCGTCAAGTCTTAGCATCCTTGGGATCGCATCATTTACCAACCCATCAAACAGTGCCGCCCCAAATAGCGCCGCCCCAAATAGTGCCGCCCCAATATGGAGTTCAGTCCACGATTGTTAATACAAATAGTGGTAATGATTTGGGTAATGAGGCTGCTCCCAAAGTGTTGCCGACACAGCCCTATAATCCTGCGATCGCCTATTCACCGCCATCAGTTCCACCAATTCAGCCAATTCAGCCAATTCAACCTTTAATTCAGCCATTACCAGCCCCCACCACACTGCCAACTACTCCTGTCAATCGCCATCATGATCCCTACGCAGCCCCACCACAATACACGGTACAAGTATCCACCTCAAATCAAGATCATAATTCTAGTAATAAAGGCTTGTGGATTGCGGTTTGGGTAGCCGCCTTTGCAACGGCGATCGCGATCGGGGCAGTGATGGCAACTCGCAATAGTTCTAGTACCTTGAGTCCTGTCGCCAATAATGCCACTAGTAAACCAGCGATCGCGCCCAGCCCAGACTCCACACCTGTCGCTAGTCCCTCAACGCCTCTTGAGACATCTAGTCCTAGTCCTACGCCTACGCCTTCTCCCACTGCTAGTCCCATACCACCTACGCCGACTAAGCCGACTAAACCCGCGATCGCGCCTTTATCGGAGTCAGAAGCCTTAGATATCGTTAACAATTTAGTGGCAGCAAAAAATCAAATATTTGCGCCCCCCTTTAACCTGCAACTATTGTCCGAACTCACCACAGGTGAAGCCTATAAAAACCGCAAAGGCTCGGTGGATTGGCTGCAAAATAATAATGCTTTTTATAGCTATGGTGATTTTCGGGTAAGTCGAGCAGGAGCCTTTGGTATTCAAGACAATCAGGCGAATTTGACGGTCGAGATTTTTGAAAGTCCGAAACTTTACATTAATGGCAAGATTGATCGATCGCAGTCTCAGCCATCAAGAGGTCGATATGTTTGTAATTTTCGGTTTGAGGATGGCAAATGGAAAATTGCTAGTTTGACCAAAATAGATTGAGTAGAGATAAAGGCGGCGCAAAGCGCCGACTCTTTCTCGCTTTGGATCAGCAAAACTTGCATTGCTATAATTAATTTAGGATTGAACTATGGGAATAGTCTTAGTGGGGAATAATTTGACAAGATTTTTTTACAAGCGCAACCTTCTCAAGTTTCTACATAAATAAAATTTCTACTTAAGTAATTGGTGCATTGGTTATGTTGTACGCATCAAAAGTTGTAACAACGATGAAAACTGAAGATCGTAGTTTTATCGTTTTTCTAGAACAATCAACTCTGCAACTACAAAACACAGTCGGTGTGAGCTTGCTACTGGTGTTGCTATGGGGAGCGATCGGGGCAACGGCTTATCATTACTGGCAACTAAGAAAAACTCGAAACCAACTCAAGATCGAAAAGATTAAAACTAACGAACTGGCTAAAAAGCTGAAATTAGCATTGCATACCATTGATGAGCATGAGTGCAATCCTGATTTGATTCATTCGCGTGAGTTTAATTTGGATTACCTCAGTATGCGAATGGAAGAGCCTTATTTCTGCGAAATTATTTTGGCGCAAATTAAGGTCAATCTTCGTCAAAAGGTTGCCCCTGCATTGATGCCAACGGAGCAGGATCGCGGTAATGTTCGTAAGATTGATGTAACTTTTGATGTGTCCTATCAACCCGAACATCATGATGATTCGCAGATCCGTGTTCTGTTTCGCATCCATGTAAAGCTTGCAAAAATCCCTGCTCATGGGTCACAAAGTATTCTTAAGGACTTAGCGGCGGGGCTGGAAAACTTTGTGGTTGCATCAGATGCAAATCGCAATTGGCAACCCACGATCCAAGGTCGGCTAGCAATAATTAGTTGGGATCAGACGGCTAAGCCCACACCGCTATTAGTGATTGAGCAAACTAATGAGGGGGCAAATGTGTTGATGCGGAACAAGCGCCTTGCTACTTCCAAAATATAGATCAAGTATCTCACTTAAATATCAGCACTGAGGACTTTAGACACAATCACAAAAAATAGCCAGCCATCTCTATAGCTACTTTATTTCCATCTATTGACAATTATATTCAATAAAGTTAAGGTGACATCAGTGAAGCCTTGATACGGAAGTTTGACTCAGCACCGTTTCAGTGTTCATAGTTCAAATGCGTTGTTTGCTTGAGTGACAGAATGTTTGCAAAATTCCTTTGCAGTATTTATGTGCGGTATTTAGTAAATAGGCTTTTGTCACTCAACCTTTTCCTATTACTTTGTGGCAAATTTGATTTAATGAGTCTCATTTCAAGATTTTAATAAGATAAATTCTCAATAATATGACCTTTAGACAATCTCCTTCTCCCCAAGTTGTTAGTATTTGCACTAGTCAAGCTTTACGTCGGTTTGATCTGCCGCTACTTCGATCGCTATCGAAGCAATACGCGATCGCACAATGGGAATATTGCCAAGATCCTGATGAGCCAGTTGATCTAAATCTGGCGATCGCGTCGTTGCATGAGTACTTACAGTCTTGCCAAGGTGCAGTGCATCTAGTGGGGCATGGCATTGCAGGGTTGATTGGTTGGCTATATACGCGACAACATCCTGAATATGTGCAATCGCTAACTTTGCTATCAGTGGGAATAAATTTAACGACTAGTTGGCATAGCCACTATTATGAGCAACGCCAGTTAATGAGTTGTAGTCGTGAAACCATGCTGATGCGGACGGCTTTTTATTTATTCGGTTATCGAGATCAAGAAATGCTGCATTGGTTAGCAAATTTACTTGAGCAGGATCTTGATCATTCGTTGGTTCCCTATTCCTTCTCGCCATTGTCTAACCATATTGCGTCAACGGAAATCGCTGTGCCAATTTTGGTATGTGGAGCGAAGGATGATTATGTGATCGGGAATGGTGGTCTTAACTCCTACCAAAAGTGGCGCTCATATCTCAAAGATAGCGATCGCCTATGGCTATGTGATCAAGGTAAACATTTTTTCCATTACACGCAGTGGCAAATGGTGAACAAGCAAATACGTTCCTTTTGGCAATCTCTTAATCTGATGGCAAGTTGTCTCACTCAAAATCAAACCATCATCTCCAGATCTCCAGATCGAAGTTTAAACCTTAGAAAACCTCATAGCTACCTAAAATTTTGAGATTTTCGGTGACTGTTCGTAATTCGGCTAAGGCTTCATGGAAATTTGGTGTATCTGCCGATGCTTCCACGTCGATGAAGAAAATATATTCACCAAGCGATCGCTTGGTGGGGCGTGACTCGATGCGGCTTAAGTTGATTTGGCGATCGGCGAATACTAATAAGGGTTTGACTAATGCTCCCGGCATATTGCGCTTGAGGCTAAAAGCTAGAGAAGAATGTGTACCTTTGGTATTGGTGGCAGTGCGCCCTAATACCAAAAAGCGTGTGACATTATCAGGCTGATCGTTAATCGGGAATTCTAAAATCGGTAAGTTGTAGATTTCGGCGGCGCGTTGAGAGGCGATCGCCGCCGTCGTCAGATCTTCAGCAACGGTATGTAAACCCTCAGTCGTGGAATCCGTAGCAATTTGCAGCACCGTTGGCAAATTATGATCAAGCCATTGTTGGCACTGGGCTAGACCTTGGGGATGGGAATAAACGGTTTTAATATCTTCGAGTTTTGCAGCGCGAGTAATCAGGGCATGGGCGATCGGTAGCACGATCGCCTGCTGAATTTGCAAAGATTCCGATTGCCAGAGGCTATCGAGGGTCATGGTCACGCCGCCTTGGATCGAATTCTCGATGGGGACGATCGCAATATCTACTTGCCCCTGCTCTGCCGCCCTAATTGCTTGAGGGATTGTGGGATAGGGACACATTTTGGAAGAATCATGCTCTAGATCGGGATGGCTAAGCTGTAAATAGCGCAAGGCTGCCATTTCTGAATATGTACCTGCGGGGCCAAGATATGCGATCGTTGTCATGATAAACCCAAAAAATCCCAAAAAATAGAGAGGAGCCACATCGTGACTCCTCTCTATTTTTATCAGAAAATTGGGTTTAAAACCCCGTGCTTCTAGCACGGCTTTATATTAAGATACCGCTCTTGTGCTAGAATACATAGCATAAGATATCAACAATCATGTTAGTTCTCGAAGCAAAACTAAAAGGCAAAACAGAGCAGTACAGTCTCATTGATGAGGCGATTCGTACTGCTCTGTTTGTGCGTAATAAAGCTTTAAGGCTATGGATGGATGTAAAAGATAGTGACAAATATGATCTTAATAAGCATTGTGCTGTCTTAGCTAAGGAGTTTGATTTTGCCAAAAAACTCAACTCAACAGCCAGACAAGCTAGTGCAGAGAGAGCGTGGTCTGCTATTAGTCGGTTCTTTGATAACTGCAAAAAGAAAGTATCAGGCAAAAAAGGATATCCAAAATTCAAGAAGCGCGGTCATTCAGTTGAATATAAAACTTCTGGATGGAAGCTTTCTGAAGATCGGAAATACCTAACTTTGACCGATGGCTTTAAAATTGGCAGAGTCAAATTGGTTGGCAGTCGTGACCTTAACTTTTATCAAATTGAGCAAATTAAACGGGTCAGGCTAGTAAAACGGGCTGATGGTTACTATGCTCAATTCTGTGTTGATGTTGACCGCAGGGAGGAGATAGAGCCAACTCAAACCACGATTGGTTTAGATGTGGGACTCAATCATTTCTACACCGATTCAAAGGGTCAAGTAGTCGAGAATCCTAGATTTCTTAGAAAGTCAGAGCGCCAACTTAAAAAGTTGCAACGTAAAGTTTCTAAGCGTAAAAAGGGATCGGCTAATCGCCGTAAAGCGATTAAACGGTTAGCAAGAAAACATTTGCAAGTAAGTAGGCAGCGTAAAGACTTTGCGGTAAAAACGGCAAGGTGCGTGGTTCGGTCTAACGACCTGATTGCCTATGAAGATTTGCAAGTGCGGAATATGGTCAAGAATCATAAACTAGCTAAGTCAATATCTGATGCAAGCTGGTCTATGTTTCGGGATTGGGTTGAGTATTTTGGCAAGGTGTTTGGTAAGGTCACTGTCGCAGTGCCGCCACAATATACAAGCCAGAATTGCTCAAATTGTGGCACAACTGTCAAGAAAACGCTGAGTGAGAGAACTCATCAATGTAGTCATTGCGGTACGGTTTTGGATCGTGACCATAATGCTGCATTGAATATCTTGTCTATTGGATTAAATAGGGTAGGGCATACCCAAATTTCTACGCCTGTGGAGAGTTCGACCTCTGCTAGTTAGATAATGGTCTATCTAGTAAGTTGTCTCGCTGAATCAGGAATCCTCACGCCTTCAGGCTGAGGAGTGTCAAAGCTAATTCGTTGTTTTTGCTATAGGACTTACGCAAGACTAAGTAATTTACAGAATTGTTGAATAGATGTGGCGCAGACGAAGTCCGCGCCATATCTATCCAATGGTTAAAACTTGACGGAAACAGGTTTCTTTTCTGGTAATTGGGTGTATTCGGCGACGATCTTACGGAATTCTTCGCCATCGAGGGTTTCCACATCAAGCAAAATATCGACTAGGCGATCGCATAGATCGCGATTTTCTTCGATGAGTTTTTTGGCGGTGTCGTAACAGGTTTGGGCAATTTGGCGAATTTGACGATCAATGCGATCGCCCAACTTAATCGAATAATCACTTTGTGGCATAAAGTTACGTCCCAAAAAGACCTCGCCGCTTTCAGATTCCAAAGCACCTAAACCTAAATCTGACATCCCGAATTGAGTCACCATCAGACGGGTTAATCTGGCGACCTGTTGGAAGTCACCCGATGCACCTGTAGTAATTTCGGCATCGCCAAAAACCACCTCTTCGGCAGCCCGTCCACCGAGCATCATTGTGATCGTGTCGATAATTTGCGATCGCGACTCTAAGCCATATTCCTCATCGGGTACACCCTTGGCAAAGCCGCCAATGCCACCCGAACGAGGCACGATTGTAATCTTGTCGAGCAGTGACGCATTTTTGAGCAGAGTCATCACCAGTGCGTGACCAACCTCATGATAGGCAACCAAACGCTTTTTGGAGCTATCAAGCATTGGCTTCATACTTAAACCAATGGTAATCCGATCGATCGCATCGGCAATTTCTAACTCACTGATCGCGTCTTTATAGCGTCGCGCCGTCAAGATGGCTGCCTCATTTAACAAGTTTGCTAAATCCGCACCCGCAAATCCAGGGGTTAAACGGGCGATCGATTCGAGAGAAACATTTTCGTCCAGCTTTTTATTACGCGCATGGACTTTCAGGATTTCTTGACGACCCTTATAGTCGGGATAGTCCACTGTAATTTGGCGATCGAACCGACCAGGGCGGAGCAACGCACTATCTAAAACATCAGGACGATTAGTGGCGGCAACCACGATTACGCCTGTATTACCTTGGAAGCCATCCATTTCCGTGAGCATTTGGTTGAGGGTTTGCTCACGCTCATCATTGCCGCCGCCAATACCTGCGCCACGTTGACGACCGACCGCATCAATTTCATCAATAAAGATAATACAGGGGGCATTGTCTTTTGCTTTTTGGAATAAATCGCGGACGCGGGATGCACCGACACCGACAAACATTTCGACAAATTCAGAACCCGATAGCGAGAAGAATGGCACTCCTGCTTCCCCCGCGATCGCCTTAGCCAAGAGTGTCTTACCAGTTCCAGGAGGACCAATTAACAACACCCCCTTAGGAATTTTTGCGCCCACAGCCGTAAAGCGATCGGGCTGTTTAAGAAATGTAACAACTTCCTGTAACTCTTCTTTAGCAGTATCAATACCCGCGACATCTTCAAATGAAATCCCCGTTTTTGATTCAGGAGAAAACCTCGCTTTAGTTTTGCCAAAACTGAGGGTTTGTCCAGGACCGCCAGGGGCATTGCTCAGGCGGCGTAGCACCATTAATAGGATAAAAATTAATAGTAATGGTACAAAAAATGTACTTGCTAGTTGCCAAAGTAAGGTTGGCTGCTGGGGCGCTCTTACGGCAATATCAACGCTATTTTCGCGTAACGCCTTCATTAATTCGGTATTGCCATCACGGGCAATCAAGTCAACCCGTACTTTGCGCCCATCTTTTAAAACCGCTTCCGCCGCTAAGCCATTACTTTCGATATCGATCTTTTGGACTCGATTTTCTTTAACACTTGAAAGCAGCTCGGTATAGCCGATGGTTGCAGCAGTTTCACCATCCGCACGCACAGAGGTAGGCACAGCGATCGCTACACTTTGCAAAATTGCGAAACTCACGACCGTCGTTTTGACGCGCCGCCAAAAGGTTGAACCAGAGATTGCCAAAAAGATTTTTTTCCCAGAAGACATCACGCCCTGTTGCTCCTTATAACCCTGTCGATGCGGTATATCGGTTGATTTTATTATTTACTAGTTTAGTGCATTAGCTTAAAACCTGTCAGAAACTAAAAAACCAAACAAAATAAGGCGGCGCGTTGCGCCGCCTTATTTTTGTACAAAACCAGAAACGAGGGGCGGCAGCTATATGTTAAGAAGCGTAGCAATTTTCATAAAAGATCCATTTACTTCATCTTCTCGATAACGCTGTGAGACAATTGCATTAAAATACACGCAAGTAACGCTTTGCATCTTTAGCATATTTATCCCCATCCATGAACGCCACAACAAATATTCAGCCCTTTTCTGCCGATGATTTTGCCAATGCCCTCGCCGAACACAATTACGAATTTGCCATGGGGCAAACTGTGAAGGGTAAGGTAGTTTCCGTCGAAAGTAGTGGCATTTATGTCGATATTGGCGCTAAATCTTTAGGTTTTCTCCCCATCGAAGAGGCAACTCTGAGTGGTTCTTCGCGCTCTGGTGATGCTTTCCCGATCGGAAATGAGTACGAATTTCTGATTATTAGTAGTCAGAATGCTGATGGTGAGGTCAAACTATCGGTGCGCCGCCTATTATTCAAGCAAGCTTGGCAAACTCTAAAGGATTACCAAACCGAGTCGAAGGTCTTTGAAACTAAGGTAATTGGTACTAATAGCGGCGGTGTCATTGTCGATGCCGTTGGTTTGCGTGGTTTTGTGCCGCGATCGCACCTCACCGATGCCACCGATCTCGCCAAATTGGTGGGCAAACAGATCCCTGTTCTCGTCCTAGATGCTGATGAAACCCGTAAAAAGCTAGTGCTGTCTAACCGTCAAGCTGCCAAACTGGCGGCGATCGGTCAACTGTCTAAAGGACAACTGATCACTGGTAAGGTGAGCAACATTCGTCCTTTTGGTGCATTTGTAGAGTTTTCAGGTGTGTCTGGCTTGCTACATATCAAAGAGATTAGCCAAAAGTCCGTCAGCGATCCCACCCGCGTATTTCAAATCAATGACATGATCAAGGCTGTAATTATCGATATTGATGAATCTCGCGATCGCATTGCCCTCTCGACAAAGTTGTTAGAACTGCACGCGGGTGAAATCCTCGACAATTCTGCTCAAGTCTTTGCGGAAGCCGAAGAGCGTCTTGAAAAAAATATCAGTAAGCTCTGGGAAGCATAATTTCTAAAAAGAAGGTGATGCTTTGCATCACCTTCTTTTTTGGTTTTTTAATTTTTTCGTACAAGCAATCAAGTTTGAACTTAGAATATTAGCAGTCATCAAAGTATTTAAAATAACCACTCAAAATCAAAATTTATGGAAACTAATATTCTCGGTCTGCTCGGAACCCTCTTGGCTCTATTTGTACCTACCGTCTTCTTGCTGACTCTATACATCCAGACATCCAGCCGCGAAGAAGGTCAAAGCACCAAATAAATCAACAAAAAGCGCAGCCAAATGGCTGCGCTTTTTGTTACTGCATAAAATCATCGTATCGCCAGAATTTACTCGCGTTAGAGATTTTTGATGGTTAGTCAAAACCTAGGAGGTCGAAAATTTCGCGATCCTTGAGGGGTTGAGCGTACAAAGGTTCAGCATTTTCTAGCATCCCTTTAGCCAGCTTCAGATATTCCTGTTGTACTTCGACAACTTCAGGATCGGGTTCCATTTCAAACACTGTGCATTTTTTCAAGCGACTACGGCGGATCGCATCAACGGTGCGGAAATGGGCAAGGGTTTTTAGACCAACGCGATCGTTGAACTTGTCGATCTGATCGGTTCCTTCGCTACGGTTGGCAATAATACCACCGAGACGCACCTTATAGTTCTTGGCTTTGGATTGAATCGCCGCCACGATCCGATTCATCGCGAAAATAGAATCAAAATCGTTAGCAGTCACAATCAAGCAGTAATGCGCGTGTTGTAGGGGAGCCGCAAAGCCACCACAAACCACGTCACCCAATACATCGAAAATTACGACATCGGTATCTTCAAGTAGATGATGCTCTTTGAGAAGCTTCACGGTTTGCCCTGTGACATAGCCACCGCAACCAGTACCCGCAGGAGGTCCGCCAGCTTCAATACACATCACGCCGTTATAGCCTTCAAACATGAAGTCATCGGTTTGTAATTCTTCAGAATGGAAGTCAACGGTTTCGAGAACGTCGATGACGGTAGGAACCATCCGCTTAGTAAGAGTGAAGGTGCTGTCATGCTTGGGATCGCAACCAATTTGTAAAACCCGCTTGCCAAGATGAGAGAAGGCTGCGGATAGATTGGAAGATGTTGTGGATTTGCCGATACCGCCTTTGCCATAAACGGCGATGACTAAAGCACCTTCAATGACCATTGATGGATCTTGGAATACCTGAACGCTACCTTCTGATTCTTCACATTTGGTAACTGATGGTGGATGTGCTGTTAAAACTGCCAAAATAGACTCCTGTTAATAAATGAATAGACACTAACATTTAAGTTTTCGATCCCCCCCAGCCCCCCTTAAAAAGGGGGGAGAATCAAGAATTTTCTTCTTCCCACTTTTTAAGGGGGATTGAGGGGGATCTCTTTTACTTTCCGATCGCTGCTTTTGCTTCGTAGAGAGTTTCTGAAGTAATCGAGGTGATCCCGCGATCGCTGGCAAACTTCTCAGTATTACGTTTGATTTTACCGCGTACAAAGAAGGGAATCTTCTTTAACTCCGCTTCACCATCAGCACTCCAAGCTATACCCTCAACTTCTTGAGCTAAGGGTGTTAGCAGGGCTTGATTAGAAATAGAATTAGATGTGGGGGCAATTACCGATTCAGGCGATCGCAATTCCTGCGATGGCGCACTATGCAAATGGCTCATATGTCCTTCGGCAAACTCAAAGTCTTCCTTGAACATGCCAATCAAATGCTCCTCTAGACCCATCATCAAAGGATGAACCCAGCTATCAAAAATCACGTTTGCACCTTCCCAACCCATTTGCGGTGAGTAACGAGCAGGCACATCTTGAACGTGAATCGGCGCAGAAATTACCGCGCAAGGGATACCCAAGCGTTTGGCAATATGTCGTTCCATCTGAGTGCCAAGCACTAGTTCTGGAGCAGCTTCCGCAACTTTTGCTTCGACGGCTAAATAGTCATCACTGATTACGGCTTCGAGTCCATGTTTCTTGGCAACTTCACGAATTTCTCGCGCAAATTCACGGCTATAGGTTCCAATACCGACAAGGGTAAAGCCTAATTCTTCCGTAGCAATTCTGGCGGCGGCGAGGGCATGGGTAGCATCACCAAAGATGAATACGCGTTTACCTGTGAGGTAAGTGGAGTCAACCGATCGCGAGTACCAAGGCAGACGCGAAGCATGGGGATTTGCGGATGAGGATAGACGCGACACATCCCAATTGCCGAGGGTGTCAGATTGCGATCGCGCTAAAGCTTCACTGACATCGATTTCCGCGACTTTACCAATTTCGGCAATAAAATCACGGGTTGCACCAACGCCGATCGGCACGGTCTTAATCGTTGGTTGCGCGAAACTGCGATGGAGCCAAGTGCAAGTGGTGAGCGCGATTTCAGGATAGAGGCAAATATTAAAATCCGCATCAGGAATCCGTATCAGGTCAGCAGGGGTTGCGCCCATCGGTGCGACCACATTCACATCAACGCCGATCTCACCCAGCAATTTAATTACTTCATTAATATCATCACGACAACGGAAACCTAGCGCCGTTGGTCCAATGATGTTCGCTTTGGGGCGAATCTGGGGATCTCTTTTAGGTCTAGGCGTGTTGGGCGGCGGCACAACAGGCAGCAGTAAAGTGCGAACTAAATGATAAAGAGTTTCGCTTGCACCCCAGTTTTCCTTCTTGGAATAGGCTGGCAATTCTAAACTCACAATCGGAATCGGTAAGCCCATGCCTTTAGCAAGTGATCCTGGTTGATCCTGAATTAATTCAGCAGTGCAGCTTTCGCCAACTAGCATTACTTGAGGCTTAAACCTTTCGTAAGCATCACGCACCGAAGTTTTTACCATTTCGGCGGTGTCACCACCGAGATCGCGAGCTTGGAATGTGGTGTAAGTTACAGGCGGACGGCGATCGCGCCTTTCGATCATTGTAAATAGCAAGTCAGCATAGGTATCGCCCTGCGGCGCATGGAGTACATAATGTACGCCTTCCATACCAGTCGCAATTCGCATCGCTCCCACATGGGGAGGACCTTCGTAAGTCCAGAGGGTTAGTTCCATAGTTTATATCAATAAAAAATAAATGTAAGAAATAGAGCGCTTCGCGCTCTATTTCTTACACAGTCAATCTTCTTCTTCTCTCAAGGGGACGCGCAAATAACTCTGCTAAATCGGCGGCTTGGTCATAACCCTGAATTGGCGAAAATACTAATTCAATTGACCATTTCGTAGCCATGCCTTCAGCTTCAAGAGGATTGGCAAGTCCCAGACCGCAAACAGTAATATCAGGATGAGCCGCGCGACAGCGATCGAGTTGCTTTTCCACATCTTGACCTTCAGATAGGGCTGTCCCCGCAGGTAACAGATTAATTTCACTATCCATCAACAGGCGATCGATATAGGGTGTACCGACTTCGACTAGCTCCATACCACATTCCCTTGAGAGAAAACGCGCTAAGGGAATTTCTAATTGCGAATCAGGGAATAGAAAGGCTTTGCGACCTGTGAGGGTTTGACGATATCGCTCCAAAGCAGTTTTGGCACGGGCGACAGGAGCCGCGATCGCCTCTTCAAATTTCTGCTGATCCACACCCCAAGCATCCGCCGCCGTTTTTAGCCATGCGGTTGTGCCTTCGATACCAAGGGGATAGGGCGATGGTAAAAGGGTTCCGCCGCGTGCAATTAGCGATCGCACCGTATCACTGAGAAAAGGCTGTGCTAACAGCAGCTTTGTCCCTTTACCAATGGGCGGTAAATTGGCAGCCCGACGCGGCGGGAAGAAGCTAACAGGAATACCTAATTTATCGAATAGTCGCTGAAACTGATCTTCCACCACATCGGCGAGACTACCGACCACCATTAGGTTAGGCTCATCCTGACTGCGGGGCAGTACGGGAACCATTGAGCCTAGACAAGCATCTTCGCCTTGGGTAAAGGTCGTCTCGATGCCACTGCCCGAATAATTGAGAATTCTCACCTTGGGAAAGAATCTTTGGTTTAGTCGTTCCGAAGCTTTGGCGAGATCGAGCTTAATTACTTCAGAAGGACATGATCCCACCAAAAATAACGTGCCAATATCAGGACGGCGCTCTAGTAACTGATCGACAACGCGATCGAGTTCTTCGTTCGCATCCACTAGTCCAGCTAGATCCCGTTCACCGAGGATGGCTGTGCCAAATCTTGGCTCCGCAAAAATCATTACCCCTGCCGCCGACTGGATCAAGTGGGCGCAGGTTCGAGAACCGACTACAAGGAAAAAAGCATCCTGCATTTTGCGATGTAACCAGACAATACCTGTCAAGCCACAAAACACCTCTCTCTGTCCACGCTCTTTGAGGACGGGCAGTTTGGTGTTGATTTGATTAGGAATTTCCGTGCAAGGCTCTAGAGCCATGTTTTGCTCTCCTCTTGGGCTAAAACCCTAATTTTTTAAGTTTTTGAAAATAGCCTAGTCCCACTTCTTGAGAGACAAGGCTGTAATTGATGGCAAAAATAGGCGATCGCAACACGATCGATGGGTTAGTTATCCCTACTATATTTAGTAAAACCAAGGGATTGGGGAAAAAGTTGCAAAGGTTTACAGGACTATAAGGATCGCTGAGCGTTTTATGGAAGATGCAAGTATATATACTTAGCAAGAGTCCACAAAGTACTGCTTCTCATTATTTACGTTTATTATTTTTAATGAAAAGGCGAAGCAATCGTAACTAAATGCTAGATTTTTGGACAAAAACCAGTGGTACTTGGATTAATATTTTCGCGATCGCGGCGGGTACATTTTTAGGGGTGATCCTGCGCGGAAAATTTCTTTCGCAAGTTTTGCCAATTCTCAAACAAGCGATCGGGCTAATCACGATATTTGTCAGCCTTAACATGGCAAATAGCTTACTCAAAGTAAAAGCGGGGGCTTTAGATGGCGTAATCTTATCCCTGATCGCTCTAATTATTGGCGGCGTGATTGGTGAACTCAGTCAGATTGAGAAACATCTAGAATCGGTAGGTGATTGGTTAAAAGCAAAATTTAAAGGCAAAGGCAAGTTTACCGAAGGCTTTGTGGCGGCAAGCCTGCTATTTTGCATTGGGCCAATGGCAATTATTGGTAGTCTCAACAATGGACTGACGGGTGATAATAACCTCCTTGCCCTTAAATCAGCGCTTGATGGTTTTATTTCGATCGTATTTGCGAGTACTTACGGTATTGGGGTAGGGTTTTCAGCTTTACCCGTGGGATTTTATCAAGGAGTTATGTCTATCCTTGCAGGAGGCTTAGCCCAGAGTCTTCCCGATCCTGCCAATGCTCAACCAGTCCTAATTATTACGGGTGTGGGCGGTTTGATGCTTTTGGGACTCGGTTTAAATTTATTAGAACTAGCCAAAGTCAGGGTTGCTTCTTTTTTGCCGGCTCTAGCGATCGCGCCTCTAGTTTATTGGCTGGCAGATATTCTGCAATAGAGCAGAAAATTGCTCTCCCCACTTAATGTATACTTTCAATAAGCTCCTCTGTGGCGTGCGTGACTACCGATAATGTGTCTTGATCGATAATCGTTTTTAAGGAGTCTTCGCAGTCTTCGCCGCAGTATACCAGACTTGCATCTGGGAACTTTAAGTTAGGCGCAGCGCTTCGGCTCCACCTGGTTTTACCGGGTCAAACAACTGAGGTAAGACGGCGTTGCGGAGGGGTGAAACACAAACATTTTTGAAAAATGCTTGCATTTAAATCAAACTATGTTATATTAAATAAGTAAGCGACGCGGGGTAGAGCAGCCTGGTAGCTCGTCGGGCTCATAACCCGAAGGTCGATGGTTCAAATCCGTCCTCCGCCATTGCAAAACAAAAAAGCCATCCCGGAGGATGGCTTTTTTGTTGCTAAAAAGACAAGTATAGGCGGCGCAATGCGCCGCCTATACTTGTCTTTGGTTCTTACGAATTTGTGATACTTCTAAATAAATAGCCAACTATTACCCCAATTATCATCGCCCAAATTTGACCAGATTTAACAAAACCATCCCAACCTTTAGCGAGATCTCCAACCACATCTTGCTTAAATTGTTGAGCAATTAAGTCCATACTTAGGTAGTCGTGAAGATCGCTAATATTGAAGTGTACAGGACTCGCAAGATTAACCGACGCAGGATCAAGTAATGATAGGTCAATACTTGTTACTAGATGTTGAGCAAAATCAAGCATAAGATTTTAGGATTAATTTTTAGGTTTTAGATAATTTATTGGAGCTTTGTTCCAGAGTTTTATTCTAGAGTTTTGTCGTTTATATGCAAAACCACTAAAGTCATGTCATCAGTATGAGTATGCCCTTCTCCGATAAAGTTTTGCACTTCTTGGAAGATGTAGTCAAGAATCATTTGAGGACGGGTGACATCATCGGAAAGGGGGAAACAATTCTGGCAAGCCCAGTCTAGCGCCTTGCGGAGATTTTCTTCATCAAAGCGATCGCCTTCGGGACTGGCGGCCTCTGTAAAACCATCGGTGTAATAAATGACGACATCACCAGCATGGAGATGCGTCTTCCGTTCCTCATATTTAGAGCCAGCCTCTAGCCCAATCAATGCTCCCATGGTGTCAAGGGCATGAATGCTGTGGTTTTTAGCTCGCCAATGTAATGCAGGCGTATGGGCGGCATTACTAAAGGCAAGAATCTGGGTTGCGGGATCGTACTCTGAATAAAACATGGTCACGAAGCGATGGGATTTTTCGAGATCCTCATACATCACTTTATTGAGATGTTCCAAAATTTTGCTGGGAGTATGATTGTTTAATACTTCGGCGCGTAACATCCCGCGTGTCATCGTCATGATTAGCCCTGCGGGGACACCCTTGCCCATGACATCGCCGATGACAAAACTCCAGCGATCGCCCTTTTGCATGGGGATAAAGTCGTAATAGTCGCCCCCAACTCGGCTGGCAGTACAACATTTTGCGGCGATCGCAATACCTTGAATTTTTGGACAATTGCGCGGCAAAAGCTGACGCTGAATCTCTGCGCCAATCTCCATCTCCCGATCTTGGCGCTCTTTTTTAATTAATTCCGTCGTGAGTTCATGATTTTCTAAACCCACAGAGGTTTGATCGGCAACCAGACGCATCAAACTACGCTTATTATCAGTCCAGACATAATCAGGCTTGCGACTAAATATATAGAGACGACCACGCACCACATTTTTAACTAATACCGATGTGCCGAATAAATGCACGTCCGCGCCTAAATATCGGCTCACCATTTCATCAAGGGCGGTGGGGCTACCCGTTAAAACCTGTTGAATCGCTCGCTCGATCGCGGTTCTGACCTGTTGCGCTTTCATGCCACCTTGATTGCGCTCAGGGCAATGCAAAGACTCTAGGCGCATTCCACTGGCTTTAAACAAAATGAGCGCACCACCATCGGAGTCAGTTACGCGGCTGGCAATTAGGGGGATTAGTTCTAAAAATTGATTGAGGTTACTAAAGCTGCGGAGAGCGTAACCCAAGAAGCTGAGTAGCTCATGGATTTTATTTTGATCCTGACTCATCCGTCTGAGCAGATCTTTGAGATCTTTCATCACCATTACAGACGCATTGTCTATGTCTGGCTGTGGTGAGAATGATCTGTTTCTAGGTGGCAATGATAGAGACATACCAATGCTGCAACGCTAGGTGGTTTATCGGAAAGCTATTTTGTGAAAGCTAATTTAGTCAAACAGTTTAGCCTTAGTTGGACAAAAAATACGACTAATTTTTTAAAATTGAGAGGTGCAAAGCACCTCTCAATTTAATTACTTAATAAAGCTTCGACAAATTCGTAGCTGGAAAATGGGCGCAAGTCTTCAATACCTTCACCAGCACCAATAAATCTGATCGGTAAGCCTAATTGCTGGACAACCGCGATCGCCACACCACCTTTTGCCGTGCCGTCCAGCTTGGTGAGAATTACGCCCGTAATGCCTGCGGATTGGGCAAAGACTTCCGCTTGTTTAAGTCCATTTTGTCCGAGGGTAGAGTCTAGGACTAGCAAAGATTCGATTTTGGCATCGGCGGATTTTTTATCGACAATGCGGCGAATTTTGCTGAGTTCTTCCATCAGATTCTTCTTGTTTTGCAATCGGCCAGCAGTATCCACTAATAACAACTCCGTACCTCTGGCTTGAGCCGCACTAATCGCATCGAATACAACTGCCGCAGGATCGGCATTTTGGGCAGGGTTGCAGATTACATCGACATTGGAGCGTAGTCCCCAACTCTTGACTTGCTCAACAGCCGCCGCACGGAAGGTATCAGCCGCCGCGATCAAGGTTTTGTAACCAGACTTGACGCTGAGGTGAGAAAGTTTACCGATGGTGGTAGTTTTCCCTGCCCCATTTACGCCCGTGATCAACCAAATATTTAGTTGATTCTTTTCGGGAATTAACATGGGAATCGGTTCGCCACTCTTTTGTGTCGATACATCTAGCATCTCGCGCAGAATTTGTTTGAGATAGGCGATCGCCTCTTCAGGCGGCAGAACTTCCTTACGCAGTTTGTCTTGCAACTTGGCAATAATCAGATCGGTTGCCTTTACGCCCACATCGGCTTGTAAGAGCAAAGCCTCAATATCATCAACGGAATCAGCACTGAGGGGGCCCTGTCCAACGATCGCCTTGAGTTGATTAACTAGGGATAAACGGGTTTTATCTAAACCTTGGCGGAGACGATTGAGCCATGTGATTTCTTCAACTGAAATTTCTTCAGGGCGACGACCTTGGGAGGCGAGGACTTCGGCTGACCAGATGAAATCATCATCAAATTTGATCGTGGCTTTGCGGCGAGGTGCGGGTTTAACTTCTGGTACTGGCTCGACGATCGCTGTGGCTTCGAGAGCCGCAATACGGGCGAGGCGATCGCTTTCCGACTGCATCCAAAAAGGCACAGCCGCAGGTTCTGATGTAGAAACTTCAGGGGCAATAATTTCTGGTTCTGTAACTTCGGATTGAGGAGCAATGGTAATAGTTTCAGGCTCTGGAATTTTTGGTTCTGCAATTTCAGGCTCGGTAACTTTTGCTTCTACCTCAATAATTTCTGGGATTTCTGGTGTAGTTGCAATAACTTCAGAAGCTTCAATAACTTCAGGCTCATTAACCTGCGCCTCTGGCGCGGTAGTTATCTCAGTGATTTCTGGCTCAGTAATTTTATCTTCAATAACTTCAGCTTGTTGCTGCACATTGGCATAAGCCGCCTTAGCCCAATTTAGTAAATCTTGAGATGCAGGGGAAGCAGTGGGGCTTTCTGAAACAGATTCGGGCGCTTTATCTTCAGTTGGAGTTGGTTCTACAGGTTGATTCTTAGGATCTTTATCATCATCAAACTTTCGTCGAAACCAGTTAAACACCATACTAATAACCTCGCGCAATGCCTCAATCTACTAGCATAGTTTAAGGCGTATCCGTTGTTTCGTAGTTATTCGGATCTAGACGGTTTTCCGAATGATTCGCTATACTGAACCACTCATCAACACAGCACTTTGGATCGGGTTTGAAAAAACGTTTAGATGTTTTATTGGTTGACTTAGGGCTTGCTCCATCGCGGGAACAGGCGCAAAAGTTTATTCGGGCTGGCTGGGTGCAGGTCAATCAGCAGGTGATTGATAAGGTTGGCACTGAGGTTAAAGATGATGCGGCGATTTTGGTAAAGCAGCAATCGCCGTTTGTGTCGCGGGGTGGTGAAAAGTTGGCGGGGGCTTTAACTAAGTTTGGGATGGATCTACGCGATCGCACTTGTTTTGATGGCGGCATCTCAACGGGCGGCTTTACCGACTGTATGCTGAAGCAGGGCGCGGCTAAGGTCTATGGAATTGATGTGGGCTATGGTCAGGTCGCTTGGGAAATTCGCAGCGATGAACGGGTGGTATTGCGTGAGCGCACAAATCTAAGACATCTTACACCCGATAATTTATATGCTGATGGCGAGATCGTTCCTGATTTTGCAGTGTTAGATTTGTCGTTTATTTCCCTCACCAAAATTTTGCCTTCGCTCTGGAATTTGTTGCGATCGCCCCGTGAGACTTTGCTGCTAGTCAAGCCGCAATTTGAGGCGGGTAAGGGGCTAGTCGGCAAAAATGGCATTGTGCGCGAGCCAAAAATTAGGGCAGAGGCGATCGCCAATGTTTTAACCAATGCTCAAGGTTTAGGTTGGCAATTTCAAGGTTTAACGCCTTCACCGATTCAAGGTCGGACTGGTAATTATGAATATTGGCTCTGGCTCAGTGAACAACCTGCAGAGATAGTTGTACCTAGTTTTGAAGATATTTTAGAGATTGCCAAAGGTTAATCAATAAAGGCGGCGCGTTGCCCGCCTTTATTGATTTTTTGTGAAGACAAAGTGCTGCTGAATTACATCAAATTTGGTGCATTCCCAATAATCAATATGGGAAATAATTAATTCGCCAGAGTCATCAATGGTCAGATCGCTCCAGCCTGTAACACTAATCCGAGGTTTCCAAGGTAAAGGCGCATCCCAACTCATTGTCCAGCGAGCCTTAACTAAATTATCAGTACGGTTAATGTCATGGAGTTCAAGCTTCAGTTTTTTGAACCAAAAGGTAATGAAGCCAATCATCTTTTGATATTGCTTAATTCCGCGAAAGTTATAGACAGGATCTTTGAAATAAACATCTTCGCTATAGATGCTATAGGTTTGCGCTTCAGGGAATTTCGCGTAATCTGCTTTAATGATGTCGAGAATATTGGTCATAGGTAGCGATCGCCCTTTAATAAAATGCATTAGAAATATTTGCGATTATCCTTTCGATTATCCTTTAATGATAACCTTGAGATCCCGCAAAGCTAGTACGGTCTTTGCTTTAAGAATTTTAAATTTTACCAGAGGAACCTTATGTGGGCTAATGCGATCGCTGCCTATCTCCATTATTTGAGCTTAGGACTAATTTTTGCATCCTTATCTACGGAATTATTTACGCTCAAACAAGACTTAACCAATAAAGAAGGATGGCGAATTCTCATCGCCGATAGTGTCTACGGGCTTGCAGGAATAACGATCTTAGTCACAGGGATTTTAAGGTTTTTATACTTCGAGAAAGGCGCTGACTATTACAACCATCAGCCCGTTTTCTGGATGAAAATGTCCGTTTTTATTGTCGTTGGTTTATTGTCTCTATATCCCACATTTTCTTTCCTAATGTGGATTAAAGAACTGCGTGCCGAAAAGCCCCCAGCCGTCAGCCCTGAAAAAATCAAAACCCTTAAAACGATTATTCATGTAGAGCTTTTTGGATTTAGCTTAATCCCTCTCTTAGCATCGATGATGTCACGCGGTATTGGTGCAAACTGGTTTAACTAACAAAAAGGGAATCGCAGTGCGATTCCCTTTTTGTTAAAGCCCTGAAAACCACTCATAAAAATAATACGGTAAGTGGGAAACTCAGTGCTAAGGATCTAACAATTGCTATAAAGAAAGATTAAAAGTCGCTAAAGTTCACGCAGAAATTAGCGATGCTCGTAATGATTTTCTTCACAAGTTGACAACTCGACTGGTTGGTGAAAACCAAGTGATTGCAGTCGAGGATTTGTCCGTGAAGAATATGGTCAAAAACCATAAACTCGCTCTCTCGATTAGTGATGCTAGTTGGGGTGAAATTGTTAGACAACTTGAATATAAGTGCAACTGGTATGGTCGGTCGTACTTTTGTCAAAATTGATCGTTGGTTTCCTAGCTCTAAAAGGTGTGGACATTGCGGTTACATTGTTGACAAGTTGCCTTTAAATGTCAGAAAGTGGGATTGCCCTAAGTACAGCACACATCACGATAGAGATGTAAATGCTGCTAAAAATATTCTTGCCGCAGGGCTTGCGGTGAATGTCTGTGGAGCGAATGTAAGACCCGAACAGAGTAAATCTGTTAAGGCTAGTGCTAGGTCGCAGAGACTCTAAGAAGTGATTCTTGGAATCTCAGTCGCGATGACTCGCTGAGAGTAGTCAATGAGATCAAATAAAAAGATCAAATAAAAAGATCAAATAAAAAGATCAAATAAAAAGATCAAATAAAAAGATCAAATAAAAAGATCAAATAAAAAGATCAAATAAAAAGATCAAATAAAAAGATCAAATAAAAATTTTTCAGTACCGCCAGCGCCGAAAAAATTTGTTTTCGAGCTAATGTACTTACGCTATTATCGCTAAATTATGTTCTAGTGAAGCACGGATTTGTCTCCCCGCCGAAGGCGGGGAGACAAATCTATGTACCTCGCTTACTTGAAAAGCGCTATAAAAAACGCACCGTAAAATAAAGCACCAGATTTTTAGTGGCACGGCAAAGCCGCGCCACTAAAAATCTGGTGCTGACCCCTAAATTATTATTGCTAAACCATTAGCGCTAGATGTGCAAAGACAATCCTCTTCATTTATCATTCGTCACGCTAGTTCTAGGGATGTCGATCATGTGTCAGACATCTTGACCGAAAGCTTTTATCGTAATCACGATCGCAAAGTCAACTTTTTGCTACGCTGCTTCACAGATTTGGTGCATCCGCTTTTGCGCTATGGGATTATGCTCGATCTCCATAGCCGCTTTAACGAGCATACACCCTGTTATGCTTGCCTTGTAGCCACCCATGCCACCAACAAATCCCAAGCGATCGCCTCCCTCGAAATTTGTGTGCGCCATGTAGATGCACAGCCCCAAATAAATTTTTGGCTAGGTCGCACCACGCAGCAATATCCCTATATTTTTAACTTAGCCGTACATCCACAATGGCGGCGGCGTGGCGTGGCAAAACAACTTTTGCTGGCTGCCGAACAAGTAGTAAAACAGTGGGGGTTTTCCCGTTTATATATGCATGTCCTTGAGGATAATCAAGCTGCTCGCAGTCTCTATGATGGGATTGGCTACCGATTGCACGATCAAGAAGGTTCAATTAATCATTGGCTATTAGGTCGTCCCCGCCGATTTTTATTGCAAAAAAAATTGCCATAATCCGAATTCAAAAAATGGCGTTGCCATTTTTTTCAATTGGTTAGGACTTACGCAACGCAACGCATCGTAAGGGCAATTCATGAATTGCCCTTACGATGCGTTGCGTAAGTCTTATTGGTTACTGCGTAATCTCTGAATTTGGCGATCGCTTTGTTGCGCCCACTGTGTATTTTTTTGCTGATTAAAATAGGCTTGCGCTTGAATAAAAGATTGAATGGCCTCTTGCTTTTTCCCCAATTTTATCTGAGCCACACCTAACGTATAAAAAGCATTAGCATAATCCTTACGCAATTGCAGAGCATTGCCAATTTGCTCGATCGCCTTTTCGGTCTGACCTTGAAGTAATAACGCGGCTCCCAAATTGTAATAAGCCTCTGGATATTGAGGATCAAGCTGCAAAGCTCTGGCATAGTAGGCGATCGCCTTCTGAAGATCGCCTTGGGTTTGAATTAATAATCCCAAGTTATAAATGGTTTCAGGAGATTGGGGATTGAGTTTCAGAGCTTGATTGAGATTAGCGATCGCCCCATTAATATCTTTCTTTTCCTTCAATGCCAAGCCAAGGTTGTAATAGCCAACCGAGAGATTAGGATCGAGGCGCACCGCCCTTTTTAAATTAGGAATTGCTTGATCAGGATTTCCCGATTGCAATTGGGCTGCCCCTAAATTACTAAAGGCGATCGCAAACTTAGGATCAATTCGGGTGGCTCGTTGAAAAGAATAAATTGCCTCCTTGAGTTTTCCCGCTTGGGCATAGGCTAAGCCAAGGTTGTAATGAGCCGCCGTTAGTTCAGGATTTTTGGCGATCGCCGCCCGAAAAATCACAATCGCCCCTTCTATATTTCCTAGGCGCACATAGGCATTACCGCGATCCAAAAGCTGATCAGCATTTTCATTGGGCGGCACTGTGATTTCTTGTTGCACCTGTACTTTTTGGGGTGGCTTTGGTCGCAATTGGGCGATCGCTAGATCTACCCCATAGGTACTAGCCACGAAAAAGGACGCAGAGACCGACGCGAAGACCGACGCGAAACAGACCAAAACTGGTTTCATAAAATCGAATTTTGTGTTATTGCCAGTCGAATCCACAAATATTACAGCAATTTTTGAACATAGTGAAAAACCAATATTTTTAGTGGTGCGGCTTTGCCGCACCACTAAAAATATTGGTTTTTGGGAAGCTTGACAAACCGACAGCAATTACCAATCAAACGAACCCCAGGAAAAATTTTGAAAGCGTTGCTTCGCAACGCTTTCAAAATTTTTCCTGGTTTGGGTGTGAGCGCAAAGCGCTGTAAATGCTTTTGAGTGAGGGAAAAACTCCATATTGCCAAAGAATGTTAAATTGAGAAGGCTAAATTGAGCAAGAAATTGGCGATCGCCTCTAGCCCTGAGCTTACAAATACAAGAACCGTCACCATGATTCTCGTTATCGACAATTACGACAGCTTTACCTACAACCTTGTGCAGTATCTGGGAGAGCTACTCCCCGAATTTCCCGCCTTAGGTGAAATCTTAGTTAAGCGCAACGACGAAATAAATATTGAAGAAGTCAAGCAACTTAATCCCGCAGGAGTCGTAATTTCTCCCGGTCCTGGTCGTCCTGAAGAAGCGGGCGTATCGCTGGATATTATCCAAGAGCTTGGGGCAAAGACTCCCATTTTAGGAGTATGTCTAGGACATCAAAGTATGGGATTGATGTATGGGGGCAAGGTTGTCTCTGCACCCTATCTGATGCATGGCAAAACATCGCAGATTTACCACACTGGCGTGGGCATTTTAGAGGGATTAGCCAATCCATTTACTGCAACTCGATACCATAGCTTAGTGATCGATCGCCAAAATTGTCCTGATGTACTAGAAGTGACCGCATGGACTGAAGATGACATAATTATGGGAGTCCGACACAAGCAATATCCCCACGTTCAAGGCGTACAATTTCATCCTGAAAGTATCTTGACCGAGGCAGGCAAAGACTTACTGAGAAACTTCTTAAAAGGTTTAAGCGTCACAGTCTGATACTTACCGACTTTGGTGGCGAGGCGAAGTCCCGCCACCAAAATCAGATTTTCTGTTTTAAGTCTTGTTGTGGGGTAGCCCTCACATAATCCCAAAGTAAACCATTAACTAAACAACATGCGCCGCAGACAAATTCTTCGACTCGCTCAAGGTGGATTAATCTCAGCATTTACCGCAGGAATCATCGCCGATGCTGCTAACTCCCAAACTAATTCGACGCTAAGACTGGAATGGTTGGGGCATTTGTCATTTTTAGTGTCAGGTGATGGGGTACGTTTTTTAACGCATCCATTCCGACCTGCGGGTTGCACGGCTAACTTACCTGCCCCCGTCGCGGAATCGGACTATGTTTTGATTAGCTCCCGTTTACTAGACGAAGGCTATTTAGAGAATTTACCTAAGGATCAGCGCGTTTTGTCTGAACCTGGTTCCTACAACCTCAAAGGGATTAACCTGCAAGGAATCTCGATGGATCACGATCGCATTGGTGGTCGTCGTTTGGGGCGGAATGTGGCTTGGAAATGGAAACAGTCAGGCATTTTTATTGTGCATTTAGGCAGTGCGGCTGCGCCCATTACTGCATCCCAAAGAATTTTGATCGGTCGTCCTGATGTGTTGATTGTCCCCATCGGCGGTAATGAACAAGGTACTGAGCCTTCACAAGCCAAGGCTTATTCACCGACGGAAGCTCAAGCGATCGTGAAGGAACTCAATCCGCGCATTGTGATCCCCGTTTATTATCGTACTGATAAATCGAGTAAGTCCTGTGCGCTTGCATCCATTGACGAGTTTCTTGCGCTCATGCCTAGCGATAGCATCAAGAAATTAGAAGGTTCCATTTTAGAAATTAAATCCAACAATCTGCCTCAAACGACAGTAGTTCGCGTTCTCAAAAAATAATTATTGAACCAAGGAAATTTGTTAAAAAGCAAGCTTTTCAATCCTTTTAACAAATTTCTTTGGTTCAATGACAGCGCAAAGCGCTGTATGTGGGATTACAGTTGACACTCCCCGCACTGAAGTGACGGGGATTCCAGAGTAATTAAAGTTTAATTCTCTGAGGGGCTGCCAATGTCCCTCTACTCGCTCAAACTCACTATTTTTCAATATGAGCATTGCGTCTACTTTTTAGTCACTTTGCTTTCTGAGTCCATCGCAAAGCCAGATCGGTACGCTCCTCGCCCTGCCATTATTTGCCCGTTTAGTCGTTACCCGCACTTATGCGTTCGGTTCTTCGTTGCAGGGATTTCTCCTCACTAGGACGATTCGTCGCGTAGATGGTGATTCCTAATCGCAGTCTGATTATATCAAAAATAATGAATAAGCGGCTAAATCCGCTTGAGAGGCTTTTCCACCTCGCTCTGAAGAG
>Ga0316611_1000037_pt1 | contig 63202 bp, 80 predicted proteins | sample MIS2016202_MG_FD_207675 | JGI IMG/M metagenome (GOLD analysis project Ga0316611, IMG submission 207675) | Microbial mat bacterial communities from Middle Island sinkhole, Lake Huron, Michigan, United States - MIS.2016.202 | ecosystem: Environmental > Aquatic > Freshwater > Lake > Sediment... | reverse complement strand
AAGTTTGTTTGGATTGGCAGCAATATTTGCCAAAAACTGATTCGTCTTCTGTGAATCTTTTATCTACTTGCAGGGAGGTCTAGAACAATGAAGTAGAACCCCATAGATTCAATTGCCAAGGTTCAGTAGCTACGAGTTAGGTAGCATCGGGTTTTTAAAGCGGTTGATTACCCTATCCGCTATGCTAATCATAAACCTTAAAAAGCCGTCCTGGAAGGACGGGGCTTTAGACCCATGAATTTTGGTAAAGAGTAGGAAGTAGAGAGTAGGGAGTAGGAAGAAATCTAATTCTTCCCTTCCCACTTCCCACTTCCCACTTCCCACTTCCCACTTCCCACTTCCCAAGGAATCCAGATCTTTTAGAGTCGGTGCAACTTGATGTTAGACAATTCTCCCAATCCGACAACGGCTCCCCCCCAAGGTCATAGCCATGTCCACAGTGTTGAAACCCAGCGGCAGATTATTAATCGCCTGTCTCGTATTGAGGGTCATATCCGGGGGGTGAAAAATATGGTGCAGGAGGATCGCCACTGTGCAGAGGTTTTAATCCAAGTTGCGGCGGTGCGGGGGGCACTTGACCGGGTGGCGAGAATGATTTTAGATGAGCACCTGACGGCTTGTGTGGCCCGTGCTGCGGTCGAAGGCAATATTGAGGCGGAAATTGAGGAGCTGAAGGCGGCCCTCGATCGCTTTCTCCCTTAGTTCTTTTATTTAAAAATCGATGAAGCCGTTCCTACAAAAACGACTGACGCTTGTTGCTGAGATTATTTTAGGGGTGGGTTGTGCGATCGCCCTCTCTGCCCTCCGCGCCCATGCCCAAACCCCAGCCTCTACGGGCCGGGTTGAAATGGATCTATGGCAATCGTTAATTTTGGGGGTGGTGCAAGGGTTAACGGAGTTTATCCCGATTAGCAGCACGGCTCACCTTAAGGTGATTCCGGAGGCCTTGGGCTGGGGTGATCCCGGTGTCACGTTTACCGCTGTGATTCAGTTGGGAAGTATTGCGGCGGTGCTGTGGTATTTCTGGGGCGATATTGTTGATTTATCCCTGGGGGCGTGGCGGGCGTTCCAAAAACGAGATTGGAAGGATCAAAACTGGCGAATTTCTTTAGGGATTGCGGTGGGAACTGTACCCATTGTGTTGTTCGGCTTGTTACTAAAGGCCCTGGTTCCGGATTTGGATAATTCCCCGATTCGCAGCTTGGGGGCGATCGCCCTGGCCTCGATTGTGATGGCTTCTCTCTTAGCCGTCGCGGAAACCATCGGCAAACGGACTCAAACCTTTGAAAACCTGAAAACCCGTGATGGGATCATGATGGGGTTAGCCCAAGCTTTAGCCTTGATGCCGGGGGTTTCCCGTTCTGGCTCAACGATTACCGCTGGTTTATTGATGGGGTTAGAGCGGGCCACTGCTGCCCGGTTTTCGTTCCTGTTGGGAATTCCGGCGATCACCTTAGCGGGATTGGTGCAGTTAAAAACCGATGTGATTGATGTGGGCGTATCGCAATCAGAATGGATTTCTCTGATTGCCGGTACAGTTTCCTCGGCGGTGTTTTCCTACCTGTCCATCGCCTGGCTATTGAAATATTTACAAAAACAAAATACCTGGGTGTTTGTCTGGTATCGCCTCGGTTTTGGGGTGGTGATTTTGGCAGGATTGGCCCTAGGTTGGTGGGTGTAGGGTGAAAGATTGGCAGCAAAGAGGTAGGGGCAAACGGTGGAGTTAGGCTTTGACTAGGGTTTAGGAGAAAGGTATAAAAAGAACTTGACCCTCATATTCTTCAGGTTCACTACAACCAATCAATAGTTCTAAATCATCAATTATCTGACCAATGGGGGCTGTCGCAATCACTTCAACAACTCCAAGCATAGGTAATCCTTGATTGACGCGCTCGTATGCGTACATCGTAATAGTGGCTACATCATGAGTCAGCAAGATACGTCCCTCGTTCGCCGCCCATTCCAAAATAATTGAATCATCAGTATTCTTCAATCCTACGTCTTGAACACGAATTACATCCAATATAGGCAAACGTCTCATCAGACCACGCAATACAGCCCCGTTAAAATTTTCGTCAGTTAGAAGGCGCATTTTATTTCGATTCTTTTTGTGACTGACGAGTAAGCAAGCGCTGCCTCAGATCGACTAGGTTATGCCTTTGAGTAAGTTGTTGTCTGAGTTGCTGGGCTTTTTGATTGCGCTGCTCTAAATAATTGTCGATTTCCTGACGATGGTTTAGATAATAAGCGATCGCACTGTATATGTCTTCTAAATGAAGAACTGAATACTGAATAGCGATCTCTTCAGGAGTGGAACCATTGTGGTATGCAGCGAGTAGACTATCTAGAGTCACTCGGCTCGAACCGATACGGATACCCCGCGCTTCATCCCAGCGGAAAGGAGGAGAGGTTGCTTGGAATTTTGCTGGGGTGCTCATTAGGGACATATTGCACCTGAGAACTTTACACCAATATTTTAGCAATAAGCACTGTGGGAACGCTCCCCATTGTTTTTTTTGCTTGTTACTAAAGGCCCTGGTTCCGGATTTAGATAATTCCCCGATGCGCAGCTTGGGGGCGATCGCCCTGGCCTCCATTATCATGGCTTCTCTCTTAGCCGTAGCAGAAACGATCGGCAAACGTACCCAAACCTTTGAGAACCTGAAAACCCGCGATGGGATCATGATGGGGTTAGCCCAAGCTTTAGCCTTGATGCCGGGGGTTTCCCGCTCCGGCTCGACAATTACCGCCGGTTTATTCATGGGGTTAGAGCGGGCCACCGCTGCCCGGTTTTCGTTCCTGTTGGGAATTCCAGCGATTACGTTAGCGGGATTGGTGCAGTTGAAAACCGATGTGTTGGATGTGGGGGTCTCGCAATCGGCATGGATTTCGTTGATGGCGGGTACAGTGTCTTCGGCGGTGTTTTCCTACCTTTCCATCGCCTGGTTATTGAAATATTTACAAAAACAAAATACTTGGGTGTTTGTCTGGTATCGCCTCGGTTTTGGGGTGGTGATTTTGGGAGCCTTAGCGCTGGGTTGGTTGTAGAGGCAAAAGGTTGAGGGCGAAAAATGTTTTTCCAGCAGGCTTACGCCAACGCCCCTACAGATTCAACCGTTGGGTAGTAGTTGCGTAGGGTGGGCAATGCCCACCAGGAGATGATTTTGGATTTCTGAAACGTCCTCATGGTAATGACTACTGCTATAGATTATCACCTTTGCTGCAAGCCTTGGTTAGACGATCCACAGCTTGAGAACAATGCCATTTATACTTCATCAGAGAGGAGTTCACTGTTATTTTGCAACCAGTATGCTAGTTTTTCCATACTTTCCTCTTGGGTTTCAAGGCTGGCAGCTAAATCCAGAAAAATACTCACTGCATCAACCTCTGAGGCTGTAAGCTCAATTCCATTGACTGCTAAAAATGTATAAACCGCAATAAGAGAAACCCGCTTATTGCCGTCTACAAAACAATGATTTTTGACCAGCCCATAACCGTAAGATGCTGCGAGCTTATATAAAGTGACATCATCACCATAGTGATACAAATTTATGGGCTTGTTTAAAGTTGACTCAAGAGCACCCTTGTCTAGTATGCCTGATGCACCGCCAGACTCTGCAATAATTTCACCATGCATGGCACAGACATCATGAATGTCTAACCAACAAGGCTCCATCACTTAGCAAGCTCAACCAATGCATTCCGATATTTCTTCATGCCTCGCCGAGCGGCTTCCATCTTTTTCACAAAGTTAGGGTCGTATGCTGAGATTTCATATCCCGAAGGAGTCTTTGTCGCAAAAAGAGTATCTCCATCGTCAACGTTCATGCTAATTGCCATTTCCTTAGGAATAATGACGCTTAATGAATTACCTCGTTTTTTAACGCTTAGAAGCATCACTACCTCCCTAGGGAATCGCTATTATGATTCCCATGTTACCACAAATGTTGCAACAAAAAAGTCTTGCCCTAAAGGATTTCCTAATTTACATATAAGCAATCTGGAGATCTGAATTCTAACGTTCCGGCTGAACGGCTGCAAGTAACCGCTGCAACACCATCGAGATCTTTCAACAGACCGATCCAGCCGGATTGTTATACGGCTCTCAACAGCACTAGATCACTAAGTTTATTCGTACTCTACCTCGATAGTCATATGGCCACTTTTACCAATCTTGCATTTAATTGGAATACCTTCAATATCGCCGCCGAGATCTAAACCTGCCGTCTGATCCAGAGTGATTTTCATCTTCTCTACATTCTGTTTTCTACCAGCCTTAATTAACTCGATCGCTGCTTCTTTTTGGGCTTTAATAGTATCAATATCCTGACGAGTAAAGAAGTCATACACCTTCATCCCTAACCAAGCACTAGGTGCGTATGCCCAACCCCACTTATCAAACTGTTCTAACGCAACTTTCCTACCCGCTTCAGTAGTAATGTCAAAGTTTTTATCCATTCTTTCTTCGCCCAAGTAATTTTAATCTTGATAACGAAAGCCTGAAAACATTACCAGTCTGAGTTTTGGGATGCACTTTACCACAGCTACCTCAATCCAAACACACCTTGTCGCAACCCTGAAGCATCCACCCAAAGTCAGCCTTACACCACCTCGACTTCCATACCGACAAACAGGCTTTCAGTAAAGTCTCGGCAATTAACCCAGCCGTATAACTATTTACTAAACCGCAACTACAAGATAACTCACTCCTGAGGTGTGTTGTCAAGCAACTGCGGTTAACACCCATAATATTGGAGTTAGACCGTACGTGCGGTCTAACTCCCGCTTTGGTCGTCTTGGCGATCAAACTGCTCGATCGCCTGCAATCAGCAGTCCTATTCTGTCGCATTAGCCAACTGCTCCAGCCGCTCCTGCTGATCCTGGGAAATACAAGCCTCCATCACCTGATCAATATCCCCATCAAGGATATTCGCCAGGGTGAAATTTTGCCCCAAGCGGTGATCGGTGATGCGGTTGTCTTTGTAGTTGTAGGTGCGGATTTTTTCCGATCGCGCCCCTGTACCCACCTGCGATCGCCGCAACGAAGTCACCTCTTCTTGCCGTTCCTGAAGTTTAATATCGTAGAGCTTCGCCCGCAGGATCTGCATCGCCCGTTCCCGGTTTTTCAGTTGCGATCGCTCCTCCGTACAAAACACCCGAATCCCCGTCGGTTTATGGAGTAAATCCACCGCCGTTTCCACCTTGTTAACGTTTTGACCCCCCGCTCCCCCAGAGCGAGCCGTGGAAATTTCCAAATCCTTGGGATCGATGAACACTTCCACCTCATCCACCTCCGGCATCACCGCCACCGTCGCCGTCGAGGTATGCACCCGGCCCCCCGCTTCCGTCACCGGCACGCGCTGCACCCGATGCACCCCCGCCTCAAACTTGAGCTTGCTATAAACGCGATCGCCTTGAATTTCCAGCACCGCCTCCTTAAAGCCCCCCATTTCCGCCGTAGACTCACTCACGAGGGCCACTTTCCAACCCTGAGTATCGGCATAGCGGGAATACATCCGCAACAGATCCCCCGCCCAAATACTCGCCTCATCGCCCCCGGTTCCGGCGCGAATTTCTAACATGATGTTTTTCTCATCGTTGGGATCACTGGGGAGGAGCAACACCTTCAAGCGGGTTTCTAAGCGAGCAATTTCCGCCTCCAGGGCCTGGACTTCTCCCTGAGCCATGACTAGCATTTCCAGATCACTTTGAGATTCCTTGACAATTTCTTTCGCTCCGACCAGCTCCTCCGTCGCTCTTTTCCAAGCATCATAGGTGATCACCGTCTGCTCCAGAGAAGACCGCGCCTTAGCCACCCGCTGCAATTCATCGGGGTTTGTCACCACATCCGGGTCAGCTAAACGCAGGGAAAGCTCGTTAAACGTCTGTTCAACGGATTTGAGTTTATCGAGTAAATAGGCTTCAGCCATCACGCCCCTCAGTTCAATCAAAATACAACAAACCCAGCAGAAACTCTGCTGGGCAAAAAGTGAGCCAAAATTGGCTATTGTTCGTCGGTTTTGGCGGCTGCGTTGGTATCGAACATACCAAACTTACGCATGAACCGTTCAACCCGGCCCTCGGTATCAATGATTTTCTGGGTTCCGGTGTAAAAGGGATGATTTCCCGACCAGATTTCTACATGGATTTCTGGTTTGGTGGAGCCAACGGTCATGACAACTTCACCGTTGCAGATGACCTTGGCTTCGGGATACCAAGTGGGGTGAATATTGGGTTTAGGCATGGTCTTCCTGTTCAGACAGTAGCAATAATAACAAAAAAGTTTTAGCGTTTGGAGAATTGGGGCGCTTTGCGGGCTTTTTTCAAACCGTATTTTTTCCGTTCCTTGGCTCTGGGGTCACGGGTTAAATAGCCTTCGGACTTGAGGGGGGAACGGTTGGCGGGATCGAGTTGGCACAGGGCGCGGGCCACCCCCAGTTTAACGGCATCGGATTGGCCGGTGAGACCGCCACCGTGGGCGCGGACTAACACATCGTATTCTGCTTCTAAGCCCAGGGTTTCTAAGGGGGCTTTGACGCTGGCTAAGTAGCTGGGGTTGTAGTTGAAATAGTCATCACCGGCGCGATCGTTGACTTTAATTTGACCAGTACCAGGGACGAGACGGACACGGGCTACGGAGCTTTTCCGGCGGCCAGTGCCCCAATAGACGGCGCGATCGCCTGTTTCAATGGGCATAGTGGAATCCTCCTAGGGGGTGGTTTTTAGGGTTAAAACTTCCGGCTGCTGGGCGGTTTGTTTGTGGTTAGGCCCGGCATAGACTTTGAGGTTGGTGAAGAGTTTACGACCGAGGGAATTTTTCGGCAGCATTCCTTTCACGGCTTGCTCAATGATCCGCTCCGGAATCCGGGCTTGCAAGTGGTTGAAGGTTTCCGTCTTCATCCCACCGGGGCGGCCAGAATGGCGGCGGTAGAGCTTTTGAGCACCTTTGCGGCCGGTGACGACGACTTTTTCGGCATTAACGATAATGACGTGATCGCCAGTATCCATGTGGGGGGTGAAACAGGGTTTATTTTTCCCCCGCAGAATTTGGGCGACTTCACTGGCCAGTCTGCCGAGACGCTGGTCAGCGGCATCAATGACATACCATTTGTGTTCGAGGGTTTCAACGTTGGGTAAAACAGTTTTTTCGATCATGGGGTGATTTAGGGGTTGAACATAAAAAGAGGTTGGGTGTCATACCAGGTTGCACGGGGAAATGGGCTGTCGGGATAGCCCACCCGGAGGAGACATAGCCCTTGGGCGGGGGCGGCGTACTTCACCAGTTCCCGCCGTTGGTTGACCCAAATATCTGTAAAATTTTCTGGCGATCGCGTGCCGTTGCCCACTTCGAGTAATAGCCCAATTAATAAGCGTACCATGCCATAGAGAAAGCCGTTGGCTTGAATCTCCACATGGAGGAAGGAGCCCCGTTGGTAACATTCCACATCCTGGATATCCACCCAGGAATGGGAGCGGCTTGAACCCGCCCGATGAAAGGCGGCTAAATGGTGGCGACCCAACAGCGGGCGCAGGACACCGTTCATTTTGTCCAGATCCAAGGGGGCATGGTAATAATGCCAGCAATAGGGTTGAACAAACAGGTTCGGGCAAGCATCGGTATAGAAGCTATAGCGGTAGCGTCGCCACAGGGCCGAAAAACGGGCGTGCCAGGTGGGGGGAACCGCCGCTGAAGCTCGGATATTGATATCCGAGGGCAGCCGACCATTGAGGACTTTCGCCCAGCGGTGGGCAGGGATGGGACTGGTGACTTGAAAATGGGCGATCTGGGCGGCGGCATGGACTCCGGTATCGGTGCGCCCAGCTCCATGGAGGGTGACGTTTTCGCCGGTTAAATGGGCGATCGCCCCCTCAATTTCCCCCTGGACGCTGCGGTGATGGGGCTGACGTTGCCAGCCATGGAAATGGGTTCCCAAATATTGGATCACCAACGCCACCCGTTGCACCGTGGTCACGTTTAGGCCCCTTCACCCACCAATTCAATAATCGCCATTTCCGCATTGTCTCCCTTGCGCCGTATGGTGCGGACAATGCGGGTATAGCCGCCATTGCGCTCCCCGTAGCGGTCTTTGGCCTCGGCAAACAGGGCATGGACTAAATCCTTATCGTACAGATAGCCCATGGCCCGACGGCGGGCCGCCAAAGAGCCATCTTTCGCTAAGGTGATCATGTGATCCGCCGTGGTGCGGACAGCTTTGGCACGGGCTTTGGTGGTTTTGATTTGGCCATTGCGAATCAGAGCCGTGGTGAGCGATCGTAACATCGCTTTCCGTTGATCAGCAGGCCGTCCCAATTCGGGAACCCGACAGCGGTGACGCATAACACTTTCTCCAGATAGAGTATCAGCAACAACAATAATCAATCAGCCTAAGGCTTTGATTTTTCCTGAGGCAACGTAATCCCCAGCCGCTGCTGGAGTGCCTCAATTACCTCTTCGGCCGACTTTTGACCAAAGTTTTTAATTTCCAGGAGGTCTTCCTGAGAATAATCCAGCAAATCCGCCACCGTGTTGATCTGAGCCCGCTTCAAGCAGTTATAGGCACGCACCGATAACTGGAGTTCTTCAATGGGAATTTGACTGGTGGGGTCTTCATCTTCCTGCTGATCCTCCTGAATTGCCTCCAGGGTGAGATCCTTGAGAGGATTGAACAGTTCCACGACAATACCGGCAGCTTGGGAGAGGGCTTCTTCCGGCTTAATACTGCCGTTCGTCCAGATATCCAGCACAAGGCGATCCTTCGACATCGAGCCATCGACTAAAGCATCCTCCACCTCATAATTCACCTTACTGACGGGCATAAACACCGCATCAATTTGCATGAAATCCAGGGAGGTTGCTTCCTCACGACTGCGGTCAATGGATTGATACCCCTTGCCCCGCTCAATGCGAAACTCCATTTCCAGACGAGCCCCGGCGGCCAAGGTGGCAACATATTGATTTTTATCCACCACTTGGACTTCCGAAGGGAGATCAAATTGTCCTGCGGTCACGGTGCCGGGGCCAGTGGCCACCAACCGGCCAATTTGCGGCCCGGTGGCAAAGGACTGAAATACCAACTCTTTCATATTGAGGAGGATTTCCAGGACATCTTCGCGCACCCCTGGAATCGTGGCAAACTCATGGTTTACCCCAGCAATGCGCACCGCTGTCACCGCCGCTCCTTCCAGATTGGCCAGCAGCACACGCCGCAGGGCATTGCCCACCGTCGTACCTTGACCCCGTTCGAGGGGTTCAAGGACAAACTTACTGTATTGACTTTGATTTTTGTGTGTTTTGGACTCAACACACTCAATTTGAAACTGTATCACGCCGTACAAACTCCCTTCCTTAGCCGTTCTCTCAGGTTTCCCACTTGGATGATAATTCCGTTAAACCCGACGACGTTTCGGTGGCCGACAACCGTTGTGGGGAATGGGGGTGACATCGCGGATGAGCGTAATTTCCAAACCCGAAGCTTGGAGAGCCCGGATCGCGGTTTCTCGACCGGCTCCGGGGCCGCTGACCATGACTTCGAGTTGGCGCATTCCCTGTTCAATGGCCCGTTTTGCGGCACTATCGGCGGCGGTTTGGGCCGCAAAGGGTGTGCCTTTTTTGGCTCCTTTAAAGCCGCTAGAACCACTGGAGGCCCAGGAAATAACATCGCCTTTGGTGTCGGAGATGGTCACAATCGTGTTGTTAAAGGTGGAAGTGATGTGAGCCACGCCATTGGGAACATTGCGCTTTTGCTTTTTTGTTCCACCTTTTTTGGTTGGTCTTGCCATAGTTGAAATGGATGAGTTAAATCAGGAATGGGGGCAATCAGAAGGGGCTTATTTCTTCGCTGCTTTCTTCTTACCGGCAACGGTGAGACGACGGCCGCGACGGGTGCGGGCGTTGGTGCGGGTGCGCTGACCCCGCACGGGTAATCCTTGACGATGGCGACGGCCGCGGTAGGTGCCGATGTCTGCCAATCGCTTGATGTTCATGGATTCGAGACGACGTAAATCTCCCTCGATTTGATAGCTTTTTTCAATATAGGCACGGAGGGCGGTCACGTCCTCATCGGCGAGATCCTTAACGCGGGTGTCTGGGTTAACGCCAGTGGCGGCGAGGATTTCATGGGAACGAGACAGACCAATGCCGTAGATATAGGTCAGGCCAATTTCAATTCGTTTATCTCTGGGTAAGTCGATACCCGCAATTCGTGCCACGCTTGTTTCTCCTGTGCTATCTTGGTGCTCAAGTTAATGGGATTGAGAAGGGAATGGGTTTGCTGCTGCTTAACCCTGACGCTGTTTGTGCTTGGGGTTTGTGCAGATCACCATTACCCGGCCTCGTCTGCGGATGACGCGGCACTTCTCGCAAATTTTCTTCACGGATGCTCTAACTTTCATGGTGGCTTAGGTCATATTGCAAGCTTTTCATTATATCAAGGCAGGTGCTTGGGAGCAAGCACAAAGGGGTAAGTTGGGCAAGATTATCTAGAAAAAGATTATTTCTTGCGCAGTCGGTAGGTGATTCGCCCTTTGGTGAGGTCGTAGGGGGTCAGTTCAACTTTGACCCGATCGCCGGGCAAAATTTTAATGTAGTTACGGCGGATTTTGCCGGAAATGTGGGCGAGGACGTTAAATCCATTGTCGAGATCAACACGAAACATCGCGTTGGGCAAGGATTCCGTCACCGTACCTTCCATTTCAATCAGGTCTTGTTTAGACAAACTGTTCGAGTCCTCTCTTTACGGATAGGCTAAGGGGGCCAGGCTTTAGGTATTGACCAGTTCCTGGAGGGTTGCCCCGACGGCATCGGGGCTGCGATCGCCATCGACAATATGGAGACCGCGATCGCGATAAAACTCGATCACGGGCCGGGTTTCTTGGTGATACACCTCCAAACGATGCCGGATCGTCGTTTCATTGTCGTCTTGGCGTTGGCGGCTGAGTAAACGGGAGACTAGCACCTCTTCGGGAACGTTGAGGCTAATCACACAAACCCCTTCTTGATTTAACTCCGTGAGCAGTCGATCCAAGAATTCCGCTTGACTGACATTGCGGGGGAAGCCATCAAGGATCCAACCGGATGCCGTATCGGGTTGTTGGAGTCGTTCCCGAATTAGATCGAGAATCAGGCTATCGGGAACGAGATCCCCGGCATCCACATAGCTTTTAGCCTGTTGTCCCAAGGGGGTTTGTTGGGCGATCGCCCCGCGAATAATCTCCCCAGTGGAGATGTGGGGAATGGCAGCCACCGTGGCCAGACGTTCAGCCTGGGTTCCCTTCCCGGCCCCAGGGGGGCCCAAAAAAATCAGTCGTTTACTCATGGGGCGATCGCCCTCCACCCATCAACAATGATTACCATGGTTTACTTTTTCACCATCCCTTCATACCGCTGTGAAATCACATAGGTTTGAATTTGCTTTGCCGTATCAATGGCTACCCCCACCAAAATCAGCAGTGACGTTGCTCCCAAACCCCGCAGGGTTTGAATACCCAACGCACTTTCTACCGCCGTGGGAACCGTAGCCACCACACTCAAAAACGCCGCCCCCAGGAACGTCAAGCGATTAATCACCCGCTCCAAATATTCACTGGTGGCCCGCCCTGGCCGAATCCCCGGAATACTTGAACCCATCTTTTTCAAGTTTTGGGACATATCCACAGGATTGACAATTAACGAAGAATAGAAATAACTAAAGAACAAAATTAAGGTGAAAAACACCAACACATAAACCCAAGGAGTCGGGCCGTCCATGCGAATTGCATTGGAGATTGGCCCTAAAACTTGATTGAATTGCCCTAAAATTCCTTCCTTTCCTTGGGTAAACTGCACCAAAGAAGCAGGCAAAAACAGCACCGCTGAGGCGAAAATAATGGGCATCACGCCGCCCTGGTTTAACCGGAGAGGTAGATAGTTGGTGCGTTCGCGATAGAGCCGTCGCCCCACCTGCCGCCGTGCCGAAATAATCGGAATCCGGCGCGTTCCTTCTTGCACAAAGACAATCCCGACAATCATCAACAGAAACGACAGCAACAGGATAATCACCTTGGCAATTTCATCCCGGCCCCCCTGTTGAGCAACGCCCACGGTCTGACCGAGAATTGTCGGTAACACCGCCACAATATTGACGAAAATCAATAAAGACGCACCGTTACCAATGCCCCGCTCGGTAATCAGTTCCGACACCCACATCACAAACATCGAGCCAGCGGTAAAGGCAATCACCGTTTCCGCAAAAAAGACCGGCCCGGGATCATAGGCATAGTTTTGAATCCAGGTGGTGAGCATCACACTCTGGAGCGCCCCCCAACCGAGGGCTACATAGCGGGTAATTTGGGAAATTTTCCGTCGTCCGGCTTCCCCTTCATTTTTTTGGAGATTTTCCAGAGAGGGGAGCGCCGCCGTCAACAACTGCATGATGATCGAGGCGTTGATAAAGGGCAAAATGCCTAGGGCAAAAATCCCTAAAACCGATAGCCCCCCACCGGAAAATACATCCAGGAACCCGATTAATGGTGTATTTTGCACTTCCTCCTTGAAGCGATCGAGGGCAATCCCCGGAATGGGAATATAAACCCCTAAACGCACCAAAATAAGTAGGCCAATCGTGACCAACAGACGACCCCGCAGGCCAGCGGCCTGAGCCATCTGCATAAATGTTTCCTGTGCCGTTGGTGTTTTATCGCGGCTGACGACCATGCAGGCTTACCTCACTGATAAATTTGCTGCGAGGTGGGGGGCGATGGGTACGCTGTCGCGGCTCGCCTCAAACTCACCTCAAAAAATCCCTGATCTAGTATGACTTACGCCGCCACGACTTCACAACTGCCGCCCGCCGCCTCAATCTTTTGCCGCGCCGAGGCCGTAAACGCCGCCGCCTTCACCGTCAACGTCACCGCCAGTTCCCCATCACCGAGGATTTTCAGCGGGCCATCATTAGCCGTCACAATGCCACAATCCATCAGGCTCCCGAGGGTGACTTCCGTACCAGCGGGCAAATCCGCCAGACGTTTCACATTAATCACGGTGTATAACTTCGGGTTAATCACCGTAAAATGCTTTAACTTGGGAACCCGGCGATAAAGGGGCATTTGTCCCCCTTCAAACCCCGGCTTTGTCCCCGTACCGGAGCGAGACTTTTGACCCCGCATCCCAAAGCCACAGCTTGCGCCTTGACCGGCAGCAATGCCCCGACCAACACGACGACCCCGTTTTCTCGACCCCTTTTGGGGGATAGCATCATTAATTTTCATCGGTATATCTCCAGCATCATGGTTGGTGCGTTAGCTATAAAGCTTTTCAATGGGAATCCCCCGTTCCTGGGCCACATCCCGGAATGTCCGGAGCGTTTCCAAGGCATCCACTGCGGCCCGGGCATTATTGAGCGGACTGCTCGACCCCAATTGTTTGGCGAGAATATTCTTCACCCCCGCCAGTTCGAGCACCGTGCGCACTGCTCCCCCAGCAATTACCCCAGTACCTGGGGCAGCGGGGCGGATCATCACCTTCGCTCCTCCCGCAACACCTCGGGCAGGATGGACAATGGAATTCGCTTTATTGAGGGGTACATCAATCAGTTGCTTTTTGCCATCAGCGACTCCCTTCCGGACAGCGCCAATCACATCGGCGGCTTTACCCACGCCGACCCCCACTTTGCCCTGTTCGTTGCCGACTACAACAATGGCCCGGAAGCTGAGTTTTTTGCCCCCTTTGACCACTTTGCTGACCCGACGAATTTGAATCACCCGCTCTTGAAAGGGTTCTTCTTTCTTCGTGCGATTATTTTTTTTGCCTTTTGTTTTTGCCATCGTTACCTGTGCTGAAGATAGGACTGTTAGAACTGAAGACCGGCGGCCCGAGCGGCCTCGGCCAAGGACTTAATACGACCATGGTAGAGGTTGCCGCCCCGATCAAAAACGACCTGCTCAATCCCTTTGGCTTTAGCTCGTTCGGCAATTAACGTTCCCACGGAAACAGAAGCATCACAGTTACCTCCGGAGGCCAAGGTGGGGCGTAACTCTTTATCTAAACTAGAGGCAGCAACGAGGGTATGCTGCTGCACATCATCAATCAGTTGCGCATAAATATGATTATTGGAGCGGAATACCGCCAAGCGGGGGCGGCTAGCAGTACCACTTAATTTTCTGCGGAGCCGCCGATGGCGACGTTGCGTTTGATCTTTACGATTAGTTTTCATGGTTTATTTTTTCCCTGACTTACCAGCTTTACGACGCACCACTTCGTCTTTGTAGCGAATGCCTTTGCCCTTATAGACTTCTGGGGGACGGACAGCGCGAATTTTGGCGGTGATATTGCCGACGATTTCTTTATTGATCCCCCGCACTAAAACTTGGGTGTTTTTTTCAATCACTTCAAATTCCACGCCTTCCGGGGGTTCAATTTCTACCGGGTGGCTATAGCCGACGTTGAGCACTAGGGTTTTGCCTTGCATTTGGGCACGGTAGCCCACGCCTTGGATAATCAGGTGTTTTTGAAAGCCACTGAATACGCCTTCAATCATGTTGGCAATCAAGGTGCGGGAAAGACCGTGACGTTCGCGGGACTTGCGGCTTTCGTTGTGGCGGATCACGTTGATGGTGTCGCCTTCATGATGGATATCCACCATGTCGGGTAAACTGCGAGCCAATTGCCCTTTGGGGCCTTTGACGGCAACGTGATTGCCGTTGATCTCAACGGTCACTTTGGTGGGAATCGTGATTGGGCGTTTTCCAATCCGGGACATTGCTTTTTCTCCGAGGTTGGGAATGAATGGGAATTACCAGATGTAGCAGAGGATTTCACCCCCAATACCACGCTGGCGGGCTTCGCGATCGGTCATGATGCCACTGGAGGTGGAGATGATCGCAATGCCGATGCCTCCGAGGACGCGGGGCAGTTCTTTGCGGTTTTTGTAAACCCGTAAACCGGGTTTACTGATCCGTTTGAGGGTGTTGATAATTGGTTTGCGGGTCCGCCCGGCATATTTGAGGGAGAGGGTGAGTTCTTTTTTAACGCCTTCCCCGGCTTCTTCGTAGTCGGCAATAAAGCCTTCTTCTTTGAGGACTCGCGCGATGTCGCGGGTCATGCGGGTGGATGGGACGGTGGTGGTGCTATGTCGGACGGCTCCAGCGTTGCGGATGCGCGTCAGCATATCGGAAATTGTGTCGTTGGCCGCCATAAGCGTGATTGTTCCTCCTGCGTAACGGGGTTCTATTGGTTCCGGAAGGGCATGCCCATTTCTTTGAGTAGGGCGCGACCTTCTTCGTCGGTGGTGGCGGTGGTGACGATGGAAATATCCATGCCGCGAATTTGGTCGATACTGTCGTACTCAATTTCGGGGAAGATTAATTGCTCGCGCACCCCTAAGCTGTAGTTACCACGGCCGTCAAAGCTTTTGGGGCTGATGCCTCGGAAATCGCGAATCCGGGGCAGGGCGATGCTGATCAGGCGGTCTAAGAAAGCGTACATCCGGTCAGAACGGAGTGTCACCATCACGCCGACGGGCATATTTTCGCGGATTTTAAAGCCGGCGATCGCCTTGCGGGCGCGGGTGACAACGGGTCGTTGACCGCTAATGGTCGCCAGTTCCTGGAGAGACGATTCTAAGGCTTTGGCATTTTGCGAGGCTTCCCCTAAGCCTCGGTTAATCGTGATCTTATCCACCTTGGGGACTTGGTGAATATTGGTGTAGCCAAATTGCTCCTTGAGTTTGGGAACAATGATGTCGTGATAGCGTTGTTTTAAGGGTTGGGTCATGGTAGTGAGGCAAACTGGGCTGGGTCAGGTTGCACGGGGGTGAAGGGAACTAATCGATAATTTCGCCGGTTTTTTTAAGGACGCGCACTTTGCGCCCTGCTTCGGTGACGGTGTAGCCCACGCGACTGGCTACTTTTTCCTTGGTGGAATAGAGCATGACGTTGGAGCTATGGATCGGGGCTTCAAAGGTGTCGATGCGGCCCGATTCGCCTTCCTGTTGGGGCTTGACGTGTTTAGTGCGAATATTCACACCTTTGACGATGATTTTGCTGGTGCGGGGCAGGGAGCGCAACACTTCCCCGACCTTGCCCTTGTCTTTGCCGGAGATCACCTGGACGGTATCGCCTTTTTTGACGTGCATTTTTTGCGCTTTGATCGGGGCGCTCCGTTGGATGCGTTTAGCCATTAGATAACCTCCGGTGCCAAGGAGACGATTTTCGTGTAGTTGCGATCGCGCAGTTCCCGGGCCACCGGGCCAAAGACCCGCGTCCCTTTCGGGTTGCCATCGTTGTTGATGATCACCGCCGCATTGTCATCAAACCGGATCGTCATGCCGCTTTCCCGACGCAGGGACTGCTTCGTGCGGACAATTACCGCTTTGACCACATCAGATTTTTTCACGCCTTGGTTGGGGATCGCTTCTTTGACAACGGCGATAATTTGATCGCCAATGCCACCGTAGCGGCTATTCCCTTTCCCCAAGACCCGCAGACACATCAGCTTGCGAGCGCCGCTGTTGTCTGCCACATTGAGATAGGTTTGTTGTTGAATCATGGCTCTTGTCTAAACCGGAGGATGGGTTATTCGGGGGTGGCTTCGAGAATTTCCGCCACCGTCCAGCGTTTGGTACGGCTCAGGGGGCGGGTTTCCCGGATCCGGACGCGATCGCCTTCGTGACAGCGATTTTCGTCATCGTGGGCCTTATACTTCTTCGTTTTAACGACAATCTTGCCGTATTTGGGATGGGGAGCACGGTTTTCCACGGCGACCACCACCGTTTTATCCATTTTGTTGCTCACCACTAACCCGACAAATTCTTTAACTGCCATGGTTGAATCTAATCCTCAGTCGTTGCGGTTGTCTCTGCCTTGGTTAATTCCCGTTCCCGCTCGACGGTCAAGAGTTGGGCAATCCAATGGCGGGTATGTTTAAATTCGTGGGTTTTTTCGAGGCGACGGGTGGCCTGTTGCAAACGCAGTTCAAACAACTTACGTTTAGCGGCCAAAATTGCCGTCCCCAGTTCTTGATCACTTAACTGACGAGCGTCAGCAATTTTGGGTAAGGGCATTAGGTCTCGATCTCCTTGCGCGTCACAAACTTCGTTTTAATCGGTAACTTCTGAGCCGCGAGACGCATGGCTTCCCGGGCCACTTCTTCCGTTACACCACTCATTTCAAACATGAGCCGGCCGGGTTTAACCACGGCGACCCAAAATTCTGGGGAACCTTTCCCGGAACCCATCCGGGTTTCAGCGGGGCGCATCGTCACGGGCTTATCGGGGAAAATCCGAATCCAGATTTTGCCCCCCCGACGGACATAGCGGGTCATGGCACGCCGGGCGGCTTCGATTTGGCGGGCAGTAATCCAACAGGGTTCAATGGCTTGGAGGGCATAATCCCCAAAATTGAGGGTGGTGCCGCCCTTGGCAAGGCCGCGCATCCGACCCCGTTGTTGCTTGCGGAATTTTGTTCTTCTGGGACTTAACATAATCGGCGGGTGTTAATCGTAAACAGCACGGGCAACAAGACAAATCTGAAATGATTATTCAGAGCGGTCTTCAAACTGGCGGTTCCGGCGTTGGCGACGGGCGGGCTGGGTGGGGGTTGCTGCGGCTAATTCTTCTTGACCGGGAATAATTTCACCTTTAAAGACCCAGACTTTAATCCCCAAAATTCCGTAGATGGTTTTGGCGGTGCGGTAGGCGTAATCAATATCCGCCCGCAGCGTGTGGAGCGGCACACGGCCTTCCCGCGTCCATTCAGTTCGGGCAATTTCTGCCCCATTTAAACGACCACCCACTTGGATCTTGATCCCTTGGACTTCCGCCCGTTGGGCCCGTTGAATGGCTTGGCGCACCACCCGCCGGAAGGAAACCCGACGCTCCAATTGCTGGGCAATGTATTCGGCAATTAAAACGGCATCGGCATCCACCCGGGCCACTTCAATGACATTGACACGGATTTGGCGTGTGCCGCCGAGGAGTTGCTGTAGCCCTAAACGGAGGGATTCAATGCCGCTACCGCCACGCCCAACGACGACCCCGGGCCGGGCGGTGTGGATTTCGAGATCAATTTGATCGGCTTTGCGCTCAATGCGCACATCGGAAATCCCGGCGTTGTTGAGGTTGTCTTGGACGTGTTGACGGATTTTTTGGTCTTCCTGGAGCAGTTCCGGATACCGCTTGCGATCGGCGTACCAGCGGGAGCGGTGTTCTTTGATGATCCCCAGGCGGAATCCGGTTGGATGTACTTTTTGTCCCATGTGTTCCTCTTATGCGTCGTCTAGGGCGGGGGCTACGGCCACGGTGATGTGGCAGGTGGGCCGATGGATTTGGTAGGCGCGGCCTTGGGCTCGGGGTCGGAAGCGGCGCAGTTTGGGGCCTTGATCGGCGTAGGCGCTGCTGATCACCAGATTGCTGGGGTCGAGGCCGTCGTTATGCTCGGCGTTGGCCACCGCTGACCGCAGCACTTTCAAAATCGGCTCACAGGCGCGGTAGGGCATAAATTCAAGGATGATCAGGGCTTCGCGGTAGGAGCGCCCCCGGATTTGGTCGAGTACCCGCCGCACTTTGTGGGGGGACATCCGGATGTAGCGGGCGATCGCCTTCACTTCCAAATTGGTGTCTGCTGCAATCATGGTTCTCCCTTAGCGTCTGCCTGCTTTTTTGTCACTTTTGGCATGGCCCCGGAAGGTTCGCGTCGGCGCGAATTCACCGAGTTTATGGCCCACCATCTGCTCATTGACATAGACGGGCACGTGCTGACGGCCATTGTGGACGGCGATGGTGTGACCCACCATTTGGGGTAACACGGTGGAGGCACGAGACCAGGTTTTAACCACCTGCTTTTCGCCTTTGGCGTTGAGCTTCTCAATTTTGGTGAGAAGACTATCGGCCACGAAGGGCCCTTTTTTTAAAGAACGACTCATAGATACTTTGCGTAACGAGTGAATAGTGGATTTAAGCGTTGCGGCGACGGACAATGAAGCGATCGCTCGGCTTGTTTTTCTTACGGGTTTTGCGACCTAAAGCCGGTTTACCCCAAGGCGTAACGGGGCCACTGCGCCCAATGGGAGCGCGGCCTTCCCCCCCACCATGGGGGTGATCCACCGGGTTCATCGCACTCCCTCGCACTTGAGGCCGACGGCCGAGATGCCGGGAGCGGCCCGCTTTTCCTAAGCTGAGGTTGCGATCTTCGATGTTACCCACACGGCCCAAGGTGGCGTAACATTCCTTGCGCACCATCCGGACTTCTTTAGAAGGCAGTTTGAGGGTGACGTAATCTCCCTCTTTGGCCACCAATTGGGCTGCGGCTCCGGCCGCCCGCACCATCTGACCGCCCCGACCAGGGAGCAGTTCAATATTGTGGACATCACTCCCCAGGGGGATATTCCCTAAGGGCATCGCATTGCCGGTATCAAAGGGAGAATCAGGCCCGGCGATCACCGTTGCCCCAACGGTTAAACCGTCAGGACAGAGAATATAGCGCTTTTCGCCATCTTCATAGGTTAAAAGGGCAATGCGGGCATTGCGGTTGGGATCATATTCCACAGCGGTGACAGTGGCGGCGATCGCCCGTTTATCGCGGCGGAAATCAATCATCCGATAGAGCCGCTTATGGCCACCGCCCCGACGGCGGCTCGTGATCACGCCTCGGTTGTTGCGGCCTTTTTTGCGGTGTTTATAGCGGGTGAGAGACTTTTCCGGTGTGGACTTCGTGATATCGGCAAAGTCAGATACACTGGCTTCCCTTGTCCCCGGAGTCATTGGTCGAAATGAACGAATACCCATAATCTTTCTGGTGTGCGGTTGTCAATACAAAGCAGGATTGGAGCCTTAAACTTCGGGGAAGAGCACAATTTCATCTCCCTCAGCGAGGGTAACGACTGCCCGTTTGTACTGGGGTTTAAAACCCACAAACTTCCCAACCCGTTTTTTCCGGCGCGGGGGCCGATGGGTATTCACCTTCGTCACCGTCACCTCAAACAGCGATTCAATGGCGGCGCGAATTTCCGGCTTGGTGGCCTTCACCACCACATCAAACACATATTTGTTTTGCTCAAGCATCAACGTGGCTTTTTCCGTCACCACGGGCTTGAGGATTAAATCCGCCAAGCGGCGGGGATCATAATTAGTCACTGTACACCTCCGTAATTTTGGCGATCGCCGCCTCTGTCGCCACAATCTTGTCCGCCGCCAACAGATCATGAATATTGAGGTTCGTGGCCCCCATCATCGTCAGATTGGCAATATTGCGCCCTGACAAATACAAATTCTCATTGAATTCATCGGTTAACAGCACCACCCGTTTCCCCAGATCCACATCCCAACGGCTCAACGCCGTCACCAAATCCTTCGTTTTCGGGCGGGAGAACTCCGAGGTAAAATCCTGCACCACGATCAGATCCTCAACACGACTTTGCAGCGCCGTGCGCAGCGCCAACCGCCGCTCTTTACGGTTCATCTTTTGAGTATAATCCCGGGGTTTGGGGCCAAAAATCACCCCACCCCCCCGCCACAGCGGTGAGCGGATCGAACCGGCCCGGGCTCGCCCCGTGCCCTTTTGTCGCCAAGGCTTACGCCCCCCACCCCGGACTTCCGCACGGGTTTTCGTCGAAGCCGTCCCCTGACGGGCATTGGCCAACTGACGCACTAAGGCGCGGTGGACAATATGGGCGGCTGTCTTCTCGTTGGCCACCGGCAGCGCTAGGGTTGTTTCCCCCACCGCTTCACCTTGCCAATTTTTTACAACACAAGTAACCATTGCTCAATCGTCGTTTAGGTCTACAGAATCAAAAATCCTACGGAATTAACTCACAATATTTGCTGGCGTAATGCTCAACAAATTGCCAGTTTTTCCCGGAACAGCCCCTTTAATCAGCAGCAGGTTGCGTTCAACATCCACCTTGACCACTTGCAACTTGCGAATCGTCACCTGGGTGTTACCGTACTGCCCCGCCATTTTCTTGCCGGGGAAGATGCGACCGGGGGTCGTCCCTGGGCCCGTTGAACCAGGCAAACGGTGGTTTTTCGAGCCGTGGGCCATGGGCCCCCGACGGAAGTTGTGGCGTTTTTGATAGCCCGAAAAACCGCGACCAATGGTTTTACCCGCAACATCCACCAGTTGGCCCACCGTGAAGCGATCAGCGGTCAGAGACTGACCGAGTTCAAATTCATTGGGATCACTGATGAGGTACTCTTTAAGGTGACGCAGGGGAACAGCATTGGCCTTTGCTAAGTGGCCCAATTCCGGTTTATTCAAGGCTTTTTCTTTAACTTCAAAATAGCCCACTTGAATGGCTTGATAGCCGTCCGTCTCTTGCCGCTTCACTTGAGTGACGGTGCAAGGGCCGGCCTGAATGACCGTAACGGGAATCGAAATGCCAGATTCTTGGTCAAAAATCTGGGTCATGCCAAGTTTGGTGCCGAGGATACCGACAGACACGGGATTAGCCCTCTCTTTTTGCTAAACAACACTTGACACTCCCCGCGCTAAAGCGACGGAGATTCTTGGTTCATCGACCGGACTTAACTGAGCAGGATTGCTCCAACCCAGCCAGAGGTCTAATCTCCCCAAGCGTATAACTTCCCGTGTGCCCCACGGTAGTTCGTCCAAGGCGCAGGATACAAACCCGCTTCACTATCGACTCAGCACGATGTCGATCACAGACTAACCCTTTCACATTCAAGTCTTCCTAGGCGACCAAATCGTTAGATTGGATGACGCAGTAGGCAATCCGCCCACTCATTACGCTGCCTGCTTACCCTTAAATGCTTCCAGGCCTGTCGGTTTTTAGCCTTGTGATAGTTCCTGGACGTTTGAAATACAAGATGATTAGCATAACACGACTGGCCCAAAACGGCGACTAAAGTCGCTCGTGTCGTCTTTCATCCCCGCAATAAATTGACGGGGCTTTCAGACTCCCACACTATTTTCGTAATGATTTCAGTGCGCTGCTCTGTGGACCCATGCTCTGGACTTGGAACGCAAACAGGCTTCCAGTATCCGTCGGTGAGCGATGGCATTAGGCTGTTCAGTAACCGATGTTACGGAATTTCAGATTCTAAGGTCACAATCGTTTACTATAACGGATTTGGATCGTCGAGTCAAGAATTTAGCAGCGGATCAAAATCTGCCTACAATGGTTCTCAGTGAGCAGGCGAATCCAAACAACAGCCATGGCAAAAAATACAGGTACATTTCTGAGGGGTTTGCTGGTGGGGGGTGCGATGGGGACAGTGGTGGGGCTGTTAATGGCTCCCCGTTCCGGCCGAGAAACCCGTAGGATTTTGCAAAAGTCCGCTGAAGCTTTACCCGAATTAGCGGAAGACCTTTCAACCACGGTGCAGTTGCAGGCCGATCGCCTCTCTGGGGAGGCTTTGCAGCGTTGGGAGGGGACATTAGTGCGGCTGAGGGAGGCGATCGCCGCCGGTCTTGAGGCTAGTCAAGTAGAAGCCGAACATTTCACCCGTACTGAAGATGGGGCTTTATCTTCATCCTCTATCCCTGATCGTTCCTAAAGATATATTTCCTGGCTCTAGCGTGGCAGATCCTCTTTTTTGGCTTGGCTTTTCTTTGTTATTGGTGGCGATGAGTTTGACCGCAGTGCTCATGGCGGCTTTACCCGCCTTTCGGGATTTAGCCCGGGCCTCCCGCAGTGCAGAAAAACTATTTGATACTCTAAGGCGCGAATTCCCGCCCACCCTCGAAGCGATTCGCCTCACGGGTTTGGAAATTACGGAACTCACCGATGAACTCAATGAAGGGGTGGCGAAGGCTAGTCAAGCGGTGCAACAGGTGGATAGCAGTCTCACTACTGTGCGTCATCAAGCTCGCCGCCTCAATATCAGCACTCGCAGCGTGATGGCGGGGGTGCAGGCGGCTTGGCGTAGCTTCAACCGTCGCTCCCCTGCCCCCAAACCCGTCCCTCGCGATCGCCAACTCCCCGCTGGCCGAGAGCGATCGCCCTAGGGATTTTGATTCGTCAACACCACCCGCCGCTGATTGGGGGCCAAGCGACCGCTCTGTTCTTGCATGACGCTTCCGGCTTGGGTGGGGTCAAAACTGCGATTAAAGTTACTTTGCAGTTCCGCTACTTCTTTTTCCGTACTGCGGACTTGGGTGCGAACTTCTTGGAGTTTGCTCTGCTGGCTCCAATAGTAGGGGAACAGGTTAGCAAGGGTGGCGATCGCCGCCACCGACAACACCCCATTGACAACCACTTTTAACCCCGTTTCCACCGCCACGCCCTTGTACTGATTTTTAGGCTGAGGCCGGCGCTTACCCTGGGGTGCAACCTGACGACGGGGAACGGGCCGCCCAGAAGGAGACGTCGGATTCTCAAGGGGTTTGCGAAGGGCGCTCATAGTCTATTTCCTTAATAAGGCAGCAATCAGGGGTACATTGATCAAGCCAAAAAACAACCCCAGATCGGCGCGTAATCATAGCATAGCGGCTTTGATTGCTGATCCGATCATGGGGCTATTGTAGCGGTTCATTTGAGCAAGGAATAGAGATCAATGGTGTTTTAACGGTTGAGCATCAGGCCGTGGGTCATGATTCGTTGAAAAATAGATTGACTCTACTGCAATTTGATCATAAAAACTAAATCATTTGTATTGTTTTGCTTTAATGGGAGCCAAAAATGAAGGGGGGCAGAGGCGATCGCTACGTTGGCGCGGATAACGTCACGCAGAGAACCCTTGCCCCCCTTTGCGGCACTTAAGGGCGTTTATTTATACAACTCGGTGGAGAGACGAAACGCGAGAATTCCAGGAATCAACGCAATCACCAATGCCACATAAACTTGAGTATCTGAAATTGCCATGGATTAGACCTCATGATCAACAGGATTGTACTCCCCTAATTTGCGGGATGATTGCCCCCTACGGTGGCTGTTTGTTACAAAAATCAATACAACCCATGGGAAACCTGGAGTTCACGCAGTGAAGCATCCCAAGGCGAACGACTCCTTCGCGCCGCTCTTCGCACAGACCTCATGGAGAGGCTAGACTAGAAGGCAAACCCGTTTCTCGTAGGCAGACCCCCAACCATAGGACTGCACCCTTAATTACTGTACAAGCTGATAGGAAAAAGACCATGGGACTTTTTGATCGCATTGGGCGCGTTGTGCGGGCTAACCTCAACGATATGGTTAGCAATGCTGAAGATCCAGAGAAAATCCTCGAGCAATCGATCATGGATATGCAGGAGGATTTAGTGCAACTGCGGCAAGCCGTCGCCAAGGCGATCGCCGCCCAGAAGCGCACCGAACAGCAGTACAACAAAAACCAAACCGATGCCAATAGCTGGCAACAGCGGGCGCAACTTGCCCTTTCTAAAGGGGATGAGAGCCTGGCCAGAGAAGCCTTACAACGGAAGAAATCCAGCGCCGACACCGCCGGCCAACTCAAGCAACAGTTGGATATTCAACTTCAGCAGATCGATACTCTCAAGCGCAACTTGATCGCCCTCGAAAGCAAAATCTCTGAGGCTAAAACCAAAAAAGATATGCTCAAGGCCCGGGTGCAAGCCGCCAAAGCCAACGAGCAATTGCAGAGTGCCGTTAGCTCGATGAATACCGGCAGTGCCATGGCCGCCTTTGAGCGCATGGAAGATAAGGTGTTGGAATTGGAGGCGCGATCGCAGGCTAGCTATGAGCTAGGAGGAGTGAACTTAGAAAGCCAATTTGCTGCCCTAGAAAGTGGCAGTGATGTGGATGATGAGTTAGCCGCCCTCAAAGCCCAAATGTTAGGGGGATCGGCCCCCAATCAAAGTGCCTTGCCCCCTTCTGATACCGCCAAAACCAGCCCAACTGCCGCCGCTCCGGTAGATGCAGAGTTGGAAGAACTGCGCCGTCAGATGGATTCTCTCTAGGCAACTGGCCAACGAGCCAAGAAATTGAGGGGTTAGACCCCTTACCTCCTGTGCCATCAATCCGGGATAAGCTAGGGGCCAAGGCAACAAATAATTACGAATATTCACTGAGGGGCGATCCGCACTAGCGTATCAATCGCCCCTTATTTTTTTGTCCCTGAATCGCCGCAGAAATGGGCAATACAGCCAATTTGTCAAAAAATTGGCCAAAATTAGAGTTTATTCTTAAAATATAGTTAACAATTGTAAAGATAACAACGATTCTTAGTAAATCCGTTCACCATCGCCCTCTTCCTTGTTCATCCCCATGGCATCATCCTTAACCCGTCGTTTCTTCCTCCCCCTTTGCGCCTGCCTCCTTGCCCTCTCCACTTGGTTCTTGGCAACCCCTGCCCAAGCCTTCGATAACCCCGAACTCCTCCCCAACCAGGAAACCCCCATCGTCGATCTGGCCAATTTTCTCCCCAGCGGCCAAGAAGATGACCTGATCAACGAATTAGAAAGCTTTGAATCAGAAACCGGCTGGAAAGTTCGCGTGCTGACCCAATACGACCAAAGCCCGGGCCGCGCCGTGATCCCCTACTGGGGTCTGGATAAACACAGCATTCTCCTCGTTGCTGACTCTCGCGGTGGTAATTTACTCGCCTTTAGCGTCGGCGATGATGTCTATGAACTCCTGCCCCGCACCTTTTGGATTGAACTGCAAACCCGTTTCGGCAACCTCTACTATGTGCGGGACAATGGCGAAAATAACTCCATTGTCAGTTCCATTAACGCCGTCACCCAATGCCTCAAGGATGGCGGCTGCAACGTTGTACCAGGTTTACCCCGTGAACAATGGATTCTTACCCTGATCACCTCAATTTTAGGGGGGATCATCTGCGGATTAGCGGCTGTACCCCGGAAAGAGGGTCAAATCATTGCCTGGCAATGGGCTTTGATTTTTTCGCCCCTGTGGGGAATTCTGTTCATTGCCTTCGGCATCGGCCCCGTTGTGACGCGCACCTCTGATTTTTTACCAGTGTTCCGCAATATCATGGGCTTTAGCCTCGGTTTACTGGTGGCCTATCTATCTTCTGTATTCCGCCAATCCCCCACCTCCGATGCGTAAAATTGCGAATTTTTACCCCTATACTTGAACAATTCTGAAGCATATCCTAGCTTTGTTGTCCGACAAGACTTTTGGGGTGTGCTTCATCCTTTATGGTTCCAAAGGAGGAATCATGCATAAAGAAGAACGCCAATGGCGAACCTTGATCTTTGATTGGAAGGCTTCTGTGATTCCGGCGATCGCCCCTAAGGTCTTAGTTGCCGTGGGATTGGCGATCGCCGTCACCCTTGCCTACTATGCAAAATTGCCAGTCTATCAAGATAACCTCTCAACGCTAATCCCGGCCTTAGTCCTCGGTTTGTTGCTCGTCTTTCGCACCGATACCGCCTATTCGCGCTTTTGGGAGGGGAGCCAGATTATCAGCGATATCATTGACTACAGCCGTGGCCTAGCCCGCCAAGTCATCACCGCCATTGATGCCCCCACAGAGGCGGCCAGGGTGCAAAAAATTACCTACGCTCGGATGGTGGGGATATACCTCGTCAGCGTTAAGCAACACCTCCGCTTTGCCGGGGTTAATAGTGAAATGCAGCCCTGTTTTACCCCAGCCCAATGGGAAACACTGCAACAAATTCATCATATGCCCAACCAAATTGCCCAATGGTTGGGCAATTATTTTCAGGAGCAATATCAACAGGGCCATCTCTCAGAATTAACCCTCTTCCAAATGAATGACACCCTCAATAAGCTCACCCTGAGCATGGGATCCTGTGAACGAATTTTAACCACCCCCCTACCCCGTGCCTATGCGATTCACCTCAAACATTTACTCTTGATTTATTGTTTGGCTATTCCCTTTGAGTTAGTGGGGCAACTCTATTGGGGAACGCCGATCGCCGTGGGGATTATTGCCTTTTCCCTGTTGGGAATTGAAGAAATTGGCCTGGAAATTGAAAATCCTTTTGGTTATGATCCTAATGATCTACCCTTGGATCAACAATCCCAAGAACTGCGGGTTGATATTGAAGCAATGTTAAAAGGGGACAGCGAGGGGATCGACGATCTTCCCACAGGCGAGAGCTGAGGTTGTTCAACAGTTACATGGTATTGGGGAGCGATCGCCCGCCAACCCAAGGGGCGATCGCCCCCCAATGCTAGCCTCCTAAATTTTTAAGCTAAGATAAACCCCAAGCGGCGTGAGGCAACCTGTTTATGAATGTCCTTCTGATTTATCCCTTTTTTCCTAAAACCTTCTGGTCCTACGAAAAAATCCTTGAACTGGTCAATCGTCAAGTCTTGCTCCCCCCCCTCGGGCTGATCACCGTAGCGGCGATCCTGCCCCAAACCTGGAAATTCAAACTGGTGGATCGCAATATTCGCAGCGTCACAGCCGCAGAATGGGATTGGGCTGAATTGGTGATTCTCTCCGGTATGATTGTCCAAAAACAAGACATGATTGCCCTCATTCAAGAAGCCAAACAACGGGGTAAACAAGTCGCCGTCGGCGGCCCTTACCCCACCGCCCTCCCCGATGAGATGCGCAATGCTGGTGTTGATTACTTAATCCTGGATGAAGGAGAAATCACGCTACCCCTGTTTGTGGAAGCCATCGAACGGGGCGAAAGCCAAGGGGAATTTACCGCCAACGGCGCAAAACCCGACGTAACCACCACACCCCCGCCGCGCTACGACCTCCTCGAAACCAGCGCCTATGATTCAATGTCGGTGCAGTTTTCACGAGGCTGCCCCTTTCAATGTGAATTCTGCGACATTATTGTCCTCTACGGGAGGAAACCCCGCACCAAGACCCCCGCCCAACTCCTTGCTGAACTGCAATCCCTCTACGATATGGGATGGCGCGGTAGTGTGTTCATGGTGGATGATAACTTTATCGGCAATAAGCGTAACGTTAAATTGCTCCTCAACGCCCTGAAAACTTGGCAAGCGAAACGGGGTTATCCCTTTAGCTTTGATACGGAAGCATCCATCGATCTTGCTGAGGATGATGAACTGATTGAACTGATGCTTGATTGCAACTTTGGGGCCGTCTTCATGGGGATCGAAACCCCCGATACGGATAGCCTCGAAGTCACGAAGAAATTTCAAAATATGCGATCGCCCCTCATTGAATCCATCGATAAAGTCACCCGAGCCGGCCTGCGCGTCATGGCCGGCTTCATCATTGGCTTTGACGGGGAAAAATCCGGAGCCGGTCAGCGCATCGTTGATTTTGCCGAAATCACCGCCATCCCCACCACCCTCTTTGGCATCCTCCAAGCCCTCCCCAACACCGCCCTCTGGCATCGACTCGCCCGAGAAAACCGGCTCCATAGCCAAACCATCAACCTCGACCAAACCAGCTTGATGAACTTTGTCCCCACCCGTCCCGTCGAGGACATTGCCCAGGAATACATTGAAGCCTTTGCCCAGCTTTACGAACCCCATCAATACCTAGATCGTGTTTATCGCTACTTCTTAAAATTAGGCGCACCGCGCATCACCGTCGCTTTTCAATGGCCCAGTGCCATTGAGTTACGGGCCTTACTGATTATCCTGTGGCGGCAAGGCTGCAAACGTTCAACCCGCTGGCGATTTTGGCATCACCTGATCGGCATCCTCCGCAACAATCCCGCCGTCTGGGATCGCTATCTCACCGTTTGTGCCCATAACGAGCATTTTCTCGTCTATCGCGATATTGTCCATCAACAAATCCAAGGCCAATTGGAAACCTATTTAGCCCAAGATCCATCCTCGGCTCAAAAATTTCCCAGTTTAAGCACCGTTTAAACGAGGCTCATTTTTTTACCCCACTCTTTCTTAAACATAAACAACAATCATGCCTAAAGTTCTGCTCATTTATCCCCTCTTTCCCAAAAGCTTTTGGTCTTTTGAAAAAACCCTCGAACTCGTGGGACGTAAAGCGATGCTGCCCCCCCTCGGTTTAGCCACCGTTGCCGCTATCCTGCCCCAGGACTGGGAATTTCGCCTCGTGGATCGTAACGTCAGCGACATTACTGAAGCTGATTGGGATTGGACGGAACTGGTCGTGATGTCCGGGATGATCGTTCAAAAAGACGATATGCTCGCCCAAATTGCTGAAGCGAAACGCCGAGGCAAAAAGGTCGCCGTCGGTGGCCCCTACGCCACCTCCCTTTATCCAGAAGTAGAAGCAGCCGGTGCTGATTATTTAATCCTTGATGAAGGCGAAATCACGATCCCGATGTTTGTCGAGGCGATTAACAACGGGGCTGAATCCGGTAAATTCCGCGCCACGGAAAAACCCGATGTCACCAGCACCCCTATCCCCCGTTTTGATCTGTTGAATTTTAATGCCTATTCTGAAATGGCGGTGCAGTTTTCCCGAGGTTGCCCCTTTCAGTGCGAATTTTGCGACATTATTGTCCTCTACGGCCGCAAACCTCGCACCAAAGCTCCGGAGCAGATGTTAGCGGAACTGCAACGCCTCTACGATCTTGGTTGGCGGCGGAGCATCTTTATGGTAGATGACAACTTCATCGGCAATAAACGCAATGTCAAGCTCCTGCTCCAAGCAATGATCCCCTGGATGGAAGAGCGGGGCTATCCCTTCACGATCTCCACAGAGGCATCGGTGGATTTGGCCAATGATCAAGAATTGATGGATTTAATGACCGCTGCTGGGTTTAGTGCCGTCTTTTTGGGGATTGAGACTCCCGATGAAAGTAGCCTTGAGGTAACGAAAAAATTCCAAAATACCCGCGATCCCCTCAGTGAGTCTGTCCATAAAATCATTAGCTCTGGCCTGCGGGTGATGGCGGGCTTTATTATCGGGTTTGATGGGGAAAAAACCGGAGCCGGGCAGCGGATTGTCGATTTTGTCGAAAAAACGACGATTCCCACCGCTGTATTTAGTATGCTCCAAGCCCTGCCGGATACCGCCCTGTGGCATCGCCTCGAAAAAGAGGGCCGCCTCCTCAGTGGGGAGGGCAATATTAACCAAAGCACGCTGATTAACTTTGTGCCTACCCGGCCCCTAGCGGATATTGCTCGCGAATTTGTGGAGGGTTGGGAGCAACTTTATGATCCGATCCAATTCCTCGATCGCACCTATCGCCACTATCGCATTCTTGGCTCTGCTCCTTGCCATGCCAAACGCCGCGCCACAATGAAGGGCAAACCGAAGGGAAAAGAACAAGTCACCCGGCAGGAACTGCAAGCGTTTCTGATCATTGCCTGGCGGCAGGGGATTGTCCGGAAAACCCGGTTTAAGTTCTGGGTTTATTTGGTGCAAATGCTGATTCATAATCGCGGCGGGATTCCCAGTTATTTAGGCGTGTGCGCCCAAATTGAACATTTCTTGGAGTATCGGGAAATTGTTAAAAACAATATTCAAACCAAATTAGATGCCTATTTGGTGGAAGAGCAGCGGTTGCGAGCGACCCAGGCAGCACAGCAAACTGAGGCGGCGAGCCGCGATAGCGCACCCATCGCCCGTTAATCCCCCCCATTTGACCCCAATCCTCTCAATAATATGGATAGCTCCAGCATCCGCTGGGCTGTCCGACCTTTGGATCCTCAATCCCTGGGGATTGTTGTCACTGATCCCCACACTGGAGAGTTGAGAACACATTGAGATATCCTTACAACACTGGAGCATCGTCACTTTGAACGTTTTACTGATCTATCCTCTCTTTCCCAAAACCTTTTGGTCTTTTGAAAAAACCCTCGAACTGGTGGGGCGCAAAGCGATGCTGCCCCCCTTGGGTTTAGTGACGGTGGCGGCAATTTTGCCCCAAACCTGGGACTATCGGCTGTGCGATCGCAATATTAGTGAAATCAGCGAAGCCGATTGGGATTGGGCTGAGTTGGTGATTTTATCGGGGATGATCGTCCAGCGGGATGATTTTGTCGCCCAAATCCGCGCCGCCAAAGCTCGCGGCAAATTAGTCGCCGTCGGTGGCCCCTACCCCACCTCGATTCCGGAAGAAATGACCGCTGCCGGAGCCGATTTCCTCGTTCTTGATGAAGGGGAATTAACGCTGCCGATGTTTGTCGAGGCCATTGAATCGGGAGCCACCAGCGGCACATTCCGCAGTGGCGAAAAACCCGATGTCACCACTACCCCCGTCCCCCGCTACGATCTCCTCGATCTCAACGCCTATACAGAAATGTCGGTGCAGTTTTCCCGGGGTTGCCCCTTTCAGTGCGAATTTTGCGACATCATTGTCCTCTACGGCCGCAAACCCCGCACCAAAGCCCCGGAGCAATTATTAGCGGAATTGCAAGCCCTCTACGATCTCGGCTGGCGGCGCAGTATTTTTCTCGTTGATGATAATTTCATTGGCAACAAGCGCAACGTCAAGCTGTTGCTCAAGGCTTTGATTCCCTGGATGAAAGAGCGGGGCTATCCCTTCAGCATCAATACTGAAGCCTCGGTGGATCTGGCTCAGGATGTGGAATTAATGGAGTCGATGGTGGAAGCGGGGTTTAGCTCGGTGTTTTTGGGGATTGAAACCCCCGATGAGGGCAGTTTAGAAGTCACGCGCAAGTTCCAAAATACCCGCGACCCCTTGAGCGAATCGGTACAGGCGATTATCCATTCCGGGCTGCGGGTAATGGCGGGCTTTATTGTTGGGTTTGATGGGGAAAAAACCGGAGCGGGTCAGCGGATTGTTGAGTTTGTCGAAAAAACAACCATTCCGACGGCGTTTTTTAGTATGCTCCAAGCCTTGCCCAATACTGCCCTTTGGCATCGCCTCGATCGGGAGGGCCGCCTCCTGGAGGGGGATGTGGACAAGATGGGCAACCAAACCAACTTGATCAACTTCATTCCCACCCGCCCCATTGAAGAAATTGCCCAGGAATATATTGATGGGTTCTGGCAACTTTATGACCCGATTAAATTTATGGATCGGGTTTATCACCATGTCCGCACCTTTGAGGCGGCTCCCCAACGCCAGGCCCGGCGGCAGGTTAAACAGGCCTTTAAGGCGGCGGGGAAAGATCCCCAACCCTTTGATTTTTCGATTTTGCGGGCCTTAGGGATTATTGCTTGGCGGCAGGGGGTGGTGCGTAAAACCCGGTTGAAGTTCTGGGGTTATCTCTGGAGCCTGTGGCGATCGCAACCCGATAGCATCGTCAGTTTCCTCAGTGTTTGCGCTCAAATTGAGCATTTTATCGAGTACCGCAGCATTGTCAAAGATCAAATTGAGGCCCAATTGGCGGTTTACCTCGCCCAAAAGGCCAAACATGATGCCGAACAACCGGCGATCGCCGCTTAAAACCCCCTGAATCCCGCCAATGTCAGGGGGATCAGAAAATCTTCCCCTGTGGAGATCAGATCGCAATGCTAGAATACCGGGCAGTGCTTTGTTAACACTGCCCAAATTTTTAATCATTTTGCTGTTAGAGCGCGAATAGCTCGCCCCGATCTAGGGTCACGTTCTCTCGCCCTTAACCCCTATGGAAGGATCATTCGCATTAACGTTACAGATCGTGATCGCCGTGCTGGCCGGCATTGGCGCACAAGTACTGGGCGAAATCCTCAAAATTCCCAGTATTGTCTTTTTGCTCCTGCTGGGGATTCTCCTTGGCTCCGATGGCTTAAATATTCTCCATCCCCATGAGTTAGGCGTTGGGCTAGAAGTCCTTGTCGCCCTTGCGGTGGCGATTATCCTCTTTGAAGGCGGTTTAAATTTAGAACTGCGGGCCTTGGGGCGAGTTTCCGGGAGTTTGCGCAACCTCGTCACCATTGGGACGTTAATCACACTCCTAGGGGGCGGCATGGCTGCCCACTGGTTTAGTGAATTTCCTTGGTCGATCGCCTTTCTCTATGCCTCCCTCGTTGTCGTCACTGGCCCCACCGTCATCGGCCCCCTGTTAAAACAGGTCGCCGTAGATCGCCGTGTGGCCACACTCCTTGAAGGAGAAGGGGTGTTAATCGACCCGGTAGGGGCCATCCTTGCCGTTGTTGTCCTGGATACGATCCTCAACAGTGATGCCGTCCCCACCGCCATCTTCACCAGTCTGCTCCTGCGTTTGGGCATTGGCGTTTTAGTCGGGAGCCTTGGCGGTTGGTTGTTGAGCCTGATGCTGCGCCAAGGCAATGGCATTTCCGAGGATTTAAAAAATTTGGTGGTTCTGGCCGGCGTTTGGGGCCTCTTTGGCCTTTCCCAATTCCTCCGCAGTGAATCGGGGTTAATGGCCACGGTGGTAGCCGGGTTGGTGTTGCGGGCCTCTGCCCTGCCGGAAGAACGAATGCTACGGCGGTTCAAGGGACAATTGACGGTTTTAGGGGTTTCGGTGCTGTTTGTCCTGTTAGCAGCGGATCTCTCCCTGGCCAGTATTGTTGCCCTGGGTTGGGGCAGTGTGCTGACGGTGTTGGTGCTGATGTTGGTGGTGCGGCCTTTGAGTGTGATGGTTTGCACCTGGAATAGTGATCTCAATTGGCGACAAAAATTGTTTGTGGCCTGGATCGCCCCCAAAGGGATTGTTTCGGCTTCTGTGGCTTCTCTGTTTGCCATCTTGCTCACCGAGCAGGGCATTAACGGGGGGGATGCGATTAAGGCTTTAGTGTTCCTAACGATTTTAATGACCGTCTTTTTCCAAGGCCTTTCCGCCCGTTGGGTAGCCCAAGGTTTGCAAATCACTTCATTGGAAGCTACGGGGGCGGTGATTGTCGGCTGTACCCCCTTGGGGCGGTTAATCGGCTCTTTATTTCAAGAGGCGGGGGAGTCCGTGGTGATGATTGACACCGATGCGGAGGCCTGCGAGAAGGCCCGCCAGGATGATCTGTCGGTGTTTGAAAGTAGTGCGTTAGATCCCGATGTGTTGGCAGAGGCGGGGATTGAATCCATTGGTACGTTTGTCGCCCTCACCAGTAATGGCGAGGTGAATTCAGTGTTAGCCCAGCGGGCGGTGGAGGAATTTGAGCCGCCCCGCGTCTTTGCGGTGTTGCCCCGGAAAGATAAGGAAGCGGAAAAAGCCAAGGCCAGTAAAAAGATTGTCTCGGCATTTCAAGCGGATGTGCCGATGAAAACCTGGAATCAATATCTCCAGGCGGGTCAGGTGAAATTGGGGGAAACGGTCTTAAAATCGACGGGTTTAGCCTTTCAGCAGGCCCATATTGATGCCTTGATTAAGGCGGGGGAATTGTTGCCCCTGTTGGTGAAGCGGGATAAGGGTTTGCAGGTGGCGGCGGCGCAGGAAGCGTTACAGGCGGGCGATCGCCTCATCTATCTCCTCCATGATCCCCGCCCCAAACTGCTCAAACGCCTTTCTGGGGGAACTTCCACCGGGCGTTTAGCGGTGGAAACGCTGCCGGAAATTGAAGAGGTTCCTCTTTCCGTGGCCAGTACCGTTGCTTCTGCTTAATCTTCCGGGTTCATCAAAATCCTGAGGGCCAAGAGGGCAAAACCAATGGCCGCCCCAGCTTTAAGGAGTTTGGCCGGTAAAAATGCCGCCACCCCTTCCCCAATTAAGACCCCGACGAAACTGGCTAACACCAAGGCCGTTACCGTGCCGAAAAATACCGCTTGGGGCGATCGCGAACTACCACTGAGGGCGATCGCCGCCAACTGGCTTTTATCGCCAATTTCCGCCAAAAACACGGTGATAAAACTCAAACTCAATAATTGCCAATCCATCCCCTACATCTCCACAATATCCCAGAGCAACAACACCGCCACGGTCATCAACATCGCCGCCGCCGCCAAATCCATCACCTTAGGGCTAACCCGCCGCGCCAACCACCACCCCAAAGCCACGCCGATTAAACTGGTGGCAATTAACGCCAGCGCCGCCCCCGCAAACACAATCCAAGGCCGATGGGATTCCGCCGTGATTAACAGGGTTGCCAACTGGGTTTTATCCCCCATTTCCGCCAAGAGGATCGTTAAAAACGTACTGGTGCAAGTGGCCCAAAAGGTTTTGCCCCGCTTGTCAGCGGTATCGATCGCGGAAGAATCAACCCCATCAGGGCTAGGGGGAAGTGGCTCAGTAACGGTCACAGGTTTAGGGGATGAAAATTCCAGGTCAGTATAACGCACCTGAGGCGGGGACTTGCACAGGGGTAGCCGAACCCAGTTGGAACACCTCATGGATCGCATTCAGGGCCGCCACCCCTTCCGCCGCCGCAACGACGCAACTAATTTTAATTTCCGAGGTGGCAATCATTTTAATATTGAAGCCTTGGCAAGCGAGGGCGTTAAACATTTGGGCCGCAACGCCGGGATGCCCCTGCATCCCCGCCCCCACAATGCTCACCTTGGCGACATCACGATCCATGACAATTTCCCCCCGCTCCCATTGGCTGACAATCGGGGTTAATACCGCTTGCGCCTGGGCCAGATCCGCAGCGGCAACGGTGCAAGCAATGTCACGGGTGGGGGTGCTATTGAGGATGTGGCAACGTTGGGATTGAATAATCATGTCTACACTAATCCCCTCAGTAGCCAGGAGGCTGAAAAGATGGGCGGCCATGCCGGGGCGATCGGGGACATGGCGGATCGCCAGTTGCGCCTGGGATTGATCGAGGGCAACGCCGCGCACGGGGGGCAACTCCGGTGTTGCGGGAGTTGGCAAGCTAGAGCAACTCACCTCGAAGGCTGCGCAGAGGGCAGCAATGGCGCGATCGCAATCCGCCGCCGCAATCACGCAACTCACCTTCACCTCTGAGGTGGAAATCATGTCAATATTGACCCCCGCATCGGCAAGGGTTTTAAACATCGTCGCCGCAATCCCTGGCCGGCCAATCATTCCCGCCCCGACAATGGAAATTTTGGCAATTTGTCGCTCCACCAAAACCTCCACCTGATCCCGATTCAGATCACTCCCGGAGCGCAACACCGGGGCCATGGCCTCCGCCACTGCTTCCGCTGGCGTGAGCATCCCTTTAATCACGGTGAAGGCAATATCGTTAGTGTTGCCCTCATGGATGGATTGGATAATTAAATCCACATCCACCTGTTGATCGGCAATTTCTTGGAATAACTTGGCAGCAACACCGGGGCGATCAGGAATCCGCAACAGGGCAACTTTCGCCTGATCCGTGTCAAATTCCACCGCATCCACGGCGCGGGTAATTTCTAAATTGGTGAGCGATCGCCCCCTCGGTAACGGCGACACCACCCGCGTCCCCGGCCCATCCGTCCAACTGGACAGCACCACCAACGGCACACCATAGTTGCGGGCAATTTCCACCGCCCGAGGATGCAACACCTTCGCCCCCAAGCTGGCCAACTCCAGCATTTCATCACTGGTAATTTCCGCCATCAGTTGCGCATTCGGGACTAACCGGGGGTCAGTGGTGAGGATACCCGGCACATCGGTATAAATTTCACATTGGCTCGCCTGGAGGGCTGCGGCGAGAGCCACCGCCGAAGTATCTGATCCCCCCCGGCCCAGCGTCGTAATTTCTAAATCTGTACTCTTACTGATCCCCTGGAAACCGGCTACAACAATCACCTGGCCCTCATCAAGATGGCGGCGCAACCGCTCGGTTTTGATGTCTAAAATCCGGGCGCGGCTGTGGGCGGTTTCGGTGACGATGCCCACCTGGGCTCCGGTGAGGGAAATAGCAGGCTGATCAAGGGCATGGAGGGCCATCGTTAACAGCGCAATGGAAACTTGCTCCCCAGTGGAAAGCAACATATCCATTTCCCGGCGGCTGGGATTGGGGGTAATGTCGTGGGCCAAACCCACGAGGGTATCGGTGGTTTTGCCCATGGCGGACACCACCACCACCAATTGATGACCAGCGTTAACGGTGCGGTGAATGCGTTGGGCAACGGCTTGGATGCGCTCGACGGAGCCGACGGAGGTTCCCCCGTATTTTTGAACAATCAGGGCCATGGCAAGATTAGGGCATGGAGCTTGGCTATTTTAACGTTAATGGAGGGGCGAAACATTTTTCGCCCCCAAGCCCCTTCATCCTACAACCAGATTATCGATTATTCATCATGGGCGAAACGGTTGTAGAGGAAGTCAAGGGCATGATTTCGCAATTGATAGTAGAGGGGGTCTTCCATAATTTGATCGCGATCGCGGGGCCGCTCAAAGGGAATTTTCATGATTTCGCCGATGGTGGCAGCGGGGCCATTGGTCATCATCACGAGGCGATCGGCTAAAAACAACGCCTCATCGATATCGTGGGTAATCATTAACACCGTGCAGCGGTGATCATTCCAAATTTTCAGCAGTTCTTCCTGAAGTTCTTCCTTCGTGATCGCATCCAAGGCCCCAAAGGGTTCATCTAAAATCAACACCTCCGGCCGAATCGCCAAGGCACGGGCAATGGACACCCGTTGCCGCATCCCCCCAGAAATCTGATCCGGGCGTTTGTCCTCTGCCTCACTCAGGCCCACCATGGCGAGGTGCTCCCGGACGATCGCCCGCTTTTGGGCTTCCGGTTTATTGGGCCACACCGTTTTAACCGCGAGATAGACATTCTCAAAAACCGTGCGCCAAGGCAACAGGGCATAGTTTTGGAACACGACCATGCGATCAGGCCCCGGTTGCAGGATAGGCTTGCCATTCAGCGTCACCGATCCCCCCGTCGCCTGCTGAAAACCAGAAACCAGGCTCAGGAGCGTTGATTTACCACAGCCAGAATGGCCAATGAAGCAGGCAAATTCTCCCTGTTCAATCGTCAGATTGACATTCTCCAGCACGGGAAAAACACCTTTGGATGTGGGGTAGCCCTTGGATACTTGGTCAAAGACGAGGAAGCCTGAGGCTGCTGCGTCGGGATGATCCAGCAGTTTGGGGTGAGGAGAGCGGCGGGCTTGGAGTTGGTTGGGTTGCATGGAGATAATCCTGGGGTTGATGGGTTGGAAAAGTGAATGAGATCTAGGGGCGCTAGCCCCCACTTTGATTTAGGCGGCCACGGGGGCGATCGCCCCATCCAGTAACACCTCAGCGATCGTAATGTCCCGTTTAATGGCCAAGCTATTCAGGTAGCCGATGGGGTCTTCGGCATCAAAATCAGTGCCATCGAACAGGTGGATGCTGCCTCGTGTAAACTTCGCATCCAGTAGGCCCAATTCGCGGGCGGCGGTGCTGTAAACATCCACCCGGATCAGCCGCTCCAAAATTTCCAGCCAATTGCGAGGGAAAGGCACATCACCCCAGCGGGCTAATTGGGTCATGTGCCACAGGTGTTCGGTGCGGCTAGGCCGGTTAGCACCGTTACCAAAGAACAGATGGTGGCCGTACTCGCGCATTGGCGACTCCAGTTCGCAGGCAGTGCTGTCGGGGTTGCCCAACTGGATATACTCCATCGGTGTTCCTAAGTAGGTGCGCTGGGAGAGAATTTCGCGAATTTCCGTGGCGTGATCAGGGTCGGCACAGTAACGGCAGGCATCTAATAGGGCCTTCGTCAGGGCAATGTGGGTGTTGGGGTAGGTGTTGGCCCAGGTTTCTCGCACCCCTAAGACTTTGCCGGGATGACCATCGTAAATTTCTCGATCCGTGGCGATCGTAAAGCCCACTTCATCCATGGCTGCCCGTAGGTTCCAAGGTTCACCGACGCAGAAGCCATCGATCGCATTATTTTTCAAATCCACCACCATCTGAGCGGGGGGAATCGTCTGCAAGGCCAGATCTAGATCCGGGTCAATGCCCCCCGCTGCCAACCAATAGCGTAGGAGGAGATTGTGCATCGATGACGGATGCACCATGCCCATGCGGTGTTGTACATCTGGGGTGCTTTGGAGGACGGTGTGGAAACTTTCGAGGCTGTAAATTCCCTGATCGTAGAAACGGCGGGCTAAGGTGATGCCGTTGCCATTCCGGGTCATGGTCAGGGCCGTAACCACGGGCAAAATTTGGTTATTGTAACCACCGAGGGATAACCACAGCGGCATCCCCGAAGGCATTTGGGCCCCATCCAGGTAGCCCCCGGCAATGCCGTCAACAATGCCGCGCCAACTGGTTTCCCGCACTAAGTTCACTTCATCGAGGCCGTGTTTGGTGAAAAAGCCTTTTTCTTTGGCGATCGCCACCGGCGCACAGGCAGTCAGCGGCACAAAACCAATATCTAAGTTGACCTTTTCTAAACCGTGGCGGGCAATGGCCTGCACCTTGCGGGCCCGCAGTTTTTTAATCCGTTTTTGTTGATTGAGGAAATAAATAATTTCGCTCCGCAAACTGTAGTAGCTGGGGTGCTCCACCACTTCCATGCGCTGACGGGGCCGGGGAATATCCACGTCTAAAATGTTGCCAATTTCTGCACCGGGGCCATTGGTGAGCATGACGATGCGATCGCTCAACAAGACCGCCTCATCCACATCGTGCGTCACCATCACAGCCGTGACATGATATTCATCACAAATCCGCATCAGTTGAGTTTGCAGATTCCCCCGCGTCAAGGCATCTAAGGCCCCAAACGGTTCATCTAGGAGCAAAAGCTTAGGACGGATCGCGAGGGCGCGGGCGATCGCCACCCGCTGCTTCATTCCCCCGGACAATTGATCGGGCATCTTATCCGCAGCCTGCTCCAACCCGACGAGTTTAATATGTTCTTCGACAATACCGCGCCGCTCTCCTAGGGGGCGATCGCTATAAACCCGGTTAACGGCTAAGGCAATATTTTCGCGCACCGTACGCCAAGGCAAGAGGGAATAGTTTTGAAACACGACCATGCGATCGGGCCCCGGTTCCGTAATCCGTTGACCCTCCAGTGTCAACACCCCAGAACTCGGCAACGACAAACCCGCAATCATATTTAACAGCGTTGATTTACCACAACCAGAGTGACCAATAAATGAAACAAATTCTCCTTGCTTAATCGTTAAATCAATCCCTTTGAGAGCAATATATTCACCCCCATCATCCAAGGAAAAGACCTTATTGACCTGATCCACTGCCACAAATAAACTCATGATTTTCTCCTATTTTATTAAAGAATTTGAGTGCATTTCACTTTGGCGATCGCTTCAGATTACCCACCCCTTCCCTTCCAAGGAGGGAATTTTTGAATGTTTTTCCTCCCGGGGTGCGGGATAGCGCGGTTTGGATTCAAAGTTAGCTAACTGAGATCAAACCGCTAAATCTTGATCTTCTCCGGTAGACAAACCAGGAGCATGATCACCCTGGATTACTTTCTGGCGGGCGCAATTTTTAACTGTAACAGCGCAATTAATCGATCCAAGAGTAGCCCCACCAAGCCGATATAAAACACCGCGAGAATAATTTCACTGATGTAGTTTTGCTGATAGGCATCCCAGATGAAAAAGCCAATACCCACAATCCCTGACATCACAATTTCCGCCGCAATAATCGCCAACCAAGCTAAACCAATGGCAATGCGCAATCCGGTAAAAATGTAAGGCAGTGCTGAAGGAAAAAGGATATTCAAGTAGTAATCTTTGCGGGATAGTTGTAACACCTTTGCGACATTATTGTAGTCTTCCGGAATTTGTTGCACCCCCTCAATGGTATTGATCAAAATCGGCCACACTGACGTAATGAAAATCACGAAAATAGCCGCCGGTTGGTTTTGTTGTAAAGCCACTAAGGCAATGGGAACCCAAGCCAGGGGCGCGACCATCCGTAGAAACTGAAAAATTGGGTAAGTTGCCTTATTTAACCAGGGATTAGTTCCCACTAAAACCCCGACAGAAATCCCCACAACTGCCGCTGCTGAGTAGCCCTGGGCCACCCGGCCTAAACTGGCTAAAGTCTGCCAAAACAGCCCTTTATCCAAACCGCCCAAGTCATAAAAGGGATAGAGCAACAGTTCACGGGTGCGGGTATCAGTCCAGAGGCTGAGGGGGCCAGGCAACCGGGTCAACCCTGACCAAGAAATCACTTGCCACACCGTCAAAAATGCAACAATACCAATAATCGGAGGCAGCCAATCGGCGCTGCGCTTTTGCAAAAACTGTTGCAGGGAAGAGAGAGCGGGTTGAGAACGCGATTGCATCGGAGCAGGGGCTTTAGTCACCATAATTGCGATACCTTGTTTGGATTTAAAAAGGGTAAATCTGTGGATTTGATTAAACTCGTTTGATCGTCAGGCTATTGAGATAGGCCTCAGGGTTGGCGGGGTCAAACTTGATCCCGTCAAAGAACGTTTCCACACCTCGCGATGTCTCGGCGGGGATTGCATCCGTAAATCCGGCTTCCTTCGCCGCTTCACGCCACAAGTCTTCACGGTTGACAGCATCAACGATGCGACGGGCCACATCAAAGTCCTTGAGTTGATCCCGGTGGAAGCCCCAGCGCATACTCTCTGTGAGAAACCAAAGGTCATGGCTCTTATAGGGATAGGAAACGCTGCCGATGGGATCTTTCCAGTAGAGGGGGCCGGCGTTGATATCGTTGAAGTCATCTTTGCCGTCGCCCATGGTGTAAGACCCTTGATAGGGCGGGGTGAGGACATCGACGGGGATATTAAAGTAATTGCGACCGGCGACAATTTTCACCAACTCTGTGCGGTTAGCGGGTTCGTCGCACCATTGTTGGGCTTCCATGAGGCCTTTTAAAAGGGCTTTGGTGGCTTTGGGGTTGGCATCTACCCAGTCGGCTCGCAGGGCGAGGTATTCTTCGGGGTGGTAGGGCCACAACTGGTGGGTGAGGCCGGCCATAAAGCCAATGTCGTCGCCGACGATGCGGTAGGGCCAAGGATCGCCGGTACTAAAGGCATCCATGCTGCCGTTGCGCATCCCCTGGACAGTTTCAGCAGGAGGCACGGCTAAGAGGTCAATGTCGGTATCGGGATCAACTCCTCCGGCGGCGAACCAATACCGAATCCAAAAGTCTTGGTTGACATTGGGGAAGGTGTGGGCGGCTTTGAATTTACGGCCTTGGTTGGCGGGGAAGCTTTTGATGTAGTCGGCGGCTCCGGAGATATCGAGGCCTAAGCCTTGGCCGGCATGGGTTTTGGCGATCGCAATCCCGTTCCCCTGAGTATTCAACTGAGCCAGCACATACATGGGGATTTTTCGACCATTGGTGATGATCCCTTCGCTGATCAGGTGAGGCATGGGCATCTGCCACTGACCGCCATCAATACCACCAGCTTCTGAGCCAATGGTGACGTTATCCCGTGCTGAGGCCCAGTTGGCTTGTTTGGAGAGTTCCACACCGGTCATGCCGTACTTGGCAAAAAACCCCTTTGTCTGAGCAATGATCATTGCGGCAGATTCAACGATGGGGATATAACCCAGCTTGACGGTGGGGGTTTCCGGGGCCTCTTCGGGAGCGATAGGGGGGGGATTCGCTGCGCTTGGAGCCAGTTCGATCGTGGCGGAGGGGGGATTACCCAAACAACTTTGCAGTAAAATCGCCCCCGCCGCCGACATACCAGCGGTGGCTAAAAACTTACGGCGGGTTACGCGGGTTAATTTGGACATAGAACCTCCTATCAACGCCGCAGGATGGCAGCGTTGTGAAACAACATGGGTGTGGTAAAAAAAAATTGAGGGGCGATCGCCCGATGGGAGAAAACTCACCCCTGGGATTCACCGTAGAGCAACCCTAGGAGAGGCTACCCAGCGCAAGCAATTGAGGAGTATCAATGCTTTGCGTCTTTTGTATGTTTCAGAGTCTATGCGAAATTGGCGGATTAGGGAATACCCAAAGCCTCTGTAATTTTCGATGCAAAAAATAAACTGCGCTTATAAGCTGATCACCATTTAGCTAAAAATATATGCAATAAACTTATGGAATATCTTTAAAAGAGTAATGGTCGTAGCCATTGCTTAAAAATCAAAATAGATATAGCGACCGCCCCCCTCTGGAGCCAACATCCACACCGCCAGGAAGCAAATCGGGACAAGGATTAGCTTTAAATGCCAATTGAGTTGTAGCTTTAAACCGCTTTGTACCAAATAGGCTAGGGCCATCAAGGCTACTAAAACCGTCAAGATCCAAAACAGGTCAAACCGGCCCATGCCTAAGGCTTCGTAATAAATTTTTTGAATAAATTGGGCATCGCCTGCAACGCCGAAGAGATGGCGCACCATTAATCCGGAGAGGCGCAGATCCGGGAGTCGGAAGAAAATCCAGGCGAGAAAGACAAATCCTTGGGTACAGGCCCAGGCGGTGAGCAATCCGGGTACAGATTCCCACCATTGCGCCCAAGCGGGGCGGGTTTTGCTGTAAACATCGGTGAGGCGATGGATGACGAGGGCAAAACCATGGAGGATGCCCCAGACGACAAACCCCCAAGCGTTCCCCCTGGTGTCAATGTGCCAAATGCCGGCGATCGCCATAATCAACCACAGATTAAAACAGGTGCGGAGGAGCGATCGCCGCGACCCCCCGAGGGGGAAATAAAGATAATTCCGCAGCCAATCCCCAAGGGTGATATGCCAGCGCCGCCAAAACACCGCAATATTGGTGGTGAAGTAGGGAAAATTAAAGTTTTCTGGCAAATTAAACCCTAAAAACAGCGCCGTCCCCCGTGCCAAATCCACATAGCCGCTAAAGTCAAAATACAACTGCAACCCATAGGCCAATACCACCAACCACAGATCCACACTGCCGGCCCGCTCCAAATTTCCCAAACACAAATCGACAAAAATCCCCAAAGGATCCGCAATTAATGCCTTTTTCACCGCCCCCGAAGCCATCAGCCACAGGCCTTCGGTGAATTGCTCTACCTTGGGGGTTTTGGTTTGCTCATGGAATTGGGCGATAAAGGGGTGATAGCGGGTGATGGGGCCAGAGATCAGTTTCGGAAAAAAGAATTTATAACTGGCAAATTCTAGCCAATGTTCGCTAGCCGGTGCGCCTCGATAGACATCCACCAGATAGGCCAAGTTTTCAAAGGTAAAGAAGGAAATCCCCAAGGGGACGAGGATATAGTTTTGTAGCCAGTTGCGTCCGGTGAGGAGGAATGGGTTGGGGGCGATCGCCCCCAACCCATTAAAAATCAGGGCTAAATATTTAAAACCGAATAAGCACAAGAGATTCAGTCCAATGGCCAGGATCAGCAGTTGAGTGGCGCGATTGCTCCAAAGCCGTTGCATCGCCTGCCATTCCTCATTACTGAGGTCAGCGTATTCAGTTTGTAAACCTCGGCGATAGTGATGGGAGATCGCTCGGCCAATCCAGAAGTTGATCCCGGTTAAAGCCAGCAGCAGGGGAACATACTGCAATTGGAGGGAGGTGTAGATGGCTAAACTAGCGATGAAGAGAATCCAGAGCCGCATCTGTTCGGTGCGAGGACGGGGCCACCAATAAACGAGGGTCAATCCCAAGAGAAAGGGAATATAAAGCGGATCGAGAAACGTCATGGTCTGGCCAGGTGAACGCCGGGAGCAAGGGCAATATATCACAGGCTAGCTTTAGCTCTCTAGGGAACAGGGAGCAGGGAACAGGGAATGGGGAATGGGGAACAAGAAATGGGGAATCCGGCTAGATGTGACTTGCTTTTGAGGGGTTGGTTTCCGTACATTCACGCAAAAGCTTGGGGGGTAAGGGTTTGGGGAGGAGAGGGGGCGATCGCCCCTAGGGGGAAGTATTAACCGGACTAGGATAAAGTTTTGTAAAGAATTAGAAATTCTGTAGCCATTGTTACAGAATTGTCTGCTACAGTAAAACTGTGAACAAAAAGCAATCACTCCCTAGCCCATCGGAGGCAAACATGGATACTCAAAATCAAGCCCGCAACCTGATGATGCGCCACACCCAAAACATCCGCAACCGCCAGCAATCGATGCTCGGTCGCACCGCTTCTGAAATCGGGATGGACATCGACACCGCTCAATACATGAACGAAATTCAAGGTAAACCCAGTTCTGCCTCCCGCCTCAACTACGATCGCAGCGGCTCCACGATGAGCTAAACGCTTTCCCCCTCCAGCCTTGCCTGACTTCCTTTCCGTAGCTTCATTTTTCACTTTACTCACCTTCTGCAATCGGAGATCACCTGTTATGGATACTCAAGGTCAAGCCCGCAACCTGATGATGCGTCATACCCAAAACATCCGCAATCGTCAGCAATCCATGCTCGATCGCACCGCCGCTGAATTAGGGATTGATATTGACAGCAATCAACACCCCAACGAGATTCAAGGCAAACCCAGTTCTGCCTCCCGCCTCAATTACGACCGCAGCGGCTCCTCCATGAGCTAGACTTGTTTTCCCTTAAAAACTTCCTTTCCTTTCCCTTCGATAATATTCACCCTTCATCCCTGGAGTCTGTTATGAACACCCAAAATCAAGCCCGCAACCTGATGATGCGCCACAGCCTTAACGTCCGCAACCGCCAGCAGTCCATGCTCGGTCGCACCGCCGCTGAAATCGGTCTCGATCTCGACACCAACCATTACGAAAGTGAGCAACCCGGCAACTTAGGTTCCACGTTTGACCGCTCCAATGCTGCAATGAGCTAGGTAAACCGAGGATCTATCCTCCCCACTTTTCAATCAACCTGTTGTTAAACGAAGACTCAGCATCCGTTCTCGGAAGGCTGGGGCTTTTTTTTGTTTACGGTCAATTTTCCCGATAGCCGGTGAGCCTCCCTTCGTCATGACAGATCTACCCATAGATTCAGCTCATATTCCGCAGGTTAAGACCAATGATGCGAGTGAACGGTGTGTCAGACAGAATTCAACTACCAACAAACATCATCATTGATCGGGTCTGACGCACCCTACGGTTCGATGGTAGGGTGCGTCAGAGCGGTTAATCTATGATGAAAAAGAGCCGCGTCACGGCTGACGCACCATTTCCATTGATTGAAAAACCTGCGGAATGTCGGGTTCAGAGTTCTACAGCCATCACCCCAAACCAATGATTTTGCGATCTTTCCCTCTTGATAGTTCTGCAAAGGTTAAATGAATCCGCACATCAACAGCCAATTTCAGGAACGAGAATAGGATGGAAGTAAGCCAAATTATTACGGAAAATTGGGATTTATATGGATATATTGCAAAAACAGCTTCTGGCCTTGGATTGTAAAGTTGAGGCGTTATACAAGCTGGTTGAACAATTGAGTCATCGGCTCAACATCGCGTTGACGAACTCATCTACAGCGCTGCCCCCCCTGGCCTCCCCAGAAACCCTTCCCCCTCCTGCTCATTTCCCTGTTGTCATGGTGCAAGCCTCCTTGGACACTGAAGAGGATGAGTTTTTGATCCATAAGGATGTGTTGCCGGATACGCAACGGAGGCGTGAACATATCCCGGACTATAACATGATGGAACAGAGCCTCTCGCCAGAATTACAGGTGCGCCGCCTCACGGCTCAGGTGACGGCGGCCTATAACCGGATTGCGGCGCTGGAGGAACAACTTCTGGCTCAACGGGGCAATCCGCACGGGGAACACGCCCTTAAATCGGAGCGATCGCCCCGCCATTAACGGCAACCTCAGTTCCTAAATCTTCCTCAATCAGGGTGATTAAATCTCTAGCATCGGGGCAATCCTGAGTCGTGGTGAGAGTAGCACAGAGTGTTTGCTGGATTAGGGAGCTAAGGGCCATAAACTCCTGCTGGCGCATGGTTTTGGTGAGAAGGTAATGCACCGATGTTTGGGTGGTGAGGTGCAGGAGTGCCGTGCTGGGGGCTAAGGTTTTTAGGGTTGGGCGGTCATTAGTACGAGATCCCAAGCGATAGATCCGCCCTAAGGGGAGAGGATGGTTCTGAAACTGATAGGGGGCTTGGGTTAAGTCGAGATATTGTTTATCCCAAGTGGGATGGGTGGGGACAATGCGAGGGAGGGCTTGGGGACTGCCGTAGAGCAATTGGACAGAGTTTTGCCAGAGGCGGAGACGGGGATAACCGGGGATGATCTGGGGGTTTTCCCCTTGGGGATGGTGGATCACCACGACATCATCGGTGATGACGGGATAACCCGCTTGGGCAAATAGGGCGGCGGTGGTGGATTTTCCGGCTCCGGCGGGGCCAATAAAGGCGATCGCCCTCCCTCCCAGTTGCACGGCGCTCCCATGCAAACAGAGCACCCCCTGCCACCGCAACCAAAACGCCAAAACTGGCCCAATCAGATAAGTCACCGTATCCTCTAACGTTAGTTCAGGGGGCCAATGGGCGGTAATTTTTGCTGGCAATTGTTGGAGCCAAAAGGTGGTGCGATCGCCATAACGAAACCAAAATTCTGTTTGTTGAGAATTAGACCACACCCGTAACGCGGGTTGGCCCTGCTCATTATGGCTAGAACTGGTGTAGTGGGGCTGGTTGATGGGGCTGGGGGGATGGGCCAATGTTGAGCCAGCGAGATCAATTTCGAGATCTGTCGGTTGGGCCGGTATGGGAATTAAGCCAGCGATCGCTCGATTGCTGACGAGATTCAACCCGTAGAGGGTATAGTGGGGCATTCCCAGAACTTACTCTGTTTTATTGGGAACAGCCCCCATCCCTGCGCCATCACCGTTTATGCCATCAACAGCAACGTTCCGGGTGAGGGTTTTGATGTCACCATATTGGGTGAGTCGAGGGGAATGGTAGGGGCGGCGTGAATTGGGCTGAGACATAGTAGCTGCGGCTCCGTGATTAGGGCTTACTGTGTTATTGATAACAAATTATCGGGCGGGAGAAAAATCTTAATTCTCTAACTTAGTTCAAGGCTACCCAAAATTGCTGATAATTTTAGCGCGGTCTGGATCTTTGCGACTAGACTCTCCTTCTATTGTAGTCCCCCCTCAATCAGCCAATCCCCATCTATGGCCGTGAGGGTCGGATTTTTCAAGGTTAGCGCTTGGGTCATCGCGTTAAGGTTGAGATCCCCCACGGGGGTAGGAGCCAATGCACCGCCGATAATTTTAGGGGCAATCAAGGCCATGATTTTTTGCACCGCTTGGGCTTGAATGGCGGCGGCCGCTAGAATGCCCCCACATTCCCATAACACTTGATTCATACCGCGATCGCCTAAATTTTGCATCACCTCAGCAATTTCCAAAACCGGCAATTCAACAATTTCCACACCGCGATTGCCTAATTGTCTTTGTAATTCAGGATTAGCTCCCTCGGTGGTAAAAACCAAGGTGGGGGCGATCGTTGTATCCCATACTTGAGCATCAGGGGGCAGATCGAGGGTACGACTGAGAATGATCCGCGTCGGATTATGCTCCCTCACCCCATGGCTCGTCAATAGGGGATTATCCCGGCGCACCGTATTCCCCCCCACAATCACGCCATCAGAATGCGATCGCACCTCATGCACCAACCGCCGTGCCGCCGTCCCCGTCACCCAAGCACTATGGCCCGTCGTCGTCGCAATTTTGCCATCAAGGGTCATGGCATATTTCAAAATGCCCCAGGGTTGCCCGGAGGTGACACGGTGACAAAACCCCACATTGAGCGCCAAACAGGCCGCCTCGTCCACCCCCGTAATCACCTCAATCCCCGCCGCTCGCAACCGCGCAATGCCTCCACCCGCAACCCGGAGATCCGGATCAACCATCCCCACCACCACCGTTTTAATCCCCGCCTCAATCAAAGCCTCAGTACAAGGAGGCGTGCGGCCCTGATGATTACAGGGTTCAAGATTGACATAAAGCGTTGCCCCCGCCGCTTGTTCCCCCGCAGCCCGCAGCGCGAAAATTTCGGCGTGCGGCTCTCCCGCTTTGGGGTGATAACCTTCCCCAACAATTTCCCCATTGTTGACAATCACCGCCCCCACCAAAGGGTTCGGAGCCGTATAGCCCGCCGCCTGTTGGGCCAGAGCAATACACCGTCGCATAAAGTTGATGGACATCATGAAAATTCCTCCATTCCAAATCAGTAAGCCTTTCCTTATCTAATCTGAAATTCGCTTAATCAGATCGTGCATTGTCTGTAGGGGCGAAAAATTTTTCGCCCCTACGCCCATCAATAACCAGATTCCATCTAATCATCATCAAAACAGGAATTTTTGTCATCAAAAAGTGCTACTGGGCTTGAATTTTTGGATAGCCAAAATTGTACGACGAAGACTATCAGAATGTTCCATCGCGAGTTCCGCCTGCCAATTTTGAGTAATAAACTTCAGCAATGGTGCATTGTAATCCTTCCCAACTTTAGCTGTACTTCCCGGATCTGGAACAATAGCTCTTTTGATTTCTGATTTTTTTGACTTTCGCACTAAATTAATTAGGAATTGCTTCGGATCTTGAAGATCATCAAGTTGCTGTGGAATTTTTTCACAGGAGATGCCAAAAAAATTACCAAAGGCAGATCGATCAGCCATAACCCATGATTCCACCTCTCGGACAGCAATGCGGAATATTAAATTGGGATGTTGGGGAACAGGCAGCCATTCTTGAATCAAATGGACTGGACAAGTCGATTGATCTAAATCTGTTAACACCAAAAATGGAGTCATTCGAGCAGCTTGATTAAAATTAGAGATTCTTTTCTTGATGTAGCCAAAGCCATTTTTACCCAAGCGCATTTGAACGGTATAAGATTGTCTAGATTGCCGTAAGATTGCATCTAGAATCGCTTCACTGACCACATCTTCAAAAACAAGATTAATTCCTATAGAATTCACTGAAATAACTCTAATTGATCAATGGAAGGTCTGATGTAGGGAAGAACTGTATCAGCAACAGTCAATCCTGATTCTAGTAAATTGTGAATTTCTTGAATTGAATTTGCGACCTTTACAGATGTCCCTTCTTTTGTAGGATTCATGACAACAACTTCACGACCATCAATCCCTTCATCAGAGAGAATTTCACTACTGTGAGTGCTCAGAATAACTTGACTTTTTTTATCTTTTTGTAACCGTGCAATTAAGGCAGGCAACTTTGTGACAATGCCGGAGTTTAGAGATAATTCAGGTTCTTCCAGCAGCAATAACGAGCCATTAGCTTCTAGTAATGACCAAAAAAGGGCAATCAATCTCAATGTACCATCAGAAAATTGGTCTTCACGCTGTTTCCCAGCATTAGGTCGCCAATGTTCATACACTGATTCTAAATGGGGTCGTCCCATTTCGTCCTTAATGTCTTTTAATTCTTTAATTTGAGGAACTGCAATTTTGAGAACTTCCTCAATTTTCTTAAGTCGCGATTTTCTCGTTCGATCAGTAGTCTTAACGACACGCTCTAAAAAATTGCGTCCAAAAGGATCAGCTTGTACATTTGCACTCTCAAAAGCATCGGGATACCGTAAAAGTTGAGGAACCAAATGTAAGTATAATGTTGATCTCAGGAAATTTTGAATGTCGCGAAACTCAGCATTAGATTTTAATTGCTCCAGAGCCGTCTGGGTCAGTAAATCATCATCTTTTTTATCATCATCATCAGGGCGATCTAAAATCAGTTGATTTTCTTTCCAAACTCTTTCATAGTCTAGAATGACTGGATTATCACCTCCCTTTTTTTGCTTTATCCCAATAGCATATTTCCATTTTGGATCTGCTGTAAAATCTTCCCCTAAATGAATTTCAATTTCAATAGTAGGATAGCGACGAGCATAAAGACATCGAATTTTTGTAATTCCTCCTCTCTCACTAACCGCACGGTGTAATCCTCCCCCATCGCGAGCAGCAATATCTCGCAAAAATCTAAAGACATCAAGTAAGTTTGACTTACCACAAGCATTCGGCCCAACTAAGAAAACTCGTTCTCTCAAATCAATATCAACAGTTTTGAAATTACGCCAGTTCCGGAGCTTGAGATGTTGAATATACATTGATCTGTGGGTATGGGAGGGGTAGAAAAACACTCTACCCCTTGAATTGCAGGTTATGTCGCTGCCAATTCCTTGGCGGCATCGGCTTGGGCGAGGAACTTCTCTAGCTCGGTGAGGGCATCGGCATCGACCTTGGTTTGCATGGGGCAGAATTTGGGGCCACACATGGAGCAGAATTCCGCCGTTTTATAGATGTCCGCCGGGAGGGTTTCATCATGGTATTCCCGCGCCCGTTCGGGATCGAGGGAAAGCTCAAACTGCTTGTTCCAATCGAAGTTATAGCGAGCCGCTGAGAGTTCATCATCGCGATCGCGCGCTCCGGGCCGATGGCGGGCAATATCCGCCGCATGGGCCGCAATTTTGTAGGCGATTAAGCCATTGCGCACATCCTCCGCATCGGGTAAACCCAGATGTTCCTTGGGGGTGACATAGCAGAGCATCGCTGTGCCATACCAGCCCGCCATCGCTGCCCCGATCGCACTGGTGATATGGTCATAACCCGGCGCAATATCCGTCACCAACGGCCCCAAAACATAGAACGGAGCCTCACTACACTCCTCCATCTGTTTTTTAACGTTGAATTCAATCTGATCCATCGGCACATGGCCCGGGCCTTCCACCATTACCTGCACATCATGTTCCCAAGCGCGGCGGGTCAATTGCCCCAAGGTTTTTAACTCCGCTAACTGAGCCTGATCCGATGCATCATGGGTACAACCCGGCCGGAGGGAATCCCCCAAACTGAACGAGACATCATAGCGTTTGAAAATTTCGATGATCTCGTCAAAGTGGGTATAGAGGGGGTTTTGTTTGTGGTGGTGGAGCATCCAGCGGGCGATGATGCCGCCGCCCCGGGAGACAATACCCGTGATCCGGTTACGCACCAGGGGTAAATGCTCGATCAAAATCCCGGCGTGGATCGTCATGTAATCCACCCCTTGCTGGGCGTGCTTTTCGATGATGTGGAGGAAATCCTCCGGCGTGAGGTTTTCAATGTTGCCGTGGACGCTTTCCAGGGCTTGATAAATGGGGACAGTGCCGATGGGAATGGGCGAGGCGTTAATAATCGCTGTGCGGATCACATCAAGATCGCCGCCGCCGGTAGACAAATCCATCAACGTATCTGCGCCATACTTCACGGCTAAATGCAGTTTGGCCACTTCCTCATCAATATTGGAGGAGTTGGGGGATGCGCCAATGTTGGCGTTGACTTTACATTTGGTCGTAATGCCAATCCCCATCGGTTCGAGGTTGGTGTGGTTGATGTTGGCGGGAATGATCAGCCGTCCCCGGGCCACTTCAGCGCGGATCAATTCCCCTGGCAGGTTTTCCCGCCGAGCCACATAATCCATTTCCTCGGTGATCATGCCTTGGCGGGCATAATGCATCTGGGAAACGTTGGCTTGGCCGAGGCGTTTGGCAACCCATTCTGTACGCATATTTGGTTCCTCAAAATAACAGCTTCCCTCCGCTGGTGCTAACCAGTCTCAGGTTCTAAGGGTCTTTCTCAGCTTCGATGGAAATTGAAGCACCCCTAGCTTAGTCCTTAGATTTTATCACGGGGATTTCAGGGCGGGCCGGCTCGCTAGGCTGTGGATAGAAAACTTTGCAGAGGATTGTTTGAAAAGAATCACAACGGATGGATCGCCCCCTCAAACTCTGGGCAATCCCCGCTAGAATGGGCAAAATCAGCATTTCTTTACCATCGCGATGAAAACCGCTTACTACTGGTTGTTGGGGAGTTTCCTCACCTTGGGGTTTATTTTGCCCGCTCAGGCGCTCCGTGATGCGACGGGCGATCGCGGCATTGATGTGCGTCGTCTCCACGCTCCCCCCTATGATTTAATCGGCCGCAAGGTGGGGATTGGCCAGGTGGAAATTGGCCGCCCTTTGAAATTGGGACTCGATAAAGAAGCCTCTGGCCAAGCTTTTTTTCCGGTGGAGCAGGTGTTTTTCCGCGATCGCCCCATCGGTGCTGATCTCAATGTGGATTCCCATGCCTCAATGGTGGCCACGGTGATGATCAGCCGCGATAAACAATTAACCGGTGTGGCTCCAGGGGCCAAGCTTTACTCCTCCGCCATCGGCAGCCTCAACCGTGAGAGTCAAGACCGTCAATGCATTACCGCCCAGCATATCGCCCAGCAAAATGAGGGGGATGTGCGAGCCATTAACTTGAGCTATGGGGAGCCGCTCAACCGCGATCCCCGCGAAAACCCGGTGCTGGATGGCAATGCCCTGCTCACCCGTTGCCTCGATTGGTCGGCACGGGTTCACAATACGCTCTATGCCGTGGCGGGGAACCAAGGCGGCGGCGGCATTTCCATCCCGACGGATCATTACAATGGCATTACCGTGGCCTCTTCCGTCCGATTAGGGGATCAATTCCGTAAACTGGACTTTGCAAATCTCAGTGCCCTCCCCGAAGGCATTGGCCGCACCGTGATTCAACGAGAAATCAATGTCAATCTCCGCCGCTCCCTTGGCTTAGTCGCCCCTGGCAATGGTTTGCGTTTGCACGATGGCAGTGGCGCTACGGCGGTTTCGGGAACGAGTTTTGCTTCCCCTCAGGTAGTGGGGGTGGTGGCGGTGCTTCAGGAGTATGGCGATCGCCAAATCATCGCCGGACAATGGTCTCTCAATGCCCGTCAAAGCGAGGTGATGAAAGCTGTCCTGCTCAATGCTGCCGATAAACAGCAAGATCCCGGTGATGGCCGCTATTTGGGGCAAAGCCGCACGATCCTCAGCAAACGCCATCAGGATTGGCTCCATGGGGATGCCGCCAATAACCCCACCATTCCCCTCGATATTGAAATGGGGGCCGGACAACTCAACGCCTGGCGGGCCTATCAACAATTTCAAGGGGGCCAATGGGGGCCGGGGTCAGTGCCGCCCATCGGTTGGGATTATCGTGAGGTTAACAGTCAGAACTATCAAGACTATTTGCTAGGGGATGCTTTGCCTGCGGGTAAATACATGAGCGTCACCCTCGCCTGGCATCGCCATGTGGAATTGCAGGATCTCAACGGCAATGGCCAATTTGATATTGGCGAAACCTTTCGGGATCAGGGTTTAAATAACTTGGATCTCTACGTCCTACCGGCCCAGAGCGACAATCTCGCGGATAGTGTGTGCCGCTCTGTGAGTGAGATCGATAGTGTCGAGCATCTGTTTTGCCCTATTCCCCAAGCCGGTAACTATAAAATCCGCGTCGTTTATCACAACCAGGTAAACCTCCCCAGCCAAGCCTACGGTTTAGCCTGGTGGACGGCTAACGCTTCTTTTAACCCATAGGCCACCTGTTCTTGTTCCTCTGGGGTCAGTTCCGGGAACATTGGCAGGGAGAGGACTTCAGCGGCAGCTTGTTCCGCTTGGGGGAGATCTCCCGGTTGATAGCCCAGGTGTTGATAGACGGGTTGAAGGTGTAGGGGGCGAGGGTAATAAACCATAGAGCTAATGCCCTGGTCTTGGAGGATGGCTTGAATGCCATTGCGACGGGAGCCATCCCCTTGGGGATCAGCAATGCGGATCGTGTACTGATTCCACACCGCCTGCCCTGATCGGGGAGCGGTGGGTAAGGTGAGGGTGGGCAATTGCGCGAGGAGGGTATCGTAGCGTTGAGCGACGGCCTGCCGCTGTTGATTCCAGTGATCTAAATGGCGGAGTTTGATCGCCAGGATTACGGCTTGGAGGGCATCAAGGCGACTATTTAAGCCGGTTTGCGTATGAATATACCGCTCGGATTGGCCATGTTCCCGCAGTTGGCGGATACGGTGGGCGATCGCCTCATCCCCCGTCGTAATCGCCCCCCCATCGCCACAGGCCCCTAAATTTTTGGTGGGAAAAAAGCTAAAACAGCCCACTGTGCCAATGCTGCCCACCTTTTGCCCCACCCACATTGCCCCCGTCGCTTGGGCGCAATCTTCAATCACAATCAGGTGATGGGCTTGGGCAATGGCGCTCACCGCAGTCATATCCACGGGCCGGCCAAATAAATGAACAGGAATAATCGCCTTGGTGCGGGGGGTGATGGCGGGGGCAATACAGTGGGGATCGAGGTTTAACGTGGTGGGGTCAATATCAATAAAGACAGGGGTTGCTCCCACCCGGCAAATGACTTCCGCTGTGGCAATAAACGTGAGGGGGGTGGTGATCACCTCATCACCGGGGCCAATATCGCAGGCCCGCAACGCCAAGTACAGGGCATCGGTGCCGGAGTTACACCCCACGGCGTAGGGTGTACCGATGTATTGACTAAAAACGGTTTCAAAGTCGCTGACGGCCGCCCCGCCAATATAACGACCAGAACGGAGCACAGCCAGCACCGCTGCACTGACATCAGCATCCAAACTGGCGTACTGCCGGGTCAGGTCTAAGGGGGGAATCCTATTCACGCGCATTTACGATTAAAATTTTCATTTGATCTAACCAGATTTTCCGGATTTTGTCATGGAGACAGGCCAATGCCCCCGTTAATTACCCTTGATTGGTTGGATTTAGCCCTGGCGCTGGTGTTGATTGGGATCACGTTGGCCTTGGGGGCATGGCAGCGGTTGGGCTTGGGTTCAGCCTTGGCGATCGCCACCCTGCGCGGCATTGTTCAACTTTTGGCAGCGGGGGCGATTCTCGATCTCGTGTTTGCCCTCCATCAACCCTGGGCTGTCCTAGGGGTCACGGGGGTCATGTTAACGATCGCCGCCATCACCGCCCGCAACCGCATTTCTCCCCAAAAGCAACTACTCCCGACCGTATGGCTCGCCCTCTGCGCCAGTACAGTCCTCACCCTGGGCTATGCCCTTTGGGTGGTGATTCAACCTCCGGATTGGTACAGTCCCCAGTACCTCATTCCCCTCGCGGGGATGGTGTTGGGCAATGCCATGAACGCCGCCACCCTAGCAGGAGAAAGGCTGTTAACGACGATCCGGCGCAATCCCCTCGATATTGCCACCCATCTCAGTTTGGGGGCAAAACCCCATGAGGCGATCGCCACCTACCGCCGTGAAGCAATCCGCGCCAGCCTCATCCCCTTAATTAACCGCATGACCGTCCTCGGCCTCGTCACCTTACCAGGAATGTTTACCGGTCAAATCCTCAGCGGCATCGCCCCCCTGGATGCCGCCGGTTATCAATTGTTAATTTTTTTCATGGTTGCCGCCGCCGAAGCCCTCACCGCCATCCTCGTGACCCTGGGGATTGCTCGCCATCTTTTCACGCCCCAAGCCCAGCTTATGCCTGTCGAGCAGATTTAAAAATGCTCTGGCGCAAAAAGTTTTCCCGAAACCCACCGGAATGGAACTTTCGTTTTTAAAATAGTTCATAGGAGGCAAGACGGATCATCCTTTTTACTAGAACGTCATCATTGATTTGGCGGATCTCTTTCTGGGGCTAGCCATTTGCAGGATTCAACCCTCAAGCTCCAATCCGATGACCCACTCCCGATCTTCCCGGAAAGATGCTTAAACTTCATCGATTCCACGCTCTTCATCCTGTCCACTTCTGCACTGACAATTTTGTACTATGGCGCGTTCACTAATGGCTCATTCTGCTTTTTCACTCCGATCGCTTTTGCTGGCGGGCATGATTGTGACCACCGCAACGCTCGCGGGGTGGATTCCTGATTTGGCGGCTCCTGTCGGGGGAAAGGTGGCTACGGAAGCCTACGCTCAAAATCCTCCCAGCACTGATGAGGTGGTGCGCTATGCCAAAGCGGTATTAGCGATGGAACCCCGTCGTCGGGAAGCAGCGCGGGAAATTCGCAGTGCCGGAGGCAACCCCAATATTGTCTGTTCATCGGTGTTTAGTGGCTTGCCAGGGGGACAAATTGCCCGCTCCTATTGTCAACACGCCGCGACGATTGTCCGTCAATACGGCTTGACCAATAATCGCTTCAATGAAATTACCCGCTTGGCCCAAAACAGCCCGGAACTGCGGGGACAGATCCAAAGCCAAATGCAAGAACTTTGCCGCCTTTCGGAGTTTAGTGAGGCTTGTCGTTAATGGGTGAGGCTCGAGATTTGATGCGGTTTGTGGAGTCTGTGAAGCACCCCCCCTCTGCGCTTGGGGAGGGGGAAGTATTCCGATTGCCCCTGAGGGCGAGCGATCGCCACCGTAGCCGCCACCACTGCCAAACCACCACAGGATTGTCCGTGATTCTCTGCTTACCCCGAGGAACTATCCTCCAAGATGGCGATTGGCTACGGGGGGAGCGAGGCGAATGGGCGCAAGTCGTTGCCGAGCCAGAGCCAGTTTTAACGGTGACAGCCGACCAGCCCCAAGGCTTACTGCGGGCAGCCTATCATCTAGGCAATCGCCATGTGCCCTTGGAAGCAACAGCAACTTATCTGCGCCTTCGCCCTGATCCCGTGTTACAAACAATGCTTGAGCAGTTGGGCGTGACCGTAATTGAAGAGATTTGCCCCTTCCGACCGGAAGCCGGGGCTTACCATCACCCCCATTAACCCAATTGAAAGACCCGGAGTCTACGCCTATCACCAGCATCCCGTATTGCTGCTACCTTCCGGTCCTGACAAGATTTGGGCGTGACGATCGCATTGATCCGGGCCACTTCTAAACATACCACAGGTTGACCCGTTAAGGGGTAGCTCCATCGGGGGAAGTATTTTTTTCCAGCGATCGCTGTTGGCGTTTTTTGCGCTCGGCCTGAAGCACATCATCCAGCACCGCCCGGGCTTGGGCCATTTTTTCCAAGTTACTGCGATAGAGTTCTAAATCTTTCTTCAGTTTTTCCGTCGGGAGATGGAGCGATTCCCCGAGGGTGGTCAAGGGTTGCAGGTCATCATTGCCTAAGGGTTCCCGATGGACTATTTCCAGAATGCTATAGAGGCCAATGGCAAAGAGACGGCTGTATTTAAAGGTGGGGTTAAAGGCGATCGCCATTAAGCAATCATAAATTGGTTGAGCTTGCGGCTCCGAGGCAAGGGTATTCCCCCATTCACTCAACTGCGCCACCGTCAAATTGGGGCAAGCATTGCGGATTTGCTCGGCATCGTGGCGATATTGCTGGGGATCACGCCCCACGGCACGACAGAGGGCTTGAAAAATCGACGCTACATCTCGCTCTGGCTCATAGCCCGCCATAAAGCGATCGTAGGAAGTGACAACGCCTAGGGCAAAGATTGCATCATACTTAAAAAGGGTATTCACAGACAGGAGGTGCATCTCCACCATTAATTCTTCGATGACCCGACGATAAATCGAGTTAATCGGGCGGGTATGGTGCGCATAAAACTCTCGTTTAGTATCGGAAACGGTACGAACAGTATCCACAGAGCCAATATTTTCATGATGGGACGGTGTTCCCATTGTCGCATACGGAATTGTATTTTGTGGAAAGGGAGCTTATCCCGTCCCTGGAGCAAGCTAAATCGATCGCTACGGGAGCGGCAGCCGGGGCATTTTCAGCAAGCCCAGGGAGAAATTGCCCTCGGCTTCACCGCCACGACTCAAAAATTTGCAATGGGCGATCGCGACATTGACCCCACCACGGGCAAAGCGATCAGGGGCGCACTACTGGGCTCCTACTCCTTGGTCAAAGATCGAGATTACAGTTCAGAGCTACCTAAGTAGCCAAGCTCCGGGGCGCACCATCAAGGGCCTCCTCCTCCGTATCAAAAATTTCAAAAACTGAATCCATCATGGTGACTTCAAAGACCAGCTTGGCTTCAGGATGGACATTACAGATCCGGAAACTCCCCTTGACCTTATCCGCATCCCGCATACCCGCCACCAAGGAAGTTAACCCAGAGCTATCAATAAAATTAACTTGGCTGAGATTAACCACAACATGAGGACTCAACTTCGAGATACATTCCTGTAACTTCAGCCGAAATTGCCAGGCCGTTGTAATATCTAACCGCCCACTGGGCGCTAGAACGATGACCTGTGCGCCATCTTGGGTCGTGTGTTCTTTCTGTTCGATGTGAATCACTCGTCAACTCGCCTCAAACTCAAGCAATATGATCTACCAACATCTCAAGAGAACCGCTGTGGGTATAACTCTGACCGGATGACAACGCAGACTGTGGAAAACAGTGCTACCTCAACGATAGCATGGAGTGCCGAAGTCCTCTGTTGGGTGTGAAAATTGGCTAAACCTTGACATTTCCCGCTCTCAAGAGAGGGGAATTTGTGAATCAGCTAAATCGCTTCCACGGGCGCAGTCAAATCGCCCTTGATTCGGTTGCCCGGAGGCTTCCCTTTACTGGTGTTATTTTTCAGTCCCCCGTTGGCACGGGGGCCTGAGTTTGTATTCAGCTTACCAGAAAAATGCCGGGGTGGCCCAATCCCGGGGAGAGGTTCCTCTGAGATTTGGGAATTGAGGGCAGTTCTGAAGATGGGGAGCCATTGCCAACTGGGGGGATTAAGCCCAATTGACCCAATCCTGGGGCTTGAGAAACACCTCACACAGTTCTGCCTCTGGGGTGTTGGGTTCAGGGCTGTAGCCGTACTCCCAACGGACTAAGGGGGGCAAAGACATGAGGATCGATTCAGTGCGACCGTTGGTTTGGAGGCCGAAAATCGTGCCGCGATCATAAACGAGGTTAAATTCCACATAGCGGCCCCGACGATAGAGTTGGAACTGCCGTTCACGATCGCCCCAAGGTGTATCCTGTCGTTTTTGGCCAATGGGAACATAGGCAGCCAAAAAGGCATGGCCACAGTCTTGAATAAAGGTAAAAGTTTCTTCCCAACTGCGGGGGGCAATCTCCCCTAAATTACGGCTATATTCCGCTGCGGCTTGATCGGGGTTGGGGCCGCGATAGAGTTCACTGCGGCCATCTTGGTAGTCGAAAAAGATGCCGCCAATACCCCGGTTTTCCCCCCGGTGCTTGAGGTGGAAATATTCATCGCACCAAGGCTTAAAGACGTTGTAGTAATGGGGATGGTGGCGATCGCACACTGCCTTATAGATGGTGTGGAAATGCTTTGCGTCTTCAGCATAGGGGTAATAGGGGGTCAAATCCGCGCCACCGCCAAACCACCACACCGGCCCCGCTTCAAAATAGCGGTAGTTGAGGTGAACCGTGGGAACGTAGGGATTGCGGGGATGGAGCACCATCGAAGTGCCAGTGGCGTAAAACTCATGGCCCGCTGCTTCAGGACGCTGTTGCAAAATCGACGGCGGCAGGGTTTTGCCCCAGACTTCAGAGAAATTCACACCCCCCTGTTCAAAAACGCGGCCCTCACGGATCACCCGTGATCGCCCGCCGCCCCCTTCCTCCCGCTGCCAAGCATCCTCTTGAAATTGCTTTTCACCATCGAGATCCTCCAAACCTTGGCAAATGCTGTCTTGGAGCGCCTGCATGAATGTGCTAATCCGTTGGCGCGAGTCCCCAGGGGGAACATTCAGAGTCGAAGATGGACTGACCGGCGTTGAAGAGGCTGTCATAGGGCTTAAAAAAATTGCAGACTAATGTACGGAAATTTACTGCCGATCTTCCCATATCCAGGGGGGAGGCGATCGCCCTTTCCTTACAATTCTCAACAACAGCCTCCCCTTGAAACACCGAATCCAATCCACAGCGTTTGATCCTGAAGCAAACTCGCTAGAATACAATATCCACCTAAACAACAAGGTTGCTGCACGAGCGGTATGATTTTTCAGATTTCGTTTCAACTCTTAGTGGCCCGGGGCAAAATTTTTTGTAAATTTGCCCTGAACAAGCGGTATCGCGTGCTCTGTCGGGCTTCCGTTGACGTGCTGTGGCAAAAATTGAGCAACCTCGCCGATGTCTCCTGGAACCCCTTGCTTGATCGTACCAATGTGCCCCAGGGCCTCATCCCTAAACCCGGTCTGATTTATCAAGCCGTCACCCGATTCACCCCCATTCCCATCCGCATCTTCGTCGAGCAGGTGGATCCCCGCCGCCTCCTCAGCATTCGTTTCTTAGCCATCCCCGGCGTGGAAAACCGGATTACCTATCAATTTGAATCCTCCGTCTGTGGTACTTACATTTCCTACTCCGTCACCATGCAAGGCTGGCTCTCCCCCCTGTTGTGGTGGGTGATTCGTCCCTATGCCGCCCGCGTCGCCGCCAACCTGGCCCGAGCCGTGGAAAGCCAAATGGCTTGATTCCAGGATTGATTCCAGGATTGATCCCAGCCTTGATTCCAGGATTGGGGGCGATCGCCCCTGCCCCCCCAAACGGTAGGATGAACAAAAATCACAAACCTTAACACACCCATGACCCTAGACTCAGCCACCGTTTTAGATGTTTTGCGTCCCGTCCAAGACCCAGAACTGCAAAAGAGCTTAGTCGAACTCAACATGATCCGGAATGTGCAAATCAGCGGCAGCACCGTCCGCTTCACCCTCGTCCTCACCACCCCGGCCTGTCCCCTTAGGGAATTCATCGTTGAAGACTGCCAAAAAGCAGTACAGCAACTACCCGGTGTCGAAACCGTTGAAATCGATGTCACCGCCGAAACCCCCCAACAAAAATCCCTCCCCGATCGCCAAGGCATCGGCGGCGTGAACAATATTGTTGCCGTCTCCAGCGGGAAAGGCGGAGTCGGCAAAAGCACCATCGCCATCAACCTCGCCGTCGCCCTCGCCCAAAGCGGGGCAGCCGTCGGACTCCTCGACGCGGATATCTACGGCCCCAACGCCCCCACCATGCTCGGTTTAACCACCGCCCAAATCGAAGTCCAGAAAGACCCCCAAGGGCAAGACATTCTCCAACCCGCCTTTAACCACGGCATTAAAATGGTCTCCATGGGCTTCCTCATCGACCCCGATCAACCCGTCGTCTGGCGCGGCCCCATGCTCAACGGCATCATTCGCCAATTCCTCTACCAAGTCAACTGGGGCAAGCTAGACTACCTCGTCGTCGATCTCCCCCCCGGAACCGGCGATGCTCAACTCACCCTTGCCCAAGCCGTCCCCATGGCCGGTGTCGTCATCGTCACCACCCCCCAAACCGTTTCCTTAGTCGATGCTCGCCGAGGTTTGAAAATGTTCCAACAACTCGGCGTTAATGTTTTAGGAATTGTCGAAAACATGAGCTACTTTATTCCACCAGATTTGCCAGATAAACGTTACGATTTATTTGGTTCTGGTGGGGGAGCAAAAGCCGCTGAAGAACTAGGAGTGCCCTTGATTGGTGGTGTCCCTTTAGAAATTCCAGTTCGTGAAGGCGGTGACTGTGGGATTCCCATTGTGATCAGTCATCCCGAATCCGCCTCAGCCCAGGCATTAATCCACATTGCCCAGCAAGTGGCAGCCAAAATTTCCGTCGCAGCCCTCACCTAAAATCTTCCGTGCTTAAAACGACACCTATGCTGCAAAGAACCTACAAAGAAATCAACGAATGGCGGAATTGGTGGAGTGGTTGGCAAAACATGGACTTCTCCCTCCTCTTGTTGGTCGTGGGTTTAACCCTCTTTGGTGGGTTAATCATTCAAAGCACAGAACTCCGCCAAGGGTTAACAGATTGGTGGCAACATTGGTTAATCGGGGGGGTTGGCCTAGTTCTGGCTTTAATCATTGCCCGCTGCCGCTATGAATTTCTGATCCAATGGCATTGGATCACCTACGCACTAACCAATATTTCTCTGATCAGCGTCATGATCATTGGCCACACCGCTAAAGGGGCGCAACGTTGGCTCACCATTGGTGGTTTTAATGTTCAACCCTCAGAGTTTGCCAAAGTTGCCTTGATTATCACCATGGCGGCCCTCCTCCATGAACGCCCCGCCTCTACCCTCAATGCTGTCTTTCGCGCCCTAGCGATTACTTCCGTACCTTGGGCTTTAGTTTTTTTACAACCGGATTTAGGGACATCTTTAGTGTTTGGGGCGATTACCCTAGGGATGCTCTACTGGGGCAATGCCAATCCGGGATGGTTAGTGTTAATGGTTTCACCGATTTTTTCGGCAGTTTTTTATAATCTCTACCTGCCCGGTTGGCTCGTTTGGGTGTCCTTAATGTGTCTAGTTGCTTGGTTTACACTGCCTTGGAATAAAATCGGCACTTTGGTCATTTTGGCACTCAATGGTGCAGCCGGGGCGGTGGGAGGGTTTTTATGGAATATGCTCGAGGATTACCAAAAAGCACGTTTGGTGCTATTTCTTGATCCAGAGCAAGACCCCCTCGGCGGAGGCTACCACTTAATTCAATCCCGCATTGCCATTGGAGCAGGGGAATTATGGGGTCAGGGTTTATTTGGTGGCACACAGACGCAACTGAATTTTATTCCAGAGCAACATACAGACTTTATTTTTTCCGCCGTGGGGGAAGAGTTGGGCTTTATTGGCTCCATCAGCCTATTAATTGTGTTTTGGTTGGTGTGCCTACGCCTGATTATTATTGCCCAAAATGCCAAGGAGAATTTTGGCTCTCTTTTGGCCGTCGGTGTGCTTTCGATGATTGCTTTTCAGGTTTTTGTTAACATTGGGATGACCATTGGTTTATCTCCGATTACCGGTTTACCATTGCCTTGGTTAAGCTATGGGCGTTCGGCGTTGCTAGCTAATTTTCTCGCCATTGGTTTGGTGGAATCGGTGGCTAATCACCGCCCCCGGCGACACTTTAACTAAATTCTTTCACCTTATTTGAATCTAACCTTTAACCTTATTTGAATCTAACCATGATGATTTTCTAAGTACAGGACAAAAGTTGTAGGGAGTGAAAAAAGTCAGCATCATTGGATGGAGAAGGATTGAGCACCAGATGGCGCAAATGATCCAACCCCAACCGAAACAGACTTTTGCTGCGGCGACCATG
>Ga0316611_1000036_pt1 | contig 63315 bp, 61 predicted proteins | sample MIS2016202_MG_FD_207675 | JGI IMG/M metagenome (GOLD analysis project Ga0316611, IMG submission 207675) | Microbial mat bacterial communities from Middle Island sinkhole, Lake Huron, Michigan, United States - MIS.2016.202 | ecosystem: Environmental > Aquatic > Freshwater > Lake > Sediment... | reverse complement strand
GCTTTGAGTTGGCGCTTTTGTTCTGGGGTCATCTGAATGAGGGAGTAGCTATGGGAGGTAGCTTAACCGCTGATGCCCAAAACTAGGTAAGTACATATCGACTATTCGCCAAATTGAGATGCACCCTGTAGCCATTGGCCCTCAGGGCAAACCAGCTAAAATGGTGAAGGCAGCTAGAAATTGAGCCATGAGCGTTGTTATTCCCAACGAAATTTTAACCATAACCCGCATGACTGAGGCTGAAATGCGTCAAGAAATTGCGGTTATGTTGTTTGAGCGTGAAAAGCTGACGTTGGCTCAAGCCAGTCGATTTGCAGGGTTACATCGTGTCGCTTTCCAGCATTTGCTTGCCAGTCGTCGCATCCCCATTCATTATGGGCTAGAAGATTTTGAAAAGGATCTGGAAAATCTACGAAAAATGGGTCGATTGTGATCATTGTCAGCGACACATCACCAACAGCTTCCTGTTTACCTCTCAACCGGAAATTGTAGTGGCATAAACATCTGCTTGAAGTATATTTATAGCAGTAGTCAGTATTATTAGGACGTTTCAGGAATCCGAAACCCTCTCCTGGTGGGCATTGCCCACCCTACGCGATGTCCTAACCCCCTTCGCTACTGCTATACATTCTGGGAGATATTTTTCACTGGCTTTTTAAATTTCTTGATCTTGGTACACAATTTTACCGTTCTCACAAACCCAACGCTCTGAGAATCCTACATGGGAAATATTATTACGACTACGATCAAGTTGTCGCTCAGTCTCTTTAACAACAACATTAGGTTCTAACTCATAAATAACTTTAGCTTTAGTTTGGTTTTTTTATAAAAAACCGCGAAGTAAATTTTTGAATTTCGACGTATACGATTTAAAGATTCTTGCCTTTTATTATTAGGCGTTTTAAACATTCTATCAAGTTGACCAGTTCCCCCTTCTTGACACGAAAGATATTCATAAAGAATTGATGGATCTTTTGAATCTCTTGCATCGGCATCTCGTTTTGTCGTGATTAACTCATGCTCAAGAATATCAGCAATAATCATCTCCTTAACTAACCCAGGTTGGAGAATATTGTCAATCCCGACTGTTTTTGCTAATTCAGCAGCCTTCAGGATAAGCTCAATTATCTTTCGATAAACTTCATGTGCCATAAGAAAAATCTAATGCCATTTGACCAGCATCTATAGTAGCAATGCGTTCTTCTGCTGCGGCAACAAATTCTGGCTGTATTTCAAATGCCAAATAAGCGCGTTTGTATCGTTTGCAAATAACTGGACACGTTCCCACTCCAGCAAATGGATCAAGTACTAAATCACCTGGATTAGAGCTAGCCAATATAATTCGTTTAATTAGCTTTTCAGGCTTCTGAATTGTGTTTAATGCTTTTCGTGAAACAAGTTCTTTAGACTTATATGTAAGCTGTTTGATATCACCCCAGACATCTCCAGGATTTTTACCATTTTCGTTGAACTTAGTTTTACTATATTGACCACTCATTACTGAAGGGACATTTTCGCAGCGTTTTCGATGATCTAATTCGACAAGCTGTGGTACTCGAATATCATCAAGATTATAACATTTAGCCTTTTTTCCTTTGATAAAATAAGCAATTATATCATAGTTATTTGTGTAGTTAAGTCGCCCTTGTGCTAATCTACTTGGCTGATACCATACAATTTTTGATTTTAAGGTAAGATAGGGACGATAATCAATAAAATCTAAACAATCTGGCTTTCCGAAAAGATATAAAGCTCCACCTTCTTTTAGTTTTGAAGAAAATTTCTTGATTAGGTTTAAGTTAAATTCCTGAATTGAGGAGATGCGATCCCAATCTTTTTGTGTTACACCATATGGGCCATCACAAACAATTAAATCTATGGATTCATCTTCTACTTTTGGAAGAAAATTAAAACAGTTCCCACAGTAAATTTGATTTAGATCTAAAGTCATATTTTCTTGTTTAACAATATTCAAAAAACTCGGAATTTTATGACTCAACTGTTATGTATTGAGTATTGTGTGACGCTAGACTCCATTGAGGATAGCTGATCATTTGGAAAATGTCCACTGTGTTTAGGGATCACTTACGGAAACCAAATCCGCCGATCGCCCTCGTAAAATCGCAAGCGAGCCGGGCCAATGTAAAGGCTGAAATCCTCATTCATGATTACCGTTACCCCGTAACTATATTCACCGGCCCAGCGGGGATTGTAATGGGGGCGAAGTTGGAGGACGATCGCACTGTTGGGGGGGATGGGTTCAGCGAAGGTGAGGATTAGGGGTTCATCCTGGCCGTTGCCGGTGGAGGAGGCGATCGCCCACTCTGCCCCATTTACCCAAACCCGCGTTTGGTCTAAACGCAGTTGGATTGCTTCAGTGCCGGTGCGCTGTTGGAGTTGGAGGGCTTGGATGGGTTGGGCAGCGGCGGGGGAGGCGAGGGTGATGCGATATTGGGCATAGCGCGATCGCACCTGGTTATTCGTGGTGCGGGTTTCGAGGAGTTGGGGCGCACGGCTGGGGCGGGTTGCCTCCCTTTGGGCTTGGGCGGGAGGGATCAGGCTCGGACTGAGGGCGATGGGTGCGCTGACGCAGATCGCCCCCCACAGTAGCAAAACAGACGCAATTCGCATCATCACCTCACTGAATATTTAAAATGCTTGATCTCTTAACCCTGGACTTAAAAATTTAAAAATTTGTGCCGGGGTTGCGTTGCTGCTCTAAAAACGTGAAAATTTCCGTTTCGCACCGCTCTGGATCAGAAAGAAATGCCCAGTGATGGCCGGGGATGACCCGATGTTCCAAGGCGGTGAGATAGCGGTGATAGGGGGCCAATTGCCAGGCGGTGCGGTTTACACCGCCCTGGGGTTGGATCAGCAGACTGGGGAGGGTGAGCGATCGCCTCAAACCCGCCACCTTGATCACCTCCTGAAAAATGCCATTACGGGCGGCGATCGTGAACTTACTCCCCCATTGGCCATCGGGTTTTTCTGCCATACCCTCCCGAAAAACTGCTGATTGAAAGGGAGTCCATTCTCGATATTGCTTGAGGGTTTTGGCCTTGGCGATCGCCTCCCCCTCACTGGGAAATGGCCCCAACAATTGCAAAAAAGGCAATGTGCGATAAAGCAGCGGAAACGTCAACGCCACCCAGGCCGGCAACCGTTGGATCAAAAAGGGATCAACCAACGTTAAACTTTTCACCTGTGCCGGGCATTCCGTCGCCCACACACAGGCCACCTTTGCCCCCCAAGAATGGCCCACCAGATGCACCGAGGATTCCCCCAACGCCGCCACCAAAGCCTGTAAATCTGCCACCATCGCCTCAAAACTGTAGGCCGCCGGGTCTTCCGGTTTACTGCTCTCCCCATGGCCGCGCAAATCCGGCGCAATGCAATGATAATGCGGGGCTAACCGTTGCGCCAAACTTGACCACACGCCACCATGATCCGCCAAGCCATGGAGAAGAATCACCGGCTCTCCTGCTGTTCCCCACTCCAGATAGGCTAGATGGAGGGCGGGGGCAAGGGCCAAGCGTTGGCGTTGGGGGATCAGGGATGGGGTGGAGATCAGCATAGGGATGGGGCGATCGCTACATTTCTGGATTAGATGCCTATTCACTCTAGAACTTTTCTCCAGGGATCACCAGTCAGCCCCATCGCCATTAATTAATGATCCGCTCCACAATAAACGCCAAGACCTCACCTAAACCTTGTTGAGTTTTAAGATTGGTGAAGACAAAGGGGCGATCGCCGCGCATTTTCGCCGCATCCCGTGCCATCACCCCCAAATCTGCCCCCACATAGGGCGCTAAATCAATCTTATTAATCACCAACAGATCTGACTTGGTAATTCCCGGCCCGCCCTTGCGGGGAATTTTATCCCCCGCCGCCACATCAATCACATAAAGGGTCAGATCCACCAACTCCGGGCTAAAGGTTGCCGCCAAATTATCCCCCCCACTTTCAAGAAACACCAATTGCAACGGGTGAAACTGCGCCTCTAACTCCTCCACTGCCGCTAAATTCATCGAAGCATCTTCTCTAATCGCCGTATGGGGACAGCCCCCCGTTTCCACACCCCGGATGCGATCGGGGCTGAGGGCTTGCGATCGCACCAAAAACTGCGCATCTTCCTGGGTATAAATATCATTCGTGACCACCGCGATCTGATAGCGATCGCGCAACGCCTTACAGAGGACATCGAGTAACGCCGTTTTCCCTGACCCCACCGGGCCAGCAATCCCAACACGATAGGCAGCCATAACTTCCGCGTAAAACAATCACCGCCAATATAGCGTTTTTGATCCCTTTGAACAGTTCACTTCCTGGTTTTTCAGGGGGATTGAGGGAGATCGAGACCCAACCCAGAGTATTCTCCCGTTGAAACATGAGCGATCCAAATCCACCTCGACCCCTGGGCGGGAAGTCCTATAATAAAACCACGTTAGCCCTCAGGCGGCTTCTATTTAGCTTTATTAGCGTGGTCTTATGATTAACCCGGCGTTTCAGTACCCGATCTTCGGCACCGAAATTCAATGTCCCCACTGTCGCCAAATGATCCCGGCGTTGACCCTGACCGATACTTACCTCTGTCCCCGCCATGGGGCCTTTGAATCCGACCCCAAAACGGAGGAGTTGGTACATCTGCAATCGGGACGGCATTGGCGACAATGGGAAGGGGAATGGTATCGCCAACATACCCATCTCGACGGGATTCGTTTTGAAATCCATGAAGCCCTCGATCGCCTCTATACCCAAGGCTACCGCGCCACAAAGGTGATGATTGCCCACCGCTATCAAGAATTAGTGAGTGCCTATCTCGAACGCAGCAGCCCTTGGCGCAGTGGAAATAGTGAGGTCAAAGTACCCCGGTTATACGGGTTGCCGGTGGTGTTCAGCCCCGAAAATACTGAAGATCCCTCCTGGGATGTGATTAATTTTGCCCTCGAAAAAGAGCCGGGTGTGCCGGTACGTTATCCCTATTTTCGTCTGTTTGATTAGATGCATCCGGTGTGTCAGCCGTGACGCTGCTCTTTTGCGTCATCGATTACCGCTTGTTAACCAGTCGCTCAACACGTTGCCCTCACCCTAAATCCCTCTCCCAAGTAGGGAGAGGGACTTTGAGAACCGATCAGATTATTCCTGAACCCTACAAATCTCATTGGGTAGGGGCGAAAAACCTTTCGCCTCCAAAACCTTTCGCCCCCACAGGTTTAAAGTAATTTTTCTAGGCGTTCTTTAGCCCACAGATTCAATAAATTGCGCAGGAGTAGGAAAAACCAAAAGGCCGCCAAGCAAAAAAGGGCGATCGCCCCTCCATCATGGCCCCCTAACAGTAACCCAATCCCCCCTAATAAGGTGAACCCACTGAGGCAAGTATAAATTAAACATTTCAGGGCTAAATGAATGCGGCGCAGAAGGCGATCGCTCACATCTGAACGGGTGCGAAACTCCCATTCCCCCTGATTAATCCGACTTTCTAACAACGCAATGGCCTGCTCTGCACTGCTCGGTTTCGTGAATTGATACTGCACAAAGGAGCGGGCTTGCTTGGCTAATTTCCGCAGTAAATTGCCCTTATCAACATTTTGAGTCAGGTTGGCAATAAAGGGCTTACTGGCCGCGAGTAAATTATATTGCGGGTTTAAATTGCGAGCAATGCCGTCCAGGGTAGAAACAGATTTAACAATAAACATCATCTGAGCCGGGAGGCGAAACGGTTGCTGTTCAAACAGCACATAAACCTCATCACTCATTTCTTGAAATGCCCGCAAATCCACCGGCTTCTCCCGAAACCGATCCAGAACAAAACTCACCACCCGCCGCACCGGAGTCATATCCTGCATCGGCTCCAATAGCCCCATATACATCAAACTATCCACTACGGCATTGGTATCTTTCCGCAATACCCCAAAAAACGTATTAATCATCTGGTCTTTAGCCAGGGCCTTCACCTCCGTCATCGTGCCAAAATCATAGAAAATCAGCCGACCATCACGGCGGACTGCCATATTGCCCGGATGGGGATCCGATTGAAAAAAGCCATCTTCAAGGAGTTGTTTCAAATAACAAGAAACCCCCAATTGAATGATATGATTAGGATCAATTTGGCAATCTTCAATGGTGCGGCGATCGTCGATTTTGATGCCGGGCAAATACTCAAGGGTTAACACCTTTTTTGATGTATAACGCCAATAAACCTTAGGGACTAAAATATGATGATAATTCTGAAAGTTGTTTTGGAACCGCTCGGCGTTGCGGCCCTCATGCATATAGTCAATTTCCTGATATAACAGCCCAAAAAATTCATGATAAAGGGCTTCAAGTTCATATTTTCGCGCTCCTGGTACATATTGATTTAACAACCGAACAACGCGATGCAACACCTCAATATCAAGGTTAAATAATGCCTCTAACCCCGGCCTTTGCACCTTCACCACCACCTCCTCACCGCTGTAGAGTTTGGCACGGTGAACCTGGCCCAAACTGGCAGCCGCTAAGGGAAAAGGATCAAACTCCTCAAACAAATTTTGTACCGATCCCCCCAATTCCGCCTCAATCACCGCCATCGCTTCCGCCGTCCCAAAGGGAGGAACACGGTCTTGGAGTTCGCTGAGGGCTTCGACGTATTCGAGGGGGATAAGATCGGAGCGGGTAGAAAGGGCTTGGCCCAGCTTAATAAACGTCGGCCCCAGTTCGAGGAGTTGACGCACCAACCATTGAGCGCGGCGACGGCGTTGGCGTTGGCCATTCCCCGAGAGGCGATCCAGGTTAGCGAACCGATCGCGCCCCAGTTGGAGTAAAAATCGAGTGGCGACCCCAAAAATATCAAGCTGGCGAGTAAGGGGGGAGTATTTGTGACGTTGCCAACGGGGGGCTTTCATAGCGGGGCGGGATGCAGAGAAAAAATCCAGTCCGGTCTAGAGGACTGCAATCCTTTAGACTACAGGGAAACTTGCGCCCTGGGCGATCGAGAATTGCCGTTAATAAGGGAATACTGACAGATGGAGGGATCTGGGACTCCCCCCAGGCCATAATGAAGGAATGTCTTGGAGTATGGAGGCAAAGCGCATCCCTAGGAGATTCGCCATCATCGGGGTGGCAATGTGAAAGAATGGAAACGTTAACCGCTCAATCTTGGTTCACGAACAATGCTGGATTTTAATTGGCTCAATGATTTACTCGATCGCCATCCCGAACAAATTAAAGCACGGGTAGAAATCTACACTTGGCAAACCTGTCCCTATTGCATTGCGGCGAAGGCCCTACTGTTGTGGAAAGGGGTGAATTTTCAAGAATATAAAATTGATGGCGATGCCGCTGCCCGTGACCAAATGGCGCAACGGGCCAACGGTCGCCGCTCTGTGCCGCAAATTTTCATCAATGATGAGCATATTGGCGGGTCTGATGATCTCTATGTTTTGAATGAAAAGGGTTTACTGAATGGTCGATTGAGCCAAGCGGCTTAAGGGCCTCATGGCAGCGGACTACAACTGTGCTTCTTCCCATTCCCCATTCCCCATTCCCTATTCCCCATTCCCTAATTATGGGGCAATTTCCGAATCCGATAACCCTGAACTTCCAACAGTTCATAGTTTTCTGCTCCCATCGTTGCCGAGAAGCGGGCTTCGGTAGCATTGACGAGATCCGCCGGAACTGCATTCCAAAGTTCTTCGCTCTCCCAATGGACAATCACCACCACCTGATCCGGGGCTTCCCCTAACCAAACCTCTTTACCGAGGTAGCCGGGGGAGGAGGCGATCGCCCCATCCCAAATTTCTTGATCCAATTGGATAAATTTTTCCCGAAGTTCCGGCTTGACTCGAAAACGCAACCATTCGTTAATCATAAAAAAATACTGAACGACGAGATTATGCTTATTGTGCCATTGTTGAGGGGCCGGGTTGCCGTTGCCAGCAGCGGATTGTTCGATCCCAGCTACTACTATAGAGCTTGTCGCCTTGGGGGTTGAAGGCCAGGCCGGAGATGGTGTCATGATGGCCGGTGAGGGTGGCGATCGCCTTCCCGGTGGCGACGTTCCAAATGATGATCGTTTTGTCCCAGCCTCCCGTGGCCAGATGGAGATTATCGGGGCTGAAGGCGAGGGCGGTGATGCGGAGGGAGTGGCCCACCAATGCTAAAGGGGACTGATTCCCGGCTAGGTTCCAAACTTGGGCAATGGCGTTATAGCCGCCAGCGGCCAGGTATTGACCATGACGACTAAACCCAAGGCTTAACACGCCGCCATTGCTTTTAATCGACCGTTTAATTTTGCCGTCGGTGTAATCCCGTAGGCGGATATGGGGTTCAAGGCCACCGCTGGCAAAGAGGGCAGAAGTGGCGCAGGGGGCGATCGCACTGACATCCGCCCCATAGCCTTTCAAGGTTTTGAGTAAACAGGGGGGTTGGGTTTGCCAAATTTTGACGGTGCGATCGCGGCTGCCGGTAATTAAATAGGCCCCATCCTGGCTAAATGTCCCACTTAACAGGGGTTGCTCATGGGCTTGGATTGTTCCCAACAGTTCCCCCTTCTGCCACAATTTCACCGTGCCATCACTGCTGAAACTGGCTAAGATTCCCCCTTGAGGATGCCAGGACAGTTGCACCACATCGCGACGATGCCCCCTCAAGGTGTGATGAAGGTTCCCTGTGGAAGCATGACACACCAACACATCACCGCTACTCTGACCCGCTGCCAAGACTTGGCCTGTGGGATCAAGGGCCAGGGCCATGATCGGCTCAGGGGTGGTGAATTGTAGCCCGCATTGCCAAACTGGGCCGGGATCCGATGGGGGTTGGGGTGCGGGTTGGGACGCTTGATAGGCATGGACGGCCTTGAGTTCAGCGGCGCGGCGAAAATCCGCCATGGCACGATTTTGAAACCCCAGTTTTTCATTCAAAAAGGCCCGGCATTGATAGGCCCTTTGATCATCCGGGTTGAGGTGAATGGCTTGGGTGAGGTGGGCGATCGCCCCTTCCTCCTCCCCCTTTTGGATCGCCGCCATCGCCAAATCGTAGTAAAAGTTGGGATCAAGGGGTTGGGTGGAAACTTTGGTGGGGCGAGTCGGGGCAGGCTCAGGGGTTGGTGGCGCATCTCCCTGGGCTTTAATCCATTCATAGGCCGCGTTAATTTCCTGAAACCGACTGGCCGCAGTTTGTTGTTGACTCGGATCGGCATTAAAGCGATCGGGATGCCATTGTTTGGCCAAACGACGATAGGCCTGCTTCACCTCCACCGCTGTGGCATCGAGAGGCAAGCCCAAAACGCGATAATACAATTCGCTCTGATTCATGAAGCTTAAAGGAACGGATCGCCTTTGATTTTAAACCAGGGCTTGAGTGGGGCGAAAAATTTTTCGCCCCTACGGGAAAAACCCGGTTTCATGGGGTTGGGGTGGTTAGGGGAACATCGGTAAAAACAGCGTCACAAAGTAGTAAACGAAAGGCGCGGTAAAGACATAACTATCGGTGCGGTCTAAAATGCCCCCATGGCCGGGGATCAGTTGACTGGAATCCTTCATCCCTGCATCCCGCTTCATCATCGATTCCGTTAAATCCCCCGCTAAACTGACACAGCCAATCAATAACCCCAAAATGATGCCCGTCGTGGCCCAACTGTGCCAATGAAGGCCCCAAGCCCCCGCTAACCCCACCAAGGTACTGCCGAAAATGCCAAAGGCTGCCCCCTCCACGGTTTTCTTGGGGCTAATCGGGGAAAGCTTTGTCCGGCCAAAAAATTTACCCATCAAATAGGCCCCAATGTCCGCCGCCCAAATGCAGGCAAAGGCTAAAACGGTAATCGTTAACGCGGGGGAGAGGCGATCGGGATGGGTGGCCAGTTCCCACCAGGAGGGCTGGGTGAGTTGTAGGGCGGGGATATGGTCGGGGTCAGCGGCGATCAAAATACCGGCGGGAAAATCTAGCCCCACCCGGAGCCGAATCCAATAGGTAGGGAGCCAACCGCCGTAAAAGAGGCCGAGGATCGAGGTGGCCATGTCGGCGATCGTGGCAATTTTGGGCTGAAACAGGAGGTAACAAAAAATTAGGATGCCGCTAATGGGGGAAAAGGCATCGGTGAAGGCGGGGGCGATGGTTGCCACAATCAGCAACAATTGGGATAACACCAGTGTGGTTTTGGCGGCTGGCTCAATGCCTTTGGCCCGCACGAGGTTGAAGTATTCCCGCTGACCCAGGTAGACAATCACCATGAAACCAGCGGTAAAATACCAGCCACCGGCCAAAATCATCGTTAAGGCGGCACCCAGGGCCACAATTGCACTCACGACACGAGACCAAGGCATAGGACAGTTGGGGGTTGAATGTAAGAGTTAGGTTAAAGAAATCTTATCAGAACTTTAAGGGGCGCGAAGCTTAAAACTTCAGGTAATAGATTAATTGGGCTACTAAATCCGGGTTGAGGTTGAGGCGGTTTTGTAAACTGGCGAGGTTTGCATAGGGGCCGTGGCGATCGCGCTCCCTCACCAACCTGGCAACTAACTCAGGATTGCAAACGGGAATTTGGCTCAGTTGCTCCGGGGTGGCGGTGTTGGCGTTGAGTTGGATCGGGGCGATCAGGCTGGCGGGGTCGCGGTAGGTGAAGCGGAGGAGGGGGGCGTAGGGTTCCAAGCGTGCCAAGGGCAGGGCAAGGGCTGCTGCTAGATCCTCCAAACAGAGGAACTGCACGCCGTTGGCGGTGAGGGCGACGAGGGCGCGGGCTTGGTGGATGGAAATCCCCGGTAGGCGGAGCCAATCGTCAACGCTGGCGGTGTTGGCATCGAGGGTTAAGCCCAGTTCAGCGGCGATCGCTACCTCCAAGGGCGATCGCAACCGCCCATAGGGGTTTTGGGCTAATCTTGCACGGATCGCCCGTTGTTGGGGGGTGAGGCTTTGGCCCAACTGTTGTAATTGTTGCCACCACTGTGCCATGGGTTAGGAGCGTTGGAAGCGGAGAATTTCAATGGATTGGGCGGTTAAGAAAATGCCCAAGATGATATAACTGGCAAACACAAATAAGCTACTACTATCAAAAACCCCTTGGACTAAATTTTCATAATGTTTAATTAAAGAAATATGGGCGATCGCCCCCTCATAGGGTTGTCCCAACTGCCGCCCGACTAAATCCATAATCGCCAACAATAACACCAGGGCAAAGGTGAGGATGGCGGCGATAATATTACTCTGGGTCAGGGAGGAAAGAAACATCCCCAAGGAGAGTAACGCCGCTGCCAAGAGGATTAAACCCAAATGGGCCACCAACGGAACAGCAGGCGGCACAGGGGGATCAGCGGCGGCAAAGGCCACCAGTTCTAACACCAACATCGGGATCAAGAGCGTGATGTAAAACATCAACACGCCCAGCAATTTCCCCAACGCAACGGCCCAATTGGTAATCGGAGAGGTGGCCAGGAGTTCTAATGTGCCGTTTTTGCGCTCTTCGGCGTAGAGGCCCATGGAGAGCATCGGGACGATAAAGGAGGTGAGGGAGCCGATAATGCCCAAATAGCGCAGCAGAAAAATATAGGCCACATCCACGGGCGGCATCGGAATGCCTGACTGCTCACCGATGGCCACCTCTTGAATAATGCCATTGGGACTGAGGAGCAAATAAACAAAAACAATCCCCGACAACAGCCAAAATAACCCCGCCACCACATAGGCCAAAGGGGAGAGGAAATAACTTTGCAGTTCTTTACGAAAGATGGCGAAAATATTAGCCAGTAAGGTCATGATCTACTCAAATTAATTGCTATGGGTAGCAGGGAATTTCAAGGGTCTACAATCAATTCAGGATCATCCCCATCGACCTTATCGATGGGGGTATCCACCGTTGGCAAAGGCTCTTCCTCCGTGGTTAATTCTAAGAACACATCCTCTAGGGTGGGGCGGGTGCGGCGCATTTCATGGAGTTGGCAACCGGATTTAATAATTGCGTTGGCGATCGCACTCCCCGGTTCCGTTTCCCCATGACAGGTAATTTGTAAACGGGTGCGGGCCGAATCGGGGATGTCCTCCACCTGTACCTCCCGCACCCCAGAAATCGCCATTAGTTTTTGCGTCAGCAATTGGCTCATCCCCCCAATTTCCACCCCATACCCTAGGCGGCCAATTAACTCCTCCATCAAGGTATCGGGGGCATCGGTGGCCACAATCCGACCGTGGTTGATAATGGCGACGCGATCGCAGGTCATGCTCACCTCCGGTAGGATGTGCGTCGAAAGGATAATCGTATGATTTCCCGCTAAACCCTTGATTAATTTGCGCACCTCCATAATTTGGCGCGGATCAAGGCCCACCGTCGGCTCATCCAGGATAATCACCGGGGGATTGTGGACGATCGCCTGCGCTAAACCCACCCGTTGCCGAAACCCCTTGGAAAGCCGGCCGATCAACGTTTGGGTTTCTGTTTCCAGATTGCATTGTTGGATGGCGAGATCCACCTGTTTGCGGCGATCGCCCGCACTCACCCCCTTAATCCGGGCCACAAAATGGAGATAACCCAACACCGTCATCTCGTTATACAGGGGGGGATTTTCCGGTAAATAGCCAATCCGTTGGCGCACCGCCATCGATTGGGTATGGACATCGTAGCCCGCCACCCGGGCCGTGCCGGAACTGGCCGGGAGATAGCCGGATAAAATCCGCATCGTCGTCGTTTTTCCTGCCCCATTGGGTCCCAAAAAGCCCAAAATTTCCCCCGGCTCCACCGTGAAAAACACATCCTCAATGGCGGGATGGGGGCCATAACTTTTACTGAGATGTTCCACTTCAATCATTGGGGCCACTCCTGTTGATCCTCACGACGCGCCCCCCTGGATTTTCAAGCGGTTTAACTCCGCTTCAAGGCAAGCCTCCCGTTCCAAACGGCTAAACTTGGCCTCTGTCGTATTCGCCGTCAAATCTACCGCCGCCTCCTCCTCCAACAGTTGCGCCTCCACCCGGTCAAACATCGCCCAAGGGCTTTCCCCCGTCGCCGCTAACAACTCCTGAAGGCGGCGGCTGGCCTGGGCAGATTGGAGACGAGCGAGGATCATTTCCTGTTTAATCCGGGCTTGGGCATAGCGGCTTTCAAGGGTTTGTAAATCCTGCTTGAGTTTGGCGATCGCCCCCCCCTGTTCCTGAAGTTGGGTGCGCAAAAATGCCGCCGTTTCCTGATAACCGTGGCGACGGAGCAGGATAGCGCGGGCCGTGGCTTCATCGTCAGTGGCGATCGCCCCTTGGGCGCGTTGGTAGCAATCCGCCGCCGCCGCCTCGTTTTGGAGGGCTTGGCGTTCAGTGCGTTTATGGGTGGCGATCGCCATCGCTACCCCTTGGCGCAGCGTCATCAACTCCTCCTGCATCTGAGTGATCATCTGCGTCAACCGTTGCACCGGATCCTCCGTCGCCGTGATCCAATGATTGACATTGGCTTCCACCACTCGCCACGCCCTTTTCCAGACAGTCATCGCTTCTTCACCGAATAACGCTAAACCAATCTTAATCCCCTTAATCTTCGCCTTGATGGACTTCACCCACAAGGCCCCGACTTTGCAGCGCATTCACCAACCGTTGAGCATCCGCCGCATTATCAAAAGCCCCCATTTGAATACGAATCCCTTGGGGAAATTGGCGCAAATAGGCATCAGGAATCGCTCCCCGCGCTTCCCGAAGGGAAGCCTCACCATCGTAACCCACCAACACATAATAGTAGGGATCATTGCCGGAGGGCGCAGTGGCCACATTGGGAATCGCTTCCGTTGGGGGGGCTGCTGGAGTGGGGGAGGGTTCTGGGGCAGGAATGGGAGAATTAGGGTCAGGCAAAAGTGCCGAAGTGAGATCGGAAGGCCGTCCAGGGATCGCGGGACTAGCGGCCGGCTCTGGCTCACCGGCTTCCGGTGCGGGAGCCGGCAATGTGGAAGTTGTGGGGGTTTCCTCGGTAGCGAGATCAGGGCCATCCAGATTCAAAGGCGCACCATTGGCATCCAACGCCCCAGGGGAGGAGGGGGACGCTTCCGGCGGCGCTTCACTAATCGGTTCTGGCGCGAAGGGATCGGGGCCATAAAATGCCCAACCGAGCAAGGCTAAGGTAATCACACCCAACCCCATAGCCGCTAAGGCTAAAGGGCTTAATCCCCGTTTTTGTGCCGGTTTAGTGGCTGGAGTCCCTGGCACATCATCCTGCTTGAGGGTATTGAGGAGTTGCTCTGAGGATTGGAGATAGGTTTGGGGACTTTGACCCTCGGCGGGGGGGCGGGGGGCTTGGGTATAGTTGGCAATGTCGTGATCCTGACTGGGGGCAGGGGCAGGGGCAGCAATGGCCACCGCCGTTGCTGTTGCAGCGGGTTCATGCTGTTGTCGTTGGCGGCGGTAGCGGGCTAACTCACGATCCACATCGACATCAAGGCAACCGAGGGCTGCTTCGAGGGTGGGATGGAGGGTAACGGGTTTGGGGTCTTGGCTCATGGGAGTTAAAGAAAAATCCAAAATAGGGCCAAACAGGGAGGGCGTTAAACCTTAATGTTAACCCCAGAATACAACGGGATCTGAGTTTCCCGCTTGGGTTGTGGGTTAATCCCCCAGGGCTACCATGTGGCAAATCAGCGTTAGCTCTGGGGTTTGGGCATTGAGGATTTCGCAGGTACTCAAGCCAAAAATACCGTCAGGTCGGAGGGCATAGGTGGCTTGAAAGCGGGCGATCGCCCTTTCCGTTTCTCGGCCTAAATAACCATCCAGGGGGCCACTATAAAAATCAAGATCCTGAAGCAGTTTTTGCAAGGCCAACACATCTAGACCTTGTAACTGAGAGCGGAGCAAACGCTCAAACCGAATCGGCTGGGAAAAGTCCAGGTGAGAGAGGGAAAAACTGGGTGAGGGGCGGCGGCGCGGTGCAGATCGCTGTAACCCTTGGCTGAATTGGGTTAGGGGGGCAAAAGGGGAACGCGCTGGTATTTGCGGGGATGGGGTTGCCGGGAATGACGGGGAGCGGTTGGCCGGAGGTGATTCCGGAGTAGTCCTAGGGGAGGAACTGGGGCTAGGGGTGGCACTAGACCCAACAAGGGTTAACCGATTGGTGGTCGCAGGGGCATTATCGCCAGCAGTTTCAGCCGTTGAGCCTGGTGCGGGGTTGGGAAAATCAAGGGGAACCTCCACCACGGCTGTTTCTGGCTCCGCTGTTTGATCGCTGGCATCGATAACTTTAGGATCGGTGGGATCGGTGGGATTGTTGGGATCGGTGGGATCGGTGGGATTGTTGGGATTGTTGGGATCACTAGGATCGGTGGGATCACGGGGATCGTTAGCATCAGAAGCTTCTCGATCTTCGGTGGGCTGTTGGGATTGGCGATCGCCCTCCTGAGGCGAAGCGGTGGGCTTGGGAGGATCCTCTCCCCGCAAAACTAGATCCGTCGTCAGTTGGACAATGGCTAAAATGGGCAACCCCACCCCGATTAAAACCGTGGCAAAGGTGGCAAAACGCACCTCTTTGATCTGCTTTTTAAAGAGCAGAAACAGTAAGAACAGAAACGTTAAAACCGAAAGGAGAATTAACCCTGTGTAGTAAGGCACAGTCGGGTTTTCCGAGGGGGCGGCGGGTTCATAACGGGGTTGGAGGGTTTCCTCAAGCCGAGCTTGCGATCGCAACCCCAAAGAATTGCCCGGTATAGACGGTAATGAGTCAAGGAATGGATTGACCATGCGTATAGCTATGATGGGCGACGGATGGGCTACGGCGGGATTGTGAGCAAAGGGGGGCGGATTAATTCTATCGCACGAGGAGGATTTCCCTGGTTAGCTTTTTGGGGGGAATGGGGAATGGGGAACGGGCAACGGGGAATAGGGAATAGGGAATGGGCAATAAGGTCTTCTCACTTCTCACTTCTCACTTCTCACTCCTCACTCCTCACTCCTCACTTCCCCTAGAGCCAGATCAATTTGCCCATAAAGCTCCTCCAGTGTTCCGGTATTGTGCAAAACCTGATCAGCGGCGGCGATTTTTTCCCCTAAGGGCATTTGTTGATGGATTCGGGCTTCGGCTTGGGAGCGGGTGAGGCGATCGCGCTCCATTAACCGCTGTTGTTGTTGGGCGGGATCGCAGGCCACCACCCAAATTTCACTGACGAGATCGGTCATATTCGCTTCAAACAAGAGGGGAATCATCAGGATGACGGTCGGGCTATCGGCCCAGGTGGTGAGGGTTTGGGTGAGGCGATCGCGCACCACGGGATGAATTTGCGCCTCTAACCATCGCAGTTCTACCGGGTGATTAAACACAATCTCCCCCAATTTTCGTCGATTGATTTCGCCATCCGGCAGGATAATTTCATCACCGTACCTATCCGCGTTAGCGTACCTATCCCGCACCTGTTCCCACACCGGACTCCCCACCGTCACCGCCTGCCGCGCCGCCTGATCCGCATCAAACACCGGCAGGCCGTACCGATGGGCTAAATAATCCGCCACCGTACTTTTTCCCGTACTAATTCCCCCCGTCAACCCAATGCGCCGCTGCATGATTTCTCCCTCCTGATATAACAGTAGTCAGTATTGTTAGGGCGCTTCAGAAATTTGAAACCCTCTCCTGGTGGGCAATGCCCACCTTACTTTAAAGATTATTGATTCGGTACGCTACCGCAAATCGGCATGGGGAGGGCGAAAGATTTTTCGCCCCTACGGGGGTGAGCCGATTCCTTGGCCGCTAAACGGTAGGATAGCTATCACTGCGTATCCCCCTGCGGCCATGACCTTGCAATCTTCCTCCGAACCCCGTTGGCAAACTATTCTTCGCCTCCTCCGTTGGGATAAACCCGCCGGTCGTTTGATTTTAATGATTCCTGCCCTTTGGGCCGTTTTCCTCGCGGCTAAGGGTGTTCCCCCCTGGCCCCTCGTCGGGGTGATTATTTTAGGCAGTTTAGCCACCAGTGCCGCCGGTTGTGTGGCCAATGATTTATGGGATCGCGATATTGACCCCCAAGTGGAGCGCACCCAATCCCGACCCCTCGCGGCCCGGAGTTTATCGATTCAAACGGGGATCGTCGTCGGGATTCTCTCCCTAGTCTGTGCTGCTGGGTTGGCTTTTTACCTCACCCCTTTGAGTTTTTGGCTGGCGGTGGCGGCTGTGCCGGTGATTTTGCTCTATCCGGCGGCGAAACGGGTGTTTCCCGTGCCGCAATTGGTGCTGGCTATAGCTTGGGGATTTGCGGTGTTGATTAGTTGGGCGGCGGTGACGGGGAGTTTAACCCTGGGGACGGGGTTGCTGTGGGGGGCGGTGGTGTTGTGGACGTTGGGGTTTGATACGGTCTATGCGATGAGCGATCGCCAGGATGATGCCCGCATTGGCATCCAGTCCAGCGCCTTATTTTTTGGCTCCTTTGCCCCCCATGCCGTGGGGCTGTTTTTCCTCAGCACAGCGGCTTGTTTGGGGGCGATGGCGGTGGAGCTTGCCCTGCATCCCAGTTTTTGGGTGAGTTGGGCGATCGCCCTCCTCCTCTGGGGCAATCAAACCCGCCTCCTGTTTAATCCCGACCTCCCCCGCGCCGCTTATGGGCAAATCTTCAGTCAAAACGTGGCGATCGGCTTCATCCTCCTAGCAGGCATGATTACCGGCGTGCGCTGGGGTTGACACAGAGCAGACCAGGGAGCGGACTAAAGTCCACACTACGAACGGGGAGCGGACTAAAGTCCACACTACGAACGGGGAGCGGACTAAAGTCCACACTACAAACAAATTCCCTATTCCCCATTCCCTATTCCCGATAACGGACAATCTCCGGCGTGAGTGCTTCAAGCGTTGTACCCGGATAATAAAACTGAAGAATCCGCGCATAATTCCAACCCTGTTGCGAGAGGGTGTAGGAACTGTACTGACTTAAGCCCACACCATGGCCAAACCCTCCCCCCACAAAGCGGTAGCCGGTGAGTTCCCCCTGGGGATTGAGGATCGGATCGAGATAAAACAACGTGCTACGGGGCGGCCCTAATGCGCTACGGGCCTCCGTTTTACGCAGTTCGATCAACCCCTTATCGGTGGTAATGGCAAGGATGCGAATCCGACCAGAGGGCGATCGCTCCGTCACCGCCATGCGAATAATCCGCCCCACCGGATTCAAGGGGTGTTTAATCCGCTCTAGATAACGGTTGAGGTCGGCGGTGAGTTCGGGTAACGTGCTGCTGCGTTCCCAGCGAAACACAGGACTATTCACGCCATTAAATCCCTGTCGTTGGTTGAGGAAAGCCCGGATCGCCGGTTCCGTGTTGAGGGGATTTTGGGCTAAATCCCAAGGGGGGGCGATCGCATCCACCCGCGCCTGAAGATAAAGCCGTGCCGCCCCATCCCAAATATCTTCAAATTGCGCCGTCACACCGCCACTATGGGCCGAATAGAGAGCATCCACTAACTCATTATCATAGGTGAGTACCTGGCCCGCCGTCGTTTGAATCGCCTGATCTGCCGTTGCCACCGTCCCCGTCAACCCCTTATAAACCTGACAATGCACCGTCGCGCAAAGTTCATAATTATCCGCCCGGAAGCGGCGCGTATTCCGCAGAGCATAGGTGCGGGCGATCACCGTCTGAGCCTGTACCGCCGTATAGGGCGCTTGGGGGCCAATTTCATGGGGAACCACCCCCCGCAAATAGGTTTCAATATCCACCTCATTCACTAAGGTAAAATCCCCATAGGCATTGGGCTGGACGTGCATCCGCCCACCATAGAGGATCGTACCTTCCGCATCTTGAACGCGAATGCGATTACTAGGGCTAGTAATGGCCAGTTCTGTACGGTTGTAGCGGAAGTTACCCACTTGGAAAGAAACAATGGGGGTAGTTTGGAGTAGCTCACTGTGGAGATAGGGGCCGGTTTCCCCCGCTTCCTCAAGGTTTTCCAGCAATTTGCGCCGTAGTAGCGGCGTAGCATAAACATCCCGTTTCGCCCACACCTGCCAACGCCCCGGTTGGGTCACTTCCACCTCAATCCCCCGACTAGCCCAGCGTTTAGCGTGGTCTTCAGCGGTTTCAAACGTGGCATGATCCCCTAATACCACCCATTCCTGTAGTACTGGGTTGGCTTGGGGTTGGGGGCGAATTTCAAGGGTGAGGCTGGCAGCGGTGGTGGTGGTAGGTTGGCCGTTACCATCTTTAAATTGCAACGTGAGGGGGCGATTATCCCCACTACTGAGGATGAGGCGTTCCACACTAGCCTGCCCATCGATCTGGCCATCCCCAAACCGTTGCACAATCCCGACGGAAATTTCCGTCACAGCGATAGCCGGGGCAGCAATTCCCAACAGCAGGGTAGGCAGCAGGAGGAGGGCAGCGGGTCGAAGCATAGGGAGTAGGGAGTGGGAAGTAGGAAGTAGAAAGTGCAGTAGGGGCGAAAGGTTTAATTTTTGCGCCCCTACACCTATCAATTCTACAACCGGATTCCATATTCCAATAACGTGATGAGTAGGGTGGGCATTGCCCACCTCACAGGGATTTAAGGTGGGCGATGCTACAACTTCCCACTTCCCACTTCCCACAGAAAAACAGTGGTCAGCATCCGAAAATGCAAACCACTGCCAATCTATCCATCCCAAACTTTTGCATGGGGGAAAGAACGATCAATGTGGAAACTGAACCTATTCCACCATTTCCGGAAGGATATCGGGATCCAGTTCATCCCAGCTTCCCCCCACACTAATGGGTGTGTTTTCAATGGTGGCATCGGTAATCACGATATCGGTTAATGTGGCTCCCGCTAATTGCACATCGCTGAGGGTGGCGGCGGTAAAGTTCACCCCTTCGAGGACGGCACTATTGAGAATTGTGGCGTGGAGTGTCGCATGGGAGAGATTGGTATCGGTGAGTTCTGCATCGGTGAGCATTGTCAGGGTCAAATTTGCACCGGTTAAATTCGCACCGGTTAAATCCGCACCTTCCAAATTTGCGCCGGTCAAATTCGCATCGCTTAAGTCCGCATCGCGTAAATCTGCCCCGATCAAGTGCAATCCTGTAAGATCCGCACCAGATAGATCACAGCCCTGGCAAGCGCCGGTTTCCATCAAGGTTTCCAAGTTGTTAGCCGTTTCCGCTAGTCCTGGCGCTGCCAGTCCTAAAACGGTGGCTAAGGTGATCATCGATGCAATATTTAAATAACGCATACGTTCCTCCCAATGACTCCTACCTTCAACACCCAGAAGAACTATTCAAAGTCTGGCCACACCGTAAAATCTGACCTTAAAAAGGATTGATTAAATGAGCATGACGCTTAGGTCTAATCAATATAGGCTGTTGAGCATAACCTTGTTGCTTTGAACTGCCCTTCTAGTTTCTATAATAGCAATGGACTGGGGCAGTTCAAGCTATCGATAGGCTGAATCCCCGCAACTCTTACCGAAACGTTGCATAACTTCATAATTAAGCGAAGGACTACATCGCAACTGCTTTTGCTGATCAAATACAGCAACGGTTTGTATTGCTGTTCGTATTGCGGACTGAACTTTGCTCTGAATTAGATATCAACCGTCAAATCCCTATGTCGTTGCGGGAGTCAGTAGTAATCACGAATGAGGGCAAAAAGGATTGACTTTTTCGTGAATCTATGCAGTAGGGACTGCGATCGCCTCTGGATCTATAAAGATCAATTAATATATCGGTCAGCGATCGCAAATTGTCAGAATCAGGGCTTGTCTTTTCGCCCATTTTATGATTTCCCCTTGAGGCTCCTTAATGGGGGCGGAGCATTAGCAGTTCTTCCGGCTTGGCGAGGAGGTGGATTTGTAATTGAGCGATCGCCCCTTCCGTGTTGATGTCGATTTCCCAAGCAACGCTGAGGTTAAACCAAGGCGCACAAGCTTTGCCCCGCAGGTAATAGTGGCTTTCCCCCTGAGCCTGAATCTGCTCAAGGGTAAAGGTCATGCCGGGGGCTTCTTTTTGCAGATAGCGGGCGATCGCCCTTGGCCCCGTAATCGCCGTCTCAAAAGGGGGGATCAGTTGGCCCATGGGGGCAAAGCAGGCCGCCGCACTGTCGTAATCTTGGGCATTGAGGGCCGTGAAATAGACAGAAATCACCGCCGGCCGCGTTGCCAAAGATTGCAGCGCTGCACTGGGGGTAAAAACCATAACGAATCTCCCAAAAACGGAATAGCAAAGGGGGCAAGGTGTTGCCCTGCCCCCAACAAGTAAAGGATTTGGACTTAAGGGTTAGATCCTCAGAACCTAGGCAAAGGGATCAAAGCCCATCGGTGCAACCACATTGCGGAAGACCGTGATTTGTTGGTTAAACTCCAGGTTTTCTAAGGTTTTGAAGGCTCGCAGCGCATCGGGACTCATGATGTAGGAATCTGGCACGGGAATCACCGTTCCCTCCACCATCAATTCACTCAAAACAAACCAGAAGGCCAGTTTAGTATTGGTGCTGAGGATGCCGTAGGCCCGACCGATGGGATTGTTGACGCGATTGACCAGATTGCGCATTGCGGTCATTTGTTGCTCATGGGCCATGGCTTTGAACTCATTGAGCAGCCCTTGGGCGAATTCGAGACGAGCGGCTCCGGGGGCGGCGGGGGTCATGGAGCGACCCAGTTGTTTGTAGGCAAACCACAGGAGAGCAAGTTGATCATCGGCACCGAGGCGTTTAATTTGCTCCGTGGTGGTGGCAACTGCGTTGGCCAATTCAGAAAGAGTGGCTTGGCGTGAAATGGAGTAAGTCATGGCGATTCCTCTTGGCATTGTTCAGATTGCTCACAAGGCAGCGACTGGTTAGCTTGGCTTGCTTGCCCCCATTATGCAAACTTTTCCAAAGAAGTGCAAATAAATATTAAAAATGTATGACATTAACTAGACAAACTATCTTTGATATGCATTGTGATTTTGATCACGGTCATGGCGGCCCCGTTGCGTCTATAGAGCTAGACAGAATCATGAAAACTCTGTTTGTCGTGCGGACTTCAGTCCGCTCCGTCTGGGTGTTAGAGAGGGCAAAACCTAACGCCTTTAACGAGCAATGGTTTAGCTCACGAGGATCGGTGATGATTCCAGATAACCCCTAGGGTCTAATTGATTGAGGGCGATCGCCTTTCCAGGGGTTCCGGGAAACCGCTAATCTGGGAAGTCCAGAACGTTACCCGCCCATGAATCCCCGCCACCTTGCCCTGATCACGCTGCAACAAATCGATCGCCACGGCGCTTATACCGATATTGCCCTCGATCGCACCTTGGGGAAAACTCCCGACCTGCCCAAGCAGGATCGCGCCCTGGTGACAGAACTCGTTTATGGGGTGGTGCGCCGTCAACGCACGCTCAACGCCATCATTGACCATCTAGGCACAAAACCCGCCCAAGCCCAACCGCCCCTATTGCGCACGATCCTGCAACTGGGCCTCTATCAACTCCGCTATCTCGATCATGTTCCCCCCTCCGCTGCGGTGGATACTAGCGTTGAACTGGCGAAAACCAACGGTCAAGGGCGATTAACGAAAGTGGTGAATGGTTTACTCCGTAACTATCTCCGCCAGATCGAAACGGGCAATGATCCCCTGACGCTCCCCCCTGATCCGATGCAACGGTTGGGAATTACTGCCAGTTTTCCCGATTGGATGGTGGGGCAGTGGTGGGGGGAATTGGGGGAAGAGGAGGCGATCGCCCTTTGTGATTGGTTTAATCAGGCTCCGGTGATTGATCTGCGGGTGAATCCCCTCAAATCTGACCCCGCCACGGTGCAAGCTGCTTTATTAGAATCCGGCGTGCAGGCCCAAGCTGTCCCCAATTTGCCCCGCGCCCTCCGTTTGCCTGGTTCTGTGGGGGCAATTCCCAAGCTCCCCGGTTTTCGGCGGGGTTGGTGGACGGTACAGGATAGTAGTGCGCAATGGGTGGGGGCGTTGTTGGATCCCCAACCGGGGGAAACGATTATCGATGCCTGCGCTGCGCCGGGGGGGAAAACAACGGATATTGCCGAACGGATGGAGGATGCGGGGACGGTGATCGCCTGCGATCGCACTCCCCACCGTCTCGAAAAAGTCCGCCAAAACGCCCAACGGTTAGGTTTAACTTGTATTGAAACCCATCTGGGGGATAGTGCAACCCGTGGCGATTTTGTGGGTTGGGCGGATCGCCTCCTTCTCGATGTTCCCTGTTCCGGCTTGGGAACGCTCCACCGTCACCCCGATATCCGTTGGCGACAAACCCCCGATAATATTGCCCAACTCACGCAATTACAAAAGCAACTGCTCACGAATACCGCCCGCTGGCTTAAACCCGGTGGCCGGTTAGTCTATGCCACCTGTACGCTCAACCCGCCGGAAAATGAGGCGATTATTGAGGATTTTTTAAACCATCATCCAGATTGGCAGATCAGCCCTCCTGGCCCTGAGTTTGCCCCCTTTGCCAGTCCCGAAGGTTGGGTAAAAATTTGGCCCCACCGGGCGCAAATGGATGGCTTTTTTATGGTGGCGATCGCGGCTCCGGCGTAAATTCCTCTGCCATTGGTGAAGTAATGCGTTGTAGAACAGATCGGCGTGGGGGCGTTGGCGTAAGCCTGCCGGAGGCACAAAGATTTTTCGCCCCTACGGCATGATCTGCAATTAAGGGGATTGGACTATGGATCGTGAACAATGGCGGCGGTTGTTGATTGGGGAATTAAGTTGGGCGCGGTTGGGGCGATCGCTCCTCTTCATTTACACATTTTTCGCCCTCTATGTCTTTTTCATGGCGGATCGGATGATGTTCGTTCCTCAGCCCGTCAGTTATGAACTGACCCCCGATTTGATGGCGATCGCCACCCCCAACGCCCAAATCATCCGGGCTATCTATCGCCCCAATCCCGATGCCACCCACACGATCCTCTATTCCCATGGCAACGCTGAGGATTTGGGGGACATTGCCCCGATTTTGGAGATTATCTACAACGCCGGTTTTAGCGTCTTTGCCTACGATTATCGCGGCTATGGCCAGAGCGAAGGCCGTCCTTCCGAAACCAACGCCTATGAAGACATTGAAGCCGCCTATCAACACCTGATCAGCGTCGAGCAGATCCCACCAGAGCAAATCATTCTTTTCGGGCGATCCATCGGGGGCGGCCCGTCGGTGGAATTAGCCACCCGTTACCCTGTGGGGGGCCTAATCCTGGAAAGCACGTTTACCCAAGCCTTTCGCACCGTCGTTCCTTTCCCCCTGCTCCCCTTTGATAAATTTCGCAACATCGCCAAAATTGACGAGGTGAAGGCCCCGATCCTGATCATCCATGGCACAGCGGATGAGGCGATCGCCTTCAGCCATGGCCAACAACTCTATGAGGCAGCCCCCGAACCGAAGCGATCGCTCTGGGTGGAAGGGGCTGGCCATAATGATCTAGTTTGGGTTGCTGGGCAAAAATACCCGGAAGCCCTCCAAGCTTTTAGTCAGTGGATCATCGATCAAGATTAATTTTTATAACAAACATTTGACGGTTCCCCATAAATTTAAATCGCCCTGCGTAGAGAAAAGGGAGCACCTTTAATGCGGGCGTAGTCATGTCGAGTTCTTCCCCCAGTAATACCCCCAATTTACCCCACTGCACGGCCTGCCCCAAATGTGGCAAATTCACCATCGTTGCAGAAGGCCATCAACTCTACGTCTGCCTTGCCTGTGGTGAAAAAAAGAGTACCGCCAAAAAGAAACCCAAAGACCCCCCCGTTTTTGGCGTGATCCTGGCGATCGTTGGCTTAGTAATCTTTCTCAACTTCCTCCACGAAACCGAAAACCGCCGCCCTCCCTTTCAACCTCACACCCAAACCCAAACCCCCTAACATCCCAGGAATGGGCGAATGGGCGAATGGGCGAATGGGCGAATGGCGTGGGGCGAAAAATTTTTGTGCCTCCGGCAGGCTTACGCCAACGCCCCTACATCCATTCAGCAAATTTCCGATAATCTCTTCCCACTCCTTACTTCCTACTTCCCACTCCCTACTTCCCACTCCCTACTTCCCACTCCCCACTTCCCACTCCCCACTTCCCACTTCCCACTCCCCACTTCCCACTCCCCAAAAGCCATAAAATGGAAACCAGTCCCATTTAACCCCTAGGAGAAAACACTGTGGAATCCCGCTATCAAGCCGCTGCGATTGAATCAAAATGGCAACAGTTTTGGGCTGACCAGGGGTTAGACCGCACTGGGGATGATCCCCAAAAACCAAAGTTTTACGCCCTTTCGATGTTTCCTTACCCTTCAGGGAATCTCCACATGGGCCATGTGCGTAACTATGTGATTACCGATGTGATTGCCCGACAGAAGCGAATGCAAGGTTATCGGGTGTTGCACCCCATGGGCTGGGATGCCTTTGGCCTACCGGCGGAAAATGCCGCCATTGATCGCGGTATTCCTCCCGCTACTTGGACGCTGCAAAATATTGCCCAAATGCGGGAACAGTTGAAGGAATTGGGCCTCTCCATTGATTGGGATCGGGAAGTCACCACCTGCGCCCCGGATTACTACCGCTGGACGCAATGGTTATTTTTACAATTCCTCGATGCCGGCCTGGCCTACCAAAGAGAGGCGGCGGTGAATTGGGATCCTATCGATCAGACGGTGTTGGCCAATGAGCAGGTGGATAGTGAGGGGAAATCTTGGCGGTCAGGGGCGAAGGTGGAGCGTAAGTTATTACGCCAATGGTTTTTGAAAATTACCGACTATGCCGAAGCCCTGTTACAGGATTTAGATCAACTCACCGGCTGGCCCGAACGGGTCAAGTTGATGCAGGAAAATTGGATCGGTAAATCCGTGGGGGCTTATTTGGAGTTTCCCATTGTCGGGTTGGATCAAAAAATTGCTGTGTTTACGACGCGCCCCGATACGGTTTACGGTGTAACCTATCTTGTTTTAGCTCCAGAACATCCTTTAACGGCTGAAGTAACAAGGGGCGATCGCACCGCCGCCGTTGAGCAATTCGCCCAGGAAATTGCCCAAACCAGTGAACAGGATCGTACTGCTGAAGATAAGCCCAAGCGGGGCATTCCCACCGGGGGCATGGCGATCAACCCCTTCACCGGGGAGGAAGTGCCGATCTGGATTGCCGATTATGTCTTGTATGAATACGGGACGGGGGCGGTGATGGGGGTTCCGGCCCATGATCAGCGCGATTTTGCCTTTGCCCGTCAGAATGATTTGGCGATTAAAACCGTGATTATTCCCCCCGATGGCGATGGTGATGCTGTGCTGGAGCAGGCCTATACCGAGCCGGGGGTGATGGTCAATTCTGGCCCCTTTGATGGCACAGATTCGCCCACGGGGAAAACCAAGATTATTGAATACGCTGAGGCTCAAGGTTACGGTAAAGCCCGGATTCAATACCGATTAAGGGATTGGCTGATTTCCCGGCAACGGTATTGGGGCTGTCCGATTCCGGTGATCCATTGCCCCACTTGTGGGACGGTTCCGGTTCCCGATGCAGATTTGCCGGTGAAGTTGCCGGAACAGGTGGCGTTTTCCGGTCGTGGCCCTTCCCCTTTGGCGAAAATGGCGGATTGGGTGAATGTGCCTTGCCCCAGTTGTGGGGAACCGGCGAAACGGGAAACCGACACGATGGACACGTTTATTGATTCCTCTTGGTATTTCCTCCGCTATACCGATGCGTTAAATGATCAGGCGGTGTTCACGCCGGAGGCGGCCCAAAATTGGCTGGCGGTGGATCAGTATGTGGGGGGGATTGAACACGCGATTTTACACCTGCTTTATTCCCGATTCTTTACGAAAGTGTTGCGCGATCGCAGCCTGATCACCATTAATGAACCCTTTCAACGGCTTCTCACCCAGGGGATGGTGCAGGCGCTCACCTATAAAAATCCGGTGACAGGTAAATATATCCCCGCCGATCAGGTGGATAGCAACAACCCCCAAGACCCTGAAACCGGGGAACCCTTGGAGGCGTTCTATGAAAAAATGTCGAAGTCGAAATATAACGGCGTTGATCCCAAGGCGGTGCTGGGGAAATATGGGGCAGATACAGCCCGGATGTTCATCCTCTTTAAAGCACCTCCAGAAAAGGATCTCGAATGGGATGATGCCGATGTAGAGGGGCAATTTCGGTTTTTAAATCGGGTGTGGCGATTGGTGCAGGCCTATAAAGATGTGACTCCCTCAAAGGCGGGGGAATTGAGCAAGGGGGAGAAGGAGCTACGGCGGGCCATCCATGGGGCGATCGCCGCCATTTCCGAAGACCTGGAAGGGGATTATCAATTTAATACCGCTGTTTCAGAATTAATGAAACTGAGCAACGCCCTCAGTGATACCCATCACCTCACCTCTTCCGTTTATCAAGAAGGGATTCATACACTGTTGATCCTCTTGGCTCCCTTTGCCCCCCATTTAGCGGAAGAACTGTGGCATCAGTTGGGGCGATCGGGTTCCATCCATCAACAGGCTTGGCCTGTTGCCGATCCCGATGCTTTGTCCGTTGATGAAATTTCCTTAGTCGTGCAGGTGATGGGCAAAAAACGGGATCTGATCCAAGTCCCCGTCAGCGCGACAAAGGCGGAACTCGAAGCCTACGCCCGCAGTTCGGCCAAAATCCAACCCTACCTAGCGGGTCAGGTGGTGAAAAAAGTGATCGTCGTGCCGGGGAAATTGGTGAATTTCGTCGTCGTCCCTCAATCCTAATCCCTCCTTACTTGGCTCTGCCAAGTAACGCTCCCCCGGAGGCTCCGCCTCCACCCGGCGGGCCGCAAAAAAACCGTGCCACGGCAGAGCCATGGCACGAGCAGAGGGGGTTATCCAACACCCCCCTTAAAAAGGGGGGCAGGGGGGATCTAGTCGTAAATGCCGTTATTGAGGCGATCGTCACCTTCCGTGAAGACATCAACCGCATCCAACACCGTAAACGCATCCAAATTGGCTTGGATGCGTTCTTTTTGGGTTGCCGACAACCCCGGAATGTTCAAAACATCCTTCACATCGTTATAGGGCGCATTCTTGACGATTTTTTGTGCCAACACGGGATAGAAACCGCGCAACTTGCGGAATGCTCGAACATTAGTATTATTCAGGTCAATTTTAGCCCCGAACTCCGTCTGTAGCATCACATCCGCATTATTGCGATAGGTAGATTCTGCGGCTTGGCTCGGTTGAGCGCCCCAGAAAAACACACCCATCACCAGCACTATCACCAATAGCCCATTGATTAATCGTTTCATAAAAATCTCCTTGTGGAAACCCCCACCTCGCACCGCAGGTGGGGGAGGAAACAATCGTCAGGCAGCGGGGTTCAATACCCCACTGACTGACAATCTTTACGGACAACTGACCAAAATGCCCGTGGCGCGATAAAGTAGCTCAACCCTCGTAGCACTGAACTGGTCAATGCGCTTCCAGTTGAATGGAAGATAATTCCAAAACTACAGGTCTCTTAAGCCAGTTAGCACGGTGTTTCTGGGCTGACCCCACTCCCTGAGATTCCAGGGCCTTACAAATAATCCGATTTAGAGAAGCAACCGGAAGTGTTGCCGTACTAACCTGAGTGGCCTATTCGCAGCTACGACCGGGTTATCTCCGGTCACTCCCCCACCTCGGCGGATGCCCGGTGGGGGTCATTGAAAAAATCTCCTCAGCAAGGAGAAATTGAAGAATGACCGCAGGCATTCTCTTTATATCCATTTGATATCCACCCATCTTAGCCTAGAAGGGGTCGCTCCACAGTCTTCTTGAGCAGAGTTCTGAGCCATGGATTTTGCTAGACTAAGCGAGACGCTGCTGATCACCCATGCGAATTCATCTCCTATGTCTCCAAGCACCCTCTTGATCACCAAAGAACTCCCTACCCTTGACTATCACCTCGCCACCCCTGCCCGGTTTGATGGTACTTGGGAAGCCCCCCTCTCTACACTCCTCGGTTTAGGCCGGGCGGCGGGGGCTGATTTTGTCGAATTTTTCCTAGAACGGGTCAACTACATCAGTTGCTTGGCGGAGGACGATCGCATCACCAGCATTTCCCCCAGCCTCACCACGGGGGCAGGCATCCGGGTCTTTCGTGGCAAGGGGGATTGCTACGTTAGCACGAATGATCTTTCGTTTAATGGCTTAAAAACCGCACTGGAAAAAGCCCTTTCGATCCTCGGCCTCCATTTGCCCGGCCCCAATGCCTTCGTCCCGGAAATTTATCTCGAAATGTTGCGGGATTATGCCACAGCCAAGGATAAGGAACTGTGGTTGCCGGAATGTAGCTCGATTCAAGAAATGGGGGATATTCTCCTCGCCACCACCGACAGCCTAGAGAAGAAGGCCAGCCATCTCCAAGCGCGGCGGGCGGCCTTTTTCCGGGATTGGCAGGAGGTGCTGGTGGCCGCTAGTGATGGCACGTTTGCGCGGGATATTCGCCTGACCCAATCGGTCTCTTGCAATGTGCTTTGTGCTGATGGGGAACACCGCACCTCCAACGGTTTGCGGGATGGCGATACCAGTGACCCGGATTTCCTCCGCAATTGGAATTATCAAAAGGCGGCGGCGCAAATTGCCGAAAGTGCGGGGCAGATGCTCTATGCCGATTATGTGGAGTCGGGAACTTACCCAATTGTGATGGCCAACCATTTTGGCGGTGTGATTTTCCATGAGGCCTGTGGCCATTTGTTGGAAACGACGCAAATTGAGCGCAAAACGACACCCTTCCTCGATAAGAAAGGGGAAAAGATTGCCCATGAGAATTTGACGGCTTGGGATGAGGGGCGATCGGATGATGCCTTTGGGACGTTGGATATGGATGATGAGGGGATGCCAACGCAGCGGACGCTGTTAATTGAGAATGGGATTTTGAAAAATTTCCTGAGCGATCGCGCCGGCCAAATGCGCACCGGCCACCCCCGCACCGGCAGCGGCCGCCGTCAAAGCTACAACTACGCCGCTGCTTCCCGGATGCGCAACACCTATATTGCCCCAGGGGATTACAGTTTAGATGCAATTTTTGCCTCCATTGATCACGGCATTTATTGCAAGAAAATGGGGGGCGGCAGTGTGGGGCCGACGGGTGAGTTTAATTTTGGTGTGGATGAGGCCTATTTAATTGAAAAGGGGAAGGTGACGAAGCCGTTGAAGGGGGCGATCCTGATTGGGGAAGCCAAGGACATCATGCACAAAATTTCGATGTGTTCTGAGGATCTCAGTCTTGCGCCGGGTTTCTGTGGTTCAGTGAGTGGCAGCATTTACGTCACTGTGGGCCAGCCCCATATTAAAGTGGATTCGATCACCGTCGGCGGTCGCTAACCCCCCGTAGGGTGGGCAATGCCCACCCTACATCTACTGTAAAAAAAATTCAAAGTAAAGTGTTATGGACAGTTTTGAAAAAAATGGTGTTTTCTTTCTGCCGGAAAATCCCTCAAAAGAGATCACTGGTATTTTGCAATTTTCTCCAAACAAAAGATCTTGTTTAAAGTTAGTTGGTGAGTTTGCTGATTTTCAAGCTCTTAACGAAAAACTAGAAAATTCTATTGAATACCCAATTATTAATGGCTGGCTGATAGGAAAATCAGGAAGTTCAAAAGAGGTTACTCTTTTAAATTCTCGAAGAAAGCGAGAATTTAAAACAGGAATACAAACTACTGAAGTGTATCCTCAAATTATTATTCATGGACATCATTTCTCATCTATAGAAGAAGTTCTTTTGCCTGGAATAGTGGTTCACTTCGAGCATTTAGAAGAATGGGTCAACAAGCCAAATGTGGAAATCAGAGGAATTCCTGATTCACAAAATCAAAACTCTTACACTGAGGTTATCATCAAGCAAAATATACAACCAACTATCAATATTGGTCAAATAGTTGGCTTCACAATAAGCATTGTTGATACACCATGGGTTACACCCAACAAGATGCAATTGTACTCTTTTTTTGGAGTTAATACTAGAAACATCGAGCTTAACGAGCGAAAAAAAATTCTTATTAAGTCTGATTCTCCTAAACCTCTTAAAGATTTTTTAGAAGCAATACACTTATTGCAAGAGTTTTTGACTTTCGCTTGTGGTCAAGTAATACTACCAGATTTTATTGAATCAGGGTATTTAGGTAAAACAACTGAGTATGACTCCGAAGAGTTTTCTTGGTACATGCATATAATGCGTGATCAAGTAACTGAAAAAACAAACGGAGAGGAGCTAAATCCCCCAAAAATCATAAAAAAAGAGGTGGATAAAATTTTTCCACTTCATATCAATTTTCAAACTACCTCATCAAAACTTCAAGATTCACAATTTGAAGAAAATTCAATTTTGCTTAGATTTACACATATAGAAGAAAACCCTGAGATAGTCTTGGCAAGCTGGAAAAATTTTTACGATCAGTCAAAACCTATTTTGGAAATATACATGAGAATCTTTTATACACCAATGCGTCATATCCATGATGTATTTCTTAGTTTGACTCAGGCAATTGAAGGATTTCACAGAATTCGATGTTCTGGTGAGTATTGTGACAAAGCAACCTTCCAAACAATCAAAGATTCGTTAAAAGAGACTTTCCAGGAGAAACTCATAGAGCATGGCGTAACAGAAGATTTTCATGACTCTCTTCTGAATAAAGTTAACTATTGGAATGAATTTTCTTTGAAAGAAAGATTAGAAGATATGTTTCGCGATCAATCATTTTTAAGTTGCTTACCCTCAAATTTTTTTGAAGATGAGGTGCAGCAAGATAAATTCGCCAAGGTTATTCGAGATACGAGAGGACACTTAACACATCCATCAAATCCATCGAAAACAAACAATGTGGCATCTAATACTGAGTTAGGAAGGCTCAATAAGCAATTGAAGATTATTCTGGAAATCTCTTTTCTAAAAGAATTGAAAATAGAGGATCTGGTCATAAAAAAAATAATTGAAGAAAGATATGTATAAGTCTCTAGATCTATAAGCTGATCATCATCTAAACTACACGTTTTGACCGATGAAGCCCTTGTGGTAAGGGGATCAGCCCGGAAATTTAAACCCATATCAGCTTATCTAGCAAATATACTCACTTAAGTAGGCCAGGGTGAATTCTGCACACTATGTAACAAGTTGTAAGCAAGGCTAGATTGCAGTGCTGGTGAAGCTTCTAGCCTGATTGCCTCGGAATGTTTGGTGATTCAAATCTTACCTGACCTACTTAGTAGAAAATAGTAAACATTCTACAATTAAACATTCTACAATTAAACAAATATCGAAAAACCAAGTCCAAAATTCATACTACAAGAGGAAAAATGGTACAAACTCAAGCCCTCGCCCAATACACCCAAGAGATCGCCCAAAAATTGGGGATTCATAAATATGATGTCTATGGAGCCAATACCGACGGCATCAGCGTTCAAGTCGATCAAGGCGAACCCAAACAGGTGAAAGCCTCCAACCGCTCCAGCGTCATTGTTCGCGTTTGGAATGATCAAGGCACGATGGGCGTAACCAGCACCACCAACGTTGATCCCGTCGGGATTGAATTGGCCCTTAAAACCGCCCAAGAAGCCAGCACCTTTGGTGTCAAAGACCATATCCCCGACTTCAGCCCCGAAGCCACCGCCCCCCTCCCGGCCGTCAACACCCAAACAGCCGAACCCGCCCCCGTCACCGACTTGATCACCGCCCTCGTTGATGCCGAAAAACAACTGCTAGCGGCCCATCCTGCCATCCATAGCGTCCCCTATAACGGCCTGTCTCAACAGGAAATTGAGCGGTTTTATCTCAACAGTAGCGGGGCGGTGCGGTCTGAAGAACGCACCTATGCTTCGGTTTATCTCTATAGCAAGACGGAACAGGAAGGGAAAAAACCCCGCAGTGCTGGGAGTTTTCGCATGAGTGCGGGCTTAAGGAGTTTGGCGATCGCCGACTGCATCGAAGAAGCCAGCACCAAAACCATCAGCCATCTCAATTATCAAAAAATCCCTTCCGGGAAATACCGCGTCGTCTTCTCTGGGGAAGCCTTCCTGAGCCTGTTGGGGGCATTCTCTAACCTCTTTAATGCCCAAAGTGTTTTAGATAACCAAAGTTTATCTACCCCGGAATCCATCGGCCAAATCATCGCCTCTCCCCTGCTTTCCCTCGTCGATGATGCCCTTCACCCCGAAAACGTCGGGGCGGAAACCTTCGATGGTGAAGGCACACCCACCCGCGCCGTCCCCCTGATTACCGATGGCGTGTTAACCAGCTTTATCCACAGTGCCGGAACCGCCAAACGCCTCAACGCCCAACCCACGGGCCATGCCAACATTGGCGCAAAAGTCAGCGTTAGCCCCCATTTTTACCATGTCCTTCCTGGTAAAACTGCCGATCCCCAATACGATCTGGCCACCGCTGAAAATGTTCTGCTCATTGATGACCTCAGCGCCCTCCATGCAGGGGTGAGTGCGCTCCAGGGTTCGTTTTCGCTGCCCTTTGATGGTTGGTTGGTGAATCAGGGGGAGAAGGTGAGCGTCGATGCAGCGACGATCGCCGGGGATTTCCGGGAACTGCTCAAGGCGATCGCCTATATCGAAACCACGCCAGAACTTACCCCTGGGGGGATTTGCCCCCGCGTTTGGGTGGATAATGTTTCGGTGACGGGGGAATAAGCCAACGGAGGGCGCAACGGTTGCCCCCTCCCAAGCGTTGCTATACCCCATCCCCTAGGGGGTGGGGTAGTTCACACCTGCAACCATTGGGCCACACCACCAGGAAGGGGTAATAAAATCACCACCAACAGCGTTAAGGCCGCCAACCCTAACAGATCTCGGCCTTGGTTGAGTTCCGTCACATCATTGAGGGCCGGCTCATCCATGTTGGGCATAAAGAGCAGGAAAATCGCCCAAATAATAAACTCCGATCGCACAAACCCCAAGATCAACATTAACAACCGGGCGATCTGACCAATGCCCATGGCCATGCGCTGGCCAAACATGGCATGGACAATATGCCCCCCATCCAATTGCCCCACGGGCATTAAATTTAAAGCCGTGATAATGATGCCTAAATAGCCCGCTACGGCGATGGGGTGGAGTTGGATTGCCATGTCTGTGGTGAAGGCACTGCCGAGGGTGAGTTTACTCAGCACGGCCATGAAGAAGGAAAAGCGCGGATCGAGGGATTTGAAATTCAGCAGGCTGGAGGTTTCCGCCAGGGGGACGGGGGTGGAAAGGTGTAGGCCCCAGATCAGTAAAGGGAGGGCGAGGATAAAGCCGCCAATGGGGCCGGCAAAGGCAATGTCAAAGAGGGCGCGACGGTGGGGCATGGGCGATCGCGTTTGGATAAAGGCCCCAAAGGTTCCCAGCAAGAAGGGCATCGGGATGAAGTAGGGGAGCGTGGTACGGACTTGGTAATAGAGGGAGGCTCCATAGTGGCTAAATTCATGCACCCCTAAAATCAGCAAGAGGGGCAAGCTATAGCTCAACCCCTGAAGCAAGAGGACGGGTTCTGTTTGAACTTGCTCTAGGGCGATGCCCGCAAACTCAATGCCGATGACCGTCGTCGTGAAGAGGGTGATCAGAAATAAAGCGCTGGCCCAGAAGGGACGGTGGAGGGGTTCTTGATGGCGTTCGGTTTGGGTTTTGTTCCAGGGGTTGGGAACGAGGGCAAAAAAGGGTTTATTGGGTTGGCCCTCTTGGAAGATGAGCAGAAAGCGATCGCCAAATTTTGATTCGACATTTTCCCGCACCTTCTCATAGGCCACCTCTGGATTAGTGGTCAATCGCCCCCGACAGAGAATCGCTTGGGGGCGATAGTCCACCGCTTGGAGGTAATAAATCCCCCATGGGAAGCAATTGCGCAAACTTTTTTCCTCCTCGGCGGTGAGGGGGTTAGGGTTCGTGGGCTTGGTTGTGGCGTTGGGTTCGGTCACATCCAGCGCTGCCTTTGGCTCCACGGGAGTTTTCCGCCCCCGTTGGATCAACCACCAGTAAAGTATCGTACAAACAATAAAGGGCAGCAGCGCCACCACCAACGGCAGAGGTTGATCATCCCCCATAATCACCAGCCACAGGGACAAAAATACCGGAGGGGCCATCAGTGTCGCCCAGAGCAACCAAATCGGCGTATCCGTCAACTGTGCCACGGTACGCTTCACGATAAGGTAACTAATAATGCCCAAGAAAATGAGCAGGAGTATTTCCACGATTTCCATACAGTCTAATTTCTACCCTTGCTATGCAACTCTTATCGAACCCAATGCCGAATCATCCCATCCATTTGCCTCAGTCCATTCTACCGGGAATTTTCAGCCTACTGGGCGATCGTGAGGGCAGTCTTGCCTACCTTATTGTAGAAAAAGGTGGCCAGAATATTTTGATTGATTGTCCGTTGTGGACGGAGGAGTTACAGGCTTGGCTGCGGGAACAGGGGGGTGTGGGGACGCTGTGGATCAGTCATCGGGATGCTATTAGCCCGCAGGTGGGGAAAATTCAAGACCAATTCCGTTGCACGATCGCCATTCAAGAACAGGAAGCTTATCTGATTCCGGGGCGATCGCTCACCCCTTTTCAGGATCACTATTTCCTCACCCCCGATATCCGCGCCTTTTGGACTCCGGGCTATTCTCCCGGCTCCAGTTGCCTCTATGTCCAAAAACAGGGGGGAATTCTATTCACAGGCCGGCATTTGCTCCCCATTGCACCGGGTCAAATCGGGCCAATACGGCAGGAGAAAACATTCCATTGGGGGCGACAGTTGGCCAGTGTGGCGAAGTTGCGCGATCGCCTCTCTCAAAAACCCCTCGCCTATCTCTGTCCAGGGGCCAACCGTCGCTATTTGGGGGAATTGGGGATGATTGTTGATCCTTGGCCGCAGTTGGAGGAGTGGGAAGTTAGGAAGTAGGGGCGAAAAATCTTTCGCCCCCACACCCATGTAGGGGCGTTGGCGTAAGCCTGCCGGAGGCACAAAAATCTTTCGCCCCATGCCATGACGCGATTTGATCCCATTCCCTATTCCCCATTCCCTATTCCCCCTCCACAACAACCACAACCCCCCCCTGATTAAGCGATGCACTTAAAGCCGTGAGAATTTGCACCAAAGCCGTAGCGGTGGCTCCGGTGGCGGCGGGGACGGGGGTTTGGTTGTGAATACTGGCGAGGAAGCGATCGCACACCATCCCCAACGGCTCCCCCGTGGGAACGGCGATCGCTTCGGTGGCTAAATCCAGGGGGGGAAAGTTCGCCGCCGCCTCCCCCACATGGCCCCGTTGCAACGTTAGGGGTTGCCCCGTTTGTAATTCATCAAAAATTAGCGTCCCTTGACTCCCCACAAGAGCCAAACGCCGCTGTTTATCGGGATTGGCCCAACAAAGATGAATCTGCACGATCACCCCTTGGGGATAGGTGAGCGTGGCCCAAACGAGATCCCTTAAACCCGGTTGCAGCCAAGTTTTGCCCATGGCTTGGGCCGCGATGGGGGTCATGCCTAACCAATGGTTAAAAATGGCGATATCGTGGATCGCCAAATCCCAAAGGGCATCAACATCGGTACGAACAGGGCCGATATGGGTGCGGGCGGCGTAGCCATAGTGAACATCCCCCAAGGCTCCCGACTGGATCACCTCATGGCCGGTAATAACGGCGGGATGAAACAAGTAGGTGTGATCGACAAAAAGCTGTACACCCCGCTCCTGGGCGGCTTGGGTGAGGGTGGCGCATTCCGTGGGATTGAGGGTAAGGGGTTTTTCGGCGAGGATGTGGTAGCCTTGGGCGATCGCCTCCCGAATTAATTCAAAATGGGTCGAGGCCGGCGTGGCAATCACCACCGCCTCAATGGGCAGATCGGGGGGGAGGGTTTCCCAAGTTTCCACTAAAAGGACTGTGGGGGGTAGATCTAGAGTGGATTGAAGGGTAGTGAGGCGATCGCCATGGGGATCAATCACCGCCACCAAATTTGCCCCCGGATGTTGGGCAAAATGGCGGACAAAATGGCGGCCCCACCGGCCCGCCCCCAAAACAGCAATGCCAATTTTTTCCAGAGTCATAGCTCAGATTGAGACAATTTAGACAATTCAGACATTTTAGTTAATGGTGCGTCAGGCTGAACTTAACCATCCCGATCATCATTGATCCCGTCTGACGCACCCTACAATCCAAGCGTAGGGTGCGTCAGATTGATCAACCCATGACGCGAACAAGTAGCTTAATGGCTGACGCACCATCTTCGCTAAATTTATTCAAAATCGAAACCCTGTAGGGGCGTTGGCGTAAGCCTGCCGGAGGCACAAAAATTTTTCGCTCCTACGCACATTTGGCTAAACCTTCAATAATTCCAAATCCCCACAACTGCGATCGAGGGATGCCGTGAAACTATATTTCGGTTGCCAATTTAGCACCGTTTTCGCCCGTTGATTTGTATAACGTAGGGGTTTAAACCGACCGTGGAGCTTCGCAGGCACGACAATCCCCGGCATTTTCGCGCCCCCCTTCAGGAAAGTTTGATTAATCCACCAACCAAAACCGGCGATCGACTTCATCACCACCCAAGGACAATAGTACAACTTGGGTGCAGGGTAGCGTTTCTTTAATTCCTGAGTGTATTTGCCCTGAGTAGGGAGGTGATCATCAACAATATTCAGGGTTTGACCAATGGCCGTCTCCGATTCCGCCGTGATGATCATTGCCTCAGCGCAATTCTCCACATAACTCAGGGGCAATATTCCCCGCGTGCCAATCTGCAATAACACTGAGCCAAATTCTGCCCCTAACAGCGCGTGCCACAGGTATTCCCGACCGTAGATCATCCCCGGCCGCAGAATCGTCACCTTCCCCCCTTCCGCTTCAAATTCCCGATACAATTGCTCTTGAATGAGCTTCGTTTGGGAATATTCATCGCGGTTCACCACCCGCTCCGCTGTCACCAAAGGCGAATCTTCATCTAACAGACTATGGGCGCGTTTTTGCTGATACTCATACACCGAAAACGTACTAATGGCGATTAATCGGGATACCGCCGCCGTTTTCATGGCCGCTAATAAACTCTCCGTGGCCATCACCGTCCCCGCAAACTGATCATAAAAATCCCCCGACTTCACCGCCGCGAGATGAATCACCCCATCCACACCGGCTAAAGCTGTGGTCAGTTCCGCCTCTTGGCGCAAATCAATGCGCACCAATTCGAGGCGATCGTGATTATGCCAGGGAATGCGAGTAACATCGGTTTGAGGTCGCACCACGGCCTTAATCTCATGGCCCCGGCGCAACCCTTCCGCGACGACATATTTCCCCACAAAACCCGACGCGCCAGTAATTAATAATTTCATCCTCGGTTCTCCTCCGCCACAAGGGCATCAATTAAACGGCTGGTGCGCTCCATATCTTCGTAGGTAATGGGCAAATCGGTTCCATTCACTAGGGCGGTATAGGTGCGATCCAGTAAGACCTTGAGACCCTCGTAGGGGGTGCGCTGCATAATTTTATTGCGAAAATTGCGGACGCTGGCTTTCATTAAATCTGCACCATTCACCCAATGGTTAATCAGGGGTGATAGTTGTTTGCCGCCTCTGGGATAAACAGCACGGATATAGGGCTGAAACAGATCGGTTTCGGCATAGCCCGCCGTACCGCGTACCTTAAAGCTGAAGGTTTCCGGCATTGTGTAGCAGCTAAACCGGAAATGAGCATGAACGTCGCCACCGATCACCAAGGCATCCAGGTCATCGTATTTAAACAGTGTGCCGCCGCCGTGGTTGCTCCAGGTGGCGCGGATGTGGTCGAAGCTGGGGAGGTAGGGGAGGGCGAGGTAGATGAGATGGGTGATCAGGTCATGGATCACACCGGCGGGCATTTTGTGGATCGGGCTGGGGAGGTTTTCATCGGCAAACCGGCCCCCATCCCGGAGCGCAAGGGACATCCGTACTTCAATTTCCTTGATTTCTCCCAATTTCCCCTGGCTGATGAGATCTTGAATGGCGAGGATGGGGGCGTTAAAGCGATAATTTTGGTCTTCGATCAGGTGGCGATCGCATTCCTGAGCCAAAGCCCAAAGTTCCTCAAAATCCTGATGATTGGCGGCGATCGGTTTTTCACAGATCACATGAGCGCCCGCTTTGAGGCATTCGGTGGCGATGAATTTATGGCTTTGGGGGGGGGTGAGGATATGCACCACATCGGGTTTAGCTGCCGTGAGCATTTGCCGAAAGTCCGTATAGGCGGCGGTGGCTCCGTAGCGTTGGGCGGCATAGTGGGCCGCAGCACGGGAGAGGTCACAAACCCCCACCAGTTCGGCATGGGGACAGGTGGCGAGGAAACTGAGATGTTCTTTAGAAATGACCCCAGTTCCGATCACCCCTGCTTTGAGCGGGGTTGTCATGGTCGATTGGCTCCACAATTTCAGGGATGGCATTTGTCCGATACCGGCATTGTCTCTCACTTTCCGCTTGGATTTTGCCGTTGGGGTGGAAAAAGTTGGCCCGGTTGCTTGGGGCCTATGCCAAACTGAGGGGATCGATATTTAAACTAAAACTGACGGTGGTCGGACAGAGGGCCAACAATGGCGAGAAGTCGGGTAAGGCGGTGAGGTTGTTGGGGAATTTGATTAGAATTTGCCAACGAAACCGACGATTGACCCGCATCACGGGGGCGGGGGCGGGGCCTAAAAGGAGGGCGCTAGGGGGAAGGAGCGATCGCCCCTTGATCGCCATCAATTCCGCCGTCCGTTGCACGATTGCTAAATTAGACCCTGTGAGCCGTAGCAATACCAAGCGGCGGTTGGGGGGGTAGCCGTGGCTCTGGCGTTCTGCCAACGTTGTCGCTGCAAACCTTGGATAATCATAGGCTTGTACGGCTTTAACCACGGGATGATCGGGGCTATAGGTTTGCAGAATCACCTGCCCCGGTTCTGCCCCGCGACCGGCCCGCCCCGCGACTTGGGTCAAGAGTTGAAAGGCCTGTTCACTGGCGCGATAATCCGCCCGATGGAGCAGGCCATCGGCGGCCAAAATCCCTACCAATGTCACCTGGCTAATATCTAACCCTTTGGTGAGCATTTGCGTCCCCACCAAGAGATCCGCCTCTCCTTGGGCAAACTGATCTAAGAGGGTTCGGTGGGACTTTTGGGTGCTGGTGGTGTCGCTATCGAACCGAATTGGCCGTAGGCGGGGAAATTGTTGGGCCAATTGTTCCATGACCCGCTGTGTGCCGGTGCCAAAATTTTTGAGAAAGGGGGAGCCGCAGGCAGGACATTGACGGGGCTGAGTTTTGCGATGGTTGCAATAGTGGCAAATGAGATTGGGGTGGGTGGAACTGTGGTGATAGGAGAGGGAAACGTCGCAATGGGGACAGAGTAGGACTTCGCCACAACTGCGGCAGGAGACGAAGGTGCTGTGGCCACGACGGGGAATAAACAGGATGGCCTGTTGCCCTTGGAGGTTATGGAGGGCTTGGGCGAGGCTGTGGCTGAAGATGGAGCGGTTGCCCTGTTGGAGTTCCCGGCGCATATCGACAATTTCAATGGGGGGATGGGGGCGATCTCCAATCCGTTGGGGGAGGGCTAAATAGGTGATGTTACCATGAGTTCCCTGCCAGGTTGCTAAATCGGGGGTGGCGGAACCGAGGATTAGGGGGCAATTTTCCAATTCGGCCCGCCATTGGGCCACGGTGCGGGCGTGGTAGGTGGGGGTGCGTTGCTCCTCTTTGAAACTGCTGTCGTGTTCTTCGTCGAGGATGATCATCCCTAAGTTACGCAGGGGCGCAAAGACGGCGGAGCGTGTCCCGATCAGGATTTGCCCTTGGGGAGCGAGCATGACCCGCCAAGTGTCGTAGCGTTTCTCATCGTAGAGTTGACCGTGGTAGACATAGACACGATCGCCAAAGCGGGCCCGGAACCGGTCGGTGAGTTGGGGCGTGAGGCCAATTTCCGGTACAAGGACGAGAGCGGAACGACCAGCAGCAACACAGGCGGCGATCGCCTGTAAATACACTTCAGTTTTCCCCGAACCCGTCACGCCATGGAGGAGGATCACCCGAAACCCCGATTCAGCTTGAATGGCTGCCAAGGCCGCCGCCTGTCCCGGATTGAGGGTTTTGGGTTTATCGGGGGCGATCGCCGGCCCTTCTTCCAACCGCAAAATCTCGCGGGGTTCAATACTGAGATAACCCAGGGCTTCCAATTTTCTAAGCGTTTCGGGTGTTGTCCGCAATTGCTCACAGCAATCTGCCAACCGAATTTGCCCCCCAATATGCTTGATTTCCTTGAGAATCTCCCGTTGACGCTTGGTTAGCTCCTCAAGATTGTTGGATTGGATTAGGTTGACAATTTCATCAGTCTTCGGCTGGATATAGCGGGGCGGTTGTAGATAACTTTCCACCCGACCATGAGCGATTAAATACCCAACACCCGTTGCCGTGTTAGTAACCTTTTTGCGAATGTGTTTCCGTGTGTAGTCTCCTGTAGCACTTTTCCTGAGCAGGTCAAGGACAGCTTGTGCCGCGGGAGGGAGGGAGGCTTCGGAGGGACAGGGAGTTTCAACTTCAGGGGGAATGCGATCAGGAATGAGGCGAATGCGCTGCTGGGATTTACCGAGGAGGCCGGGGGGGAAAGCGGTGCGGATCACCAAAATGAGCGGGGCGTGATAATAATCCGCCACAAGGTTGAGGAGTTGCCAGTATTGCCGATCAATAAACCCCGTGGCAATGCGATCGCCCACCGGCTTTAACTTCTCCGCCGCAATATGAGTAGGAGCCACCCTTAAACCCCGCACCACAATCCCCGACAGTTGCCGCTTATTAAAGGGAACCTGAACCACATCCCCGATCTTAAGATCCAACTCTGGTGGCACGATGTAGGTAAACAACTGCTGGTTAAGGGATTGATCCCGACCCGCACCATCCTTGGCCCAGGCCCCCGGACAATCCACCAACACATCAACCCAAGGAAAACGAGACATCAGCCACCATCCACAGCGAAACCCGGTTTCTAGATCCGCGAGAAACCGGGTTTGATCGAAAATTTGCAAGTTTGATCTTAAGGGATTTCTCCATAGATTGCCCGATGGGGGGGCGAAAAATTTTTCGCCCCTACGGTTCTAGGGGATTAAAGCAATTCCCCCTCGATAAATTGGCGAGATTGAGCCATTTGGGTTAACACCGTGGCGATTTCCGCCGGACTAAACCCCGCCAACTCTAACACCTGTTGCCAATCCGCAGCAGTCGCCATGGGATCGGCTTGATAGGCTTGGGCCAGAGCGGCGATCGCATCATACCAAACGAAATTTTGGAACAACACCGTCCCCTGGCGATGGGGGGTTAAGCTGGCTAAATAGTTAGGCACTGGCCCCGCCGCCGCTTCAACATTTTGCCAATTGACTTGCCCCGGATCGATTTGGCGAATATACCCCTCCACCTGCCCCGTAATCGCGTCGGTATTGTCATAGACCAACACCACCCAACGATAATCCTGATTCATTTGTAAGAGCGATCGCTGCGCTTGGGGATGGTTATTATGGGGAATCGAGGGCGGTAAACCCAAATTCATCACACCGCCATTTTGCCCCACTTCCCACTCCTGAGCATAGACAAACTTACGGGTCGGGCTGCTGCCCAGACGGCCCGGGGTGACTTCTTCCAATTCCAACCGGACAATGCGATCGGTTTTCGCCGTGGGTAGGTAAACCAAAATTTGCGGATTCCCCGCAATCGTCACGCCAAACTGATTATATTTCGGCACAAGGGCCATTAAAGATAACCCTTCTGTGGGCGCATTCTCAGGGCCACGGGTTCCCCCCACATCGCTGCGATTGGGTGTGGTATCGACATTGGGCTTAAACCCGGCAGATTGCCATTGGTCGAGGCTGGGTAAATTTTGGGCGATCGCCCCTCCGCCCGGCAATATCCCAGGGGTTAACGATGTCATGACAGTAGCGGCTGCCACCAATACAGCCCACCGCAGGCCACGGGAGGAAAGTCGAAAATCCATAACCAAATCCCTCAACAGTGAAAAGTTTAAAAACAGATGATCTAATCAAGCAATGCTCAGAATTGTCACCCTGCACCCCGTAATTACTTCTGTTGTAACTAAATCCCAAGGCTAACGTCCACGGAAAGTTCAATCTAAGCAGTAGACAGGGGGAGGTTTCTGCTAAGTTTGGGGGTTGTAGCCACTAAACCCATAGCGGCCCGTTTCCGTTTCTTCACGCCAACTGAGCATGATTCCAGATTCCTCCTGGGCCAAAACTGCCCCCCCGATTCGCACCATCTACCCCTATGCTGCGGCGGCGATCCATGGCATTACCTTTTATGATGGGATGCTCTATGCCCTCGATGCCACCACCGGCTATCTCTTAGCCATAGACCCGGAAACCCACGACACCCGCATCCTCAATCCTCATACTTGGCAGGATTTCGTGGGGGCAACGGGGTTGGCGATCGCCCACAATACCCTTTGGTTCACCAGAGGCGAAGATCTGTACTTTTGTTCCCTAGAGGAAACGGATCACCTCCATCCCCATCGGTTTTTCAGCCTCTACTACCCCCTCAATGGTGTTGCCGTTTCTGGCGGCACGATTTACGTCACCTGTCAACGCACTGGCCATATCCTCATCTTTAGCCGCGAAACCCGTCGGGAAATTACCCGCTTCTATGCTCCCGGCATTGGCGTGGAAAATATCACCGTTCGGGGGGAGGAACTCTGGCTCACCGATGATATTGAACAGAGTGTCTATTGCTTGGATCGGGCCACAGGGGAAATGCTGTTTAACGTCCTCACCCCCTTTGAATCCCCCACGGGCCTCGCCTTCGATGGGGATACCCTCTATGTGGCCTATGCCCAAAATGAGCCGTATTTGCGGGATAACCCCAACGCCAACCCCAACTACGAACTGCAATACCGTGATCGCACCTTCATTCACCCCCTCTATTGCGCCTACTACCCCGATCAAAAATACGCCCTTTCCAACGGCTATCTGGTGGAAATGAGCTATGTGGAAGAGCTTTCCCCCCTCGATACCGTCGATGTCCATGATTTGGAATGGCGCATGGCGTTGCCCGCCGAAACCCCCCGCCAAAAAATCCGCAAAATTGAGGCGATCGGCCTCCCCTTTGAGGAGCGGGAGGTAGAAGGGGAGCGGGTTGCGGTGTTTAAGTTTGATCAGCTTAAATCGAAGGATCGCTATATTTTCGGCTGGAAAGCTACCCTCGAAGTGTGGGGGATTAAATACCAATTTGGCCCCCAAGATGGGGAAAATGTCCCGAATTTACCGCCGGAGTTTGGCGATCGCTACCTCGTCGATAACGACAACCTAGCCATGGATCAAGAAATCATCCAGCGGGCCGCCCAAGATGCCGCCGGTCGAGAAACGAACCTGTTGCGAAAAATGTACAGCATCCGCAACTACGTCTACGATCACCTCTCCTACGGCATCAAGCCCCACATTGACACCCCCGATGTGGCCCTAGCGCGGGGGGTGGGTTCCTGTGGGGAATATCTAGGCGTTTTACTCGCCTTAGCCCGTTTAAATGGCATTGCCTGCCGTACTGTAGGCCGCTATAAATGTCCCCCCCATGCGCGGGAACGGGGCCACCTCCTCGAACCAGATTTTAACCATGTGTGGATGGAGTTTTATCTCCCCGGCTATGGTTGGCTCCCCATGGAATCCAACCCCGATGATGTCACCGAAGGCGGCCCCTACCCCACCCGGTTCTTTATGGGCTTGGCTTGGTATCATGCGGAGATGGCGAAGGGCATCCCCTTTGAAAAGCTCTACGTTAACAATGTACTGGTCACAAAAGAACAGTTATCCATTGGCGATCTAGCCATTAATCATGTCCGGTTCCGCATTTTGGAGGAATTGCAGCCTCCCACCCCTTAACAGCTCACATTCCGCAGGTTAAGACCAATGATGCTAGGGAACGGTGCGTCAGCCACAATTCAACCCCCCACATCATTATTGATCCGGTTTGACGCACCCTACAATCAATGCGTAGGGTGCGTCAGATTGATCACCCAGGATGCAGAAGAGTAGCTTAACGGCTGACGCACCATTGATGGAGCAACTTGCGGAATGTCCGTAGCAGCCCTCACGCCCAACCCCTCAACAATGGGCGAGGGGTGGGGGCGAAAATTTTTTCGCCCCTACAAACGGATTTCATCTTAGCTGGCGGGAAGATAGCCCAGTTCTTGGAGTTTGGTCATCACCTTATGGATGCTTGCTTCGAGATCTTCGAGATCGGTGCGGCATTCAATTTCTGGGTTGAGGGGGGCCTCATAGGGGTCATCAATGCCGGTAAATTGTTTGATTTCGCCAGCGCGGGCTTTTTTGTATAACCCTTTCACATCCCGCGATTCACACACCGCTAAAGGCGCATTAACAAACACTTCGACAAAATCCCCAATCCGCTCTCGTACCGTTTCCCTTGCCTCCCGGTAGGGGGAAATGGCGGAAACAATCACAATCACGCCATTGCGGGTTAACAGATGGGAGACAAACCCAATGCGGCGAATATTTTCATCGCGGTCTTCTTTGCTGAAGCCTAACCCCTTTGTGAGGTTGGTGCGGACAATATCCCCATCAAGGACTTCGAGTTGATAGCCCTGGGCTTGCAGTCGTTCTGCAACCGCTTGGCTGATCGTCGTTTTGCCTGCACCACTCAGGCCCGTAAACCAAACGGTAACTCCGCGTTGCGCCATGAAAATCCTTAACCTCTTAATTCGCACCCTATATCTTATCGGATTGCTTGGCCCAATCCGGAAGGAGGGGAGAAATTATCGGGGAAGTGGGAAGTGGCGTAGGGGCGAAAAATTTGGGGGCGAAAAATTTTTCGCCCCTACATCAACGTTTCTCCCTTCTCTTTTCTCTCTCCTCCTTTCTCTCTCCTCTTTTCTCTCTCCTCTTTTCTCTCTCCTCCTTTCTCTCTCCTCCATACCAAAGGATCAGCGGTTGAAATGATCATAGGCGAGGCGGGAAATTTGGTGAATTAAGGTTTGGGCTTGGGGATCACCGTGGGGACGTTCAACAATGACCGTGATGATATACCTTGCTCCTTTGGGGGTATCCACCAGGCCGACATCCGCCAATACTTTACCGAGGGTTCCCGTTTTATGGGCAATCACTGCCCCATTGCCGAGGCCTTGGGGGAGGAGTTGACGATTATTCACCTCGGAGAGGGTGCGAAGGATGCGATCGCGCGATCGCATCGAAATAAACTGACCCTGCTCTATACCAATCAAGACATTGGTGAGATCAATGGGAGTTGTGGTATTCATGCCAGCAATATCCGGGAGCCAGTTTTTCAGGGTGGTTTGGCCTAACCCGAGGCGCTGAAATTGACTATTGAGGGCGGCATTTCCCCCCAAACGCTGAATAATCATGTTTGTCCCCGTATTATCACTGATTGTGATCATCCGGGTTGCCGTTTCGAGGGCGGAAAATTGGGTTCCCACTGGGCTAAACTGCATATTTCCGGCTTCCGAGGCCCGTAGCTCGGCGGTCATCGTCAGTAATTCATCGAGATCAATGCGCCCTTGATCCACCTGTTGGTAAAACATGGCCAGGATGGGCAGCTTGATCGTACTGGCGGCGATAAAGGATTCTTGCCCCCGGACATTGACATAATCGCCCTTGTCTAAATCGAGGATAAACACCCCGACCCGACCTTGGGGATAGGTGGCGATCGCCTCATTAATCTGCGTTTGTAGCGGTTGAATCGGGGCTTTAATCGGAAAATTGACCGCCCCTTTGAGGGGATCAACCGTAAAACCCATCTGGGCAGTTTCTGTTCCCAGTTTAACCGCAGTCGATTCTGGCTCGGCAGAACTGAGCATGAGCATACCCACAAACAACCCCACGCCTACACCACCGGCAATCATGACCAACAGTTTGAGGGGCCAGGGCCATATTGAGAAATGTTCTTGCCCGCCCAGTTCTGATTTTTGGGGCTTCTGGCTTGGTGGAGCAACCACAGCCGGGGAGGAAGCAATGGAAGCACGAATCTCAGCGGCAGTCGGACGAGCGCGGGGCGGTTTGCGTGGGGCCGCACAGACAGAACGGTGGGGGGGTTGATAAGTCATGATGCAGAAAGGCCCTGAATGGTGTACAAGTTATGGCTGGCAATCAACATGAACATTGCCAAATGCTGTAACTTTACGCCATTTATCTTAGATCGATCTGGAGGGATCAACCATCTAGCCCGGTGAATTTTCCTTGAAAAAAGTCGGCTCCGGTTGCTGTTTGCAAAAATACGATCCTTCTCCCCAAACCCATGGGCTGCTCTGGGGAATGACCTTATTCCTTAATACACCCGATAGCTTAACCAATGCTGAGGTTGATCCAGTTTTTTCTCCGCAGGGAGAATTTCTGGACTGAGCCAACGCCAAGTTTTTCCCTCCCTTTGACGCTGTAGGTAAATATCAAAAGAATTGCCAATCTGCTCTAAGGTTTGGTCGGGCAATGCAAAGTTTAAATCATAATGACCCTGGAGGTGATAGGTCGGCAATTTGGCTAGGTACAGGCTTTCTAATTGGTCTACTTGAATATGGCGGATGGTGAGATTCGGGGTGACGGCTTCGAGTTGTTTGCTGAGGGCGGTTTGACTGTGTTGCACTTGGAGGGCGATCGCCTTGCGGATGATCTCCTGGGTCGGGGCGAGGCTAATCGAGGGCTGACCGCCGCTACAACTGGTGAGCAGGAGGCAAAGGGCGATCCCGATCAGGGTTTTTACCCAAGCCCAGGGTTGTTGCTGATGTGGATGCGATCGCGCCTCTACCATGGTTTTTTAAGGTTTTTTAGGGATACTGACAACCTACTGTATCGCCTATTTTAAAGAACGATCGCCTCTCCCTGTTGGGTAAATTCCACTGTTTGGATCTGCCAAGTGGCATCATGGGTTAGGGTTTGGCGGAGACTGCCAAAGAGGGCGAACTGTTGACAAGCCGATAGAGTTTGCAGCGGGCGGCTGTTGGGGGGAGTGCGGAGATCGATGGTGGCGGTGTGGGTTTGGGGATCAAGGGCGACGCGATAACCGGCGATCGCATAGTCGGCGGTATTGAAATGATCGATAACGATGGCGATCGCCCCCTCCACATCCCTTTGCGCCGTTTCTACCTGCGTCGGCACGAGGGTTTCACAGTTGGCATCGGGCAAATAAACCTCAAGGGTTGCCGCTGTGGATGAGGGGATGGCCGGAACAGGCGCGGGGGTTTCGACTTGGGGCGGCGTTTGGCAGGCGGTTAACCCAAAAAGGGCTAGGGCAAGGCTAAAAGCAAAAAGTTTGTTCGGCATGGCGCACCTCAAGGTAGAAGGGAAACGGAAAAGCCCGTGCTTTCCGGGGTAGATGCTGATCTATTCAACCCTGGGGCCGGGGCGATCCGGATTAATTCCTGAGGGTAAAGGGTAAAAAATAGTGTAGGGTAGCCTTGCTCCTTTTGTTGGTGATCATGCCTGCGACCTCGGTTTGGACCCGCCGCCATCTCCTGGCCTTGGCGGACTTTACCCCCCTTGAATATGATGCCGTCCTCACAACCGCCGCCAGCTTTCAAGCCGTCCTCGCCGGACGAACCAAAAAAGTCCCCGCCCTCCAAGGGCAGGTGGTCGCGAATCTCTTTTTTGAACCCTCCACCCGCACCCGCAGCAGCTTTGAACTGGCGGCTAAACGCCTTTCCGCCGATAGCCTCAACTTTGCCCCCGGTAGCTCCTCCCTCACCAAAGGCGAAACGATCCTCGATACCGCCAAAACCTATTGGGCGATGGGGGCCAATATTTTAGTGATTCGCCATCAACAGGCGGGCGTGCCGGGGGCGATCGCCGCTGAAATGGATCGCCTTGGCAGTGGCGTGCGCGTCCTCAATGCGGGCGATGGTCAGCATGAACACCCCACCCAAGGCTTGCTTGATCTCTTCACCCTCTGCACGAGCATTGATCCACAAAATCCCCGCATGGCACTGTTGGCGGGGAAAAAAATTGCGATTGTGGGGGATATTCTCCATTCCCGCGTTGCCCGGTCTAATCTGTGGAGCCTCACCGCCGCCGGAGCGGATCTCCATTTAGTCGGCCCCCCCACATTGTTACCCCCCCAATTCGCCCAACTGGCCCCCGTCCATCTCCATTGGGAGCTAGGGCCGGCCCTTGATGGGGCAGATTTTGTGATGACGCTGCGGCTCCAAAAGGAACGGATGAGTGATAACCTCCTGCCGAGCCTGCGGGAATACCATCAACGCTATGGGATCACCCGCGATCGCCTCCAGGTTTGTGCCCCCAATGTTAAAGTTTTGCATCCCGGCCCGGTGAATCGTGGGGTGGAACTGAGTTCCGACCTGATGGATGATCCCCAGTTGAGTTTAATTCCCCAGCAAGTCACCAGCGGCGTAGCAGTGCGCATGGCCCTCCTTTACTTTTTGGGCGGAGAGCAACCGGTTTAACAGTTTTTCAGGGTGATTCTCCCCTAGAATCGGGTCAATACTCGTTTATTTGTTTCACAGCGGCAACGCCATGCAACTTCAACGCACCACTTGGTTTTTATTGCTCGCAGCCCTGATTTTGGGGGGGGTGGTGTATGTGGTGGAAGGGGTGATCCCCCAGCGACAAGCCCAGGAACAACAGGAGCGATCGCAGATTTTCGCCGATCTGGAATTGGCAGATCTGCGCCGCTTTGAGATCAAAACCGCCCAGGAGCGGCTCGTGATCCGCCAAACTGAAGATCAGCAAGCCCCCTGGCAAATGACCCAACCCCAACGGGTGACAGCAGAACGGGCTGTAGTGCAATTTCTCACCAACCTCCTGCTCGAAGGTCGCTATGACCGCACCCGCAGCGTCAAGGCCGCCGAAGCAACCCTTGAAGAATACGGATTGGCGGCTCCCTTGGCAACCCTTCGGATCTATCGCCACAGCCAAACCCAGCCCCTTACCCTCTTTCTGGGCGATACCACCTTAGATGAGCGTTGGGTTTACGGAACCTTCACGGATCCAGAAAATGCCACCGATGGTGTTGAGGTGATGCTCTTGCCCATTGAATTTAAATATGCGGTGGAGCGCCCATTGGGGGAATGGATTGCCGCCGAGGAGCAGGGTAATGTTGCTGATGAAGAGGAATAGGTGGCTCTGTAGGGGATTGAGGGGGGCGATCGCCCAAAACGTTAAATTTTGTAACGAAAAATATCGGATTCTTTCACAATTAGGCGCAATCCGAGTAAATTAACTAATAAGTTCTTAATGAATTTTAATATTAATCCTCAACCTCCCTCAACAAAACAATGGCAAAGCAAGGCGCATTTTTCCTCGAACCCGATGACGCAAAAACCCTCGGCGATGTCGAGTATATGCGGACTCCCAACACAGTCAAGCACAAATTCCCGAAAAGCAAAGGCAATGGTGGTGGCTTTGAAATCGTCAAGGAATTAAATTCCATGGAAGTCAAAGATGGCAATGCTCCCGCTACCCCGGCAGCTTCCACCCCTGCCGATGCGCCCGTGGCAACACCAACCACACCCCGCCGTAAGGGGGCTGATACGGGCATGGATATGTTCCGGCAGATGGCTAAAACCATTAAACGTTAAACAGATCCAATCGGGCTGAATCTTCAACCCTCAACCCTAACCACGATGGGAGGCAATGCCTCCCTTTTTTTGTTGCCCTAGAATTACAACCCTTGCCTGAATCTTTCCGTCCGCTCCCTCCGCAGGTTGACGGTATTGGGTTCTGACGTTGGGGGGATCATCCGGCCAACACCTCAATCGGTGGATTAACATGAATATTCGAGAAGGCTGCGATCGCCCCTCAAAATTCTGCCAAATTCTGCCGGTGTTGCTCAGGGTATGACGAAAGATCAAACCATCATGGGGTTAAGGGCGATCGCCCCCCTTAACCCGTCCTTTCACTTCCTCTCCTATGTTTAAGCGCACCCTTCTCCTCTTTTGGACTTTGTTCCTCACCACCCTCCTGCTCATGGCGGGAGTGAGCCAAGCCCAGCGGCCCCTGGTACAGATCGACACCGTTGCCGATGCCATTAACCAGATGGAGAAAGAATGGGCGCAAGATTATGGTGATTACTTCGGCATTCCCATGCTCGATCTTGATACCCATGTGGAAGCCGTTGCCGCAACGCTGCAAGAACTCAAGGAAACCACCGGCCGCAAAGCCGCTGTTTTATGGTTAATGTCCACACCAAAATATCTAAACCTTGCCCTCACCACCCCCGACACCCTCGCCACCAGCAGTGATATTTTTAGCGCCGATGCAGAAAGCCTAGAGCGGACGTTGCGAGCCTTCCAACGGGGTGTCAGCAATCCTCGCCGTAATAATGCCTATCAAGCACCCGCCGCTCAACTTTATGATTGGATCATTGCCCCCATTGCGGATGTTTTACGACGGGATCACATCGATATTTTATTAATTTGTGGCGGCAAAGGATTGCGGGCGATTCCCTTTGGGGCCTTCTATGATGCCGCCCATGATCAGTTTTTAATTGAGCAGTTCAGCCTCGCTCAGATTCCCGCGTTTAACCTCCTCCAAACGGGCCACCATTCCTTAAATGATGCCCAAGTGTTAGCCATGGGGGCATCACAATTTACGACATTGCCAGATCTGCCCGGCGTTGAGGCAGAGTTGCAATCGATTCCCCTATCCCGTTGGCAAAGTCGCGCTTTTTTAAATACCGAGTTTACCCCCGATCGCCTCCGTCAAGAACAGGCGGATTGCAACTGTGAAATTGTCCATCTTGCCACCCATGCGGAATTTCGCCCCGGTACACCGGCTAACTCCTATATTCAATTTTTTGATCAACCCTTGGGATTGGATCAGGTGCGGCAATTGGGTTGGGGGGATCCGCCGGTGGAGTTGGTGGTGTTGAGTGCCTGTGAAACGGCGAGCGGGGATCAAGATGCTGAATTGGGGTTTGCGGGGTTGGCGGTGCAGTCGGGGGCAAAGTCGGCATTAGCGAGTTTGTGGCTGATTAGTGATTTAGGGACGGTGGGGATCATGGGAGAGTTTTACCACGGGTTACAAACGGCTCCCACCAAAGCTGATGCGCTACGCCAAGCCCAGTTAGCGATGTTGCGGGGGGATGTGGCGATCGCCAATGCTCAAATCCAAACCCGCAGCGGTGGCATTGAGCTAACGCCGGAAATTCTCGACCTCACCCAAGAAGGCCAAACCTTTACCCATCCCTACTATTGGGCGGCCTATACCCTGATTGGCAATGCTTGGTAATTTTGACATCCTCCCCGGCCTAAAGGCACGGGGATTCCCAGTCTGCCCACATTAAGTGGACTCCTGATGGGTAGACAGACAAGCAACCGCCCCGGATTGGGGTCTAACACTGCTTAACGCCTGTCCATTCAGGTCGGCAAGCCCTGCCGCCATAATATTTACACTGGCATTCACATCCCGGTCTTGTTCTGCACCACAGTTGAGGCACAGTACCGACCGCACAGACAGATCCAACTTCCCCCACCGATAACCACAACAGGAGCAAACCTGAGAGGTGGGTTCCCATCGGCTGATCACCCTCACCTCTCGGTCTTGGATCAGGTTTGCCTTGGCTTCACACATTGTTCTGATGTCTCGCCATCCAGCCCGACTAATCGCCCTGGCTAGACACCGATTCTTCACCATCCCAGCAACGTTGAGATCCTCCAGTACGACCACGCTGTTTTCTCGCACTAAACGGCTCGCCAGCTTTTGGTTGGTATCCTTACGGATATCCCGCTGCCTGGCCTCTATGCGGGCGATCGCCATCCGCAACGACTCACGTCGCCTTGAGCCTTTTGTGGCTCTGGCTAGTTTGCGTTTGCCTTTACGGAGCTTCTGATCTAAAGCACGGGTGTCCCTCGCCTTGACCTTTTCGCCCGTGCTTAATGTGGCTAAGGTTTCAATGCCCAGATCTACGCCAACCCCTTGGTTTTTGGGTTCGACGGTGACAGGCTCCACCTCTACCACAAAGCTGAGAAAATACCGACCTGCACAGTCCTTGATCACTGTAACTGAACTGGGTTCAGAGGGCAGTGGCCTTGACCACTTCGTTTTCAGCTTGCCAATCTTGGCGAGATAGACCTTCTCCCCCTTGATGGAGAATCCCCGCTGGGTAAACCGAGCCGATTGACGGTTGAGCTTCTTTTTGAATCGAGGAAAGCCAACTTTCGACCCCTTTCGCTTACTGCCACGGGACTCAAAAAAGTTTTTGAAGGCTGTCCCCAAGTTCATAACCGATTGCTGCAAGGCTACAACCGACACTGCTGACAACCAATGGCGGGCAGGGTCTTTCTTGGCTTGGGTAATGACCATGCGTTGCAACTCAGCATTGCTGGGCCATTTTTCACCATGGGGAATCGCCTTAATCAGAGCCAGGGCATCGTTCCACACCACACGACAACATCCGAACAGCTTGGCTAACTCGGTTTGCTGACCTGGGGTGGGATAGATTCTATACTGATATCGGCTTTTCATGGTGCTAGGATACCAAAGATAGAGAGGATTGGAGCGATAGACTCCGGCAGAAAAGCCGCCCTGGAAGGGCGGGGCTTCAGACCCATTAGTTTTGGTGAATCCGCTTGATTAGATCCTGTCATCCTATTCAAGGGGCGAAAAATTTTTCGCCCCTACCGTGTGGGGTTAATGCTCACATTCCGCAGGTTAAGACCCATGACGCTCGTTAACGGTACGTCAGGCACAATTCAACCATCAACATCATCATCATCATCATCATTGATCTGGTCTGACGCACCCTACAATTCATTAATGGGTAGGGTGCGTCAGATGGATCACCAAGGTATTAAAGAGCAGGTCACGGCTGACGCACCATGGATTGAGCAACCTGCGGAATGTTGGTTAATGGGGTGGGTTTAGCCAGTTGGATTTGCCGCCGGATCGGGGTTGGGGGATTGGAGATAATGCAATTGGGTGGGATAGGCGAATTCAATCCTGGCAGCGGCGAAGGCTTCAAAAAGGGCAAGATTGATCTGTTGTTGGCAATCCATATAGATCTTGGCATCACCTGTATTTACAAAATATACCACCTCGTAATCTAGGCTAAAATCTCCATATTTAGCAAAATGGGCGCGATCAAATGTCACCCCTTCAACAGATGCAATGATCTGCTCAATCATGGCGGGAATGGCTTTCAATTTTTCCACTGGGGTTTCATAAATGACCCCCAATGTAAAGGCGATACGCCGCTGCTCCATGCGTTTAAAGTTGCGGACGCGGGAACTGGTGAGATCGGTATTGGCGATGATCAGTTGTTCACCGCTGAGGCTTTTTAACCGGGTGGTTTTAATACCAATTTGCTCCACTGTACCCAAATAATCCCCGACAATGATAAAGTCACCGATGGCAAAGGGGCGATCAAAAACAATGGAAAAGTAGCTAAATAAATCCTGTAAAATGCCTTGGGCGGCAAAGGCGATCGCCAAGCCCCCAATCCCCAAACTAGCGACCACGGCAGAAATATCAAAGCCTAAATTATCCAGCAGGAATACAAAACCCACGACCCAGAAGATTGCCCGAATAAAGGGGGTGAGGGCATTAAAACTCTGCTCCAGTTCCGGGTTGCCCTGCTGAACGAGATATGCTCTCACGAGGTATTCACTGAAGCGGGAGAGGAATTGAACCCCCGTCACGGTGGCGATTAGCACCGCTAACACTTGGATGGTTTGCCCCAGGATGGGATGGAGGTTGAGGTTGGCGATCGCAATATACACCGTGCCAATATAGAGCAGGCGAATCAGGGGTTGGCTGAAAATGTTGATTAATCGCTGATCGGGGGGAGATTTTTGCTGTTTAGCCCAGCGCTGGAGGGAGCTAATCACGACGCTGCGGACAATTTGGATCAGGATCAAACCACCGATGAGAATGGCGATCGCAATTCCGTAAGCGGTGAGGGTATTATTCAAAAATACCTGGTTGAGGAAATCGACGGTCATAAATCAATCCTTAAAAACTGACGGATTTTAGGGTTCTTCAAAGTTTAAGGTGATCAGTTAAATTTATGCAAAATTGAAGCCTTGCTGTAGAGGCGAAAAATTTTTCACCCCTACAGAGATTCGGTATCCAATTGAGCCAATTTCACCATATTTTCCGAAGAATCGATTTTAGCATAGAAAAAAAAGGATGATTTGTCATCTCTCTCTAGAGAGAAAAATCTTTCTAGGCAGAAATCACCATTGCTGTTGCCGGGGCTTCCGGGACTTGGGCAAGGGCAGCGAGTACCACCTCCACCCCTGCCCCCGGTTGATAGGCATTTTCCGTCAGGAAACGCTTCCAAGCTTTCGTTCCCGGTTGACCGCTGAACAGTTGTAAACAATGGCGGGTAATTTGGCTGATGCGCCCCCCTTGCTCTACCCAATGGGCCAGATAGGGGAGCATCCCCCGGATCACATCATGGCGGGAGGAGATGGGGTGAAAGTCTCCCCAAAACTCCTGATCCACCGTAGCGAATAAATAGGGGTGATCATAGGCGGCCCGACCAATCATCACTGCATCCACATGGGTTAATTGTTCCCGCACTTGGGCTAATTCGGTAATGCCGCCATTGATTTCAATCGTTAAGTGGGAAAAATCCTGTTTCAAACGATGGACGAGATCATAACGGAGGGGGGGAACGGTGCGGTTTTCCTTGGGGCTGAGGCCCTGTAACCAGGCTTTGCGGGCATGGACGCTGAACTGTTGACAACCGGCCGCTGCGATGGTGGCGACAAAATGCTGTAAATCGGCGTAGCGATCGCATTCATCCACGCCAATGCGATGTTTAACCGTAATCGGAATCTGTACCGCCGCCGCCATCGCCGCCACCGCCGCCGCCACCCGTTCCGGCTGCTGCATTAAACAGGCCCCAAAGTTGCCACTTTGGACGCGGGGGCTAGGGCAACCCACATTTAAATTCACGCCATCATAGCCCCAATCTTCGGCAATCCGGGCGCAGGCTGCTAAATCTTGGGGATCATCGCCCCCCAATTGCAAAATCAGGGGGTGTTCTTCGGGGTGAAAATCAAGGAGTTTGGGGCGATCGCCCCGTAGCACCGCCGCCGTCGTCACCATTTCCGTATAAAGGAGCGTCCGGCGGGAAATCTGCCGGAGAAAATAGCGAAAGTGGCGATCGGTGCGCTCCATCATCGGGGCCACACTGACGGGATAGATGGTGTTCATTCGCTTTTGCTGATCTCGCAATCCTGAATTATTCTACGACTCCCCTCTCCCAGATTTTGGGAGAGGGGTTGGGGGCGTTGGCGTAAGCCTGCCGGAGGCACAAAAATTTTTCGCCCCTACCATGGTGTTTCTATCGATATTCATAGTTTTACCCGTGTTAACCAGGCTTGGGTTTCTCCCTGACTGATGATATAGAGATCGGTTGTTAACACTGCATCCATGCAATAGCCTAATTGTTTCTCTAGGTTAACCGATCCGCGATTCCCTTGGAGATCAAAATGATAGAGCCAAGGTTCTCCCGTTGTACTAGAACCCATCACCCAAGAGCTTGGGCCGGTTTGGAGCAGATTGGCCACGGTTCCCGGTGCGGTGAGGGGTTGTTGTTGAAGGGTTGCCTGTTGCCCTTGGGGATTGTATTGAGCTAACCAGAGGGCGGGGCCTTTCAGGGGTTGCTCATTGAGGCTTTGGCTCGTTGTGCCGCTGACCCAAGCGTGATTATCTTCATCGACGGCGATCGCCCCCACGGGTGTAACCAAGGCATCCCCAATCGGGGTAATCCAGCGTTGAATCCCTTCACTGCTATAGCGGGCGATCCAACTATCATGGCGATCGGTGCGATCGGCAATGGGCATTAAGGTATTGCCCGCCACATAAACGGTGATTTTGGCGAATTTGGTGCGGGCGGTGGGATCTTCCCCGATGATGATTTTTGTCGTGGTGTTGTCCTGATGTTTGCCTAAGGAAGTCCACCAGAGGCGATCGCCCTTGGGGTCATATTTTGCCAGCCAAGCCTCTCCTTCCTGGCCTGAAGGGAGATTAAACCCGGTGAGATAGATATCTCCACGGGGATCGAGGGCGAGGCTGCTGGGTTGTTGGGGGTGAATACTTTGGAGAATTTTCAGCCATTGCACTTGTCCTTTCAGATTGCATTGGGCCAGCCACACCTCCGGAGTCGGTTCGCTGTCCTCCTCGACCTTGGGACTGTAGGCGGTTCCCACAAGATAGAGAAAGCCGTTGGGATCATGGGCGATCGCCTGGGGTTGGAGGCGGCGATCTCCATCACTTTCCACCGCACAGCGCCACAAACTCGCCCCTTCGAGATCATGGGCCGCCACCCAAGCTAAGGGGGGTTCAGCGGTGGGTTGGTAGCCAGTGAGATAGAGGGTTGCGCTCTGGTCGGAGGCAATGCCCCCTACCTGATCTAATTCCACCCCATCCAATGCTTTCATCCATTCAATCTTGATGTTATCCATAATCCCTATGCCTGCTCACCAACCCCCCAATTTTAAAGGCTGAGGGCAGGATCAGCACCGTAGTTCCGGGGCAAAATTCAGTCTTTGAAGTGTCGAAGCTTTTCTCGACCAATCCACCTCAGGGTAATGGTTACTTTCCAGATCTTGATGATCTTCTTCCCGAAAACCCAAGCGATGGGTTATGATGAAGGTATGGGAAGTGCTAATCACCAAACCGCATCAATTTGATTGTCAAGAGGCGATCGCCGCTCTCCAGTTAGTGGCAGAGCATCAAGAAGAGTTTTTAAGGAGGTGGTACGAAATCCATGGCTAACCCAAAGTGGCAAAAACGGTGGAGTTTGGATTTTACCGATGAGGCTGCTTTCGATGCAGAAATTGCTGAAGCTGAAGCGAGGGCGATCGCCCTCGTGGAGGCTGGCCCCTGTGCTGAAGCAGTCCGGTATAATCCAGAACGTCAGTTAATCGAAATTCAACTTAAAAATGGGGCAATTTTTGCCTTTCCTCCCCATTTAGCCCAAGGTTTAGGGAATGCTTCCCCTGAGCAACTTGAGGATGTTTGGCTAGGGGCTGATGGCTTGAGCATCCATTGGGATAGTCTCGATGCTGATTTTAGTATTCCGGGACTGGTTCAGGGGATTTTCGGAACCAAGGCTTGGATGGCTGAATTGGGACGCAAAGGGGGGCAAACCACTTCAGTCGCCAAGCAGCAAGCGGCTCGTGCCAATGGCAAAAAAGGAGGACGACCCAAAAAGGCAAAACCCCTATAATCTTTATAAACTCAGAAATACTCAAAATCTTGATTAAGGAAAGTGTTCAAGATGCAATTGCCAGAACTCAAAGCTGAAATTTTGCAACTATCACGGGGCGATCGCCTCTCTCTCATCGCTATCATTGCCGAATCCTTACAAGACATCGAGGTTTCTCGGTCAGAACGTTCTGAGGCTATCCACAGAATGCGAGGCTTCTTGAAAACTCATCAAACCCCGCCCACAGATCAACAAGTTGCCATGATGTTAGAAGAGCGGCGCATGGAGAAATATTTACATTGAGAGTATTAATTGACACAAACATTGTTTTAGATTTTATGTTGGAGCGAGAGCCATTCTACCAAGACGTAGAACGATTGTTTGAACTGATAGAGGTTGGGCAAATTATTGGCTATATTACTGCTACAACGCTGACAGATATTTTTTACATTACTCGCCGATATACCCAAAGTATTGAGAAGGCTAGACAAGCAGTTTCAGAAACTCTAACTGTGATGGTAATTTGCCCTGTTGATCGCACGGTTTTAGAATTTGCTTTTAACTCTAATTTGGTGGATTTTGAAGATGCTGTTCAGATTTTTAGTGCAGTTGCACAAGGACTGGATGGAATTGTGACTCGTGATATCCAAGGTTTTGCTCAATCGCCCATACCTGTCTTATCTATTCAAGATTTATTGCGTCGCTTTAGGTAATGATTTCGTAATATCCCAGACCCCATCAGCCTGATCTACAGAGAAAAGAGTTTGTCGATGGATTGCATCGGTAGATAGAGCTTCATCGACTCTTGTTGAAAAGGTTGAAAGCCATATTTTTGATAAAAATTCAAGGCGGGTGCGTCTAAAGCTTCAACAATGACCGCTAAAGATCCCACTGGTTGAGCGGTTTGCCAGGATTTTTTGAGGGCATCAATCACCAAAAGTTTTCCTAATCCTTGACCTTTGTAACTTTGCGTAACGGCAAGACGGCCTAATAATGTTGCTGGTAATCGGGGATAACGGGGTAATTTTTGGGCAAAATTGTTTTGTAAATCTGTCACCGTAACGATGTAGGCAGAGAGGGTATAGTAGCCCAAAACTGTCAGATCCGGCTCATCAATACTCACAAAAACAGTACAGACTCGTTTTTTAAGATCTTGAGAGGCTTGTTTTTTGATGTAATCATCGAGGCTCTTTTGTCCACAGCAAAAGCCTGAGTGGATATGCTGTTTAGGTACAAGGGGCATGATTTTAAAAACCATTAGTCTACAATGGTTTGCTTGTATTGTACCATGGTGGATTTTAAGGCGGGATTCGGTTCAGGGGGATTGAGGAGAGCATTGATGAAAGCTTCGCTATCTTCACCACTAAGTTTTAGGCTTTGGTGACGCTCGATGATTTTTTGACACTCCCCGCGCTAAAGCGACGGGGATTCTTGGTTCATCGACCGGACTTAACTGAGCAGGATTTCTCCAACCCAGCCAGCGGCCCAATCTCCCCAAGCGTATAACTTCCCGTGTGCCCCACGGTAGTTCGTCCAAGGTGCAGGATACAAACCCGCTTCACTATCGACTCAGCCCGATGCCGATCACAGACTAACCCTTTCACATTCAAGTCTTCCTAGGCGACCAAATCGTTAGATTGGATGACGCAGTAGGCAATCCGCCCACTCATTACGCTGCCTGCTTACCCTTGAAATGCTTCCAGGCCTGTCGGTTTTTAGCCTTGTGATAGTTCCTGGACGTTTGAAATCTAATATAATCACCATAACACGACTAGACCAAGGAGAGCGACTAAAGTCGCTCCTGTCGTCTTTCATCCCCGCAATAAATTGACGTTGCTCTCAGACTCCCGCACTATTTTCGTAAGCTTCGGCTTCGAGGATGGTGACAGTAAAATCGGTTAAGCTTTTGCCTTGCAGATTGGCAGCTCTTTGGATCAGGGCTTTGGTTTCTGGGCTGATACGGGCTTCAAGTCGGGCTGAGGGGGAAGGGGCCATGGGAATTTCAGGAATAGGTGGCAACGGCTATATTTTGATCGTATCCGGCAGATTGCCGGATGACAATGGTAAGGGGGATTTGTGCCCCATGCGCTAGTTTCCCCCCACGGCAACCGCTAAGATAGAGGGCGTTGTTTGCCGCGTTGTGATTGGGGCTGTTTTATGAATCAAGGGAAAAAAACCTGGAGCGATCGCTTTGAAAGTGCCCTGCATCCGGCGATCGCCCGCTTTAATGCCAGCATCGGCTTTGATATTGAACTGATTGAATACGACATCACCGGCTCCATTGCCCATGCCAAGATGCTCGCCCACACCGGCATCATTAGCAAAGAAGAGGGGCAACAACTGATCACCGGCCTCGAACAGATCCGCCTGGAATATCAGGAAGGCCGGTTTAACCCCGGCATTGATGCCGAAGATGTCCATTTTGCTGTGGAGCGGCGGCTCACGGAATTAATGGGGGATGTGGGCAAAAAACTCCACACGGCGCGATCGCGCAATGACCAAGTGGGGACAGATATCCGCCTCTATCTCCGGGAGCAGATCGAGGACATTCGCATTCAACTGCGGGAATGGCAAGGGGTCTTGCTCAAACACGCGGAAACCCATGTCGAAACCCTGATCCCCGGCTATACCCACCTCCAACGCGCCCAACCCGTCAGCCTCGCCCATCACCTCCTGGCCTATTTCCAGATGGCCCAACGGGATTGGGAACGGTTGGGGGAAATTTACCACCGCACTAATATTTCGCCCCTCGGCAGTGGTGCATTGGCGGGAACCACATTCCCCATCGATCGCCATTACACCGCCGCAGAATTGAAATTTGGCGGGGTCTATGCCAATAGCCTCGATGGGGTGAGCGATCGCGATTTTGCTATTGAATTTCTCTGTGCAGCTAGTTTGATCATGGTGCATTTGAGCCGCTTGAGTGAGGAGTTGATTCTCTGGGGTTCCCAGGAATTTAGCTTTATTCAATTCCAAGATAGTTGCTCCACTGGCTCCAGCATCATGCCCCAAAAGAAAAACCCCGATATTCCCGAATTGGTGCGGGGCAAAACGGGGCGGGTGTTTGGTCATTTACAAGCCCTATTAACGATTATGAAAGGGTTGCCTTTGGCCTATAACAAGGATTTGCAAGAGGATAAAGAGGCGATTTTCGATGGGGTGAAAACGGTGCAGGGTTGTTTAGAAGCGATGACGATTCTTTTACGGGAAGGGATTGAATTTAAAACGGAACGGTTAGCAGCGGCAGTCAATGAAGACTTTTCTAATGCTACCGATGTGGCGGATTATTTGGCGGCTAAGGGTGTGCCATTCCGCGAAGCTTATAATCTCGTGGGTAAGGTGGTGAAAACCAGTTTAGCGGCGGGGAAACTGCTGAAGGATCTCACCTTGGAGGAATGGCAGGCATTACATCCCCAGTTTGAGGCGGACATTTATGAGGCGATCGCCCCGCGTCAGGTGGTGGCGGCCCGCAACAGCTACGGCGGCACGGGTTTTGAGCAGGTGCGGAGTGCGATCGAATCTGCTAAAGAGCAACTGTTGGGTTAAGGGGGAGGGGCAGAAGGGCGAAAAATTTTTCGCCCCTACGGGCATTCAAGCCTCCTCACAGAGGCCGGCGAGGGTGGCTTTCATTTCCGCCACCGATGTGGTAGCCGTCCCAAAATGGCGCACCACCAAACTCGCCGCTAAATTCCCCAATACCGCCGCCTCCCATTCCGTCGCCCCCAAACAGAGGGCCAACGTCAAGGCCGCTACCACCGTATCCCCTGCCCCCGTCACATCGAACACATCGGTACGGTTAAAGGCGGGGATGTGGTGGATTTGGCCGGTGCGATCGCACAACGTCATCCCCTCATCCCCCCGCGTGATCAACATATTGGCCGCTTGGGTGAGATCCCGTAATTCCTGACTGGCCCGCTCCACCGTCGGCGTATCGGGGAGGCCATAGCCGACGGCGTTTTCCGCCTCTGGCAGGTTGGGGGTGAAGATCGTCGCCCCTTGGTAGCGGGGTAGGCCCTTTTGCGCATCAACAATGGTGCGATCGTGGCCTAAAGCCGCCTCAATCACGGGCGGCGTAAACACCCCTTCCCCATAATCGGAACAAACCACCGCATCCACATTGCCCAACTGGGCCCGGATCACCGCCGCTAACTCTAACTGCATCTCTAAACTCACCAGTTCATCGGACTTGCGATCGATCCGCACCATTTGCTGACTCACGGACTGCCGTGCATGGCCGACAATTCGCGTTTTCGTCACCGTGGGCCGGCTGGCATCGACAACTAACCCTTGGGTATCAATGCCCGCTGTGGTAAAAATTTCCCGTAGGGCCTCCCCTTGGACATCCTTACCGATCAACCCCACCGCGATCACCTGCGCCCCCAACTTTGCCAAGTTATAGATAGCATTGGCTCCCCCCCCCGGAATTTGGCGGGTGAACTCATGGCGCAAAATCAATACGGGAGCTTCACGGGAAATCCGCTCCACCTGGCCCGTCAAAAATTCATCTAGCGTCAGATCCCCCACCACCAACACCCGGCAAGTGGCAAAGCGATCTAACAATCCCTGTAAACGGGGGGCTGCTGCCAAGAGATCAGCGGTAAAGGGGGCGGGCATGGTCATCGGGGTTGTTCCTCGGTGGGGGGAGCAGGGAGGGGCGTATTGGGGCGGGGTGCGTTGGGTTCGGGGGTGGCTTCAGGAACCGCTAAACCGGGGCAGGTTTCGGGATTATAGGTGAAGGGGATGGTGACGCGAAAGGGGGTGGGGCGGTTGACGGTGGGGAAATTAACGGCATTGAGTTGCGATCGCGCCTGATCATTAAAAATCTTATGGCCCGCACTTTGCAGCAATTGCGGTTCCCCCACTGAGCCATCGGGCTGCACTTCCACCCCGTACACCGTCGTTCCCGACAGCCGCCGCAAACAGGCATCTTCGGGGTAAGTTCCCGTCACCGTCAGGGCGCGAGGCTCCACCACCGCCGCCGCCAACCAACGGGCGTTATTTTCCTCGGCTTCGGCTTCGGTGGTGTTCATCGGGTTACTGCGGAGATTTTCCCGCCGTTGCTCAATCTCACTGAGGACAGTTTCTTCCCGGCGGGCGGCGACGGGGTTTGAAGCGGTTGAACCTTCTTCGGGGGCTTTTTCCGGATCGGGCCGAGGAATGACGATCGCCGCCTGGTCAGGATTCGGGGGATTTTGGCGGGCCAGTTGCTCCGCACCCCGAGGCCGGGGCAACAGTTCCGCCGGATTATCAAATTCCCGCAGTTGGAAATTGGGATTCCCTTCCGCCACCTCAAACTGAGGAATCCGGCGATCTTGGGGGGGGGTGCGGTTCGGGTTGGGGGGATTGGTGGGAATGAGGCGGGAGGTGGGGCGGGGGGG
>Ga0316611_1000034_pt1 | contig 64677 bp, 47 predicted proteins | sample MIS2016202_MG_FD_207675 | JGI IMG/M metagenome (GOLD analysis project Ga0316611, IMG submission 207675) | Microbial mat bacterial communities from Middle Island sinkhole, Lake Huron, Michigan, United States - MIS.2016.202 | ecosystem: Environmental > Aquatic > Freshwater > Lake > Sediment... | reverse complement strand
CAGGGAACGGACTAACCAACAACCTAGAAAAAAACCGAACGAAGGCGTTCTAATAGTTGGGCTTCCTATCAGTTGCGTCAATTCCTTGAGTACAAAGCTGTTCAAGCAGGGATTAGCTTAGTTAAAGTTAATCCTGCCTATACCAGTCAAATGTGCCATTACTGCCATCATATCCATCCTGCAAAAGGCAGTTCCTATCGAAATGGAAAAACCTTTAAATGTGGACATTGCGGATGGACGGGTGATGCTGATCTGAATGGGGCGATGAATATTGCAATTATTGGGGCTTTTGTAAGCAAGCCTAGAGGTTCGGGGCTGTCTTGCTCTTTGAGTAAGGATGTCTCAGGGCTACTACCAGATTCTGTGTTGTTGTGCGCGGTTGGCGAAAGCCCCGTCACAGAGCGTGCGTGCGGGGTTAGCTTACACATGGCTATCTGGCTCTAGATGACATGGATAGTCGCGATCGCCTGTTTCGATTTGGAGGGTGACGTGATCGATATCAAAGTGATGATGTAACTCTTCGCTCGTATCAGCTAAGAAGCGATCGCCGATGTATCCTTCAGGGATGACTAAATGAGCCGTCAGCGCAGTTTCCGTAGTACTCATTGCCCAAATATGCAGATCGTGAACTTGGGTTACGCCCTGTAAATTTTGGAGGAATGTCTTCACCGCCATTAGTTCTATTTGTTCAGGAACCCCGTCAAGAATTAGATTCACCGCATCTTTGAACAGATTCCATGTGCCAACCACAATCACCGCCACAATAATTAAGCTAATTACTGGATCGAACCAGAGCCAACCCGTCCACAAAATCGTCACTCCCGCCAGCACCACGCCCAATGACACCAAAGCATCGGCGGCCATATGCAGAAATGCACCGCGAATGTTCATATCTTTGTCACTGTCTGACATAAACAGAAGCGCGGTAATCGTATTAATCACCACACCGATCGCCGCGACCAAGATCACCGTACCGCTAGCAACTGCGCTCGGCTCTTGCAATCGGCGCAGCGCTTCCCAAGTAATGCCGCCCATTGTTAGCAATAACAGTACCGCATTGATCAACGCCGCCAAAATAGAAGTTCGTCGCAAGCCATAGGTATAGCGCTGACTAGGTGGAACCCTGACCAGATAACTAGCACCCCACGCCAGCAACAACCCCAACACATCGCTAAGATTGTGTCCTGCATCTGCAAGTAAAGCTAAGGAGTTAGTAATCAACCCAAAACTAGCTTCTACGACTACAAAGCCAATATTTAAACCCGTACCAATTAGAAAGGCGCGGTTATAGGTTTTCGGAGCATGATGATGATCGTGGGCCATAGGGGTAACTTTTTATTTAGGATCTGATGTTACGCAGATTGAAAACCGCCCTCACCCCCAGCCCCCTCTCCCAGAGAGGAGAGGGGGAGCAAAACCCAGAAAATTCTTATTCCCCTCGCCCTTTGGGAGAGGGGCTAGGGGTGAGGGTCTTGGGATCTTCTGCGTAAGGTGAGGCTCTAATTTTGCATTGGGTTCGATACGAGCAAAAAATCCATAGCACCTTTGGTTGGAGAAAGAACCATTTACATTCCAATCTAAAGTGCTAGTTAGGAATTGATGGCGCGATCGCGCCATCAATTCCTAACTAGCACTTTAGAGTTCTTTTGACTAGCCTTAATTGGTTCATTGCGCCGCATACCTTCGAGTTGTTTTAGCTGTTGTGACTGCTCTTGTAAGCGAATAGAAAGGCGATCGCTCACTAGTTCACATAGATCAAAAATAAATGGTTCGACAATTGCATAATATACGCTGACTCCTTGAGGAGTTCTAGAGACAATCCCCGATTGAGCCAAAATCTTCAGGTGTTTCGAGACATTTGCTTGACCTAACCCTGTCTCTTCCATAATTTCGGTAACATTCTTTGACCCTGATTTCAAAGAACATAAGACTTGTAATCGACTGAGTTCAGATAAGACTTTAAAATAATCAGCGACTTGAGTTAGAGCGGAAGGATTGAAAGTCATGATGGTAGAAGAAAGCTTTTACAATTTTTATTTTATGATAGCTTAACCATATCACATTACTATATAATGATATATCTAAAGCTAAATTAATTCCAATCTGAAATCAATTCTGAAATCAATTCTCAATTCCATTACGAGCGGAATGGGGTTTCTTGCTTGTCCTAATGCAGATGGCTATAGCTATAATTACTTTTCTGTCATTCTCCATACGCCATCCCATTCATCTTGAGGAGGGTTGAGAAGGAAATGCTGACAACGGGTAATATGGATATTCGCGGCTTTGTTTTGATGATCAAGTTCGAGAACTTCCGCAAACTCCGCGACAGCTTTACTAAACTTCCGCGCCAGATAATGTTCCCTTCCTAAGTGATAATGCTCAATAATTAGTGATTGAATATCACTAATCGGATCAGATTTTAAACCGATCAGTTCATAGACGCTCACGGGTTGATTTTTGCCCTTAACTTGAATGCGATCGAGTTCCCTAACCCAAATGCGATCGCCGCAAAGTTTATAGGTAGCCTCGCTAATAATCGCATCCGTGCCATATTGTTTACTGGCTCCCTCCAGCCGTGAGCCAAGATTCACACCATCACCGATCGCCGTAAATTCCATCCGTCTGGTGGAGCCAATATTGCCACTAATCACCGTATCAGAATTAATCCCAATTCCGATTTTGATGGTTGCCATATCCAGTTCTTTTTGATTTTGAGGCTTCAACTTTTCAATGCGCTTGATATTAAACTCTTGCAGACGATGGCGCATATCGATCGCCGTTTGTACTGCCATCCAAGCATGATCGGGAATTGGCAGGGGCGAACCAAACACCGCCATAATCGCATCACCAATATATTTATCGAGCGTGCCTTTATATTTAAAGACCGCTTCCACCATCGTTTCAAAATATTCATTTAACATCATCACCACATCTTCGGCGGTGAGGGATTCAGTAATGGTGGTATAGCTGCGAATATCGGAAAATAGCACCGAAACTTCCTTGCGATCGCCGCCCATTTTGGCATCACCACCCGCTAGAAGCTGCTCCGCAAGCTCTTGGGTCATGTAACGATACATGGTACTTTTGAGACGCTTTTCTTGGCTAATATCTTCCATGACCACGAGAGCGCCGCGCACACCTTCCCCTTCATCACCTTCCGACATCGTATTAATGGAAATATTAATGCTGTGCTGTTCACCATCGGTAGAACGGAGAGTTTGGTCGGGATAATATTGCTTGCGACTCTTATCATCGATACCACCCAAGCTATTATCAAACCATTTGGAAAAGTTGGCGGTTTCAATATTAATTAGTTCATATACCGATCGCCCTTCCAAATTATGACTATCGGCATTGCCCACACCTAACAAGTCATAGGCGCGTTCATTGGCGGCGATAATCTTGCCATGTTTGTCGGTGGAAATGACTCCATCGGACAGGCTTCGCAAAATGTCTTTTTGCATTTGCTGTTCCTGCTTGACCTTGGCGAATAACTTGGCATTTTCTAGTGCTACCCCTGCTTGGACGTTGAAAACCTTCATAAATTCTTCATCGTTACTATTAAAACTCGCCTTAAAGCGATCGGGGGCAGCAGGCCAGTTAATGGGGTCATATTCAAAAAATTCACCCCGTTGGACTTTATTTACCAGTTGGGTGACTCCGATTAACTCTTTATTGGAGTTAAAAATTGGCATACAGAGCAAACTACAGGTGCGATAACCATTAGCCTGATCGAATTTTTTAGAATTGTTAGCATCGGGATGATCATATAGATCGAAGGGAATATTTAATACTTCGCCTGTGGTGGCTACTCGTCCTGCAAAACCTACGCCCATCGGTACGCGCAGTTCCTTGGTTGTGCCATCTTGATTGACGATTTGAGTCCAGAGATCATTGCGATCGCGATCAATTAGCCACAATGTACTGCGATCGGCATTCATCAACAGTTTGGCTTCATCCATTACCTTTTTCAGGGTTGTCTCTAGGTCTAAACTCTGCCCCAGAGACATGGCGGCTTTCATCAAGGCATCGGCAGCCCGTTGTTTTTGGGCGGCGGAATAAAAAGCCTGAGAGCTTTCTAAAATTAGGCGCATCGATGGCGCAAATTGGGCAAATAGGGCTTGATCTTCTTCCGTAAAGCCGATGTTATCTACCCGATCTTCTAGAGGAATTGAGTGATCGTAAATTCGTAATTTATTAATCAGTTGCACCACGGCAACCAGTTGATCATTATCATTCAACAGAGGCATGGCGAGCATGGAATAGGTGCGATAACCTGTACGCTCAAATTGCTTTTTGGCTTGACCCGATCGCGGATCATCAAAAAAATCGAAGGGAATATTGATGATCTGTCCGTAGGTCGCCACTTCACCCGCGATGCTGGTGGGGTCGGTGGAAATGCGAATTTCAATGGTTTTACCCTTCTCGTCAGGGACATTGCTCCAGAGTTGATTTTTATCGGCATCTAATAAAAAAATTGTGGTGCGATCGGCGTAGAGCAATTCACCAATTTTGCCGCGAATCGCTTGGAGCATTTCATCAAGGATCACATCAAAATCGGTATTCAGCATTCCGAGAGTTTGATTAACAATCCTTAATCTTTGCTCAACATCACTCACGACTTGACTAAATTTTTCGGGGGTGAGTGGTGCAAGTACCGAGGCGAAACTACCTCCCTTGGGAACAGGTACGGCTAAAGAACTAACTTTGGTAATATCTTGATATTGTTCTTGTAAGGTTGACGAGGCGTGGGACAGGTTGCTGTGCTTGGCAGAGGGGGATTCACTTTCTGCAATCACATCAATCGTGGCGTTGGTGTCTGGAGATGGTACGCGAGAAGAGGGTGATTGTGTCATATCAGCACTAAGGTTTTCGGTTAGTCCCAACTTTAAGAGTCTTAAGGTTTGAGTCTTGAGGTTGTTTTAAGTACTCTTGTTCCACTTGCATATTTTTCTTGAGGGTTATGCAAAGCCGCTTTTAGTCTAAGAGAAAAATCCATACTAGCATCCATCAGATTGTGAGTGCAAACCCAGAAAGTTAAGGCGGTGCAAAACACCGCCATCCCATTAATGATCGTGTTTGAGGCGATCAGGATCAATACGGTTATTAATCATCTCGAAGAGGCGATCGCTAATATCAGTCGGTGTTTCCTCGGCATTGACCATAATCGAAATATCAGCTTGGGCATAGCGATCGCGCCTTTGTTCGTAGAGATCACTCAATTTTTGCAAGGGATCTTCAGTTTGGAGGAGGGGGCGATGGGCGGATTCAGTTTGGAGGCGATCGTACAAAATCTCAACGGGAACATCGATCCACACCACAATGCCATCATGTAAATGTGACCAATTGAGCGATCGCAGGACGATACCGCCACCTGTGGCAACCACTAAACGGGTATAGGCGGACACTTGCGAGAGTACTTGTTGCTCAAGATCGCGAAAGGTTTCTTCACCATCATCGGCAAAAATCTCAGAAATTGATTTTCCTGCACATTGCTCGATCAGGGGATCGGTATCGATAAAGTTGTAATTTAATTTGTGGGCTAAAAGCTGACCGACGGTACTTTTGCCAGCACCCATCATTCCAATCAAAAAAATATTCGTTCCGTTGAGCATTTGCTTAAATCTAGATATTAGAAGAGGCGGTACGTTGTACCGCCTCTTCTAATCATTCTACGAAAGTTGCTTAAAATCACCTAAAATCATTTATTGTCATCTTGACGCTTGTAGTGAAACTGTAAAAGAGTACGTTGTTGAATGCTAAACTCGCGCATGGTCTTGTCTCGCCAAGGTTTATTGATCGGTTTCGGAATTGTCAGCGCCGCCGCGATCGCTAATGCTTTATTTTCCCTAGAACATGATTGGCATTTGCTGACGATCACCACACTGATGACAGGGGGGACACTTCTATTTGTAAATCTGCGTCAGAGTTTGGCGACTGTCATTGATCAGCCAAAGGTGATTGATCGCAGTTTCTTATTTAAAGAGTTGCAACAGGTACAGAAGGCGATCGCCAAAATTGCTGATGCTAGTAAGCGCACAGCCTTAAGCGATCGCGCCCAGCAAATCGCTAGTAATTTACAAAAAAATAATTTTCAGATCGTTATTTTCGGCACAGGTTCCGCAGGCAAAACTTCCGTAATTAATGCTTTGTTGGGGCGCAAAGCAGGTAAAACTGGAGCCGCGATCGGGACAACGATCACCCGTGAAGAATATAGCTATCAGGGGATTGATTTTTCTCCCGTCGGCATTACCCCAATTCATACCGAAAAGCTCAAACGCCAAATTTCACTGCTGGATACTTCGGGTATACAGGAAATGGGGGAGATGGGGCAACAGCGAGAGTTGAATTCCTTAAAGATTGCCCAAAATGCAGATTTAATGGTGTTTGTGACCGCAGGAGATCTAACTAATAGTGAATATCGGGAACTAGAGCGCCTTGCCAGTCTAGGTAAGAGAGTAATTTTAGCTTTTAATAAAACCGATTTATATTTACCCAGCGATCGCGAACATGTATTAACCAAGCTTCAGGAACGCACCCAGAATTTTTTGGCAGCATCTGATATTGTGGCGATCGCGGCAAGTCCTAGCCCGATCAAAGTGCGTCAATATGCCAATGCCGATGATTCAGCAAATCATTTAGCTAGTCAGGAATGGTGGGAGGATGTCCCTGCCGATATGATTGCTTTAAAAGAACGCATTGAAACAATTTTGTCGAACGAGTGGGAAGATTTGCTGATTCATAACACCCATCTGCAAATTCAAAATTTATTACAGGAAATCAACGGCACGATCAATCAAGAGCGCCGCCAAGATGCCACCACAATTATTCATCGTTATCAAATCCTTGCCGCTACGACGGTTTTCGCCAATCCCATTCCTGCGCTCGATCTCCTCGCAGGAGCCGCTATTAATACGCAAATGTTAGTCGATCTTGCCAAAATCTACGATCGCCCCTTAAATTTTCTACAGGCGAAACAGTTTGCGCTCACCATCGCCCAACAATTATTACAACTCGGCTGTATTGAGATTGCCACCTCGGCGATCGCCTCTTGCTTCAAAATTAATGCGATTACCTACGCGATCGGTGGTTCGATGCAAGCGGTGACGGCGGCTTATTTAACCCATATCGGTGGGCTTAGTTTTGTGGAATATCTAGAGCAGCCGCCGCAAACCGCCTTAGATGCTAAGCCTGAAAATGCGATCGCCTTACAAAATATCTGTCAAAAAACCTTTAAAGCATTACAAGGCGATCGCTTCTTCCTCGATTTCGTGACAATTATCTCTAAACGCCTTGCCCTAGTCTAGATACAAAAAAACCTCGCTAAGCGAGGTTTTTTTGTATCTTAGTAAAAATTAAAGGTCGCCACTGTTAGCGGATAGCAAAAAGATGATGACGGGACCAGAGATCACGATCAAAGCTAAGCTGGTCAATTGAAAAATTAGCTGAAAGTTGATGCTCGACAAGGCAGAAGTTACAAAATCCATAGCAGTTTTCTTAAATATGATTAATTAATCAAACAAAATTCTAGAGCTATTCTAGCAAGCATCGCCTCTCAAAAAAACGTCTCCTATAGATAAAACCGTAAAAAAGAGATTTACGATGCTTCGCATCGTAAATCTCTTTTTTACGGTTTCGATAAAGAAGCGCTATCATTTGAAGATACATATCCACAATTGGTAAGAGTTATACCTGTGCGTTATCGAATTTGGTTGCTGTCTATACTTGCTTCTGTTAGCGTTGGAGCCTCTCCACTACTCGCTCAAGCCCTTCTACCCCATACGACCCGCATCAACTTTGGCAACTTAGAAGAGCAGGCGCTCAACTTGGCAAGGGAGGCAGCACAACTTGCTCAATTTGAGCAGTTTGATCTAGCGCTGCCCCGCGCTCGCTTAGCCGCGCAACTAGCTCCAAAAGCTTTTCAAACCCAAGGTATTTTAGGTAGCATTTATCTCCGTCAAGAGAAATATACTGAGGCGATCGCCGCGCTAAATACTGCCAACACCCTCAAAAAAGATGAACCCACGATTTTATTTAGCCTAGGGGCGGCCTATCTGCGTAATAAAAATTATCCTGAAGCGGTTAGTAATCTCAAAAAAGGTTTATCGATTGAACCAAAATCTGCTTCAGCAATGTTTGATTTAGGCAATGCCTACTTTTTAACCAAACGCTACGATGAAGCCGTGACTATTTACAATGACGTGCTTGTACTGGATACAAAATTTTGGGCGGCGACTAATAACATTGGGCTGGTGGAATATGAGCGTGGCAATATTGATCAAGCGATCGGTAAATGGCAAAATTCCCTCAAGCAAGCTGAAAAAGTCGAGTTTCTAGCCGCCGAGCCAACCCTTGCTCTTGCTACGGCTTTTTATCGCAAAGGCGATCGCGAAAAGGCGGTACAACTTGCCGTGCAAGCGATGAAAATCGATCCGCGCTATGGCAAAGTTTCCTATTTAGTCGAAAACCTGTGGGGCGATCGCCTAATTGCAGATGTCAAGATAGTTTTGGCTCAGCCGCAAGTCAAACAAATTCTCGATGAGAGTGATCTCTCTACCCGCCAAGTCCCCAGAGTACGGCGCAATTAAGAAAATGAGTGGCGGCGCGAAGCGCCGCCACTCATTTTCTTAATTGTAATCCTTTAAATAGTCCAGAAATATTTTTGAAAGCGGCGCGAAGCGCCGCTTTCAAAAATATTTCTGGGTTTTAAGAAAGCGCAAAGCGCTGTATGATGCTCTGATTGTGTTTAGGTAGATAAAAGTCCGTGTTAGACATTAAGCTCGTGCGATCGCAGCCCGAACAGGTACAAGCTCGCCTCAACAACCGAGGCAAAGGTTACGACATTAGTAGATTGGTCGAACTAGAGCAAGAAGTTAGGACATTAGAAACTCAGCGATCGCATTTGCAAGCCGAAAGCAATGACATCGGTAAGCAAGTTGGCATCAAAATGAAATCAGGTGCGCCCGCCGCCGAAATTGAAGCACTCAAAGCGCGATCGCCTGAAATCAAACAACTATTAGCGGAACTAGAACCCAAAGAAAGGACGTTACGCGAAGAAAGCAATGCCATCTTGATGACTTTGCCAAATTTACCCAGTGAAACCACTCCCATCGGCGCAAATGAAACCGAAAATGTGGAAATCCGACGTTGGGGCGATGAATATAAAACTACCCGTACCGATATCCTGCCCCATTGGGAAATTGGCGAAAAATTAGGGATTCTCAACTTTGAACGCGCCGTTAAAATTGCTCAAACCCGTTTTGTCAATTTAATCGGTGCTGGGGCTGCCCTCGAACGCGCCTTAATTCAGTTCATGCTGAATACCCATACCAATAATAGTTATGTGGAGGTTGCGCCACCGCTTTTAGTGAATACCGCCAGCATGACAGGTACTGGGCAATTACCCAAATTTGCGGAAGATTTATTTAAATGTGCCGAGGATGAACTGTGGCTGATTCCGACGGCGGAAGTCCCTGTCACCAACCTGTACCGTGATGAAATCTTTGATGAAGAAAGTTTACCAGTGCATCATTGCGCCTATACACCCTGTTTTCGTCGTGAAGCAGGTAGTTATGGACGCGACACCAGAGGATTGATTCGTCTGCACCAGTTCAACAAAGTGGAACTAGTTAAATTTGTGCATCCCGAAAATTCGGCAGCAGAGCATGAGAAATTAGTCCGCGATGCCGAATCAATTTTGCAAGCCTTACAACTTCCCTATCGCGTGATTGAACTCTGCACAGGTGATATCGGTTTTAGCGCCGCTAAATGCTATGACCTCGAAGTATGGCTCCCTGCCGCAAATACCTATCGCGAAATTTCTAGCTGCTCCAACTTTCTCGATTTCCAAGCCAGACGTGCCAATATTCGCTTTAAGAGTAAGGGCAAGAAGGGAACGGAATTTCTACACACGCTCAATGGCTCAGGACTTGCCGTTGGACGCACCATGTCGGCAATTCTAGAAAACTATCAGCAACCTGACGGACGCATTTTAATTCCTGAAGTGTTACAACCTCTACTCAATAGACAGTATTTATAAGAGAAGCACGCTGTGCGTGCTTCTCTTATAAATCGCAGACAATTAGCAAAAGCACGCACAGCGTGCTTTTGCTAAAAAACTATCGCAAGGCGAAAATATGGCAATAACTCACCGACTGCATCCCGACAATCCACAAGCACGCACGATCGCCCAAATCGTGAATGCTTTACGCGATGGCGCGATTATGCTCTATCCAACGGATACAGTCTATGCGATCGGTTGTGATTTGATGTCCAAGTCGGCTATTGAACGGGTGCGTAAACTCAAGCAGATGTCCAATGACAAGCCATTGACCTTTTTATGCTCATCGCTATCGAATATTGCTGAATATGCGATCGTCTCCAACGCTAACTATCGCACCATGAAAAGTCTAGTTCCCGGACCGTTTACGTTTATTTTACCTGCGACTAAACTGGTTCCGAAGTTGGTATTAAATCCGAAACGTAAAACCACAGGGATTCGGGTTCCCGATCATGGTGTATCCCAAACCATTATTGAAGCTTTAGGAAACCCAATTATTTCTACATCGGCAAATCTCACAGAAGAAGATATTGATGAAGAAGATTTTGGTCATCAGTCCAAAAGTGGAAAACAGAAGAATGTTTGTGATATCCCTAAAATGGAACTATTCGATCACTTCTCTAAATTAGTTGATTTAATCGTTGATGATGGCTCCGATCACAGTTACGAAGTTTCTACTATTCTTGATCTTACCGATGATCTTAATCCACAAATTCTACGTCAAGGATTAGGCGAATTTCCCAATAGATAAAGGCGGCGCGTTGCGCCGCCTTTATCTATTGTTATAACTAATTTATCTATAGGAAGTCGCGAGGATCGGTGACACGCCCTGTTAGAGCCGAAGCGGCTGCCGTATAGGGAGAAGCAAGATAAATTTGTGCTTGTTTATTACCCATCCGTCCAGGGAAATTACGGTTAGTCGTGGAAACACAAACTTCAGCTTCGTTAATCCGACCAAAGGTATCTTGAGGTCCACCTAAACAACCAGCGCAGGAAGGTGATGCTGGCTCAATACAGCCCGATTGCAAGAAAATCTCAGAAAGGGTTAAGCCATCAATTTTGATGCTAAATAGATCGTTGTAAACCTTTTGGGTGGCAGGGACAAGATAGGTCGGAACCTTTACTTGCTGACCCTTGAGCAACTTCGCGGCATGGTAAAAGTCTTCGGTTTTACCACCTGTGCAAGAACCAATGTAGACGCGATCGATTTTGACATCGGTGACTTCACGGACAAGGGCGCGATTGTCGGGGGAGTGGGGCTTGGCAACCACAGGCTCAAGCTTAGACACATCGTAATGCTTGACGTAATAATAGGGCGCATCAGCATCGGCATAGAGTGACTCAAAGGACTTGTCGGTACGCGATCGCACATAGTCAAAGGTAGTTTGATCGGGCGCAATCACGGCATTTTTACCACCCGCCTCGATCGCCATGTTGCAGAGGGTCATTCGTTCTTCCATCGTCAGGGTAGAAATTGCCTCGCCGCTAATTTCCAAAGCCCGATAGTTAGCACCACTGACCCCAATATCGCCGATGACATGCAAAATTAAATCCTTTGCCAAAAGATAAGGAGGCATTTCGCCATCAAAGACAAACTTCATCGAAGCAGGCACTTTGAGCAATAATTTGCCCGTACCCATGACAAAGGCGGCATCAGTATTACCGATACCTGTGGCGAACTGTCCAAAAGCTCCCGCATTACAGGTATGGGAGTCAGTGCCGAACAATACTTCCCCTGGTCTGGTGTGACCTTCTTGCGCTAGGGCAATATGGCAGACACCTTTGTAATCAGGATTTGCCTTAAAGTCGGACAGATCGGTAATGTCGTAAAAATATTTGATATCTTGTTCTTTGGCAAAGTCACGCAAAATATCAACGTTGCGGTTTGCTCTGGCATCCTTGGTGAAAATATAATGATCGGGAATTAAGACAAGCTTTTCCTTATCCCATACCTTTGCATCATCCCCAAATTCTTTTTTAAAGATGCCAATTGTGCCAGGTCCACAGACATCATGGGTCATCAGCAGGTCAGCATTCACCCAAATATTCTCCCCAGGGGTAACGTGGCTTTTGCCCGAAGCTTTTGCCAAAATCTTTTCGGTGAGTGTCATTCCCATAGTTGTGATGTCCTTGTGTAGATGCTTGTTCCTACTGTTTTTTATTAGTTAAATTATAGTCTGCGATCGCTACATCCCTATGAAGTGCCAGAAATTATTGTGCTGCCCTCACTCTCCGTTGAGCAGGACTATTGGCTCTGGGTAAAATCTCAGACATCCCGAACAAGTTAAGAATAGGCGGCGCTTTGCGCCGCCTATTCTTCGTTAATAAATGTAATGGGGTGCAGATTTGGTACTTACACGATAGCTATAATTAGGGGGTATCAAGGCTCTCAATATTGTTACACCTGGAAAAAATCTTGACTTCAACGATTAAAAATGCGTAAGTTGTCAGAATTTTCCAAATCGGACTTTAAGGCTTCAGTTTTTACTATTGCATCGATCTAATCATTAATTTGGTTAGGGAGTTAAATCGTCATGACTAGCTCAACTTTTGTCTCAGAAACATCTCGAAATGTCTCCAAAGAAAAAGCATTAATCCTTTGGTTTGAAGAAGTGGGAATTGTGGATATTCCGCTTGTGGGTGGGAAAAATGCATCCCTCGGCGAAATGATTCGTCAACTTCAACCCAAGGGTGTGAACGTTCCCAATGGTTTTGCAACTACGGCCTATGCTTTCCGTCATTTTATTGAGAAGGCAGGATTGGAAGTAAAACTACGCGAACTCTTCGCCGATCTCGATGTTGAAGACATGAATAATCTGCGCGATCGCGGTCGCATGGCACGCGCTTTAGTTCTGAATACGCCATTCCCTGACGATCTGCAAATGGCGATCGCCATGTCCTATAAAAAACTATGCAGTCTCTACGGTTCTGAAGAAGAAGATACCGATGTGGCGGTACGTTCTAGCGCTACCGCCGAAGACTTGCCTGATGCCAGTTTCGCAGGACAACAGGAAACTTACCTCAATGTCTATGGTGCGAATGAAGTTGTGGAAGCTTGCCATCGTTGCTTTGCCTCACTGTTCACCGATCGCGCCATTTCTTACCGCACGATCAATGGTTTCGATCATTTCGATGTAGCGCTCTCTGTCGGCGTACAGAAAATGGTGCGTTCCGATCTTGCCGCCTCTGGTGTGATGTTCTCCATCGACACCGAAACAGGCTTTAAAAATGCAGCGTTAATCACCGCCGCCTATGGCTTAGGTGAAAACGTGGTGCAGGGTGCAGTCAACCCCGATGAGTATTTTGTTTTCAAACCCACGCTCAAACAAGGCTTCCGTCCGATTCTCGAAAAGCGCCTCGGTACAAAAGAAATTAAGATGGTCTATGACATTGGCGGCGGTAAGCTGACCAAGAACATTTCTGTCCCAATTTCGGAACGGGTCAAGTTTGCAATTACCGATGATGAAATTCTCAAACTTGCTGAATGGACTTGCATCATCGAAGATCACTATTCAGAAGTACGCGGCAAGCTGTCACCGATGGATATTGAATGGGCAAAGGATGGTAAAACTGGTGAGTTGTTCATCGTTCAGGCAAGACCTGAAACTGTGCAGTCCCAAAAATCTGGCAACATTCTCAAGAATTATAAACTAAATGGTTCCAGCGACATCCTGATCACAGGTCGGGCTGTGGGCGAGATGATTGGTCAAGGCAAAGCAAATGTGATTTTGGAAGTCCATAACATCGAAGATTTCCAAGCGGGTGAAGTGCTAGTCACTAACAAGACTGACCCTGATTGGGAACCAATCATGAAAAAGGCTAGTGCGATCGTCACCAACCAAGGTGGACGTACCTGCCACGCCGCGATCATTGCGCGAGAAATGGGTATTCCTGCGATCGTTGGTTGCAGCAATGCCACAGGCGTGATCAAAACTGGTCAAGAAGTCACCATCTCCTGTGCTGAAGGTGAAGAAGGTAAGGTCTATTCAGGGCTAGTTCCCTTTGAAGTAATCGAAACTTCCCTCGATAATTTACCTACACTCTCCACTAAGATCTTGATGAATGTAGGCAATCCCGAAGAAGCCTTCGGTTTGTCCTCCATTCCCTGCGATGGCGTTGGCTTAGCGCGTATGGAATTCATCATCGCTAACCACATCAAAGCGCACCCTCTCGCCCTAATGAACTTCGATACCCTCGAAGACAAAGCGGCTAAATGGGAAATCTCGCAATTGACAGCAAGGTATGAAAACAAGGCTGACTTCTTTGTAGACAAGCTGGCTCACGGCATCGGCACGATCGCTGCCGCATTTTATCCTAAGCCTGTCGTCGTGCGGATGTCCGACTTCAAGAGCAACGAGTATGCTAACTTACTCGGTGGTCGTGCCTTTGAACCTACCGAAGAAAACCCGATGATCGGCTGGCGTGGCGCATCCCGCTACTACGATCCTAAATATCGCGAAGCCTACGGTTTAGAATGTCAAGCTCTCAAACGAGTTCGCGATGACATGGGCTTAACCAACGTGATTCCGATGATTCCTTTCTGTCGCACTCCCGAAGAAGGTCGCAAGGTGCTTGCGGAAATGGAAAAACATGGCTTGAAACGTGGCGAAAATGGATTAGAAGTCTATGTGATGTGCGAAATCCCCAGTAATGTGATTTTGGCGGATGAGTTCTCCCAAGTCTTTGACGGCTTCTCGATTGGTTCCAATGATCTCACCCAGTTGACCCTCGGCTTAGATCGTGATTCTTCCCTTGTTGCTCATATCTTTGATGAACGCAATGAAGCAGTTAAGTCCATGGTTCGCACGGTGATTCAAAAGGCAAAAGCAAACCATCGCAAGATTGGGATCTGTGGTCAAGCTCCTAGCGATTATCCTGAGTTTGCCAAGTTCCTTGTCGAGCAAGGTATTGATTCGATCAGTCTCAATCCTGATTCTGTCTTGAAGACGATGCTCGAACTTGCGAAAATGTAGAAAAAAGCGGCGCGATGCGCCGCTTTTTTTTGTGCCAAAAATCATCGCTCATATCGGTAAGCAGGTGAAGCCAATTAAACGATCTGACTTAAACCCTTGTGGCTACAAAGTGTGGCTTTTTGATGAAGTAGGGCTTTCACCCAAATCCCTATATGAGCGAAATCAATAAATATTCTTATCGTTCACTTTTATTTTTAAGCATTTTCAAGTTATAGTCATAAAACATGAAAATTAATTAAGATTGAATGAAGCGCTTATATTTTGGGGATAATTTGCAGGTTTTGCGGGAGAGCATTAACTCGGAAAGTGTTGATTTGGTTTATCTCGATCCGCCGTTTAACTCGAATGCTGACTATAACGTGATTTTTGGCGGTCGCAAGTCGGGGGATGCACCGCCACAGGCTCAGATTACGGCTTTTGAGGATACTTGGCATTGGAGCGATGAGTCGGCGCGGACTTTGCAAGCTTTGTATGATGTGAATGGGGATTTGGCGGAGTTATTAGATTTGTTGGTGCGGCGTTTGGGGCATAACGATCTGTCGGCTTATTTGGTAATGATGGCAATTCGTTTAGTCGAGCTTCATCGTGTTCTTAAACCTACGGGAAGTCTTTATTTACATTGCGATCCAACAGCTAGTCATTATCTCAAGGTCATTCTTGATGCAATTTTTGGAATTCAAAGTTATCGCAGTGAAGTTACTTGGAAACGAACAACAGCACATAACGATCCAAAGAAATATGGAGCAAATACAGATATTCTTTTGTATTACGCAAAAAGTTCTAATTACATTTGGAATGCAGTATTCACAGAACATTCTGAAGCATATAAGTCTAGATTTCGCCATATAGATTCTGATGGTAGAAAATGGACAGATGATAATTTAACAGCCAAGGGATTATCAGGAGGAGGATATACCTATGAATACAAGGGAATTACTTCTTTATGGAGATGCCCTATTGAAACAATGCAAAAGCTTGATGCAGAAAACAAACTTCACTTTACAAAAAATGGTGGAATTCGACTAAAACGCTATATTGATGAAAACTTAGGTACTCCTTTACAAGCCTTATGGGATGATATTCCACCAATTAATTCTCAAGCAAAAGAACGCTTAGGATATCCAACTCAAAAACCTTTAGCACTTTTAGAAAGAATCCTTCAAGCAAGTTCTAATGAAGGTGATATCGTTCTCGATCCTTTTTGTGGATGTGGAACAGCCCTTCATGCCGCCCAAAAACTAAACCGTAACTGGATTGGTATTGACATCACCCATCTCGCTATTTCCCTCATCGAAATCCGCCTCATATCCGCATTTCCACAAATAGAATTTGAAGTATACGGCACACCCAAAGACTTTGCCAGCGCCCAAGACCTCGCCAGACGTGACAAATATCAATTTCAGTGGTGGGCTTGCTCATTGGTCAAAGTGCCACCCTATCAAGGCAAAAAGAAAGGCGCAGATGGCGGCATTGATGGCTTGCGCTATATCTCAGACCTTGACGAAAACAAACGCGACATCAAACGTAAAATCATCGTCTCAGTCAAAGGCGGCGATAATGTCAGCGTCTCAATGGTGCGCGACCTCATCGGCACAATGTCCAACAACAAAGCCGATCTCGGATTCTTTGTTACCTTAGCCGAACCCACCAAAGCCATGATCACTGAGGCAACCAAAGCAGGATTCTATCGCGCCGCCAATGGCAAAGACTATCCCCGCGTCCAAATTTTCACCATTGAAGACCTACTCTCAGGAGCCAAGAAACCCGAATATCTCGATCTCAGCCTCGGCGACATCACCTTCAAACGCGCCGAAAAAGAAAGCGTAGTTGTCTTACGACCAGAGTTAGAATTATTTTGATTATTTATACACACTATTATGTCTAGAAGAGATACCTTACATTTTGCATTACGCCGAACTCTTGAAAAAGATGGATGGACGATTACTAGTGATCCTTTGATATTGGAACTAGGGCAAACGCTTTTAAAAGCTGATTTAGGAGCAGAAAAGCTCTTTACAGCCGAAAAAGAAGGACGTAAAATAGCTATTGAAGTCAAAGATTTTGATTCATCTTCAGCAATCAGTGAACTGGAGAAAACAATGGGACAAATTCAGCTTTACCAATGGGCTTTAGAAATCCAAGAGCCAGATCGAATACTGTTCCTAGCTATTAGTGAAACTGTATACATTTCACAGTTCCAAAGGCTAATTTTCAAATTAGCGATTCAGCGAAGTAGAATTAATTTATTAATTTTTGAACCAAATGAGGAGGTAATTATCAAATGGATAACTCACTAAAGTATTCAGAAATACTCAAAAAAACAGTCCAAGAAGCTGCAAGTGAACAGCCTAGCTTACAACCAATTAGACTTTACCCAGTTTGCGATCTGGAATCAGGACATTTTTTAGTGCTTGCCACAAGTCGGAGTAAAAAAAGTTGGTTCGATAGTATTTTGTTTCACGCTCGGCTAATCACGGAAGACAACAGCGATCGCCAAGTCATCATCGAAGAAGACAATTTTGAGGAAGGATTAGTTGATACACTCATCGCAGCAGGAATCAAAAAAGAAGATATCGTCACCAGTTGGCAACAAGCGATCGCCTATAACACCATGAATTAAGCGATTCTAAAGATGTGGCTGTGGATTTGGGACAATATCATCATGAAATCGCGATCGCGCAAATGTAAAACAGGTTTAGGTAAAATAGGTCTAGCTCATATATTTGTGAAACCATGCCCGTACCCGTAGAACAGTTACTAAATTCCGAAATACTTAAACCAGCCCGTTATTTGGGCAACGAGTTTGGCGCAGTGCATAAGCCTTGGGATCAGGCGATCGTGCGCTGGTCGCTCACTTATCCTGAAATTTATGAAGTGGGTGCGTCCAACTTGGGACATATCATCCTGTACAGCATTATTAACTCTAAAGATGGTCAGCTATGCGATCGCGCCTATCTCCCTGCACCCGACCTATCGGCAAAATTACGCGAAACTAATACAGAATTATTTGCGGTGGAATCAAAGCGATCGCTGCGGGAATTTGACATTTTAGGCTTTAGTCTCAGCTATGAGCTAGGTGCAACTAATGTTTTAGAGATGTTTGACCTCGCCAATATTCCGATGACATGGCGTGAACGTAGTGAATTGAGTATTGAGGAATGTCCATTAATTTTTGCAGGGGGACAAACGGCGACTTCTAATCCCGAACCCTATGCGGACTTTTTTGATTTCTTCGCCCTCGGTGATGGCGAAGAATTATTACCTGAAATTGGTGAAGTTCTCAAAGCTTGCAAATTAGCAGGTAAAACTCGCCGTGAAACTCTGTTAGCCCTCGCCAATGAGGTAAATGGAGTTTACGTCCCTGAATTTTATGATATGGATGAACGCACAGGCGCGATCGCTCCCAATCGTAGCGATGTTTCTCCTCGCGCCCTGCGCCGTGTTGCCACTCCGATGCCAGAACATAGCATTGGTTTAGTTCCTTTAGTGGAAACTGTACACGATCGCTTGACTATCGAAATTCGGCGCGGATGTACACGCGGCTGTCGTTTTTGCCAACCAGGGATGCTGACTCGTCCCGCCCGTGATGTCGATCCTGAGAAGGTTGTGGATACGATCGAGAAAGCGCTGCGGGAAACAGGCTATAACGAGTTCTCTTTATTATCTCTCTCTTGTTCCGATTATCTTGCCCTGCCATCGGTGGGCGTACAGATTAAAAATCGCTTCAAAGATGAACATATAACTCTCTCATTGCCTAGCCAGAGAGTCGATCGCTTTGATGATAATATCGCCCATATGCTTCGCAGTGGCGATGGTCGCCAACAGCAGGGGCTAACCTTTGCGCCTGAAGCAGGGACACAGCGTTTACGCGATGTGATTAATAAAGGCTTGACCGATGAAGAACTGTTGCAGGGGATTAAAACTGCCTATACCCAAGGTTGGGATAAGGTGAAGCTCTACTTCATGATTGGCTTGCCAACAGAAACCGATGAAGATGTAATTGGAATTGTCGATACGGTGGCTTGGTTGCAGAACGAATGTTCGGAAAAAGGGCGCAAGAAATTATCAGTTAATATCACCATTTCTAACTTCACACCCAAGCCCCATACTCCTTTCCAATGGTTCACTGTCTCCAGTGGCGAATTTGTGCGGAAGCAGAGATTATTACGCCAAGAATTTCGCCGCCTGAGTGGAGTGAAGGTCAACTATACGGAAGTTCGCATTAGTGCGATGGAGGATTTTGTCGGACGGGGCGATCGCCGTTTGGGTAAAGTTCTATATCGCGCATGGCAATTAGGCGCGGGTATGGACTCATGGTTTGAGAATACGGAGAAAGCCTTTGGGGCATGGACACAGGCGATCGCCGAAGCAGGTTTGGTCTGGGATGCGCCATCGCTAAAAATCCCCGATCCTTTACCTTGGGATCATATTGATACAGGAATTGATAAACAATGGCTGATTGAAGATTGGGAAAGGGCGATCGCGGCGCAAGTTGTTCCTGATTGTTCCTTTGGTGGCTGTTCCCATTGTGGTGTATGTGGTCCTGAATTTGGTCATAACGAAGTCATTCCCCCACCTGAAATTCCTGCCATTTCCCTAGAGAAGCCAATCGTTCCGCCTAGAGTACAGCGTATTCGCCTCAAGTTTGGCAAGCTCGGCGATATGAGTTTAATTTCCCATTTGGATCTCTATCGCTTTTTTCAAAGAGCGGCGCGACGGGCGGCGTTACCCGTTGCCCATACGGAAGGCTTTAATCCATTGCCCCGCATTTCCATTGCCAAGGCTCTGCCGCTCGGTCAAACTAGCAGTGCGGAATTTGTGGATTTTGAATTAACTAAGGTGATTCCTGTTGAGGAGTTTCAAGAACGGTTCAAAAAAGAACTAGATGCAGATTTGCCGATTTATGCGATCGAGGAAGTGCCTGTGAATGCGCCTTCTTTAGATGCGATGCTAGAGGTTGCCGAATATACGCTTACCTGTGCTTTCATCACGCCTAAAGAGCGCCATGCGGCGGATATTATGGATATGCTCGAAGGCGCGGGTTATTGTGTGCTGGCGACAACTTCGATTCAAATGCCGAAAGTCTCAAAATCTGGTCGCAATCAAATGATTGAATTACGCGATCGCATTTTCACGATTAACGTAATTAATCCTGATCCTGAACTGCCCACGATTCACTTTATGGGTAGTTGCAAGCCCGACAGCAATCTCAAGCCTGAGTATGTGATTTATATGATGAATAAGTATTTGGAAGAAGATGATGAGATCAAATTAGTCAAAGTCCATCGCGAGTCGATGCGTTAATTTACCCAAGGCATAAAAAAGCGGCGCATCGCGCCGCTTTTTTCTTATGTTTTAGCAGGAGGTAAGGACAGCTTAACGTGTAGTTCCTTCAGTTGCGAATCATCGACAGATGATGGTGCATCGGTCAATAAGTCACGGGCTTGTTGGGTTTTCGGGAAGGCAATCACATCACGGATTGAGTCGGCTCCAGAAATTAACATCACTAGGCGATCGAGTCCGAATGCTAAACCACCATGAGGCGGCGTACCATATTCAAAGGCTTCCAATAGGAATCCAAACTTCTCTTTTGCCTGTTCATCGGTGAGTCCGATCGCTGCAAATACCTTTTCTTGGACTTCACGTTTATGGATACGGATACTACCGCCGCCAATTTCTGTACCGTTAAGTACGAGGTCATAGGCTTGGGCGATCGTATTCACATCAATGGGTTGACCATCGGCGATATCTTCCGCACGGGGCGAGGTGAAGGGATGGTGTAACGCTTCTAATCTTTTCTCATCGGCATTCCACTCAAACATGGGGAAATCCGTGATCCAAACAAAGTTTAACTTGTCGCGATCGATTAGTCCCAACTCATGACCAAGGGCTAGACGTAAACGATAGAGTGATTCATTGACGATCGCCTTTTCACCAGCCCCAAATAATAGGATTGTGCCTGCGGTTGCACCCGTGCGTTCTAGAAGTTCCTTCTTAACTTCTTCAGTGATACTATCCTTGAGAGCGCCGATGGTATCAATTACACCACCTTCACGCACACGGATAAAGGCTAAGCCCTTTGCTCCATACTGGGCAACCAGATTAGATAAATCGCCACCTGGTTTAATACGGGTATTGGAAATGGCTTCATCACCACCGATTACAGGTAAAACCTTGATGATGCCGCCATTGGCTACGGTATTGGCAAAAACCTTAAATCCAGAATTGGCAAACAAATCGGTAACATTTACCAGTTCCATTCCGAAGCGCGTATCAGGGCGATCGCATCCATAGCGATCCATTGATTCAGCATAGGTGAGACGGGGGAAGTCGCCAAGTTCTACAGCTTTAACGGTTTTGAAAATGTAGCGAATCAAATTCTCATTTAACTCGATGATTTCTTCTTGGGACATGAAACTCATTTCCATGTCAAGCTGAGTGAATTCAGGCTGGCGATCGGCGCGAAGGTCTTCATCACGGAAACATCGGGCAATTTGATAATAGCGATCGCATCCACCCACCATCAGCAATTGCTTAAATAGCTGTGGTGACTGCGGCAAAGCGTACCATTGCCCAGCATTAACACGGCTAGGTACGAGGTAATCCCGCGCCCCTTCTGGAGTGGAACGGCAAAGAATCGGGGTTTCCACTTCCATAAAGCCATATTCATCTTCAAGGAAGCGGCGAATCGATTTGACCACCTCAAATCTGAGTTTGAGATTACTGGCTAGGCGATCGCCACGCATATCGAGATAACGATATTTCAGGCGCAATTCTTCTTTAATCGTGTCGGCTTCCGAAATTAAGAAGGGTAACGGTTTGCTGACGGCATTTAATAGCTCAATGGATTCTGCATAGATCTCCACTTCACCTGTGGCAAGCTTGGGGTTAAGCGACTCGTCTGGGCGCTTAGAAACTTTACCAATAATTTTAACTACATATTCATTGCGTAGATCCCCTGCGAGTTCGTAGGAGGTGGGAGTACGCTGGGGATCGCTGACGATTTGCAAGATTCCTGTGCGATCGCGCAAATCTAAAAAGATCACGCCACCATGATCCCGTCTGCGATCAATCCAACCGCACAAGCTAACTGTTTGTCCGATATGTTCGGCGTTGAGGTGACCGCAATAGTTGCTACGCATCATGATGTTATTGGCGAAACTTTAGAGAAATTAGAGAGAAAAGTAAAAACTGGAATTTTGACCATTTACTATCATACAGCGCTTTGCGCTTTCTTAAAACCCAAATAAATTTCTAAAAAGCTTGCTTTGCAAGCTTTTTAGAAATTTATTTGGAATGTCCACAACCTAAAGTCAGCTTACAGCGCTTTGTGCTGACTTAAAACCCAAAAATATTTTTAAAAGCGCTGCTTCGCGCCGCTTTTAAAAATATTTTTGTACTATCTAAAGCCTCAACAGGTTGTAATTATGGCAATCTGTGCAGACTGTCAGATTTTTTCTCTTGGGCTTCTTTATTTTGATTCCAGAGCAGCATTCCTAAAACACCATCTAGCAAGCCGCTACCGCGATCACCGCCATTGACAGCCACATCTGGCACAACGCGCACATTACCATCCCCGATCGCCTGCATGAGTTGCAGTGCTACATAGGAGTTACCACCGAGAGCATCGACACCCGCACGATAGGCATCAGCTTTCGCCTCACCCGTAACGCGGATCGCTTCCGCCTCACCACTTGCCTCTTTAACCTTGGCGCTGGCTTGCAGTTCCGCAATCCGCACACCCTGTTCCGCCGTGACGATTTCTCTTTGGATGTCAGCGAGGGAAGTTTCTCTGACTAGTTCCTGACGCTGAGTTTGGGAAATACGTTGGACTTCGTAGGTTTTGCGCTGTTCCTCTGCAATTTTGCGATCGGTGAGGGTTTGCATCAGGGTTTCGGGTGGCTCAATTTGACCTAATAAAGTATCAACGGCTTGGACATCATAGGCTTGCATTGCTGAATGGATAAAATTGGCGGCTTCGGCTTGGCGATCGCTACGGGCAATCAAGAAATCTAACACCGTGTAAGCCTGTGCCGAATTACGGAAGTAATTGCCGACGGTGGGACGCAGGACATGATCGACCAGATTTTGCATCGAGCCAACCCGTGAAATTACCCTTGGGGCATCCAGCGAACCAACATGGATAATTTGAGCGACTTCTAAATTAAAGGCAAATCCATCAATTGATCGCACATTCAAAGCTCTGAGTTTAGAATCATAACCATGCTCTTCAGTGCGATCGCTAAAGTTCAGCACAATATTAGTGGTGGGAACCAGTTCCACTTTCATAATGTGGGTATTTAAGGGATGTTTACCTGGGTAAAGCGGCTCAATCCATACGCCTTTGTCTCCAACATTGACTAAATGTCCATGAGTAAATAGAGCGCCACTGACATCATCCTGAGTTCCACCCACAAAGGAAATCACCACGCCCACATAACCGATGGGAATCTCAGTCATTTTCACCTGTTCGACCTTGGCAAACCAAGGATTGAGGTTCCATGAACCCGATAAAATCACCTGTTCCTGTAGACCACGCCGACCGCCGCCATCAATGAACAATTGAGCATTTTGGAAGTTATCATGCTCAGGAATTACGGCTCCCGCGATCGCCCCTGCCTCAATGGGAATACCATCTAAGGTGGTGACAATGCCGACCTTTTCTGTTTCCACCGAATAGAGCTTTAATTCGCTAGGCGACATTCCATTTTGAGCAGAATTTGCAGAAGTGACAATTGTAAAGAGAGCCGTATTAATTCGATAGGTTCCTGCGGTCAGAATGCCGATCTGTCTACCCTTTTCGCCATCAGCCAAAAGAAATTGTCGCGCATTTTGGAAGTTGTCACAGGAAACAGTTTTACCAAGAATGCGATCGGGAGGAATCGATTTGCCATCATTAGCAATAATTAAGCCGATTTCGCCTTGGGGAATCACGATTACTGATTCTTTGCGAATTCCATACTGCCAAGGGTAATAGCCGAAGTACCAACCAGGGGCAAGGGTATCTGCCTGATAGCCCGCTTCGCCATTGAGAGCGACTAATTGTCCAGGGGGTAAATCACCACGGAAGGAGAATTTTTTAACGACGATGCCAACTTCGCGTTCGCCGATTACAATCAACCCTAAGATCCAACCAACCTGCGGCAAAAACACAAACACAAGCACCACGCCGCCGATTACCCATACCCAGATGGGAAAGTTAAAATCTCCTGCCTGCATGGCTTGCACTGATAAAGGTGAGGCTGACTTTGAGGGTGCATCTTTTTGAGAAATTTGCTGGGCGTTGGCTACGCCATTAGCGCTTACAAGGCTTACAATGGGCAAAGCGACAACTAAGCCAAGCATGGCAATAGCCACCTTCTTAGCAAATTTCTGATTAAAACTTTGGTAAGTATCCTGAATATTGATTAACTTTTTCACGGGTAAGACCCCACTTTCAGAACTAATGCTAATCTAGCGCAGTTGTTCTGAAAGCCTCAAAATCTACTAAGAAAATTAATAAGCTGATTGTTGAGGCTTCAAGTAGTACAGAGAAATTTTTGAAAGCACGGCGGAGCCGCGCTTTCAAAAATTTCTCTGAGTTATAATTCAGCGCAAAGCGCTGTAACCTCTATGATTTCTCCAGGTATTTGGGCAACTGTTTGGGCAATTATTTTTTCTATCGTGGTCAGTGCGATCGCGATAGGAATTTTGATTTATCCATTTTTTGTACAATGGCAACGAGAACAGCTAATGGCTCAGCCATTTCCAAAACATTGGCTGAATATTGTCGAAATTAATTTGGCTATTTATAATTATCTTGATTTGGAGCAGCAAAAGCAGCTTCAGGGTTATATTCTAGTGTTTCTAAAGGAGAAACAATTTATTGGTTGTTTAGGATTACAAATTACAGAAGAGATGCGAGTTACGATCGCCGCGATCGCTTGTTTATTATTATTTGGCGATCGCAAAACCTATTTCCCTAATTTACGTTCTATTTTGGTTTATCCTAGCGCCTATGTTGTGAACGAAGTCGTGATCAATGAATCCTATGTTGTCGAAGAAAGACTTGTCGCCAGATTAGGAGAATCATGGACAAAGGATCAACTAATTCTGTCTTGGGAACAGGTGCAACATGATGCTTCCCATTGGCAAGATGGACATAATGTGGTGTTACATGAGTTCGCTCATCAACTAGATCAAGAAGATGGACAGGCGGAAGGTGTGCCAATTTTGCCGCGAACTTTGGATTATGCAGCATGGGCCAAGGTGATGACGGCGGAATATTTGCAACTATGCGATCGCATTGATCATGGCAAAAAGACGATCATCGATAGTTATGGAGCGACTAACCCTGCGGAGTTTTTTGCGGTTACGACGGAGACTTTTTTTGAGAAGCCCCAACAACTGCATCAAAAGCATCCAGATCTCTATGAACTCTTGCAAAGATATTATCGACTCGATCCTCGGCAATGGTCGATCTAGAATAGGTAACAAAGATAGCGCGGTTTTGCCGCGCTATCTTTGTTACTTTGTATCAGGACAAATCAAAACCCAAATAGTGTGAGCGGCGCGATGCGCCGCTCACACTATTTGGGTTTTATGTCCTAACATTACTGGCTATAGCTATAAATGGATAAATTATGAATGCGATCGCCATTGATTTTGGTAGTAGCAACACGGTTATTGCTCGCTGGAATATTGCTACTAATCAACCTGAAACCTTAAATTTTGATGGTCTGAATCGTCCCGCGCCTTTAAATGCGCTTGTACCATCGTTGGTATATGTCAAGAATGCTCAAGAGGCGATCGTGGAAATCGGACAGCAGGTGATCGATCTGGGCAAAGATCGACCTCAACCCAGATTATTTAATCAAATCAAGCGCCGATTGGTGGCAGATATAAAATATATTCCTAGACTAGATGGCGTAAAGGTCACACCCGAATGGGTTGGCAATCAATTTTTACGAGAACTTCTCCACAAACTGCGATCGCATCAAAATTTTCCATCCCAAATAATTTTGACGGCTCCCGTACAATCCTACGAAAAATATTTGCGCTGGCTCGAAGAATGTAGTGTCGAAATATTTACGCCCAATGTACCAACCTTAGAAACTCCGCAGATTCGGATTCTTGATGAACCAACGGCGGCGGCTCTGGGCTATGGGGCGATCGCGCCTAGTGCGTTGGTCTTAGTAATTGATTTTGGTGGTGGTACGTTAGACTTGTCTTTAGTCCGACTACCAAAGAGCGAAAATGTTGCCAAGTGGGGCGATCAGATTGGGGTCAATCGTGATGAATGGACAGAACATCAGGCGGAGGCGATCGCCAAGACTGGTTATTCGATTGGTGGTGAAGATATTGATCAATGGTTAGTTCAGGACTATTTAGAAAGCCGTGAAGATCTTACGGATGCTGGGACAGGAAATAATTCGACTATTCTCAAATTCTTAATGGAACGGATTAAACTCCAGCTTTCCGAATCAGAAATCGCTTCAGAAATATTTTTTGATATCACGACCCAAACCGCACAGGAGATTACCTATACTCGTCCTCAGTTAGAGAAATTACTGGAAAGAAAAGGCTTTTATCGAGTTCTCAAATTAGCGATCGATGAACTAATTAATCGAGCTTTTAATAAGGGAATTCTCAAAGGAGACATTAAACAGATTCTTTTAGTCGGTGGTTGTACATTAATTCCATCAGTACGTTCCTTGGTTGAATCATATTTCACGATGGGTAAAGTATATAGCCATAAGCCCTTTGAAGCGATCGCCCACGGTGCATTGATGTTGAGTCAAGGCATGAGCGTTCAAGATTATCTCTTTCATTCCTACGCCATCCGCTATTGGGATCGCCCGACGGAACAATGGAAATATCAACCATTATTTCGGCGTGGTCAGGTTTATCCGACCCGCCGTCCGATGGAACTGGTTCTCAGAGCCACGCAACCCGATCAATCGGAAATTGCGCTCACCCTTGGCGAACTCACCAGTTGCCCCCAAGGTGCAGCCGAAATTAGTTTTAATGGCGATCGCATCGTCATGCAGTTTGCTCAGCAAGCAAAGGAAACTTTTCAGCCTTTGCAAGCTGATGCTGATGGCGAAGGTGTGCCACAGGCGATCGCTAAGCTCACGCCCCTTGGTCAGCCCGACTGCGATCGGCTAAAGGTTTTATTTAGCATCAGTGAAAAGCGTGAGTTATTGGTTACAGCGATCGATCTACTCACCCAACGTCAGTTATTAACCGATTATCCCGCCGCCAAATTGCATTAAAGAGGAAGAGATTTGAAAGTCTTGCAAAGCAACACTTTCAAATCTCTTAGGATTTACGCAAAATGACTTAAAACCTGCATTGCATCGTAAGGGCAATTCATGAATTGCCCTTACGATGCGTTCTTTTGCGTAAGTCCTATATCTTTGGAAAATGGTTTATCCCACATTCCGCTCGTAATAGAAGGGTAAAATAATAGTAACTAATCAGCCCAATTGGAATGTGCTAAAAATACCGCAAAAGCCAATCTTTGTAAGCATTACAAGCATTTTATATTGAAAATATCTATTTGTAATAATATTGTGTCGTTGCAAATAGAAGCATTTATTTTGCAATAGAAGTTCCTCTCTAATACTACAGGTAGTGTTACCAGTCAAAAATGAAACTACAGATAGTGTTCTTTTTGGTCTGATTAGTTACCCCTAACTCACCTTTAGTTGCCGTATAACGGTCTAGTTGAGCCGCCACCGACAAACTTTGACTTTTACAGATCACTTTTGAACGGTCGGCTCCAACGCAGTGTTATGCCGTCTTTGCTTGTGGGATCAACTTACAGCTAGGAGTTCATCAAGCTTGTTTTTCAGGTTTGGGGATGCCATGAGAGGATTATAGACTTCTCCTGCGTAGGGTTGCCAAACATAACTAGGGCTAAAGTAGCGAAATACTGGCAATATTCCTAGCTCACGTTCGAGTGGTTTGGCTAAAACTAATCCTGGAATAGATAGATTGGATGATTCTTCAATAAGTTCGCTATAAGTCCTAAACTCATCTACTTCAACACCAACTAGCGCGTAACGGAATGGGGGGGCAAATCGTAGGGACTGATAGAGTAAGATACCTAACTCTGTCATTAAATAAGCGCTTTCGGGACTGTCTATTCCCACCTCGCTAAGATTATTGGGTGAAACTCGACACCACCAATTTTCTTCTATGTCTTGGAATATGTCTGCGCGACATTGGCAATGGCGACCATTTGACAGTAATAATGACATTCCCTCAAAATGTTCAGCAAATTTATGGGCATTGCTTTCATCAGAACCACATTCTGCCGATAAACTAAATATCCATGCCATTTTCATAGTCTCCTATGGTTTGTGTATTTCACTAATCAACTCTTTCCCAATATTTTTGAGTGTTGGCTAATGCAGTTTCGTACTTTTCTAGAGCCATTGTAACTCTTGGCATGATGCTAACGTGAGTTGGACTATCTTGGACAGCCTGTAAATCTCCAGTGATAATGCTGTCATCAATTTGCCACAAAAAATCTTTGCCCATGCCGCCAAATTTTACTGGTTTACGAAATGTGGGTAGTGCTTCGATGGACAAAGAAACTGACATTCCTTTGGTATCTCTGATAGCAACATTTACCAAATTGCCCAACAATTTGCGCTGTGACTCAGACAACAAATAGCCTTGTTCATCTAAGCAACCTACTGGCATTTGCTCAATGTTTATATCGATATTAGGTCTAATGCCCAGCAGTCTGGCACTTCTACCGATTTTTGGTTTGCCGTTACGCTCTGCCATGCCACGATAATAAAGTTTTGCCATTTCAACAATATAAAACGGTCTACCTACTCATACTAGCGAGATCCCGCCTGACAATTTCTAGCTTTTTCTCAATGGCAATCAAATTTTTCATGATGTCACTGGATGCGGCAATCTCCTCTTCCTCTTTACGCTTGGCTTCAGAAACGAGATTGTAAATCTTGCCATAAAACTGCTCTTCAAAGTTTTTCAGCTTGTCCTTGAAATTTTTCTCACTTTCTCTAGCAATTTCAGCAAACTTACGCTGTACTTCAAGTCTGGCAGAAATTACTTTTTCGTCTATTTCTTGTTGTTTGGTCAATTTAGTAATTGCCATGATGCCGCCAGCGATCGCCACTACAGGACCAAGAAAATCAAGTAATCCACCCAGATCAAGAAAGGTTTCCGCACCTCCAAAGAATAATTCTTCAAGACCAAATAAGGTGTCGATAGCTTCTATACCCAAGCCCCCAAAAATTATTGTCGTTTCTTTACTAATATCTCTAAATGCTTCAACTTGCTCCCTTAATCTTGCCAAGTCAAAATCAGACATAGAGACTTTATTCTCTTCTGCTGCTTCTAACCTAGATTGGAAAGCAAGAAAAAGATCACTGCGTTTTAATTTATCGACTTCTTCTTGTATTGTGCGAATTTCTTCTTCAACTTTATGTTGAACAGAAACATTTGCCTCTTGAATGAACTGTCTGACATTGTTCAAGTGAAACTCAACTTTACTTTCAAGATTTTTGTCTTTGCCGATACAATCTGCTAAATGATCACCTTCTGTGATGATCTTTCCATACATATCAACTGAGATATCAGTGACATGGATAGCCAGATGTGAGCGACTTTTATCTGCTCTACGCTTTAGCCTATTCAACAACTCAAAAAATGTATCATCTTTGACTTTATCCCTGTGAATGATTGATTTAGCATCATCCAAACAACCAAGAGCAATTCTAATAGGTGTGTCTAGCTTGGCTAAAGATCCTTTATCTCGCAAGAATTTATTTAAAGTATTGATAAATTCGGGAAAAAAGCTAATCTCTTGTAACAGTTCATCATCACTATCACAACCTTCGCAATAGTCTCTGGCATCGATGAAACTTAGAGAAAACTCGTTCAAGTTATTTGGCTTCAATGCCACAGCCAAACTTTCCGTATAATTGGCAATTTTCTGATCGCTTTCACCTGCTTCATCGGACATTTTATTGACGAGGAGCATCATCTTCCATTGATATTTATTCTCATAGGCAAGCTTTTTGAAGTTAGCTACTGTGATTGAATCGAACAGCATATAGGTCAGGCAAAAAACAAGTAAGTCGGCTCTAGCGATCGCATTGTAAGTAATGTCATCATGATCTTCGCGATCAGCAAACAAGCCAGGTGTATCGATTATTTTGATGCCGTTCCAATCGTAACTAGAAGTTTTGTCTGTCGCCACATCTGAATCAATTCTGATATCACGCCTACCAGTTAGCGCAGAAATAGTGGTTGATTTCCCTGCATTGTACTGTCCTACAAATGCGACTGTGAGCGCATCAGACTCTTGCTGCCCTTTAATGTCTTGAAGCAAATTTTCTTGTAATTTGTCTAGCTCTGGAGTATCATTTTTTAGCAGAAGTTCAGAAAGCTCTTTCACAATCTGATCAACACGCAAAGAAATTTCTTTGGCTTCAAACTTTACATTAATGTCCATGATTTTAAATAGTCCTTTGATAGTTAAGGTTTAGTTTGCTGAATGGTAGCTTTTTCTTGCAAAATCTTGCTGATTTCTGCTTGATATTTGGAATCAAGAATTTTCTTGGGTGCAGTGAACTTTGGATGAAGATTGATAATGATTTCTTTACCAAAGTCACGTTGCACTGAAGAAATTACTGTTCGCGCAGTACCGATTGTTAGTCTTTCATATTTATTTTGGCAGTAGTCAACAATCCTTTTGCTATAAGCAAGGTTAAGTTCTTGATTGACTTCTTCTAACTTTTTCTTGGTAGTCAACATCTCCTTGAGAATTGACTCTAAACCATTAATCAAACCTCCAAAATAGGTATCAATAGTGCTAGAAATATTTTTGCACTGCTTCGTTAAACTATCACTAGCTTGTTTAATAACTTGAGATTCCTGCGTGTCGATCTGTGATTTCATATCTTTTTCAATCTTTTCCGCAGCCTCTCGCCGTTTATCATCGTCTGACTTACCCGAACCAAACCAAACCATTACTGTTCCCACCAAACTAGCAATTATTCCAACTATTGCTATAGGTGGAAAGACAAAGCTAATTACAGCACCTGCTAGGGCTAAAATTTTGCCGCCAATTTCCAAGGAAAATCCGTCATAGGTATTATGAATATTGAAAGAACTACCTGATAGCTTTGCCATTAACTGTAAATCCTTACCTACTTCTTCCAAAATTTCGGCAATCTCCTTGTTCTACGCTTCCCCTGCTTGTTTGACAGCTACCTCAAGGCTCTCCTGTAACTTATTACGTTCAACTTCAGCACTCCATTTTTTGCTTAGCGTTTCTCCATCATCTTTATAATTTTGGAGAGCAAAGGAGCTAGTTTTGCCTCTTAGTGATTGAAAGATAGTTTTCACCTTGTTTTGCAAAAGCCGCCTAGCATTATCTTCCTGAGAAGTTACTTCTTGCCTAACTCTGTCACGTTTTTTCTTGAGTTCACTCAATAAATGTTGATATGCCTTGATTTCAAGATTAATCTGTTCGAGTGGCATCCCAATCTTTCCTGCCGTAGAGCCAAGAAATGTTTGCGATCGCCGTATTGTTCCATTGGTAACAATCGATTCACGAATAATATTTAGAAAATCTTGTAACCTGCTTGCCTCAAGTAATTTCGTCTGAATTTCATTGTGTTCTTGCTCTTTAGACATTTGAGCCGCCAGTAACATCACAGGGATAATTTCAAAGGCGTTATTGCGATAATGTGTTTCGGCGTATGTCCGAATGCGATTGAAATGTCCTTGCAGCGTGTTATTCCCTTGCATTGCAAATAGCTTGTCAGGACTTTCTAGAAAACCTTTTAACAAACGAGAATCCCGAAGATTTCTTTTCAAATTCATTAGGATGATTAATGGTTTGGCATTAGCCTCTAAAACCTCTAAAAACTTAAATTCTGACTCTTGCACACTGTCATTAGTCACCACATAACAAATGACATCAGACTCATCAATGACACTTGCCGCAATTTCCTCGTCAGACTTTCCTTTAGGAGCGCCAATCCCAGGGGTGTCAATAATCCGAATATTTTTCCACTCATACACACGGTTATATCTAGTTGTTCTTTGCTTGCCAACACCGATCGCGTTCCAACCTTCACCCGTAACAACCGCATGAAGTGTACTTTTACCTGCTTTGGTTTTACCCATGAAGGTGATGCTAAAGTGACTCAAAGCCCTAGACTTTGCATCAAGCGATTCTCTAATTTTTTGCAACTGCTGAATAATCTTAGACTCTAAGGCTTCCTTAGTTGTGTTAATTTGCTTGATTACTTCCTTAGCGCTGCCGCTTCTGCCACCAGCCAGCAATGACTTTTGCAATTCTTGGGTTTGCCGATTAATACTTACTTGCAAGTCTTCAAGCGCTTTCTCAGTTCGCTCTAGCCTTGATTTGGCAAATTCATAATCCTCAGCTGCAATTTTGGCACATCTTAAAACGGCTTCATCATACTCAGGTCCCGCAAGTAAGACCTCACGTTGCAAACGCACAATCTTTTGACCGATCTCCGATGGCGCAGCCTCGGCAATCTTGGTGACCAAGACCTTCGGAACAAAATTTTGTGCAAATTTCACTACTTTTGCAGATCCAGACAAATCAGCTTTTTTGTTGTCTGATAAATTATTTTGTCTGTGTGTTTGGTAGTACTTTTCTGCATTGGCGATCGCCTTATCAACCTTGGTTTGTGGAAACTTCCAAATTTCAATAATTTGATCAATGACTATTTTTTCGAGTGGTGCTAGATACCCATCTGCATAAGTAACTTCTAAAATTTGAGCCAAAAGATGCGGTCGATCTTCTCTGGCAACCAATTTCGCACATTCTTCTAGCGAGAGATGGTTCTCAGATTGCGAGAAGATGTTTTCTATGGCTTCAATGGTAGCCGTGTCAGCCCCATTACTTTTGATTAATTCATCTAAATATCTGACTTCTTCGCTATGAAGTTGTTGATCTGCACAGATGATGTGAGCAAGAAGGATCAGGCTATAATTCATTTAAGTTTTAGGTAAAGCTGTTTTTGTAGATGCAAAGACTACATTGAGATCCGATCACACATAAAACAATTAGCTAAATTTTATGCTTTTACCCAACTTTATGTCCAGATCTAAATCGATCGCTTAATTATTATTTATCATTGCGATCGCCAATAATTTCTCGGAACTCATCAACAAAGTCAACCATTGTTGAGTGCCTAATCTTGGCGATAAACAGATAACTTTGACGAGCTTTTCGGTTTGGCATAACGGTCTAGTTGAGCCGCCGCAGTCAAGCTTTGGCTTTAAACATCACTTTTGATAAAGTCGGCTCCAACGCAGTGTTAGGCTTTTGGGATTTAGGAGAAAGGGATAAAAAGAACTTGTCCTTCATATTCTTCAGGTTCGCTACAACAAACAAATAGCTCTAAATCATCAATGATCTTACCAATTGGTGCTGTCGCAATCACTTCAACAACTCCAGTCATAGGTAATCCTTGATTGACGCGCTCGTATGCATACATCGTAATAGTGGCTACATCATGGGTAAGCAAGATACGCCCCTCGTTCGCTGCCCATTCCAAAATAATTAGATCATCAGTATTCTTCAACCCTACGTCTTGGACACGAACTAAATCTAGTTTAGGCAAACGTCTCATCAGACCACGCAGTATGGCTCCGTTAAAATTTTCGTCAGATAGAAGGCGCATTTAACCTCGATTCCTTTTGTAACTGACGAGTAAGCAAGCGATGCCTCAGATCGACTAAGTTGTGTTTTTGAGTAAGTTGTTGTCTGCGTTGTTTAGCTTGTTGATTGCGCTGCTCTAAATAGCTGTCAATTTCCTGACGATGGTTTAAATAATAGGCAATCGCACTGTATATGTCTTCTAAATGAAGAACTGAATACTGAATAGCGATTTCTTCAGGAGTGGAGCCATTGTGGTATGAAGCAAGTAGACTATCCAGCGTTACTCGACTTGAGCCAATACGAACACCACCTGCCTCATCCCAACGAAAAGGAGGAGATATTACTTGAAATTTGTCTGGGGCGCTCATTAGGGACATATTGCACCTGAATCGAACTTTACTAGTACATTGTAGTAGATTCTCTTGAAAAAACAAAAATGAGAGCGCCCAGTCTGTATATATCTACAAAGTTAGCGCTCTCGACAACACAATAACTATTTTTTGTACTGACACACAGTAGTTAGTACCTTACCCATCTCACTATTTTCTTGTAAAAACATTTTTCCGCCTTTCATAGTCATTTTGAGGGGTTTACTTTGACCGTTCATAACAACGGCTTGCTTGTCTTCAGTAACTACCTTAGTTTTACAACTGCCTGTAAATTGGCTAGTACTAGCTGATATACAGCCTGTTTAGGCATTAGGGGATACAATGGATAAAAATGGATAGAACAGAAAAAAGGAGAGAAAAATGACAGCATATCCACTAGATTTTAGGCAGAAAATTGTATCAGCCTACGAAGCAGGGAATACATCAATCCGTAAAATCGCTGAGAGATTCATGGTGACCAAGCGAACTGTCCACAGATTAATCAAGCAAAACAGGGAAACAGGGGACTTAACGCCCAAAAAAGTTGGCACAAAGAGATCAAGTGTCTTAGAAGCACACAAGGAAATAATCGTTGAAACAGTTGAGCAACATCCCGATTGGACATTATGGCAATACTGCGAAGAAATAGCCGAAAAAACAGGTGTTTCCGTGAGTACGGCGAGTATGTGTGGATTTCTGGCAAAACAGGGCATGACACTAAAAAAAAAGACGTTTCGCAGCGCCAAAGTTGCTACACAAGAGGTACAACAGGAGAGAGTTGATTATTGGCAAGAAGTCAAAGATGTAGCGCCTGAGAACTTAATCTTCATCGATGAGTCAGCCCTATGGGAAGGGATGGAGCGCTCAGTGGCAAGAAGTCCCAAGGGGCGCAAAGCCTTTTGTCTCAGGGCGGATTACAAAGGTCAAAAACATACCCTCATCGGTGCTATCTCAATTAAGGGGTTGGTTTGCATCAAAACAATTAAAGGTTCCATGAAAGGTCAGGATTTTGAGGCTTTTATCCGAGATGATTTATGCCCTCATCTATCGTCAGAACATGTAGTGGTGATGGACAATCTCAACTCCCATAAGTCGATCCAAGTACAACAGTTGATTACGGCTACTGGGGCAAAGCCTTTGTATTTACCTCGCTACTCTCCTGATTTCAATCCCATTGAAATGCTTTGGTCAGTACTCAAGTCATTTGTCCGCAAATTTAAGCCACCTTCTTTGTTTGCCATACAAATCGTTTTGAAAACATTCTTTCTGTTGATCGATAAATCTTTCTTCACAAACTGGTTTTCTAAGTGCTGTTATTGTATCCCTTAATAACTAAATAGGCTGTACTAGGTTGAGCAATTACTAATAAAGTACCAAATATAAAACCAGAATCGTTGGGGCGGCTTCTCCGCCCCAACGATTCTGGAAAATCTGGATTGGTATTTTATTTTCTCGCAAGTCCCTTAGCATTTATCCTTGCTCCCATTGTTCTATCCTTTTGTAGTACTTTCCTGAATAAATACTTCGCTAAAAAAGGAGTTGGTCGTCAAGAAAAAAGATAAATGGCATAAAATGCTGCCCATCCTAGTCAAAAATTGGTGGTGCAGTTGCTTGCTTAGATCTTATAAAAAAACGCAAAACTGCGTCCCATGAGAGCGCAGTTTTGTGTTTTGAGGATTCAGGAGTTAGATGGCTGAAACTCCTCGATCGCTGCCATCACATGGGTGGCATACATCAAGGCAGGTCCCCCGCCCATAAATACGGCGACCCCAAGCACTTCAACAATTTCTTCCTTAGTCGCTCCTGCACTGAGCGCAGAATTGGTGTGAAAGGCAATGCAGTCGTCACAGTGAGTTGTTACGGAGATCGCTAGAGCGATCAGTTCTTTGGTTTTGCTATCGACGACACCCGATGCTGACGAGGCTTTACTGAGGGCGTAGAAGTTTTTCATTACTTCTGGAAGCGCGGTGGAGAGCTTGCCAGTGTAAGTGCGAACCTGCTTCATTTTGTCGGCATAGGAATGATCTATTGCGGTTTCAGACATAATGCATCTCTAATTCAATTAATAATTTCAAAAAACTCTGTATGACGAAAGTTACGATCTGTGACATAAATCTGTTTTTTTAGTCACACTAGAATATTCTTAGTATATAACGTATTGGAGTTATTTTAGCTCTCTATTAGCCAAAAACTTGCACGATCTGACCACTTCTCGAATGGGTTAGGAGCTTGTGTGTGAGCCATGCATTTTGGAGGCAAATTTTTAAAATTATTCAGTTTACTCGGAGGTTCTCTAACTATGAACTGGAAACCGATTGAGAAACCAAAAGCACAGGGAACATTGCTTCCAAAAGTGTTTCCAAATTTATTGGATTACGAGGAAACTCGCAGCACGTTTTCTTGGGAGGCGATCGCTAATGAGCTAAGGAGTTCGAGCGATCGCCAAGGTATCAATATTGCTGATATTGCGATCGATCGCCATGCCACAGGTGCTAATGGCGATCGCCTTGCAATGCGCTTTATTGGCAAGGATTGGACAATTAGCGATTTTAGCTATAACCAATTGAAGTCACAAAGCAATCGATTTGCGAATGTCTTGCAAGGCTTAGGTGTGGCGAAAGGCGATCGCGTATTTGCATTAGCAGGACGGATTCCCGCGTTGTATATTGCGGCGCTCGGTACGTTAAAGAATGGCAGTGTTTTCTGTCCGATGTTTTCTGCCTTTGGACCCGAACCGATTTATCAACGGATGGAACGTGGTGATGCCAAGGTATTGATTACTACGCAATTGCTTTACAAGCAGAAAGTTGCCATGCTGCGATCGCGCTTACCAAAGTTGCAATATATTCTATTAGCTGATGCTGAAGAAGATGTTGACGAAGGGCTATTGTCATTGCCAAAGCTGATCAGCGCGGCGGCTGAGGAGTTTAGCACTGTCGCCACTGCGCCAGAGGATATGGCACTGCTCCACTTTACCAGTGGTACAACGGGAATGCCGAAAGGAGCCATTCACGTTCATCAAGCGGTCTATATGCATTACATGACTGCAAAATATGTCCTCGATCTACATCCCGATGATATCTATTGGTGTACTGCCGACCCTGGTTGGGTCACAGGCACTTCCTATGGCATCATCGCGCCGCTTACGCATGGGATTACCAGCATCATTGATGAAGCGGAATTTGATGCCGATCGCTGGTATCGTATTCTGGAAACTCAAAAAGTCAGCGTCTGGTACACGGCTCCCACCGCAATTCGGCGCTTGATGCGAATGGATATCGAGCCGTGCCAACAGTACGATTTGAGTCATTTACGGCTAGTTTGTAGCGTTGGTGAACCGCTTAATCCTGAAGCTGTGGTTTGGGGTCAAGAGAAACTAGGATTACCAATTCACGATAATTGGTGGCAAACGGAAACAGGTGGTATTGCGATCGCCAACTATGCTTCAATGGATATCCGTCCTGGATCGATGGGTCGCCCTTTGCCCAGTATCGAAGCGGCGATCGTGCGGCGACATGAAGATGGAACCTTAGAAGCGATCGACAAACCAAATATGGATGGCGATCTTGCCCTACGTCCTAACTGGCCTTCCATGTTTCGCGGCTATCTTCACGATGAGGCGCGTTATCGTAAATGTTTTGTCGGTGATTGGTATATCACGGGCGACTTAGCGATGCGCGATGAAGATGGCTATTTCTGGTTTGTCGGTCGTGAAGATGACATCATCAAAACCTCTGGACATATGGTCGGTCCTTTTGAAGTGGAAAGCGCCTTAATGGAACATCCTGCGGTAGCGGAAGCAGGTGTAATTGGCAAACCAAATCCCACAATTGGTGAACTGGTGAAAGCCTTTGTATCGTTAAAACCTAGCTATCAACCAAGTGAATCGTTGCGGCTGGAATTAATTGGATTTGCCCGCCAAAAACTAGGATCGGCGATCGCGCCCAAGGAATTGGAATTTCAAGATAATTTACCCAAAACCCGCAGTGGTAAAATCATGCGCCGCTTGCTCAAAGCCCGCGAACTCGGTTTACCCGAAGGCGATTTATCAACATTGGAGACAAACTAATGAAGAATAAAACGGCTGTGGAGTCGCATTCTCTCCCAAAATCGGCTCCTACTAATTCTATAGATCCCAAGCAAGCAGAGCATTTGCGCGATCTCCTTCAACAAATGTTGCGGATTCGTCGCTTTGAAGATAAATGTGCAGAACTCTATAGCGCCATGAAAATTCGTGGTTTCCTACATCTTTACAATGGTGAAGAAGCGATCGCCGTTGGGGTGATGCAGTCATTAAAGCCCGAAGATGCGATCGTGGCGACCTACCGCGAACATGGTCAAGCTTTAGCGCGAGGCGTTCCCATGAATGTGGTGATGGCAGAAATGTTTGGCAAACTAGAAGGTTGCTGTCGCGGTCGTGGTGGTTCCATGCACCTATTTCATAAAGAGAGTCACTTTTATGGCGGTAATGCGATCGTTGGTGGTGGCTTGCCCCTTGCCGTAGGACTTGCCCTAGCCGATAAAAAACTCGGCAGAAAGCAAGTCACCTGTTGCTTCTTTGGTGATGGAGCCGCCGCCGAAGGTGAATTCCATGAAGCAATGAATCTGGCGGCTCTGTGGAAAGTTCCGCTTCTCTTTGTTTGTGAAAACAATCTCTATGCGATGGGAACGGCGATCGAGTTTTCCCATTCAGTCAACAACTTCACCGAAAAAGCTAAAAGCTATGGCATGGAGAGCGTCTCTGTGGATGGGATGGATGTTTTGGCAGTGGAAGAGGCGGCGCAAAAGGCTGTGGAATTTGTGCGCGATCGCCTAAAGCCCTTTTTCTTAGAATGTCGCACCTATCGCTTCCGCGCCCATTCGATGTTTGATGCGGAGCTATATCGCGACAAAAAAGAAGTGGAAGCATGGAGACAACGTTGCCCGATCACTACTTTGACCCAAAAATTACAATCTCAAGGTTTATTGAGCGATCAAGATCTCGCCACCATGAAAACCTCGATTGATCGGGAAATTGAAGCGGCGATCGCCTTTGCGGAAGCGGGGACTTGGGAGCCGATAGAGGACTTAACCCGCTTTGTTTATTCTCAATCAAATCCTGAATCAAATTCTGAGCTAAATTCTGAAATGACCACCAGCGATCGACAAGCGAGGGTGTTATGAACGCATTTACAGATCTTTTTATAGAAGCCATGCCAAATGTGGCAACGAGTGAGGCTAATGGTAAAGTATCACCAAAAATCCATATCTCTTATCGTGAAGCTGTCCGTGAAGCGATGCGCGAGGCGTTACAAAAGGACGATCGCGTGTTCTTGATGGGTGAAGATGTGGGACGCTATGGCGGTGCTTTTGGTGTGAGCAAAGGAATGTTGCAAGAATTTGGTGCTGAGCGAATTCTCGATACGCCTTTGAGTGAATCAGGCTTTACGGGTGCAGGTATCGGTGCAGCCATCAATGGAATGCGTCCGATTGTGGAAGTGATGACCGTAAACTTCAGTTTGCTTGCTGCCGACCAGATTCTCAACAATGCCGCCACTTATTTACATATGTCGGGCGGACTTTTCAATGTGCCGCTAGTAATTCGCATGGGAACGGGCGGCGGCAAACAGTTAGCCGCGCAACATTCCCATAGTTTGGAATGTTGGTATGCCCATATTCCAGGGATTAAAGTGCTAGTGCCTGCGATGTTAGAAGATGCGCGAGGAATGCTCTGGACGGCGTTGCAAGATCCCGACCCAGTGCTGATCTTTGAGAATACTCTGCTCTATAACATGGAGGGTGAAATCGCCGCCGATGCAGGAGCCGTGAATATCGATCGCGCCGCTATCCGTCGCGAAGGTCACGATATCACTTTAATTAGCTACAGCATGAGTCTATTTAAAACCTTGGAAGCCGCCGAAATCTTAGCCAAAGAAAGCATCGAAGCCGAGGTAATCGATTTGCGAACCTTGCGTCCCCTTGATGATGCTACGATTTGCGCTTCCATTACTAAAACTCATCGGGCGGTAATTATTGATGAAGGTTGGCGCAGTGGCAGTATTTCCGCCGAGATTAGCGCTCGGATTATGGAACAAGCTTTTTATGAGCTTGATGCCCCCGTTGAGCGAATTTGTGCGGTGGAAGTTCCCATTCCCTATGCTAACCATTTAGAGCAAGCCGCACTTCCACAGGTGGAAACGATCGTGAAAACTGTACGCAGGATGGTGACAAAACATGGCTGATTTTTGTATGCCGAGTCTAGGCGCAGACATGAGAACTGGCACGCTGGTTGAGTGGCACGTCAAACAGGGCGATCGCTTAAAACATGGTGACATCATCGCCGATGTCGAAACCGATAAGGGCATCATGGAGATCGAAATCTTTATGGATGGCATTGTCGAGGAACTCTTGCTAGAAAAGGGAACCAAGGTTCCTGTGGGTACGGTGATGGCGAAAATTCTCACTGAAGATGCTGCCAAAACTGAAGTCGGGTCAGTCCCTTCTGCTACACCTACGCCAACTACTCCGCCAGAAATCTCTAAAGAGATTCCTAAAGAGATTCCTAAAGAGATTCCTAAAGAGATTCCTCTAGCGACACCTGTAGCTGCGATCGCTCAACAAGAACGTTTGCGCGTCTCTCCCGTAGCCCGCAAACTAGCGACGGAACTGGGCGTAGATTTAAGCAAAGTCCAAGGCAAGGGCGCTGACGGGGCAATTCAACAGGCGGATATCGAACGCGCCGCCGCGTCTCAAGTTCAGTCAGTTACGGAAAAGCCAGTTACGGAAAAAACACCTGCAAAATCTAGCTCAACCAGCGATTTTCAAGCAGGAATGCGACGGGCGATCGCTGCCGCCATGTCCTTAGCAAATCGCGATATTCCCCATTACTATCTCGAAACTCGCATTGACATGAGCCATCCTTTGCAATGGCTAGAAGCCGAAAATCAAAGGCGATCAATCAAAGATCGGATTCTGCCCGTTGTGCTGCTGATTAAAGCTGTAGCGCGATCGCTAGTCGATGTTCCCGAACTAAATGGCTATTGGATCGGCGATCGGCTTGAAGTTCAAGAAGGCATCCATATCGGTTTTGCGATTTCATTACGACAAGGCGGCTTAGTTACCCCCGCAATCCACCATGCCGACCTAAAAACCCTTGATGAATTAATGACATCGATGCGCGACCTGATTGCCCGAACTAGAAGCGGACATCTTCGCAGTTCTGAACTATCCGATGCCACGATTACGCTCACAAATCTAGGCGATATCGGTGTGGAAAAGGTCTATGGTGTCATCTATCCGCCTCAAGTGGCGATCGTGGGTTTTGGCAAAATCGCTGAACAACCTTGGGCAGAGCGTGGCATGGTGGGCGCTCGTCCTGTGGTGACAGCCACGATCGCTGGCGATCATCGGGCCACTGATGGCATGGTGGGCGCTAAATTTCTGCAAGCTTTGAATGTTCATTTACAAGACATTCAAAATCTTTAAGAGATCCCCCTCAATCCCTTTTAAAAAGGGGAAGAATTTAATTTCCCCTTTTTGAGGCTACGGTGTATACACAAGTCAACTGTCTACGTTTGAGGGTTTAGATCCCCCTCAGTCCCCCTTAAAAAGGCTACCGTGTACACACAAGTTTCTCTATCTACGTTTCAGGGTTTAGATCCCCCCCAGCCCCCCTTAAAAAGGGGAGAGAATAAATTAAATTTTCTTCTTCCCCCTTTTTAAGGGGGATTGAGGGGGATCATTAGTAACTCGCGCTATAGTTGACAACTTGTGTGTACACCGTAGCTTAAAAAGGCGGAAGAATTAATCAAGCCCCCCTTTACAAGCGGAATTCAGGGGATCTTTAGTAACTTGTGCTATCGCTGATAACTTCTGTTTCTAAGTTCCAACTCAATTTAGAGGTGATTCCCAATGACTGCTCCTAGCGAAACTGCAATCAAAGAAACGATCTTCAAATTGTTAGGCAATATTGCCCCTGAAGCCGATCTTGAAGGTCTGGATGATAACGAAGATATTCGCCAGACTTTAGGAATTGATTCCTTTGATTTTCTCAATTTGTTGATCGGACTCAGCGAAGAATTCAAAATCGAAATTCCTGAATCTGACTATGGTAAGTTGACCTCTCTCAAGGAGATGATTGCTTACATCACAAAATTATAGTCGTAGTCACCTGTATTAAGACAAATCAAAACCCAAATAGTGAGAGGCGGCGCATTGCGCCGCCTCTCACTATTTGGGTTTTATGTCCTAACGAGAATGGCGATCGCGATAACTAGTAAATTGGAATCCTGATTTTATTTTACAAGTAAGCGATCGCGACTAAACTCAAAGCCTCGGTCCACTCGACGATCGCGCCGTAAGTATCGCCAGTTTGTCCACCAAGTTGACGGTTAAACCATGCACCGATTAGCCACGCAAAACTAAAACCAATCGCGGTTAAGCCGATTCCTAAATAAAGTGATTTGCAAATATAGGCGATCACCAAATTACCCATCGTTAACAAAATTGCCACTAGCCAAACTTGCCAATGATGTAAATCCTCTTGATGAAATTTGCCCTTACCGATCGCTTTGAGATAGGGATAAGCCATAATGGCGCGTAACTGTCCCCACCTTGCCCAAGCCCAGACACTAGCTAAAATCCAAAAGCGGTGATCTTTAATCGCGGCAAGGGCGATCACTTTGAAGAGCAAAATCGCGATCGCCGCCATTGCTCCAAAGGCTCCCGTATGACTATCTGACATCACCTCAAGGCGACGCTCTGGATCGGTTACGGCAAGCCCATCGGCGGTATCCATTGCCCCGTCGAGATGCAAGCCCCCTGTAATTAAAAGTCCGAATAAAATCGTGAGCAGCGATCGCAGATAAATTAATTCTAGTGCAGGTTTGATTATGCTTAGAGTCAAGTCTAGAGAGGCGATCGCGCTGCCAATCAAAATGCCGATTAGTGGCGCGTAGATAGCAATTCCCCGAAAATCTAGGACACTTTGCATCCGCAGAGGTAAACAGGTGTAAAAAATTAAGGCTGCTTGAAACTTCCGCCAGTACTGCATTTGCGTAAAATCCTATAAAAGAACCAGAATTTTTAGTGGCACGGCTTCGCCGTGCCACTAAAAATTCTGGTTCTCTATTTTACTGTGCGTCCCTAAACTGTCATCCAGAAAAATTTTTAAAAGCGGCGCATCGCGCCGCTTTTAAAAATTTTTCTGGGTTTCAAGTAAGCGTAAAGCGCTGTAAAACCGAATAAATGAATTGCAGCGCTTCGCGCCGCAAACTTTAACACCTAAGAGAGTTATAAGTGAGTTTGCGGCGCTTTGCGCCGTAAACTTTAACACCTAAGAGCGTTTTCGATTAGAAAAAGATTAGCTAGGATAGTGGTAATAGTTTTTTGCATTGAGAGTTTGCGTAGAGAGCATGGTAAAACAGCGTCGGATTTGGTCTTGGCTCGTAATTGGTTTAGTGACGATCGCTTTGCAGTTTTTCTGGATTGGCGGCGCAAATGCTGCGGTTACAGACTATTTGCAAGAACAAAAATTTCTAACTAATGTTTGGCAAATCGTCAATCGTTCCTATGTGGACGCTGATTTTAATCATCAAAACTGGTACAAGGTGCGCCGCCAGTTTATCAACCGCAAATTTAATAGTCGAGAAGATACCTATGGGGCGATTCGAGAAATGCTGGCGACCCTTGATGATCCTTTCACCCGTTTGCTAGAGCCAGATAAGTTCAGAAGTATGCAAACTAGCACATCGGGCGAATTAACAGGCGTGGGGTTACAAATCGCCGTTGATGAACCTGATAATCGGGTGACGGTGATCGCCCCGATTGAGGGATCGCCTGCGGATGCGGCGGGTGTGCGATCGCGAGATCGCATTGTCGGCATCGATAATATTCCCACTAAGGGCTTGACCCTCGATGAATGTGCTACCAGAATGCGTGGGGCGATCGGTTCGGCAGTAAAGCTCAGTCTAGAACGTCCTATTGCTGATGGTAAAAGCTTTGAAAAGCTGGATGTGTTGATTAAGCGCGATCGCATTGCGGTCACACCGATTATTGCCAAGCTCAACCAAGAGGAAAATCACAAAGTTGGCTATATCCGTTTGAATCAGTTCAATGGTAATGCAGCAACGGATATGGAAAAGACCCTCAAGCAATTCAAATCCCAAGGAGCCGATCGCTATGTTCTTGACCTGCGCGGAAACCCAGGGGGGCTATTTGATGCAGGGCTACAAATTGCGCGGATGTGGATTCCTGAAGGAACTGTCGTTTATACCGTAGACCGTCATGGGGTGCAGGAGAGTTTTGAGGCAAAGGGAGCCGCCATTACCACCGATCCGCTAGTGGTGCTGACCGACGGTGGCTCGGCGAGTGCGAGTGAAATTTTGGCGGGAGCGTTACAAGAAAACGATCGCGCTCAACTTGTCGGCACAACTACCTTTGGTAAGGGATTAATTCAATCTCTCTATGAATTGGAAGATGGCGCAGGTTTAGCGGTGACGATCGCGAAGTACGAAACTCCTAAACATCACAATATCCATAAGCGCGGCATCATTCCCGATGTCGAAGTTTCCCTTACTGAACCGATTAGCCGTAAGCAACTTGGTACTCAGGAAGATCCGCAATATGTGGCGGCGCTATCGGTTTTAGATGGCAAGTATAAAACGATGGTCGCCAAGTCTTAAAAGACTTTGCCCTATAAAAAAGACGATGCAAAGCATCGTCTTTTTTATAGCTGGCGACAACTATATAATCAAAATAATCAAAATAATCAGATCCTCTTTGCTGCAAGCCGATGTTGAATTTCTAGATAAACCAACAAAGCATTTACATCCGCAGGATTTACGCCACCGATTCGGCTTGCCTGTCCAATTGTCATTGGGCGGATTTTGCTTAACTTCTCCCTCGATTCTTTAGATAGAGTCTCGATCGCATTGTAATTAATGTCTGTCGGCAACTTGCGATCGCTATGTTTGGCAACCTCCTCAATTTGGTGTTCTTGGCGTTGGATATAGCCCACATACTTCACCTCAATTTCCGCCGCCAGTCGCTCAAAACGATTGAGATTAGGATCAGCTAAACCGTAATGAATTAACTCAGCATAGTTAAATTTAGGACGACGCAACAGATCGGACAGCGTAATTGCACCACGAATTGCTTCACCTGTTTCCGTTGTGATTCTTTGCCCAAGCTCATCCTTTTCCTTAACGCGAGTTCCATTGAGGCGTTGTACTTCCGCATGAACGCGCTCTTGTTTATCACAGAACAATTGCCAACGGCGATCATCAACTAAACCAATCTCGCGACCGATGGGAGTAAGTCGGCGATCGGCATTGTCCGATCGCAAAATTAAGCGATATTCGGAACGACTGGTCAGCATCCGATAGGGTTCGCGTAGTTCCTTTGTACAAAGATCATCAATCAAAGTGCCGATGTAGCTACTGGCGCGTGGCAGTACCACCATTTCTTTACCCTTGGCAAATAAAGCCGCATTCATTCCCGCCACTAATCCCTGTGCCGCCGCTTCTTCATAGCCCGTAGTTCCATTAATCTGACCCGCACAAAATAGCCCTTCGATTAATTTGGTCATCAAAGTCGGATAGCACTGAGTCGCAGGAATGTAATCATATTCCACAGCATAGGCGGCGCGGAGCATATGACAATTCTCTAAACCAGGGAGAGTTCGCAACATTTGTAATTGAATATGCTCAGGCATTCCCGTAGAGAACCCTTGAATATACAGTTCAGGAATATCACGACCTTCAGGTTCAATAAAAATTTGATGGCTCTCTTTATCCGCAAAGCGCACAATTTTATCTTCGATACTTGGACAATAGCGCGGACCTTTGGCATCAATAAAACCGCCATACACAGCCGTAAGATGTAGATTTTCGCGAATGATGCGATGGGTTTCCGCAGTGGTGCGGGTTAAGTAACAATTCATTTGCTCTCGTTCCACCCACGCGCTCGGATCGAAACTGAACCAGTTATGCTCCGTATCCGAAGGTTGGACTTCCATTTTGCTATAGTCCACACTGCGGCGATCGACCCGTGCGGGTGTTCCTGTTTTAAGGCGATCGGTGACAAAGCCCAAGGCATTCAGGGTTTCTGTCAATCCCTCAACCGCAAATTCTCCCGCCCGACCTGCGGACATGGAGCGATTGCCCACCCAAATTTTGCCATTAAGAAATGTCCCTGTAGTTAAGATGACGGCTTTGCAAGCATAGCCCACGCCAAATTGAGTTTCTACGCCAATTATTCCTTGGTTATGATCGAGCAGAACATTAATTACGGTTCCCTCACGCACCGACAGATTCGGCTCATTTTCAACTACCACCTTCATTTCGGCGGCATATTCGCGCTTATCAGTTTGCGCTCGCAACGCCCAGACTGCGGGGCCGCGTGAACTATTGAGAATCCTTTTTTGTAAATAGGTGCGATCGGTGATTTTGGCAATTTCGCCACCAAGGGCATCGACTTCATGGACGAGTTGCGATTTGGCGGGACCACCGACGGCAGGGTTACAAGGTTGCCATGCGATGCGATCGAGGTTAAGGGTGAGGAGTAAGGTTTTGCAGCCCATGCGTGCGGAGGCGAGGGCGGCTTCACAGCCTGCATGACCTGCGCCAACGACCACCACTTCAAATTCATCAAGGAATTGGACTTGATTGGCTGAATTTATTGAATTATCCTTTATTTCGCTCATTGCCTGACAGACCTAACCAACAAAACCCTATTCTAATCTAAAAAGTAAAAGGGACGCATCGCGCCCCTTTTACTTTTTGGACTTACGCAAACAGACTTGAAACCTGCATTGCATCGTAAGGGCAATTCATGAATTGCCCTTACGATGTTTTTTTTGCGTAAGTCCTTTAGCTATAAAGATCCCTATCCTATAGACTCAGATGCTGAATTACTGTATTTACATCCTTATCGCCCCGTCCAGAACAGTTAATGATAATGCGCTGATCGGGGGTTAGTTGTGGGCAGAGGGTTTCGAGATAGGCGATCGCATGGGATGTCTCCAAAGCAGGAATAATTCCTTCTAAACGCGATAGACGCTGGAATGCATCAAGAGCTTCTTGGTCGGTGACGCTGTAATATTCGGCACGCCCCAGATCCTTGAAATAGCTATGCTCAGGTCCGACTCCAGGGTAATCCAAACCTGCACTGATGGAATGAGCTTCCTGCACCTGTCCTTGCTCATCTTGGAGGAGATAGCTCATCGCACCATGCAACACACCCACACGCCCCAGAGTCAAGGTTGCTGCGTGAAATTCAGTATTTATACCTTTGCCTGCGGCTTCTACACCGATCAATCGGACGGTCGGCTCATCCACAAATTCATGGAATAAACCCATCGCATTCGAGCCACCACCCACACAGGCAAGGAGAATATCGGGTAAACCACCCCATTTTTCTTGGCTCTGGCGGCGGCTTTCTTTGCCAATCACGGCATGAAAATCGCGCACAATCATCGGATAGGGATGCGGACCCGCCACGGAACCGAGAATGTAATGGGTATCAACTACATTAGTCACCCAGTCGCGAATTGCCTCAGAAGTGGCATCCTTGAGCGTGCCAGTACCCGCTTCTACGGGGCGTACTTCCGCACCCATGAGTTTCATGCGAAAAACATTGAGGGATTGGCGCTCCATGTCCTGCACACCCATATAAATCACACATTGCAACCCAAAGCGGGCGCAAACTGTGGCAGTTGCAACTCCATGCTGTCCTGCCCCTGTTTCCGCAATTACCCGCTTTTTGCCCATACGGATCGCCAGCAAAGCTTGAGCTAAAGCATTATTAATTTTATGTGCGCCTGTGTGGTTGAGGTCTTCGCGCTTGAGGTAAATCTGGGCAGTCCCGTAATGCTGTGTCAATCGCTCCGCAAAGTATAGGGGGCTAGGTCTGCCCACATAGTCCCGCAAATAGCCATCTAGCTCGTTGTTAAAATCTGGATCGTTTTTGTAATGATAAAAAGCGGCTTCTAGCTCAGTAAGAGCGCTCATGAGGGTTTCGGGGACATATTTACCGCCAAAGATACCAAAACGTCCTAATGCGTCGGGACGGTTGGGGATTGCGGGCTGTGGGGTTGGTTTGGGGGCGATCGGCGTTGTGGTCATTGCGGTGAGTCTTGACTGATGAGTTAGCTACTTAATTACTTGGTTGGTGCGCTTGTGGCACTGTAGTTAGAATAACAAAATAGTTATAGCTGTTGCCAGTCTTGACTACAAAACCCAAAGCAACGCAATTCGCTTCTGGGTTTTGCTAGATGTGTGTCGAAATATATTATTAAGTTAACTTTGGTTTCATTCTTGAATTAGAAGGCAAATCCAATTTTATTCTGTATAGGTATAGGGGATTTATCGAGAGACCGTTACAGACTGTTGTTGCACTAGATCCAAATCAGGTAAGTATATTTACGGAATTAAGGGGTTAGAAGATTATGCTAACGATGAATCGGACTTTGGATGAGAAGGTTAATGATGTTGAGCATGTTTATCTCACTGATAGCGATCTATTTAATTTAGAACGTTTTGCTAACGGATTTTCCTTGCGGGTGAAAACCTATAACTTGCTGCGCGATCGCGCCGATGAGATTACACTAAAGACGCTGAAACTTTTGGCACAGCAATATCCTGAGCTAGTCCAGAAGCAGTTAGCGCGGTGTAAATATGACATGAATAATATGGTTCGCTACGCATCATTATCGATATTGCGTGATGATGAGCTTTTCTTTCGGGAAACCTTGATGGATTGGTTGGCAAATATTATTAATTCCTATCAGGTTGGGAAGGAATGTTCTACAGCTTATCGCTTATTCCAAAATGTGGTTGATGAAATACTGCCATCGGAAAGCGCCGCACTGGTCAAGCCTTATTCAGATTTAGCTATTTCTGCGTTACTCAACGCCTAATTGCCAAGTTAGACAATACAGGCTATAGAGGATTGATTTCCGAGACTTTAATTAATACTAGGTATTAATAGATTGATTGACGAGTGTTTTAGCCCTTTTTAGGGATTTTTGGGAGAAGTTGTTATGGATACGCATACCGCCGTTACCGTTGATCGCAATTCTACAGAGGCAGAGCGCCTAACAGCTCTCCACCAAATTTATGCTCAAGTGCTAGAGCGCCAGCCCTATGATTATGAGCGGAAGGCGATCGCCAAGATTGAGAAAGACTTTCTTAAGGGTAAGCTCGGAGTCCGTCATTTTATTGGCGAACTGGTCATGTCGCCAGTTTATCTCAACAGTTTTTATCATGATTGCTCAAACCTTAAATTTGTGGAGTGGAGCTTTAAGCATGTCCTTGGTCGAGCACTGCGGGGCAATGAGGAAATTGCCAAGCATATGAATTTGCTGATGATGGAGGGGGTATCGGCATTTTTTCATGAAATCCTTGGTTCTGAAGAATATCGCAAGTCCTTTGGCAGTTTTACGGTTCCCTATGTCCGTGATGTCAAATTTTATGACTCACCTCGCAACTATCTGCAAACCAAACTCTTGCAACATGAAAATGTGGGTCAACGCGGCAAGGTCGTGCCTACCATCTATTGGCAAAAGTTGGGGCTTGACTGTGAAACAGGTTCCTGTGTGATGCCCGAAGAAATGCAGCACAATCCTGAAGCGGTTAGCCATTCTGTCCATAGTGCCAGCGATCGCCAAAATGCCCTTGCTCAAATCTATGCTCAAGTGCTAGAGCGTCAGCCCTATGCTTCTGAGCGTAAGGACATCGCGCATTTAGAAAATAATTTTCTAGTGGGTAAGTTGGATGTACGCCATTTTATTGGGGAATTGGTGATGTCAGAGCTATATCTAGATAGTTTCCATCATGGCAGTTCTAATTTGAAGTTTATGGAGTTTAGCTTTAAACATCTCCTTGGTCGCACTCTCCATGACAAAGAAGAGATTGGTCTTTATACAGATATTCTCACCAAACAAGGTGTAGCAGTTTTCTTTCATAAAATCTTTGATTCCGAAGAATATCGCACCGCTTTTGGCTGTCATACGATTCCCTATGTGCGTGATGTCAAATTTCATGACTCGCCTCGTAACTATTTACAAAGTGATTTGGTTCAACATGAGCATATTGGACAGAGGGGCAAAGCTGTTCCTAGTCTTTATTGGCAAGAGTTGGGCATGGATTGTGAAACGGGAACCTGTGTCATGCCTGATGATGTTAATGCTGATAAAAATGCTAAAAAAACTGTAGCTGGGCAATTTGAAGAGAAAGTCGAGGAAAAAGCACCTGTTTCGCGATCGCTTAATGAAGAGATCGAAGAACTTTTACAGATGATGCAAAACAGCGATGCGAGACAAGTTTTACAAAATATGAATGAAAAACAGCGATCGCTGCTTCGCGATTTAGCCAAATAAAAACAGAAAGGGGCAATTCATGAATTGCCCCTTTCTGTTTTTGCGCTGTAAAATTGTTGGGTAGCCGTCACAAAACCCAAGTAAGAGTTGTGGCACTTCGCGCCACAACTCTTACTTGGACTTATAGCGATAAAAACCATGGAAAGAGTCTTACAAGAAATTGGGCGATCGCCTCTGATTGTTGCCGAGATTGCCATTGGCTTTATGCTGTTTTGGCTTGGACAGTTTGTTTATCAAAAGCTATTTCGCCGCCAGCTTGAATTGAATATTGAATTATTTGTGCGTGATAACTCAGCAGTTGCCTTGGCTCTGGTTGGCTACTATCTGGGTATTGCGATCGCCCTGAGGAGTGCGCTTAGCAAGTCAATTTTAGGTTGGCAAAATACTTTGAGCAATCTTGTTTTATATGGGCTATTGGTGATTGGGTTAATGTGGATTGGTGCAGTTGTCTGCGATCGCTTGATTTTGCGACGCTGTGACAGTGCGCGAGAAATTCGCGAAGAGCGTAACTTTGGGGCGGCGGCGCTTGAGTCAGGTTGTCACGTTGCCAATGGCATTATTATCAGTTCCACCATGGGCGGCGATTCGGGAACTTGGTTAGTCGGTCTAGCTAGTTATGCGATCGGGTTAACGACTTTAGTACTTGCCAGTTTTTGTTATTCCGCGATCGCTGGTTATGACGTATTTAAGGCAATTCAAGAACATAATAATCCTGCGGCGGGAGTTGCCTTTGCGGGTTTACTAGTGGCGATCGGTAATGTGGTGCATGTGGCCTTTTTGCCTGAGTTTGAGAATTGGGGCATTAGTTTTATGTTGTATGTCCTAGCGATTCCCTTTGGGCTATTGATGCTTGTGCTGATTCGCTGGGTTGCCGATCTAATTCTTGTGCCAGGGGTCAAAATTTCCGATGAAATTGTGCGCCAAGAAGTTCCTAATCTTGGGGCAGGGTTGATTGAGGCTTTTGCCTATATTGCAGGTTCTTTATTAATTGCTTGGAGCCTCTGAAAGTATGCGGGTTAAGAGAGTCCGCCCCTGTTGGGCGGATTCTCTTAACCTAGTATCTGGCTATAGCCTATAATCGAAAAGTAATTATTTATGGTTTCGATCTAGGTGGCACTTAAGTTTAAATTTGCGATCGCCTCGGATTTGCACATTGCATTGCCCCACACGATTTGGCAACATCCTGCGCGATTTCATCTTGTCGAGTACAGCATTCCTGCATTTGAAGAGGTGTTGTCCCATCTGTCTACCCTAGATTTAGATTTTTTGCTATTACCAGGGGATCTGACCCAGCATGGCGAACCAGAAAACCATCAATGGCTGGCGGATAGACTAGCAAAACTACCCTATCCTGTCTATGTGATTGCAGGAAATCATGATGTTCCAAAGGTCGAAACCTTTGATCAGTTTACGCCGCACTACACTAAATTTGGCTTTAAGCATGGAATTAATGAACCGCATAAACTCTATTATGAATCCGAAGTATTACCTCATGTGCGCTTAATTGGCTTAAATTCTAATCTCTTTGATGATCAAGATCAGCAGATTGGATGGATTGATCAAGAACAGTTGGATTGGTTGCAAACAGTTCTCGATCGCAAGGATTATGAATTGAACTTAGTGACGATCCATCATAATGTGCTGGAGCATATGCACGATCAGTCGCGCAATGCCCTTGGAAAGCGCTATATGCTTGGTAATAATGAGCAATTATGCGAAATTTTACATAGAGCAAATGTGAAGTTAGTCTTTACAGGACATCTTCATGTGCAAGATGTCGCCTATAGCGATCGCTACGATCTCTATGACATCACCACTGGCTCACTGGTCAGCTATCCCCATCCTTACCGCGTTCTCAATTATATTTCCGATCAATTAGGCGATCGCCTCGAAATAGAATCTTTTCGAGTCAAATCAATTCCTGACCATGAGGATTTCTTACATTTCTCGCGAGAATGGATGGGAAACCATTCACATCCCTTTGTATTGCGATTACTAACACATCCACCCCTAAATCTGCCCCTAGAAATCGCCGAAACCCTCACCCCTGACTTGCGCTATTTTTGGGCCTATATTGCCGATGGAGATGCGGATTTTCAGTTCCCAAATTTCCCGAAAGTGGCGCGGGAATATTTTGAAGCCTTTAGCGATGTTCTGCCGAAGGACAATAATGTTACGCTAAACCTCAAGCGATCTCCGACCCTACAAACATTAAAATGATAGAGGCAAAGCCTCTATCATTTTAATGTTTGTAATATTCGCGTATTTTTACAATCAATACCATGCAAAATCTCAATCGTCGTAAATTTATTGGCTTCTCGACCCTATTTCTATTAGGAGCCTGTGGAGCGCAAACCACTACCACAACGGCTTCAGGTAAAAGTAAAATCGTCTTTTGGACAATGCAATTAAAGCCGCAATTTGATAAATACATGACGGAGTTAATTACTGCCTTTGTCAAAGAGAATCCCACCGCCGAAGTGGAATGGGTGGATATTCCTTGGGGAGAAATGGAAACTAAGATTCTCAGTGCTGTGGCGGGAAAGACGGCTCCTGATGTCGTGAATCTCAATCCTCAATTTGCCTCAAAACTTGCGGAGAAAAAAGCTTTGGTAGATATGGGTAAAACCATATCGGAAGCAGAAAAAGCCAGCTATTTTCCTAATATTTGGAAGGCGAATCAACTAGATAGCGTTACCTTTGGCTTGCCTTGGTATGTATCGACGGACATCACTATTTATAATCGCGCTCTCTTTGAAAAGGCGGGTTTAGATCCCGCCAAGCCACCCAAAACCTTTGAAGAACTCACCAAGGTTTCTGAACAAATTAAAGCGAAAACGGGTAAATATGCCTTTTTGCTGACGATGGATGGAGGACAAGTTCTCGAAGCAATGGTGCAGATGGGCATGAAATTGCTGGATGCCAATGGCAAGGCAGCTTTTAATGATGTGGCGGGCAAAGCTGCCTTTGACTATTGGGTAAATCTATTTGAGAAGCAATTGATTCCTCGCGAAATCTTAACGGAAGGACATCGTAAGGCGATCGAACTTTATCAATCGGGAGAGTTAGCCATTTTATTAACTGGCCCGCAGTTTTTAAAAACCGTTGCTCTGAATGCACCAGAGATCGCCAAAGTCACCGATGTGGGCGCACAAATTACAGGCTCAACGGATAAAAAGAGTGCGGCGGTGATGAATGTATCTGTGCCAACTAGCTCCACAAATCAAGCTCTGGCGGTTAAGTTTGCGCTGTATTTAACCAATGCCGACAATCAGCTTGCTTTTTCCAAGATTGAGAATTCCTTACCTTCGACAATCAAGAGTACCAGCGATCGCTATTTTACGGAAACAGCCAAAGATGCACCATTGCTTGATCGAGCGCGAGCAATTAGCGCTTCACAACTATCACAATCGGAAGTCTTGATTCCACCCGCTAAGGATATTGAGAAGTTGCGAAAAATTATTTACGAAGAATTGCAATTGGCGATGCTCAAGGAAAAACCCACTGATAAGGCGATCGCCTCGGCTGCCGAACGTTGGAACTCGATATAACATAGAGCAGCGCGACGCACTGCCCTATGTTATGGGAAGCTTTAGCATTACCATAGAAATAATTAGCTTTTTAATTTTTGATTTAGTAACATGAACGCATTAGAATTTTTTCAAAAAAGTGCTGGCAAATGGCGATCGCAACGTACTACCCATCACCTTGCCTTTCGCCGTGCCGAAAGAGGTGGATCGGAAATATTTGTCAATCCCCTTAATGCTGACGATCCCAAGGTGAGCGAGATTTGTCAAATGCACGAAATCGAACCGACCATCGCGATCGGTGGAGCCTATGTCAAATGGGATGGCACGATGGCTTGGGATCAGAAAGATGGCGAAACTCACTCAGGCGAGACAGTATTTGCCCTCGTTCCAGACGATGAAACAGGTCGCAAAGGTAAACTATTGCGTGAAGTTGGCTATGCGGAAGTCATGCCTGTAATTGGGCGCTATGAAATTGATGACGAAGAAGCGCTTGTATTAATCACCGATTATCCTTCCATGAGTTCCTATGAGCGTTTCTGGTTTCCTGCTCCCAATATCAGGGCAAGAGCTAGTACTGTGCAGCGCTTTGGTGGCTTTAGTCAGGCAACTTTCTGTACCGAAGAACTAATCGATGAATCCAGTAACGATGCACCTGCGGCAGTTACTACGGCTCAAACGGCGATCGCCTCAGTTTTTGGTTGGTAATAAAGATTTACAGCGCTTTGCGCTCAAGTCAAAACCAATAAAGATTTTAAAAGCGTTGCTTTGCAACGCTTTTAAAATCTTTATCATGGTTCGTTTGATCAGTAATTTCTGTATATGCGTAGGGATAGGCTAAGTGATTTTAGACAACGAAGACCAGAATCGAAAAGTCTATAAGTGGATTGAGCAATATACCGAAGAAGGCAGTATTGACATTGTTACGGGCTATTTTACGATTGGAGCTTTAGCTTATCTTGCAAAGCAGGTAAATCAAAAAGTCACCAAGTTTCGACTAGTCTTGGGCGATATCGTGAATTTAGGGCAAGTCGATGATCGCCCCTTAGATTTGCTAAATGAAAATATTACGATAGAGTCGGCACTAAATCTGAGCCGACTAGCTCAAGAAGCAGTTGATTTTTTAAAGCAAGATCAGGTTAAGGCAAAAACCTTAGAGCCAAATTTTTGTCATGCGAAGTGTTACTTATTTGAACCATCCCAAAAAGACGATCGCCTCAAATATTTTATTTCGGGTAGCTCGAACCTAACGGAAGCAGGGATTGGCTTAAAGCATACGCATAATCTGGAACTGAATATTGCGGAGACGGGTAATAATAATCAATATCAAGAGTTAGCTAGATGGTTTGAAAATCTTTGGCAGAAGCCACAGGCGCATAGTCAGAAAACGATTTTGACTAGGGATGGGAAGACTAAAAAGATTGATTTTAAGCAATATCTGATTGAGGCGATCGCCAATATCTTTGAGCCATACGCGCCCAAGGAAATCTATTACAAGATTCTATTTGAGCTATTTGGTAATCAAATTCTCGAAATTGAGAACGATCCCGAATTTAATCGTCAAGTTGGTAGATTAGAAAACACGGCTATTTTCAATGCGCTGTATGATTTTCAGAAAAAAGGTGTCCTCAGTTTAATTCGGATGCTTCAGAAATATGACGGGGCAGTTTTAGCGGATGCAGTGGGGTTGGGTAAAACTTGGAGCGCTTTGGCGGTAATGAAGTTTTTTGCGAGTACCCATGAGATTATTTTGATCTGCCCTAAGAAATTAGAGCAGAACTGGAGCCGTTATTTAAAGAGAAGAGATTCCAAATTTGAGGCTGATCAGTTTGATTTTTTGGTGAGATTCCATACAGATTTGAGCGAGTTACGGATGGATTCCTACGATGTGGGTCTGTCCTATTTGACCAGCGAGAAAGCGAAACTGATTGTGATTGATGAAAGTCATAACTTGCGAAATGACAAGGCAAATCGTTATAAGTTTCTGGTTGAGCAGATTTTGCAAAAGAATCAAGATATTAAAGTTCTATTAATATCAGCAACACCAATTAATAATTCTCTGAATGATGCGAGAAACCAGTTTAAGTTGATGGTACAGGGGGATGTGCATGGTTATGATGCAAAGTTGGGTGTGAAAAATATTGATTATTCCTTTAAACAAGCCCAGACTATGTTCAATGAATGGCGCAAAGATGACAATCCCAAAATCGGCGATTTTATTAAAAAACTCTCAGGTAATGATTTCTTTAGATTGACGGATTCTTTGCTGGTAGCGCGAACTCGTAAGATGGTGGAAAGTCAAGACACTGATTTAATATTTCCTGTCAAAAATAAGCCCGTAAATTTATTTGTCACACCACACCAGCTTGGTAATTTTGAAACCTTTGAGGAGTTATTTGATCATTTTCCGCCGATGCTGTCAGGCTATCAACCAGCCTTTTATTTGGATGATGGTTTGGATAATAAGTCGGGTGTAAAAAAAGATGTATTGAAGGATGAAAAATTGCGCGATCGCTTTCTAGTCAAGATGATTTATATCCTGATGGTGAAGCGATTAGAGTCTTCTTGGTCTTCTTTTCATTCAACGGTTGAGAAAATCAAAAATCATCATCAAAATGCTTTGGATAAGATTAAAGCGTATCAAGGAAGTAAACCTAAAAATTTGTTATTAGCAGATGATCTTAATGATTTAGAGAATGAAGAAGATGATGATGAATTTGCGGAAGTGGTTGAGCAATATGTTGAACAATATACATTAGGTAAAAAGCGCCCGATTAGCATTGCTGAAATTGATCGAGTTGGTAATTTAGCTAAGTTTAAAGAAGATCTTAAACAAGATTTAGATGCGCTTGATAAGCTTTCGGTTAATTTACAAAAATTTGCGGTAAAACTTGACAAAGAGATTGCGACAACTTCCAAGAAATCGGATCACTTAAAATCCTGTGATGATAAGTTACAGGCTTTGATTGCGGAGATTATTAAAAAGCGTAAATCAGGCGCAAATAACCATAATCCCAAAGTAGTAATCTTTACGGTCTATCGCGATACGGCGGTATATTTGTTTGATCAGCTACAGGCTAGAGGTTTTGAGAAGATGGCGATCGCCTCTGGTACGGGTTCGCTGAGTGATGATAGCGATTCCTTCGGATGCGGTTCCCGCCGCAAGCAGTCGATGGAGGCAATTCTGGAAAGATTTGCGCCCTATACCAAGCTGTTTTTAGAAAAGGAATGGAATTTTCGATCTGAGAAACAAGGCTTAGAAGCTTTTGCGGAATGGCAAGAATGGACTAAAGAAAATCATCCTGATACGCACCAAAAGTTAACAAAACCGATTGATATTTTGATTGCGACTGATGCGCTGAGTGAGGGTCAAAACTTACAGGATGCGGACATGGTAATTAATTATGATATCCATTGGAATCCTGTGCGGATTATTCAACGCATGGGACGAATCGATCGCCTTGGTAGCCCTAATTCCCAAATCTTCGGGATTAACTTCTGGCCGTCAGATAATATTAATTCCTATCTGAATCTGCAAGGCAGAATCGAGCAACGCATGGCGGCAATGAAGTTGGCTGGCTCTGAGGTTGATCATCAGTTTTCGGATAGTTTTGCGAAGATGGCGCATGATGAAGATTTCGATCGCAAGATGAACGATCGCATGATTAAGCAAATGGAAATCACTTGGGATGACATCGAGGTAAGCGATCGAGGTTTAGGCTTTGATAGTTTGTCTTTGGAGCGTTATCGACAGGATTTATTGGCTGAGTTTAATCGCGATAAGGACAAATATCGGCAAATGCCCAAGGGTGTCTATTCGGGATTTGTGGGCGATATTGACAGCAAAAATGGCATTGTCGCTTTGCTTGGTTATCCTGCTAGACCACCTAAGAAACTCGATCATCAATATCAGGTTTTCGATTTGGTTTATATCGACAAGTCGGGCAAGTTGATTTTAAATAATCAAAAGGAAGTATTGGATTTTCTAAATTTGCATAAGGAGAAAGAACGCGATGTTCCTGTTGCTGTCGATCGCGGTGATGAGGCGGCGATCGCGGAGTTAGTGAATGCGATGAAAACTTGGCTAAATAGTCAGGCGGTGCAAACTGAGGTGATGGCGGATGGTACGACTAAGGAGACGATGGGAACGGCGGTAAGGGAGCTATTAGGCAAAGTCAAAAAAGGTAATCAGATGACTTTGGATTTTATTAAGCAAGAAGGGAATATCGATCAAAAATTTCAGGTTGATAAGTTTGATTTGGTGGCTTGGCTGTTGGTGAGTGAGGATTAGAACACGCATTAGACGGATTACGCTGATTTCACAGATTTTTTGGATTAGAATAAACTAAAATCTGCGAAATCCGTGTAATCCATTCAATCCGTGTTTAGCCTTGCTGCGCTAGGAGTTGTTTTAATCTAGCAATTTCTTGTTCAGCAAGATCAGCACGTTGTTTTTCAGCTTCAGCGCGTTGTTTTTCGGCTTCGGCGCGTTGATCTGCGTCTCTGCGTAAGAGTTCTTGTTGAGCCGATTTTTCTGATCCCCAATACAGAATGCGATCATCTGTACCCCACCAGCGCAACCAATGGAAGGTTTGATCTAGTCTGGTTCCGTACCATGTGCCGATGTATAGATTAAGCGACTCGATGAAGTATTTGCCATATTCATCAAGGGGTTGCAGTTCATATTTGCCCGATGAATTTAGCGTGCGAATTTCTAACCTTCCGTCGGCAGGGTCAAAAATTACATAGATGGGAACTTGTAATATTTGTTCATAGAAGTACATCTTGCCGTAGGGTGGCGTGGGACGCATGGAGTATTCACTGGTTTCTTCTTCGGAAAGAAACTCCATCACGATCGCTGGTACTTCGCCGTCAATGTGGGGGCTGTAACTACGGCGGATCACATTTTTGCCAACGGGATGGACTTTGGCGACATAAAACCAATCGGGGGCTTTGACGATGGTTTTTTGGTTGATTTTAACGACTAGAGCCATGTTAGAAGCAATCATCATCTCAGGAGCGAGATATTGGGCAAGTTCTAGGCTTTCATTGAGGGCGGCGGCTAAAAGCGGTTGGGCGATACTTTCCACAGGATCGTCAGGCAAGATAAAATCGGCAGGTAATTTTTCCCAGATGATCTCTGGTTTGGTGTTAAATTTGGCTGCTGAGGGCTTTACTATTGCTTGCGTCATTGGTTTAGGTTAATGACTAAGTGATGGTTACTATTCTATATCAATCAAATTAGAACATGGATTAGACGGATTACGCAGATTTTACGGATTTTTTGGATTAGAATAAGTAAAATCTGTGAAATCCTTTAATTTGTATAATCCGTGATTCAGACTTTGTTTTGAATAAAAGAGTAAATAATAGCTATGACTGTTGCTGTTACAGAGAATATCCGATCGCTTCATGATGTGGAGGCAAAGTTGGGTTTGTGCCGATCGCAAGATCCAGACTTTTTTAAGGAATGGCAAGGTGAGTTTGCGGAATTAGTTGATATTGAAAAATCAACGTTAGATCGGATTAAGCAGTCCTATTTGTATCATGTTAACGAAGGCTTTTTGTCTGAGGGAACTGTAAATTTGTTGATGGTTTCACCATTACTATTTTTAGCGGGTTTTCTGGAGTCTCCTTTTAGTTTGCGAAGTGAGCAGTCAGTTGAAATTAGCGATCGCACTGGTAATGTTACTTATCACGGTCGGATTGATGCTTTGGTTTTAAATAATAATTTATGGATAGTTTTAGTTGAAGCAAAGCGTTCTAGTTTTTCGTTTTTAGTGGCAATACCACAGGCGCTTGCTTATATGATGGTAAGTCCAAATGGTGATAAGCCAACCTATGCAATGGTTACTAATGGCGATCATTTTATGTTTGTTAAGCTGCAACGATCGCAATATGATCTTTCTGATGATTTTTCACTATTTAAGCGATCGAGTAATGAACTTTATCCTGTGTTGCAAATTTTAAAATCGTTTAAGGATCTGTAAATAATGAATCTGAATCACGGATTAAGGGGATTACGCGGATTTCGCGGATTTTTTGGATTTTTGGAGTGATTATGTGATTTTCTGGGTAGAAGGCTATATGATGAAAATAAGTAAAATCCGTGAAATCCTTTAATCCGTATAATCCGTGATTCAGACGCTTTTTTTGATATGAACTTAACTATTTTCAATGAATTAGATTTTTTGCCTGCTCTGCGTAAGTTTTTTGCGGAGTTGCAAGTGCCGATCGCGGCGGTGACGGATAAGCCGATCGCGGCTAGGGATATTCTCGAAAGCAATTACAAGGATAATGAATCTTTTCGGCTGATTGATCAGGTTTATTTGTTGGGGATGGTTGATGATGCGGCGTTTCGGGGTGGTAAGAGTTTAGATATTTCGCAGATTAAGTCGGATTATGATGGGATTGTCATTTTTGGGGTGACTTTAAAAATTCGTGATGGTGGTTTGTTGCCAACGCGATCGCATTTAGCAGAAATTTCACGGGCTTTTAATCGGGAGTTTTGCTATACGCCTGTGGTGGTCGTGTTTAAATATGCGGGTGCTGATAGGGAATATCTAGCGTTTGCGAATACAGAGAGGTCTAAGTTTAAGCGAAATCAGGAAGGGGAAAAGGCTGGGAAAGTAACGCTGTTGCGGGATATTGATATCAGACAGCCTCATTCGGGACATGAGAGGATTTTGGCGGATCTCAAGATTCCCAATGCTGGGAAGGATCGGGTGGATTCCTTTGACAAGTTATATAAATATTGGCAAAAGGTACTTGATGTCAGTCTGTTAAATAAGCAGTTTTACAAAGAGGTTTCGACTTGGTATTTTCATGCTTGTAAGCAGGTGGTTTTCCCGAAGGATGCTAAGGATAATCAGGAGAGCTTAATCAGGTTAATTACGCGATTGATGTTTGTGTGGTTCCTCAAGGAGAAGGGATTAGTTCCTGATACTTTGTTTGATAAGCAAGATATTCAGTCGATCCTCAAGAGTTTAGAGCCACAGGAAAGCACCTATTACAAGGCGATTTTGCAGAATTTGTTTTTTGCGACTTTGAATACGGAAAAGGAACGGGCGTTTATTAAGCGATCGGGTAGTCAGAGTCATCAGTACATGGTGCATAATGTGTTTCGCTATGAGGACTATTTTCAGGAACCCGATCGCGTAATTGATCGCTATTTTGCAGCTATTCCGTTTTTAAATGGTGGTTTGTTTGAGTGTTTGGATGTTGCGCCTAAGAAGAATACTAAGGAGCTAGAGATTAGAATTGATGGTTTTAGCGATAATTCTAAAAATATTTTGTCGGTTCCTAATGATTTGTTTTTTGGTGATTTGCAAGATGTGGATCTGAATGCGGATTTTGGGACGAGTCGCAAGAAGTATCAGGTGCGCGGTTTAGTCGAAATCTTTAAGAGCTATAAGTTTACGATCGCTGAGAATACGCCGTTTGAGGAAGATGTGGCGCTTGATCCTGAGTTGTTGGGGCAGGTGTTTGAGAATTTATTGGCGGCTTACAATCCTGAAACACAGACGACAGCGAGGAAGCAGACGGGTTCTTTTTATACGCCGCGTGAAATTGTGAATTACATGGTGGATGAGAGTTTGATTGCTTATCTCAAAAATCAATTGTTAACGGAAAATGTGACTTTTCTAGAGGTCGGTAAAAGACAGACAGATATTTTTGGGAATGAGTATAAGGCGGGTCAATTAACGATTCAGGAGCAGTTAAATCAAAATCCTTTTAAGGGTAAGGAGGCTGAGTTAGAGCAGAAGTTGCGGCTGTTGCTTTCTTTTGATGATGGCAATCCGTTTGCGGGTGATGAGGCTGTGCAGGAGCGTTTGATTCAGGCTTTGGATAGTTGCAAGATTCTTGATCCTGCTTGTGGGTCGGGGGCTTTTCCGATGGGGGTTTTGCAGAAGATGGTGCATATTTTGAGTAAGCTTGATCCGAGTAATGCAAGGTGGCGCAATCAACAGAGGGAAAAGGCGATCGCCCCTTTATTGGCGGATATTCAACTTGCGGAAAAGATTAGTTATGAGGAGGCGAGGGAAAAGGCAATTGGGGAGTTGCGCGATCGCCTTGCTCAGATTGAGGCAGATTTTGCTAATAACGAGAAGGATTATCCGCGTAAGTTGTTTTTGATTGAGAATTGTATTTATGGAGTAGATATTCAGCCGATCGCTTTGCAGATTGCGAAGTTACGCTGTTTTATTTCGTTGATTGTTGAGCAAAAAGTTGATAACAGCCAACCTAATCGGGGTATTTTGCCTTTGCCAAATTTGGAAACTAAGTTTGTGGCGGCGAATAGTTTGATTCGGTTTAGCGATCAAATGAATTTGCGGAGTCCTGCGGTGGAGACATTGGAGAAGGAGTTAAAGGAGGTTCGGCAAAAGCATTTTACGGCGCGGTCTAAGGCGACTAAGGATAAGTATCGCAATCGTGATCAGGAGTTGCGTAATGCGATCGGGGATTTGTTGAAGGGGACGGGGTTGGAGGAGGCTCTGGCTGATAGTTTGGCGCGATGGAATCCTTACAATCAAAATACTTCGGCAGATTTTTTCGATGCTGAGTGGATGTTTGGCATTAGTGATGGTTTTGATATTGTGATTGGGAATCCGCCTTATGTGCGACAGGAGCAAATTAAGGAACTCAAGCCAACTTTACAAAAGCAATTTTCTTGTTATACGGGTGTTGCTGACTTATTTGTTTATTTCTTTGAGCGTGGTTATCAGTTGCTAAATACTGGCGGCGTTTTGAGTTATATCTGCTCAAATAAATATTTCCGTTCGGGTTATGGCGAAAAGTTGCGCGATTTTCTAGGCAAAAATACGACAATTCAGCAGCTTGTGGATTTTGGGGATACGGATGTTTTTACGGCTATTGCCTATCCCAGCATTATTTTATTTAGTAAGGAAAAGGCTAGTAAGGATGCACAGTTAAAAGCGCTTTCTTGGCAGCAAACGGAAGCATTAAATGAGTTTCCAACGGTGTTTGATGCTCAAAATTTCTTGATGCCACAATCTGCACTTAAAGCAGATGGTTGGCGATTAGAAAATACACAGGTTTTAGATTTATTGGCAAAGTTGCGAAATGCTGGTAAGCCTTTGGGTGAATATGTAAATGGTAAATTTTATCGTGGTATTTTGACAGGATTTAATGAGGCTTTTGTAATTGATCGAGCTACAAGAGATAAATTAATCGCTGAACATCCATCATCTGCTGAAGTTATTAAACCTTTACTTCGTGGTCGTGATGTCAAACGATGGAGCTTAGATTATCAGGATCTATGGCTGATTTTTACAAGGCGTGGCACTGACATTAAAAAATATCCAGCGATTGAAAAACATCTCGGTCAATATAAGCAACAACTTACACCAAGTGTAGGAAGAAAAGCTGGTAATTATAAATGGCATGACATTCAAGACAATGTTGCTTACTGGGAAGAGTTTGAAAAACCTAAGATTATCTATCCAAATATTTGTAAACGCAATGAATTTGCTTGGGACGAATCAGGCTATTACACAAATCAAAAAGCATTTATTATTCCTTGCAACGATAAAACTTTACTTGCAATTCTTAACTCTAGTGTAATGACATTTTTATTCGATAAGCTATTGCCGAAATTGCAAGGTGATTTCTATGAACCAAGTTCGATCTTCATGAAAGATTTCCCTATCCCCACAGCTACCGAAGTAGAACAAAAAGCAATAGAAACCCTTGTAGGCTATGTCCTCCACCTCACCGCCGCCCTCAAAGACATTCCTAGCAGTGGCAAAGAATTTATGGCATCTGCTGATGACCAGTTAATGCTTAGTTACTTTGAGCAAATCATTGATGCCGCAGTCATGGAGCTATATTTACCCGAAGAACTCCACGCAGGAGACAAATACTTCATGCGTCATCTCTTGCAAGAAAACCTACCAAATATAGACAAAATTAAAGGCGATAAAATGACAGAACTGCGTGTCATATTTCGGCGACTCTTTGATAGAGATCATCCGATTAGAACTAATATTTACTTCCTTCGCAATCTTGACATCGTAAAAATTATTAGAGGTCAAGCATGAGAATTATCAAACTAGAAATTCAAGACTTTCGCGCCTTTTATGGAAATCACATAATTGAATTTGCTAAAGAAGGGGAAAGAGGCAAACAAAATTTATTACTCTACGGCGAAAATGGTAGTGGTAAATCATCACTATTACTTGCGATTAAATATATTTTAGAATCAGCAGATAATGAAAACTTAAAATTTGATGATTATAATAATATTTTTCGTAAACCCCCTAGCGATCGTTATATCGAGCTAACTCTCAGAGAAAGTGTAAATAAACCTCCTAGACCTGTTAAGTGGACTCATAATTTAAGGACTACTAATATCTTAGAAATTAAAGAAGCATCCCAAGCGAAAGGTATTTTAGACTATAAAGTATAAAGAACTTCTTGAAATTCATTTTGTTCATCGTAAAGAATCAAGAATAAACATCTTCGATTTACTAGTTAAGTCTCTTTTAGCGCAATGTATTAATGATAGAGATCCCAACAACACATTCTCACAACAGTGGGAAAACCTGATAGGAATCATACCAAAGAGACGCGGTAATACTCGTCAAATCAACGAATTTAACAGAGTTGCGAGTTTATTTAATGCTGGTCTTGAATCAAAATTAAATGAACTAGAGAATGAAATTAGTAACCTCATGAGTTACTTTAGCCATTCAGTTA
>Ga0316611_1000033_pt1 | contig 65371 bp, 65 predicted proteins | sample MIS2016202_MG_FD_207675 | JGI IMG/M metagenome (GOLD analysis project Ga0316611, IMG submission 207675) | Microbial mat bacterial communities from Middle Island sinkhole, Lake Huron, Michigan, United States - MIS.2016.202 | ecosystem: Environmental > Aquatic > Freshwater > Lake > Sediment... | reverse complement strand
AGTAAAACCTGCGGATGCTGAGTAAGACCAAAACTGAGTTCGCTTAGTCTAGGCTTCGGCAAATGAAAGAGGAAGCCCGTACTCTATTTTTTGTTTACAGAAAAAATGAGTGTCGGGTATGTCACGAAAGGGTAAGAGAGGTTCTAAATGAGCAAAGACCACATAGCAGGTATATTGTGAGAAAATCGGTCAATTGCACCTTTTATTGAATCAAAACCATGAAGCAGTTCTCTTTACTAGAGTGGGAAACGCTATATAATCGCTTCTTGTAGCGAGTCGGTGACTATATTGATTGCCATTTACCCAGGTAGTTTTGATCCAATTACCTTTGGACATCTCGATATTATTAAACGCGGCAGTCATCTGTTCGATCGCGTGATTGTTGCGGTTTTACGCAATCCTAATAAAACGCCTCTGTTTACGATGGAAGAGCGCATGAACCAGATCCGAGAAGCAACCCAGCATTTAAAAAATGTTGATGTGGATACCTTTACAGGCTTAACCGTTACCTACGCGCATCTGATGCAAGCTCAAGTCCTAATTCGGGGATTGCGTGCGGTTTCCGATTTTGAATTGGAATTGCAAATGGCGCATACTAATAAGACTTTGGCGAATGATATTGAAACTGTATTTCTGTCTACTTCCAATGAATATAGTTTTTTGAGTAGTAGCGTCGTTCGCGAGATCGCCAGATTTGGCGGTGAAATAGCGCATCTAGTCACCCCAGAAGTCGCGATCGCCTTAAGACAAAAATTTCCTAAAAATTAGTACAGATTACTTCGGTTTTGTATATTACAGATAAATTTTCAAAAAGCTTGCGAGGCAAGCTTTTTGAAAATTTATCTGGGTTTGGAGAAATGCTACATCTATTATGGCGTTTAAGTTACAGTAGAGATAAGCAGATCTATGTTGTGTTCTAAAAGCATATGGAGCATCATACGGAGCATAAATTTATGAAAGCAATTATTGCCGCGATCGCTGCCCTAACTGCGATGGGAAGCTTTGCAGGATCGGCGATCGCTCAGGTGTCCTTTAGTATTAGATTTGGTTCAAGTCCTACCTACCGTTCCAATATCTATCAAGGTATAAGACCCAGAGTTCCTTTTTACCAAAATAATTACGAGCGTTATCAGCGCCACCCTAATTCCTCAGTCATCGTGCGCGAAGTATATCCATCTTCTGCTCACTATGGCAACTCTTGGAATAATGTAGTACCAAGGACGATTATTCGCCGTTCTAATATTTATGAACGTCACTATGATAACTATGGCGATCGCTACATCGTTGAAAAAAGGATTATTCGCGTCAGATAAAAAGTCTACAAAAATTCCACAAAAAAGACCCTGCAAAAGCAGGGTCTTTTTTGTTAAGCAGGTTGCTTCAGATTTTCTTCGCCTTTAGTAATCGTGAGCGATTCAATGCGATCGCCGACCTGAATTTTTTCAATTAAATCCATCCCTTCGGTGACATAGCCGAAAACGGCATAGGAACCATCAAGGAAATAAATATCATCAAGAGCAAAATAAAATTGACAGGATGCAGAGTTAGGAGACTGCGATCGCGCCATCGCGATCGCGCCTTTGTTATGGCGTAACTTGGGCTTTTGGGTCGAGCCTAACACCTCACCATAGACAGGTTGTTTCGCGCCATCGGGCAGAATTTCGAGGGGGACATAGCGGGGCTGAGATGTCGCAGGATCAACAAAATTACCCATGCCATTACCAAGGGGATCGCCACCTTGAACCACAAAAGGAGTCGGATCTTTGACCACACGATGGAAGGTTAAACCGTTATATAGACCACGTTTTACCAAATCAGCAAAATTACCTGCGGTCAGTGGGGCGCTATTTCCATCAACCTCGATCTTGACCGTCCCCGACTTCAGTTTTAACTCAATGATCGCTGTACCTTTGAGTTGCACAAACTTAGCAAGAGCCGCTTCTAGGGAATTTTGAGGATTAGCGATAGGAGATGGCTCAGCGACCTTAGTTGCTGGTGAGGGCTTAGTACTAGATGAATCTGAGGGCGATGAACTTGCGGCAGTTGATGATGCGGTTGATGATGCGGTTGGTGATGCAATGGCAGAAATACTGCCATTGTTACTGCAACCTGTTAGTAATAGGCTAAATGCCAAAAAACAACTAAAAATCCAACGAAACATATTTATCTCTTAATACTTTCAGTGGTAACTCAAAATTATTTAATTGTGCCTGACTGCTTATAAACCTTCTAATGGCACTGCTAAAAATTTAGCAATCGATGCCGCTTGATCTTCAAGCACATTTAATGAGATTGGTTGACCAACTTCAGACAATGGAAGATCGCCTTTTCCTTTTACTCTCAAATATAGCGCTCGCTTTGGACTTAGACCCTCGCGAATTTCCACGCGCACCGCTTGCACATCCGCAATCTTGTAGGTGAACTCAATATTTTTAGACTTACTGCGTCCACGTCGGAAAATTGTCACTTGGTTAGTGTTGCGATTGAATTCGTTATAGCCACTTCCGTAATCAATGGCGATCACATATAGCAAATACATTTCTAACAAAGTACCCGCAATTCCATAGAAAGAAAGTGCTAATCCTTGAGGGACAAATTCCAGTTGTAAGGGATCAGGAAAGGGCAGTAAGTTGATTTTAAAAAAGCTAGATAGCCCTGCTAGGAGGAATCCAAACGCACCTATGGCAACAATAACCGCAAAGCCATAGTTACTAAAGCGTCGTGACCCAACAATGTCATATCGCAGAACATTGGATTGAGATTTTGTAGTTACCATCGGTTGAAATAATATTGAAAAGTTTTACTATATGCAGACAACCAGTATATAGCGGCTTGCTGCGATCGCCAAATCTTATCTTTTGGAAGTGTTGCAAAGCAAAGCTTCCAAAAAGTTATCTGGATTTGCAAGCAGTTGGCGATCGCTACATCCGACGAGTTCTAAGCTATGATGCAAGGGGTTTGCTAAGCAACTATTCGCAGAGTATCTTACATATACAAGCGGCTCAAGTCTGACATCCTATCACTGTCACCATATGCCGATTATCACTTATTGTTATTCAATCTTTCTCAATTAATCGTGAAAAAATCTCTCAACTATTCTGTAAAGCAAGGTATCCTAGCCGCGATCGCGGTTAGTTGCGTTTCGGTTATATCCGCTTGTCAGCAGCCACCCGCACCAACTGAGACCACCTCAAAGCCTGCGGAAACCACAAAACCTACCACCTCTCCATCTCCTAGCACCGCAGCATCGGCTTCTCCTAGTGCCTCTCCATCTCCTAGCGCCTCCGCTAAGCCTAATGAAACTGATTCTAAGGATCAAGGAACTAACAGCGTTGCTAGTGTCGATAAAGTTGCTGGTGAATACAAAGTTGTTTTAGATCCTAAAATTTTAGCTGAGGCTGAAAAAGATGGGGTTAAATCCTTAACAGGTACATGGACAATTAAATCTGAAGGCTCCTTTGAGGCTACTCTCAAGGCCGTTTCCACCAAAGACGAAGTTCAAGAAATTAAAACTGCTGGCAAAATCTCAATTAAAGATGGCAAGGTTGTCTCTCAAGTCGAGACGGTAAATGGGGAGAAACCACTTCAAGATCCTCCAGAACAAACCTATACCTTGTCTGGTGATGGCAAGGAATTGCAAGCTGATGGTCAGCCTGTGAAGCTAGTTAAACAGTAATTTTTAGCTTAAGGCTCCGCGATTTAGTAAAGAACCAATATTTCTGTGGCTCGGCAAAGCCGAGCCACAGAAATATTGGTTCTTTTGTATAGGAAAGCCTTTATCTGTTGATAGCAAAAATTTTGTATGTATAACAGCTTTTACTCATCTCACGATCGCATTTATAACTTTGAAGAATTAGCATTTCCCTCTAAAGGCGTTGAGTTTGCGCTTAATGATTTTGGGAAAAAAGCCCAGCGTCCCTATATTATTTTTAATATGGTGTCTAGCATTGATGGCAAGGCGACCACCTATAAGGGGCAGTTATTAGGGTTAGGTTCACGCCCCGATCGCTATTTGATGAAAAGGTTGCGATCGCAGGTGGATGGTGTGATGGCAGGTAGTGGCACATTACGCCAAGATGCTTTTATTCCGACCTTACCGCCTGAATTATTAGAAGAACGTCAGAAAAATTTTCTGCACCCCCAACCCCTCGGCATTGTGATCAGCGCTTCAGGGAAGTTGCCTAGCGATCATCGGTTCTGGGATGCTGGTAAGGATTTGCGGATTGCTTTGCTGGGCGAAAATGCGGCGGTGGAACTATGGCTAGAGGAAAAAGCGCAAATTTTTCGATTTTCCACCGAAAATGATCAAATCGATCTTAAACAGGTTTTAGCAATGCTATACGCGCAGCTTGGCATTAAGCGACTGTTAATCGAAGGTGGGGCTATTCTCAACTATGCGTTAATCTCTCAAGGCTTAGCGGATGAGTTTTTTTTAACCCTAGCTCCCCATATTGTCGGCGGCGATCGCAATACTAGTATTGTGGGCGGTTTAGACTATGGCTTTGGCAGTAATGATTTACCAAAACTGCAATTGCGATCGCTCTACCACCATGAATCAGAATTATTTTTGCGTTATCAATTTGTGCGCCAATAATCTAATAGAGGGGCAGCACAACGTGCTGCCCCTCTATTAGATTATTGGTTCGGGTTTAAGTGCAAAGTGCGGTAGTTTTAAAATGTCCTCAATAAAAAATAACGAAATAACTACACTCAATGGCAAAGCTGCGTGAAATCACCGTTTCCACTCAACTCAAAGAACGTTTAGCTCAAGGACATCCTTGGATCTATCGCGATCGATTACCTAGAGAGGCGCGTTTTGAGACGGGGGAATGGTTGCGGGTGCGTTGTGGCGGCTGGACTGGATTTGGCTTGTGGGATAACAAAGGACCGATCGCGATTCGTATTTTTTCTCAATGTCAGTTACCCGATCCGCGTTGGTTAAAAGAGCGCGTTCAGTCAGCATGGGAACTGCGATCGCCCCTGCGTGAACAAAACTGCACCGCCTATCGTTGGCTATTTGGGGAAGGGGATGGCTTAGCGGGGATTACGGTGGATCTTTATGGGGAATATGCAGTAGTTCAAACCTACATGGAAGGCGCAAGCGCTTTACTCGATTGGGTGGTGAATGCCTTGATTGCCGTTGCGCCTTTGCAAGGGATTTTATGGCGGACGAAGCATCAAGAAGGTTTAGAAAACGAAAATCCGCAGGAGAGCAAAACCCAATTGCTATGGGGCAAATCGCCGCCGAGCGATATCACCGTTAAAGAACATGGGCTATTGTTTCAGGCGAATTTGCAAACTGGGCAGAAAACAGGTTTATTTCTCGACCATCGCGAAAATCGTCGTTTTGTGGGCGAAATTAGCCAAGGTAAAACGGTACTGAATTGTTTTTCCTATACGGGCGCATTTTCCCTATATGCCCTTCGCGGTGGCGCAAGCCATGTTACCAGTGTCGATATTGGTAAAAATTTGGCGGCTGTAGCGGACACCAATGTACGGTTAAATCAATTCGACAGCGATCGCCATAGCTTTGTAACTGCCGATTGTTTTGAGGTGCTACAGCGCTACGCCCAAGAACAACAAACCTTTGATCTAGTCATCCTCGATCCGCCTACCTTTGCTAAGAGCAAGCAAAATCGCTTTGCGGCCGTTCGCGCCTATACCAAACTAAATGCCCTCGCGCTTAAATGCGTTGCCCCCAATGGTTTATTAGTTTCGGCAAGTTGCACTAGTCAGGTTAGCCCCGAAGCTTTTAAGGAGATGTTAGCTAGTGCCGCCGCGTTAAGCGATCGCCGCATTCAAATCATCCATGAAGCAGGTCAGCCCCTCGATCATCCTGTCCCCGCCGCCTTTTTGGAGGGCCGTTATTTAAAGTTTGTCGTAGGCAAAGTTAATCGAATCGTCTAAAAAGAGAGAGTCATCGCGAAGCGATGACTCTCTCTTTTTAGATGATCGCAGGATCGATCAGAGCTTGCTCGATAGTTTGACAGCAATCTTCGACAGTTTCTCCTCTTTGCATTTGTGCAGCGAGGGTAACTAAAATAGAACGGCGATCGCTGAGTAAATTTTTGGCATTGAGCAAAGCCCAACGCTCTTGAGTCATCGCATTGGGCAAATGAGAAATAGCTTGGCGTAAACGTTGCAGATCATCAAGTCCGCCTTCGGGTTCACCCTCACACATCAATTGTTCGGCGGCAATACCTGCCATATACACCGTACAGTAGCGATCTAAGAGATTCACAGCATTAGCATCTGCTGCGATTTCGATTTCTACACCGCCTTCAATACCTGCAAAACTTTCACTCGCTAAGACTTCTCCCAAGGATTTCCCAATAATTCCTGCGATCGCATAGTTGATAACTTTAAAGCCTAAAACATGAGCCGTGAGAAAATGCCCTGCTTCATGATAGGAAACTCGTTCACGATATTCAGGCGATCGCGCCCTCAGCCATACTTGAAAATATGCCCCAAATTTGCCCTGCCAAAAGCCAATATCAATACCCCATGCCCCCAACAAAGTAATCGCGATCGCGCTAGGGACAATCGGCGATAAGCCGACCATCGTACCTACGAGAGACATCATTGTAATTGTGAATATGGCGATCGCCAGCAAATCTATAGCAGTAACATTCATGGCCGTATTTGTTTAAAGAACAAGGGGCTTAAGCCCCCTGTTCGCGAAATTGCGCGAAATTGCGCGAAATTGATTTTTTAAGGCTTTTTGATAAAGGAGCTACTCCGATTTTGCTTAGAGTAAAAAGTGGCAAGACTATCATCATCACCGACAAAGCGCCAATGCCAAGGCTCGTACATTACACCTTGAGGATTATTCGGCGGAAATGACATCTCAAAGCCATACTTAGCCGCATTATTTTGGAGCCATTGATAGGCCGCAGTTTTTTCAAAACTAGTCGAGAGATTGGCACTGGGTACAGCCGCGTCACCAATATCGATCGCGTAGCCTGTGTGATGTTCACTATGCCCTGGAGGTGCGCTTACCTTAGCTCTCTGAGCAGGCGTTTGGTTACGCTGTTTACTGATATCAAAGAAAAGTTGTTGCTGCTCCTCAATAGTCCGAAATCCTGAAATCACCGCAAAATCAACACCCTCAGCCTTCGCGGCTGCTTCCATGTTGAGATAACTTTTTGCGGCGGCGGCTCGCAACTTGATTTCATAGCCATCGCTGGCTCTGCTAATGGTGCGTAGTTGATTGAGAGGAGCCTCTTTGTAAGGATGATGACCAAACAGATCGGGGGTTGTGTTATCGGAGTCCGTAGCAATAACTTCAGGATTATTCGCAAGATTATTAGTAGGTACTTGACTAGCAGGAGTTGCCGTTGGGGTTATAAATGGCGCAACACTAGGATTAGCGACAGGTTGGCGAGGCTGAGCTTCGGGGGGGGATATATTTTCGGTAGATATGGGCGTATTGGCGGCGTTGGCATTGAGGACAAACCAAATACGAGTGCTGATAATCGGTGATAGAAAGGCTAGAACCGCTAAACCATATCCCCACCAAGGAACTGCCTGTAGCGATCGCGCAACGGGATTAGCCGATAATTTTTTTTGAGGCGATCTATTAGAACTGCTAGAACTATTTGGATCGCTGACCCTCTGGGCGACGGGGATATCGTTTTGGGTATGCATAGGTGTATAAACCTTTGAAGTTTTAACCACAGTTATAGGCGTTTTCACTTAATTAAAAACCAAGGAGCGAGTTGCGGCGCGAAGCGCCGCAACTCGTCTTTTGGTTTTGTATCCTAACAAGACTCTGGCGACAGCTATAAATATATAGCAATAAATCTCGAATTGAGAATTCACTTAAGGTGTGAATTTACCGCACTTTGACAGGCGCGGAACCAGAATTGATGGTAAAAGTACAGTTTTACTGTACTTTTACTGTCAATTCTGTGATTCAACTATTTCTAAAAGGTTGCCATCGGGATCTCTTAAAAATAGGATTTTTTGTCCCCAAGCCATGAGCGTAGGCGGGGAAATTATATCTATAGGAATACCTAAGAGCCTATTAGCCTGCCGATCGCATAGTTCTTGGTACACCTGATCAAGATTCTGCACGGTCATCGATAGTAAAAAAGGATTACCGCTAATCATCTGCTCACCGCGATCGCCAAATAATTTAGATAGCCAACGGCGATCGTATAGTCCGATTTTTAACTTGCCACTATAACCTTCTGCTCCATCAGATTTAGCTGGCTTCTCAAAGCGAAAGCCTAACACATCGCGATAGAAAATAAGCGATCGTGCCACATCAGAAACAAATAAAGCGATGTAATCGATTTCCATAAAATAACCACCTCTCCAAAACTTGCGGCGCAAGTTTAGTTAAGTTAAGGCGGTGCTTTGCGCCGCCTTAACTATTTATTCTCGTCAGGCAACCATTTTAAGAATGGCAGTGGCAACAAACTGCTGAGATTGGCAATCACAATCAAGATCCAAAGATTATCAAAATTTGATTCTGTAACCCCAAAAATATGGGTTAGCAAAGCTCCTAATTGAAATGAGCAAAGGGCCGAGATATTAATCACTGACATCAAAAGTGCAAATAATGTTGCTTCGATTCCTTCAGGACAAAGCCTCGCGGCTAAGACCAGTACGGGCATGAAGGCAATGCGCCCAGCAATGGTCAAAATCAGACTATCACCAAGGCTAAACCAGCGATCGTCAATCCCGATCGCTCTATTCGCATGGGTGACTAGCAATAAACTGGTTAACCCTAAAACCGTCGAAATAATCGTTGTCCAAAAGAAAATAGTGCGGGTTGGAACCCCCTTAAAGAAGCGCTGAAACAACCAGATGCCAAACAATCCTGCCCAACTTGCAAAGAACTTGATTGTTCCCAAAAATTCGGGATTGAAGTTAAGTTCATTCGTGGTGAAGTAGAAGAAAGCAGTATCGGAACTCGGCGTTGCTTGCCAAATAAATAAGAAGGCTGTCGGTAGCCAAATCGCTTTATTTTTAAAGGCTTGGCGCAACTGTACAAAGTTAAACTTCAGCGACATCCATAGTTGCGAATTTCTCGATAATTTTTGAGGTTCTAGATTAATCGCTAAGGGATCGGGCGCAACAATATACACCGTAGACATGGGTGGATCAGCGATCGCAAAGGCAGCTATACCAACCAGAAGTGGCAAAAAGGCGGTAATCTCGAATACCAGTTTTGCGCCAAAATGTTCTAATAAATAGCCACTCAAATAGGCTGATATGATTGCGCCAACTGATGAGGCAATCCAACTAAAAGACTGCAATGAACCTGCATCGCCTTCAGCTTCTAAGCGGGCGCGTTGGACAACCAATGCATCGGTAATCGCATCAGAAAAAGCTAGGGATAAGGAACCGATCGCAATCATCGCGATCGCCCAAAAGGGGGTCGCCACCCATAACCCCATACTTGCCCATGCGAAAATACCTAAAACACTTGACAGCAAGAGGTAGGGGCGGCGACGATAGCCAAATACAGGAAATCCGTCAGAAATTAGACCGTAGAGGGGTTTAATCGTCCAAGGTAACATCGTAATCCCTACCATTGAGGCAACTTCCGCAGGGCTAAGCCCTAGGTCATCCTTAAGGAAGAAACTTACGGCAAGTTGCGAGATTGCCATTGCTCCTTGCACAAAATAAATTACAGCGATCGCCACCAACTCTAGGTCAAACGAGCGCCCCCGTAAGCTTTTGAGCCAGTCTGATTGGATTAGCACGATACGATTGCCCAAATATTAAGAAACTTTAATCTGAGTATATTTTAGTCTTGATCTAGAAAGATGCAAACTAGCAACTAAAGGCTACTCTCTTCGACTTTATAGGAGGAGCGCTTTGCGCCCAAACCCAAACCAAGAAAAATTTTGAAAGCGTCGCAAAGCGACGCTTTCAAAATTTTTCTTGTGCTTCGTTTGATCGGCAATTGCTATAAATGGTTTCTTAGCTATTTAGGTGTTCTTCTTGAATTGCTAATTTAGGAAATAGAATCACAAAAAATCCCATCCATACAGAAATAGGAATTGCCACAAGAATAGTTAGCCAAATTATTTTAAATAATAGCCAACTCCCAGAAATAATCGAGAATCCTGTCAAAATAATTGACCAAGGTTGACACCACCAAGGCTTATGATTCCAAACGCGATCGGGTTTTTCTAAAGTCATCGCTCTTATTAAATCTTTATCAGCATAATACCCCAGCAACGATAGAATTTCAGAAAATGTGATGAATTAAGAGACAATGGCGCAAGTTTCACGCAGACAATTTTTACGCGCTGGTACAGGTTTAGCCTTCGGCGCGGGCTTGGGTACGCCATTTTTGCAATGGCTTGCTGATGGTTCTAATGAGGCGATCGCCACTCCAGCTATTTGGAAAGATCTCGCCACAAGCCTAGAAGGAAATCTTTTTCGTCCTGACTCGGCTAAGTTTGCGGAACGGGCTAGACCTTGGGCTTTGCGCTATGCCGATAAATTACCGCAGGGTATCGCCCAATGCACTAGCGAAAAAGATATTCGTACCTGTCTGCAATGGGCGCAGGCACATAAGATTCCCTTAGTGACCAGAAGTGGTGGACATTCCTACGCTGGCTATTCCACAACCACAGGCTTAATGATCTCCGTTTCAGCGCTGAACAGTGTCAATGCTGATCAAGCCACTGGTTTGGCAATCTTAGGGGGAGGCGCAAGAAATCGCAATGTCTATGCTGAGTGTAAACCCCTTGACAGAGCCGTTACTCACGGTCGATGCAAGGATGTGGGTGTGGCGGGTTTGGTGCTGGGTGGGGGCATTGGCTTCAATATGCGATCGCAGGGGCTGACCTGTGATCAGTTAGTGGAAACCAAAATCATGCTTGCCAATGGCAGGGTAATCACTTGCAATGAAAAAAATTATGCCGATCTTTTTTGGGCTTGTCGTGGTGCTGGTGGTGGTAACTTCGGTATCCATACCTCCTTTACTTTCCAGACCTTTCCCGTCGATCGGCTGACCGTCTTTCAACTGACATGGACAGATAAAATTGTTGATACCTTTAAAGCAATCCAAACCATGACCGAAAAAGCTCCTGAAGGTTTGGGCATCAAGGTAAGTATCACCGCCAAAAAGCAAGCAAATTCAACCGTTCTTAGTCTCTCTATCCTTGGACAATTGACTGGTTCCATGGACGAATTGAACGCACTTTTAGCGCCGATTCTCACTGTCCAAAGACCTGCTACTAATACTATTCAGAACTTACCCTATTGGGAAGCGCAGGAATTTGTCTCCGAGGAGGGACTGCCTGAGTATTCCCATGAGCGATCGCGCTTTGTGAAGGGTCAACTTTCCGATCAGGCGATCGCCACGATTATTAGTAATCTCAATGCTTGGCCGGGGACGAGTCTGGCGGCGACATGGAAATATTTCTTACTCGGTGGCAAAATCGATCAAAAACGCCCAGAGGACATGGCTTTTGTCCATCGTGGTTACTCGATGCTTTCGAGTATTGAGTTGGAATGGAAGCCTGAAGATTTGCAAGTAATTGCCGATAATGAGCGATGGTTATCGACATTCCATGATCAAATGGAAGATTACACAACCGCCTATTGCTATCAAAATTTCATCGATCCTAGCCAAAAGAACTATCTACAGGCTTACTATGGTGACAATTTGCCGAAACTTCAAGCGATCAAACGCAAATATGATCCGACAAATTTATTTCGCTATCCCCAGTCCATTCCTGTATAAAGTATCGTGTTAAGCCCCAAAAAGAGAAGGGCGGCACAACGCGCCGCCCTTCTCTTTTTAGTTTAAATTACATCCGTTCTAAAACTCGAATACCAAGTAGGTTTAGACCTAGTTTTAGAGTTTTCGCAGTAATATCACATAAAATTAGGCGCGAGATTTTCTCTGATTCTTCCGCTTGCAATACAGGACATTGCTCAAAAAATTGATTAAACTTTTGGCTAAGTTCAAAGAGATATTGACAGAGACGATTAGGATAAAGCTCTTCTGCAACCGCATCGATCGCTTCCGCAAATTGTAATAAATGCTTGGCTAAAACAATCTCTGGATCTTGAGTGAGTTTCACTGCATCCACATTTAAACTGGCAAATAAACTGGCAAAATCGATTTCACCTTTGCGTCCAATGCCCTGCACGCGTACATAGGCGTAAAGCATATAGGGCGCAGTGTTGCCTTGCAGAGCTAACATTTTGTCGAAGCTGAAAATATAGTTGCTAGTACGATTTTGGGAAAGATCAGCATATTTGACCGCACCCAGTCCCACGGCTTCCGCGACATCCTGTTTAAACTCTGGCGAAGCTTCAGGATTGCGGATTTCGATGTCTGCACGGGCGCGAGTAATTGCTTCTTCGAGCAGACTCTTTAAGGCTACGGTGTCACCCGATCGCGTTTTAAATTTCTTGCCATCTTCACCCAAAACCAAGCCAAAGGGAACATGGGTAGTCTGGACGGTTTCAGGAATCCAATGCGCTCGGTTGGCAACTTGAAAAACTTGGGTAAAATGTCCTGACTGCCCGATATCCGTCACATAAATAATGCGGGTGGCTTTGTCTTCACGAATGCGATAACGGAGGGCGGCGAGGTCGGTAGTGGCGTAGTTATAGCCGCCGTCGGACTTCTGCACGATTAGGGGCAGAGGTTGACCATCCTTATTGGTGAATCCTTCCAAAAAGACACATAATGCGCCTTGATCTTGCTGTAGTAAGCCAGTTTCGCGTAGATCGGCAATCACATCTGCAAGAAAGGGATTATAAAAAGATTCACCCCGTTCAGCAACTTGAATATTCAGCACATCATAAATCTTTTGGAACTCACGACGCGATTGTTCACAGAGCAGTTGCCATGCTAGTTTTGCCGATGGCTCGCCTGCTTGCAATTCCACTACGGCATTGCGTGAAGTTTCTTTAAAGGCTTCATCTTCATCAAAACGTTTTTTGGCGGCGCGATAGAGTTCGACCAGATCACCGATCGCGATCGCATCAGCTTTAGTCAGCGCATCGGGGTATCCTTCGCGCAGGTAGGTAATTAACATCCCAAATTGGGTTCCCCAATCGCCCACATGGTTTAACCGCAGAACTTCGTGACCTTGAAATTCTAAAATTCTGGCAATGCTGTCACCAATAATCGTCGATCGCAAATGTCCGACGTGCATTTCCTTAGCAATATTCGGGCTAGAGAAATCGACAATTACGCGCTCAGGTTTATCGACTGTGGCGATCGCGAGGCGATCGCTTTTTTGCATTTTTGCTAATTGTGATTCTAAATAACTAAGTTTCAACTTTAAGTTAATAAAACCTGCCCCTGCGATCGTGGGAGTCTCGAATATTTCATTTATGGAGTCGTCAACTAGTAAATTCTCAATTATTTTTGCCGCCACATCCTGCGGTTTTTGCTTGAGCTTTTTGGTTAAACCTAAAGCCGCATTACATTGATAATCGCCAAATTTAGCATCCTTAGAAGGCGCAACGGCGGGATCATGATCAGCATATTCTTCACCAAAGGCATCTGCGATCGCCTTCGAGAAACGAAGTTTTAAATCGGATAAAATAGAAGTTGTCATGAATTATTAATCGCTTTTAGGCTAGGTTGATCAATATAGCGTTTTTTCTGCTCCAATCAAAAAAATGGGGAACTTACGACTTAAAAAAGAATCAATTTTAGCAGCAAGGCAAAGCCTTGCCACTAAAATTGATTGTCCTGACTACTCCCTTCCCAGTATCAAAATAGACATTAAAAACCAAGAATTAGCGTTGCGGCGCAAAGCGCCGCAACGTCTAATCTTTGACTGGGAAGGGAGTATCGACATATACAACACAGCTTGGGATTACTATGAAAAATTTCAAAATCAAAGGATTTCGCAAAAAATTACAGCACGTCTGCTTAGGATTGGGGACTGTGGCGATCGCCCAATTATCCCTATTTGCCAATCCTAGTTTTGCCGAACCAAATCGACTTACCCTGAGCGTCTATCCGCTTAACACCAGAGACAGCTTCCCAATTTGTCCCACTGAGGTTAGCGTGACCCAAACCCCACGCCCCTATTACGAAGGAGGATATACCATTGATGGATCAGCCTCTTTAGGCTGGTTTGCTAGAGCATTTAAGATCGAGACCAGCGATCAATTTAGTGTGACATGGGTTGCCAAACTCCAAAGCAAATATCAAAATTGCCAAGCATCTGCCAGTATTACCAAAATCAACGACGAAGACTTCCAAGATCATTCCTACTTACGAATGCGCTTGATCGATGGCAATGCCTATCTAATTTTAGATATGACAGGAATGCGTGACGCGAACAGCCTAACGCCCGTGATTATCAAAAAAGATGTCAAAAATGGTAATCCGATCTGGTCATGGTCGGGTACAGATTAACAAACAACAAAGAGAGTTACGGTGCAACTCTCTTTGTTGTTCTCTAGAGTCCAGCAACGGCGCGTTCAAGGTTTGCCCTAGCTTGGTTATAGCCAATAATCGCTTGGACGCGGTTAACATCAGCGCGGGTGAGGTCAGACTCAGCCGTAAGTACCTCAAGCTGCGTACCGACTCCAGCCTCAAGGCGGAGACGTGCTAAACGTAGTGCTTCTGTGGCTTGTTTGACGGCTTTAGTTGCAGTTTCAATTTGTTGGAAACGCGATCGCTGATTGATATAAGCAGTCTCGACATCAAAACGCGCTTGACGAGCAGCTTGCTCAAACTTACTTTCCGCAGTGGCTTGATCGGCTTTAAATTGGTCTACCTGAGCCGACGTTCTACCACCGTCATAAAGAGTCCAGTTTAAACTTGCGCCAAGCTGATAACCAGTGCCAATACCACCACCACTGGTAAATTCAGAAGCCGTATTGAAGTTGGCAAATAAGCTAACCTGTGGGCCTAATCTCGCTAAAGTGGCATTAGCATTATTACGAGAAACTTCTCTCTGCAATTTCTGAATATCTAGCTCAGCGCGATTGCGTACTGCAAGCAAGATTGATTCTTCTAGAGAGAGTTTCCACGCGGCGACGGGAGCGATTTTATCAGCCGCCGTAATTTCGACAGTCGGCGGATAGTTGAGTTGTCGCGATAACTCACGTCTTGCCACTAATTGAGAAGCCTCGGCATTGAGTAAATCTTGCTTGGCATTGGCGAGAGATACTTCAGCTTGTAAGACATCAAACTTTGTACCCACCCCAGCCCGCTCTCTCGATTGAGTATCTTTTAGGCTTCTTTCTGAGTTCTTAACCGCTTGGCTTTGAATACGGATCGTTTCATCAGCATTTTGGAGATTGTAATAGCCAGTTACAATATTTAGCCGCAGCGATTGCCTAGCTTGATTGAGGGTGGACTCTGCAATGCGGACATTGTTCTCGGCGGCGGCGATCGTGGCATCATTTACGCCAGAATCAAAGACATTGTAATTAATGCCCACAGTGCCAGAGAGGGGATTACTAGTCGTTTTTCCTAGGGGCGTATTGTTGTTGATGCTACTCAAACGGGCTTGAGCAGAGTCACTATAGCTATATTGAATTGAGCCTGTAACCGTTGGCGATCGCCCTGCTTCGGCAGATCTCAATGCAGCACGCGCTTTTTCTATGGCAATTCTCGCTTGAATCCAGTCAGAGTTTGTCCTTTCAACTAAATCGAGAATTTCATCTAAGGTAACGGCTTTGGTTTGCTCTAGCTTAACTTGACTAGGGGTAGTGGGAACAACTAGGGTTTGCTCAGGTTCTAGTTGTCCAGGAGTAGACACCCCAGCACTGGGTAACACGATCGCTGGCTCGGTAGCGCTGATCAGTTCTGGGGCTGGAGCAGGTGATTGGGGAGGTATTTGGGGTGATTTAGTTACTGCTTGATTAACTGATTCAGAAGCAGCAGCAACTTTTAAGTTGGTAAATTCTTGAGCATTGGCTGTCCAAGCTGGAATCAGAAGCGATACACTCGCACCAAGCGTCAACCAACTGGAAGAAATTCGCATAATCTTAGTTTGTAACTCCTCAGATTTAAACAGCAGCCAACATAACGTATTTAAAGCATATTCTGATAGCACATGCGTCACAATCATCATCCGATTGGGTAGAGATGTGCAAACACATCCTTAATTTATTAAGGACTTCAGTATAAAGCCATATCAGTATAAAGCTATAAATGTCCAATCAAATCAAGAGTAGTTCTTAAGTTTTTGAATTTATCGGCATGATTTGTCTAGCTGCCGCCAGCATTGAAACCAGAAGAGGAGGGGCGGCGCTTTGCGCCGCCCCTCCTCTTCTGAGGTTGTGATAAAGCCGTTAAATTTTGAGAAGGCTTGCTTTGTAAGCCTTCTCAAAATTTAACGGCTGATGAGACAATGTAAACTAATGTATAAAATGTGATAAAGCCACAAAATTTACAGACTGCATACACCAATGAAAATTCTTACATCAGGAACTGCGACTCAATTATGGAGAGGAGATGCCCTTGCGATCGCTGTTTTTGCTAGTCCTAAATCTACTAATGAACCAACTAGTGAACCAACTAGTGAACCAACTAGTGAACAGGCGGAGGCAAAAGTAACTAAGACCTTAGAATTATCGGAGGCGCTCAAAAACTTAGATATTAAGGTTTTAGGCTGCACTTTAACCGATTTGATCACCGAGGCGGAATTTACGGGAGAAAGTGGATCATCGGTAAGTGGTCGGGTGGGGGTTGACTATGCGGTGCGTAAGGTGATTTTGATTGGCATGGGTGATCCTGCAAAAGCCAATGCTGATGAATGGCGCAAAGCCGCAGCAACGGCGGTGAGATGGGCAAATAAAGAGAAGGCGACGACTTTGGGTTTAGCTTTTCCTGCCTATAACCAAGATGTCAGCGCGACGGCTCAGGCGATCGCGGAGGGGGCGTTGCTGGTGGCTCACCAAGACAGGCGATTTAAGTCTAAAAATAATCAGCCTTGGCGCTTAAACCAAGTCGAGATTTTGGAAACTCAGCCTGAAATTGCGGATGTGGCGATCGCGAAGGCGCAGCAGATTGTCGATGGCGTAATTTTGGCGAGGGAATTGGTATCGGCTCCTGCGAATATTGTTACGCCGATTACCCTTGCGGAAACTGCTGTGGCGATCGCTGAAGAATCAGCATATTTCACCGCCAAAATTCTGGAACAAGCTGATTGCGAAGCCCTGAATATGGGTTCATTTCTGAGTGTGGCTAGGGCTTCGGATATTCCGCCCAAGTTTATTCACCTCACCTACAGCAACGGTACGCCAAAGCGCAAATTAGCGATCGTTGGTAAGGGTTTAACCTTTGATTCGGGTGGCTTGAACCTGAAAACGGGCATCGGTAGCAGCATCGAACTCATGAAGACGGATATGGGTGGTTCGGCGGCGGCGCTCGGAGCAGCCAAGGCGATCGCCCATCTGCAACCCAGCGATATCGAAGTCCATTTCATCGTGGCGGCTTGCGAGAACATGGTTAATGGTAGCGCCATGCGTCCGGGAGATATCCTCACCGCTTCTAATGGCAAAACCATTGAGGTGAATAATACTGACGCGGAAGGTCGGTTGACCCTCGCCGATGCCCTTGTCTATGCCGACAAACTTGGTGTTGATGCGATCGTTGATCTGGCGACGCTAACGGGTGCTTGTGTGGTGGCTCTGGGTGAATCGATCGCAGGAATGTGGTCAATTGATGATCACTTTGCCGAGGCGATCGCCCAAGCGGCAAAAGATGCTGGTGAGAAATTCTGGCGGATGCCCCTCGAAGATCCCTATTTTGATCAATTGAAATCGGTGGTAGCGGATTTCAAAAATACAGGTTCCCGTGCAGGTGGTGCGATTACAGGGGCTTTATTTCTGAAGCAATTTGTAGAACACACCAAGCTATGGGCGCACCTTGATATTGCGGGGCCAGTCTGGATTGAGCGCGAGTCGGGCTATAACAACGCGGGCGGCACTGGTTTTGCAGTACGCACTTTAGTAAATTTAATTATCAATTAAACAAAAAAGGCTTGCAAAGCAAGCCTTTTTTGTTTACAGTGCTTTGCGCTTAATTAAACCCCCAGAGAAATTTTGGGAAGCGCCGCTTCCCAAAATTTCTCTGTACTACTCAAAGCCTCAATAGGCTGTAATTGGTTAATCACAAAGCGATCGCATGGAACACCCAACTAACCATACATTTCCGTAATAATCCTTCTTAATTGAGCCGCATTATCTTCAGCCAAAACATCAATCCTATTTTTTAGACGCACCTTGCTAATAGTACGAATCTGATCCACGGCAATCTCTGCATCCGAGCCAGCACAAATAATTTGCAGACGACTTCGCCATTTTGGATGCAGCTTAGAAGTTAACGGACAGATCACCACCGTATCGAGGGCGGAATTCATCGCATCTTGACTAATCACAACCACAGGACGGACTTTGCTAATTTCTCCACCAAGGGTAGGATGGAGATCAGCAAAATAAATTTCATAGCGTTTGGGTTGCAACTTCATCCATCTCAATTCCATCTAAAACAATGTTTTCAAAATCTTGCCAATCTTCACGTTCTTGAGCCATTTCCCGAAAAGTCTCCTCCCAAGACAACTTCTCATCATCTACTTTTCGCAACAAAATCCCTCGCTCCGTCTCTTCTAACAGCAACTCATCGGCAAAACCATACTTTTGTAATATCAACTTAGGCAATCTCACGCCTTTAGAGTTGCCAATCGAAACTAATTTAATATTCTGAACTCGTGACTGCTTTTTCATGACTTGTTTTCATATTCTGTAAATATAGCTGCTGCCATGCTTATTAGGACACAAAACCAGAACACGAGTTGCGACGCGGAGCGTCGCAACTCGCTTCTTGGGTTTTGATTTGTTTTAGTGCAAGTGTCTACATTTATAGCGACAATCGAGAAAATAATTTGCAAGTTGTAATTACAGTAGTTACTTTTTAGTGAAATGTCAAGATAGTAAGGCGATCGCTCTATTTCACTGGGGTGTGGACTATCATAAGCTCATATCAGTCAGCTTTTTGGAAATATAGCAATGAGTCACAAAGCGATCGAGTTACCAGCATCTTGTTACTTCTCCGATTATTTCAAACTTAACTATTACCCCAAAGATCTATTGGCATACTTTGGTTATAAATGGCAGATTGCGAAGCTTACCTTACCCAAAACTTCACAGGTAATTACCTCTCTAACTGATTTGCAACATCGGATAGAACGTAATTTACTTAGAATTGCCTTTGATAGTGAACTGGCTAGACGCGAATTTTTGATCGCACCTGTCCTCATGGAAGTTATGGATTATATCGATACACAGCTATTTGTGTCCTATCCCTTGATGGTCACTGAGCAATTAAAAGGCTCCCTAGATTACTATCTAGAAGCATCTCAGCAATTATTGATTATTGAAGCAAAGGATGAGAATCTTGAGCGTGGATTTAAGCAGCTAGCAGTAGAACTAATTGCTGTGGACATAGCAGAAATAAGTGATTGCTCCACACTTTATGGGATTGTCTCAATTGGCAAAATATGGCAATTTGCAAAATTAGATCGTAAATCTAAGCAGATGACTCAAGATGTCAGTTTGTATCGAGTACCTGAAGATCTCGCTGATTTAGTAACCAGCTTAATTGGGATTTTAGAGCAGGAAAAATAAATACAACATCAATGGATCTACCTCTCGTCTATCATCCCAATTATGTTGCGCCGATCGCCAATACCCATCGTTTCCCGATGGAGAAATTTCGCTTACTGCATGAGATGCTCATCGCCGATGGAGTAGCTAAATCGGAACAGTTTTTTCGACCAGAATTACCAGATTTAGAGATCATCGCCTCAGTCCACGATCGCCAATATGTTGAGGCATACTGGCAAGGGACACTTGACCATAAAGCCCAACGTCGCATTGGTTTACCTTGGAGCTACGAACTTGCCTATCGCACCCGTATTGCTGTCGGCGGCACATTATTAACCGCTAGATTAGCATTAGCTCATGGTTTAGCTTGCAACACCGCAGGGGGAACTCATCACGCATTTGCGAATTATGGTTCAGGATTTTGTATCTTTAATGATCTGGCGATCGCCTCCCAAGTTTTACGCAAAGAAGGCTTGGTCAAGAAAATATTAATCGTCGATTTAGATGTGCATCAAGGCGATGGCACGGCGCTCATTTTTGAGAATGAGCCAGATGTATTCACTTTTTCCATGCACTGCCAGATCAACTTCCCTTCAGTTAAACAAATTAGCGATCGCGATGTTCCCTTACATGAGGGAATGGAAGATGATCAATACTTACGCACCCTTGCCCATCATTTGCCAGATTTATTAACCGAATTTCAGCCTGATTTGGTTCTCTACGATGCAGGTGTTGATCCACATATAGGCGATCGCTTAGGCAAATTAGCACTTACCGATTCGGGAATCTATCGGCGCGATATGCAGGTTTTGAGTACCTGTGTGTCGCAAGGTTTTCCTGTCGCCTGTGTGATTGGTGGTGGTTATTGCGAAGATATGCGATCGCTAGTTTATCGACATTCTCTCTTACATCGCGCCGCCAGTGATGTCTATCGCCAATATCGTTTATAGTCCTTGTCGAAATGCTTTGAGCGCTGATTTTGGTTCTGCCATCAGCAAACAACTGGCAAGTAATTCCAAATCAAGCTGGGGTAAACATTCACTTTGCGCGATCGCCTCATAGCCATTGTCACGCAACCGATAGAGAGAAAATTTGCCATCTTCCCAAAACCATACTTCCTTGGTATTAAAGCGACGGTAACGTTCTAATTTGGCGACATTACCGCTCGTGAAAATCACTTCAATTGCCAAATCGCGATCGCTCAATTTATTACTAAAGCAAAAAGATAGATCTGGCTCTACACTTGCCCCTTTAGTTTCCGATTCCAAAGTAGCGCTACCAGTGGGAATAAAATCGATATCCATTTCTGCAAAGTAAATTCCCAACAACATCGAGAGTAAATGCACGATGATTTCATGGGCAGCAGATGTGGTCATAATCTCGATAGTGCCGTCAAGATAATTGAGATGGATATTATGTGAATCACCAATTAAAGCAGAAAGCGTCTTAAATTCTTTCCATGAATATCGATTCGGCAAAACAAAATACTGTTCTTCCGTTTTAGTTTGATTTATTTCTATAGATTTTGTTGATTCTTGAGCAATCACGATATTGTGAAGATAATAGTGACGATCGCAAATATAAGGCAACTATAGCACAATCTCAAATAATCAAAGTTACAGCGCTTGGCGCTGACTTGAAAACCAGATAAATTTTTGAAAGCGTGGCTTTGCCGCGCTTTCAAAAATTTATCTGTACTACTTTAAGGCGCAATAGGTTATAGCCGAGCGAGCTAAACTCTAGATGAAAAACTATGGGCTTTGAGAATTGCGGCGACGAGAAAGGCATAGGAAACACCACCAACGATCGCCAAGAGCCAAAAACTGATCATGGCACTGGTATTCCAAAGAGCGTGAAGTAAGGCAGAGCTAAGATATCCAATCGTGAGAATTTGCCAACGGAGCGAAGGCTTCATCACACTCAAACCGATGAAATAGCCGAAATAACCGCTATAAGCCATATGTCCTGCTACCGAACCAAGTATACGCGGAATTAGTAACTGCAAACCCGTTAGTTCAGCGATCTCAGGGCTAATCGCTTGATTCGCCACACTCTGAACGATGCTGGGGACATACAATCCGAGAGTTTCCGTTAAGGTAAAGCCAACCGCAGAAGCGGCTCCAATTAGAATTCCATCAAGAGGTTCGCTAATGCCAATATGCGATCGCCATTTCTTCCCTAACCGCAAACCCATAAACCAAAGTAAAAATATGGGCAGAGCCTTGAGTAATTCTTCCATCAGACCCGCCCCAAAAAACATAGCAATCAAAACGCTGACAAAGTTCACTTGTCCCGTCGGCGCAGTTCCGGGCAGAACCTTATAAAAGAACCAGATAAAAATATTTAAAATTGGGCTTCTTAGAATAATTGCAGTAAATATCGCCGACCCTAAAATCACCCACCAAGGCTTCTTTTTGCCGCAAAGTTGATAGACAAAATAATAGGCGGCGAGGCTGATATATACAGAAATCGTGAGATTAAATAATTGCGGTTGCCCCAAAAATGCAAACATCATCACCACAAAGCCCACCGTCGCCATCCCCGGAAGGAGATAGGCTTTTTTCCATAGATCGTTACCTGTCGAGAAAATCGGCAATAGTTTTGTGAAAGTAATGCTAGTAATTTGCGATCGCGGACGAAGATTATAATCTGTGCCGATGGTGGTGTCATGGCTTGACTCTAGCTCAAACATAAAGATGGGACCATCTTTAGTTAACTGAATGCGATCGCCATGTTGGAGAATATAACAACCGTGTAAGCGGCGATCGTTGATGAATGTGCCATTGGCACTATCGAGATCACAAATTTCCCACCCCTGAAAATCCTTGTTAGCTATGGGACGAATCTCCGCATGGCGACGGGACACGGTTCCATAGAGATTGATATTGATCGCAATTTCACAAATAGGATCGCGTCCTAAGGTAATTAGGCGATCGCCTAAGGTTGCCACAATTTCAGCCCGATCAAAATCTTGGTGATCGGCTGAAATTTCTTTGAGAAAGGCAATTGAGGTAAGGCGATCATACATAGCTTCATTTATATCATTAGTACAGGTCATCGCCACGGGATACTCTGCACTAAATACGCTGTGAACCTAGCAAAGCGAGGTACACAAACACTAAATTAGAATTCTTTCTATATCTAAATCAGAAGCAGCATGGGCAAGTTGGGAAATATCGCCCAGATTTTCAATAAAAGGCAGTAGACCCAATACAGGAACTGAAGTCAGTCGGGAAATCATCTGGGGCGGCGCAAGTTGCTCGATTTCCTCTTCTGTAAAAGTTTGTGAGCAACTGAGGACAATTCCGCGCAACTTCACCTTCTGCAAAGTCGCCAAAGCTACATTCGCGATCGCCTGAGAAATTGCCCCCAATCGCACAGGTACAACCAAGATCGTATCCAGATGCCAATCTCGCGCCAAGTCCGCCACGATATACTCATCGGTAATCGGCGAACCTAAGCCCCCCATTGCTTCAACTAACAAGCATTCCTTTTGTTGTTGCAATTTCTGGAACTGTTGCCAAATTAATCCTAAATCGATCGCTTTTCCTTCCTTATAAGCAGCGATCGCAGGAGCAATGGGAGTTTCAAAATATAAGGGTGTAATTTCCGCAAGGGTTTGCGATAACGAAAAAGTTTGATTATAAAACTCGCGATCGCCTTCTCCCGATTGCAAAGGCTTATAAATTCCTAAAGATGTACTAGGGACATTTAGGGAGGAATTGCGATCGCGATAGGTTAACCAATAGGCGGCTAGGGCTGCGGTTAACACGGTCTTGCCCACACCCGTATCACTGCCAACAATCAATAAAGGTTTCGTCATTAGGTCAGAAGTTCAAGTTTTAATAATATTCAAAAAGGGGCTTATGCCCCTTTTTAGAAGTTTGATCTAGATTTACCCTAGAACCAAGTGCGATCGCTAATGGCAGATTTCATCTTGCTAATCACTTCATCGACAGAAATTGCCCCAAGTTCGCCATTCTTACGACTACGAATACTCAAGGTTCCCGCTTCGACTTCCTTTGCGCCGATCACTGCCATCACAGGTACTTTTTCCATTTCAGCTTTGCGGATTTGCTTCGCCATGCGATCGCCACTATAGTCTAGTTGCACACGCAAACCTGCGGCTTTCATCTTGGCAACAACTTCCTCAGCATAGGCCATTTGACTATCGGAAACGGCAATGAGCTTAGCTTGGACAGGTGCTAACCAGAGCGGGAAATCTCCTGCATAGCTCTCAATCAAGACACCGATGAAACGCTCGACGGAACCAAACAAAGCACGGTGGATCATGATCGGCTGATGACGCACGCCATCTTCACCGACGTACTCCATTTTGAAGCGATCGGGTAAATTGAAATCTAGCTGAATCGTCGAACATTGCCAACGGCGACCGATCGCATCTTCGATCTTGATATCAATTTTTGGTCCATAAAATGCGCCGCCGCCTTCATCGACTACATAGTTCCAGCCCTTATGATTGAGAGCCTGTTTGAGCGCCTCAGTGGATTTTTCCCAGATCTCGTCAGAACCGACATATTTTTCGGGACGAGTGGAAAGATTGATCTCATAATTCTCAAAACCAAAGGTGGAGAGAATCAATTCGGCAAGATTGAGAACACCAATAATTTCCTGCTCAATTTGGGCTTCGGTGCAGAAAATATGAGCATCATCTTGGGTAAAGCCGCGCACCCGCATCAAACCATGCATCGTGCCAGAGCGCTCGTAGCGATAGACCGTACCAAGTTCGGCATAGCGAATTGGGAATTCCTTATAGGAATGGAGTGTGTCTTTATAAATCAACACATGGAATGGGCAGTTCATCGGCTTAAGCTGATAAACCTGATTTTCCACTTCCATCGGCTGAAACATACTTTCGCGATAGAAGTCGTTATGTCCTGAGACTTTCCACAGATCTAAGTTTGCCATGTGGGGCGTGGTGACTGCCTCATAGCCATTCTGAGCATGGGTATCTTTCCAGAACGTCTCAATGGTATTGCGAATAATTGCGCCCTTAGGATGCCAGAATACCAAGCCGCCACCAGCATCTTCTTGAATACTAAACAGTTGCAAATCTTTACCGATGGTGCGGTGATCGCGACGTTTAGCTTCTTCCAGCATGGCGTGATACGCCTGTAACTGTTCGGGTTTTTCCCATGCCGTACCGTAAATCCGTTGCAACATTGGATTTTTTTCATCACCACGCCAATAGGCTCCTGCAATACTCTCAAGGGCAAAAGCATCGGGGTTAATATCGCCAGTACTATCGAGGTGGGGACCAGCACACAAATCCCACCAAGGTTGTTTCTCAAATTTCTCAGGATCACCGATAAAATAGCGACTGATATTTTGCCCTTCAGGAATCGCCGCTAATAACTCAATTTTGTAAGGCTCATTGAGTTTTTCGATTTCCGCTTGCATTTCAGGACGAGGCAATTCCTGACGCACAAGAGGCTGATTCCACTTGATGATCCGCTTCATTTCCTTAGCGATCGCCTTTAAATCACTGGGAGCAAATGCTTCCTTGCGATCGAAATCGTAATAAAAGCCATTCTCAGTTGCAGGACCGATCGTCACCTTCGCATCGGGATATAACTTTTGGACTGCCATTGCCATGACGTGCGAACAAGTGTGGCGAATCCGCGCTAGTTTTTCGGTATCGGCTTGCCGCAGGATATCACTAGGTTTAATATCGCTGGGCTTTACTGCAACTGCATCCATAACTTGATGTCGTGACCTTAATTTATTACAAGGGTTACAAAAATTTTACTTAGAGTCTACCATCTTAACTTTTTTTGCTGAGTATATGATTAATGTTGTAACTAGTACTTGTAGCAAGTCGGGAGCCAAGAAGATTTCGATGAATTTGGTGATCATTTCCGCAGGTGTCCCACATCAACCCCATAATCTAAGTGATACCAAAGCCGCCCATGCGATCGTTTCCCGTAATGATCCGAATGAGCAGGAAAATGTCGTTCTTTACGATCCCCAATATTAAGTACAGTGCTTTGCGCTGACTTAAGACCCAGAATTTTTTTTAAAAGCCTTGCTTTGTGATGCTTTCAAAAAAATTTCTGGACTGCTCAAAACATCAATAGGCTCTAGTCAAATTAAGTAGTCAAAAAATGGATATTCATGCATTAAGAGAAGATTATAAACAAGGGGAACTTAGACGCAAAGATCTCCATGATGATCCCTTTAAGCAGTTTGAGAAATGGTTTCAGCAAGCATGTCATAGTGAGTTGTTAGAACCCAACGCCATGACCTTATCGACGGTTTCTGAGCAAGGACAGCCGTTTATGAGGACAGTGTTGCTCAAATATTTTGACCATAAGGGATTAGTATTCTTTACCAATTATGAGAGTCGCAAAGCTCGTCAAATTGAGATCAATCCCAAGGTTTCAATTTTATTTACTTGGTTGCCCCTCCAAAGACAAGTGCATATTACAGGAACTGCCGAAAAAGTAGCAACAGCAGAATCATTGGAATATTTCACCTCTCGTCCTAGAGGCAGTCAGTTAGGAGCTTGGACTTCTCAACAAAGTTCCGTAATTTCTTCACGACAGCTTTTACTAATGCAATTTGAACAGATTAAGCAAAAATTTTTAGATGGAGAGATTCCGTTACCTGATTTTTGGGGTGGATATCGGGTTATTCCCAGTAGCTTTGAATTTTGGCAAGGTTGCACTAACCGCTTACACGATCGCTTCTTATATACATCCCAAGAAGACCAATCATGGCAAATTCAAAGGTTAGCTCCTTAGAGATTATAGTGATGAGACGGCACAAAGCGCCGCCTCATCACTGTCTGAAGATTAATTCTGGAGATTAATTATAATGACCTATAGCCTAATCCTATTGATTGGAATTGTTAGCTTTGGATATCCTCCGTTACAGCTATGGCATCCCTTCGCGATCGCCCAAGGTTCACAAGTTCAAGGCAATGTGCCTAAACAGTTTGACAAGCTTCTTAAACGCGATCTTATCACCTATTTTCAGGACTTATACAAAGAAGTAGTAACGGTTGAATATGAATTATTGCGAGAGATCCCAACCCAAGTTGGCGTTGCTTTGCCAAAATATTACATCTGGGTGAAAATATATAGCCAAAAAGGGTTGCTTGACGAAGGCGCAGTCAAAGTTGCCGCCGTAGAAAAAACTCACTTTACAGTATTGAACTATTTAGCGATCGCAGATTTAAGACAATCGCCAGAGAGAATCAATCAAGTGTTCCCTTTACCCGTGGGCAATAAAATTCGCACCCGCCTCAAATAAAGTTTGCTGCGTGAAGCATTGCCCCAATTAGTCCCACTTCAGGATTAAGCACAATGTGAATCGGAATATTTTCTAAAATTGGGCTGACTCTGCCTTTATTTTTGAGAATCTGCAAAAAATTCCCGTCCTGAAGTAAAGGCAATATTTTAGGAGCGATACCACCAGCAATATACAGCCCGCCATTAGGAATTAATTTCAACGCTAAATTTCCCACTTCGGCGGCATAGGCTTCCACAAACATTTGCATTGTTTGGGTCGCTAAATGATCAACATTAGTTTCACTATTAATTTCATAGTTATCTAGCGCAGCATTGGCGATCGCTGCCGCCGCCTCTGCCTCAATATCTCCAGATTCCCAACGCCTAACTTTTTCAGCAATTTCTGCGGATTCTGGTGCAGCTTGCCGATCGCGTAAAAACTGATAAATTGCCACAATCCCTAGACCTGAAACTACCCGTTCTACGGATACGCGATCATGACGTTTTTGCAAATATTGCAATAACTCAATTTCTAGCTCATTCCTCGGCGCAAAATCAGTATGTCCGCCCTCAGTGGCATAAACTTCATAGCGATCGCCATTCCATCCCAAATATGCCTCGCCCAAACCAGTCCCTGCACCAATCACCCCAATTGGCGATCGCTCTTTGACTTGCCCATCCTGCAAGGTATATAAATCATGGGGCTGTAGTTCTAAAACTCCATAGCCCACTGCCACAAAATCATTAATTAAGCTGACTTTGTGCCTATCAAGATTTAATGCCTCGGCAAGGCGATCGCTATCCAACGTCCAGCCTAAATTAGTTAACTGCGCCGTTAATTTTGACCCGCGATCGCGCACTGGTCCCGCAATCCCAAAACAAGCGGCAGATAACGATGGCAATTCACCCAGATTGATGGTAGCAGTTGCCAAAAATTCTTTAACAAGTTCTAAAAAATCGACATGATTGGCACTAAGAAATCGCTGTTCATGTAAGACCTTAAATCCATTGGAATCTTTATCTGCCAAACGCAACAGCGTTTTGGTTCCGCCAATATCGCCAGCTAAAATCATGGTCATTTTAATTCCTTACTATTTCCAGCGCTTTGCGCTTGCTTAAAAATCGGACAGCCACAAAAAGCTTGCTAAGCAAACTTTTTGGACAAGCAAATAATTAAGAAACTGCGTTGCAGCTTCTTAATTATTTGCTTACCAGAAGCTCGATCGCATATCTTGCGGCTGTCACCACCTGTGGATGAGCATCTTGAACGAGATAGTTCAAAGCCGATAGACTTTTATCACATTTTAAATGTCCCAAAGCTTCCGCTAAGCGTTGTCTAGTCAGCCAATCTTCAGACTGAGCAAACCGCAAAATCTTATCCACACATCGCAAATCGCCGACTTCACCTAAAGCCGCGATCGCTGCCTGATGCAACATAGTTTCGTTACTTTCTAAGGCTTGAATCAAAGCATCATAGGCTCGCACATCGCCTAAGTTGCCTAAAGATACCGCCGCGCTAAATCGGACTAACCATTCCGTATCTTCATAAAAAGCTCTGAGTAAAGGCTCTACGGCCCGATTGTCCTGCAAATAGCCCAACGCACCAGCCGCATCCGCACGAATTCCATAATCATTTTCTGTCTCTAGGATTTTTGCCAGTACTGGAAAGCAATCCTCTGTGTGTTTCAGCCCTAGAGCAAATACTGCCATTGAGCGAATCTGCAAATTATCATCATCAATTACTTTCAAAATCAAAGGCACGGCATCATCGGGAGATAAATCTCGAAGAGAAACCAAAGCGCGAAGGCGATCGCGAGAGTTTTCACTCTCTAACTGCTGTGAAATCTCGCTTAAATTTAGAGGCTGATTAATTGATGACATAAAAAGTAAGTTTTAGTAGGTTTTAAAGTGAATTTTCAATAAATCAAAAAAACTAAATGACCCGATAGGATGACCATTCACTAAGTTTGTGTATGCTAGAATACAAACATCATTCTATATATGTAGCTAACTTATCAGTATCTGTAGTTATAAAAGAGTAGTTTAAATAAATCTACTCCCATTGATTGACTTGATACACCAAAAGCATATCAGTCGTAAATCGCTACTACGGAATACATACATCAGTAATGCACACATTTGAAATTTACTCTCGTGAGGAGTGGAATATGAAAAGAATATCTTCAAGTTTGGCTGGTAGTCTTGGTTTGCTCGGTGTCATTGGCGCTGTAGCAGTAAGCCCAACCTTTGCAGAAACCACTGGCGTTTCGCAAATGAGCCAAGCCATGAGCAATGATCCAGTTGCTCAAAACGTTACATCGGTATCTCAACTCAGTGATGTTAAGCCTACTGATTGGGCTTTCACTGCATTGCAATCCTTGGTAGAGCGCTACGGTTGTATCGCTGGCTATCCTGATCGCACTTTCCGTGGTAAGCAAGCAACTAGCCGCTATGAGTTTGCGGCTGGCTTGAATGCTTGCATGGACAAGATCAACGAAATCATCTCCGCAGGTCTGGCTGACAAAGTAAGCAAGGAAGACCTCGCAACCCTCCAAAAGCTACAAGAAGAATTTGCTGCTGAACTAGCAACCCTTCGTGGTCGTGTGGATGCTCTTGATGCTAAGACCGCTAAACTAGAAGCTCAACAGTTCTCTACTACCACCAAGCTTTCTGGTGAAGCGATCATTGCTGTAACAGGCGGTAGTGGTAATACCCTTGCTGCCGCTCCTACAAATACCAATGTTTTCGTAACTAGCCGTGTTCGTCTTGACCTCAATACCAGTTTTACAGGTACTGACCTCTTAAAAACTAGACTAGAGGTTGGTAATGGCGCTGGTGGTAATGTACCTACAGCATTTCTTGCAGGTTCATCGACAGCCCCTACTAACGTTAGTAGCAATGTTGGCTTCCAAACCTATGGACAAGACTATTCAAATCTTGCTAATACCGTAACCCTTGCAAAATTGCGCTACGACTTCAATCTGGGTGATGCTCGGATCTCGGTTGGACCTGTACTCCATGCCTACGACCATATTGACACCAATAGCTATGCCAATAACGAAGCTGTTGACTTCAGTTCTACTTTCTTCATCAACAATCCTCTCCAAGTCTTGATCAATGGTCAAACTGGTGGAGCAGGTGGTGCGTTTGATTGGAATATTGGTAAGAGCGCTTTCAGCTTCCGTGGTCTTTACCTTGCAGGTAATGGCAATCAACCTACCGCAGGTGATAACGTCAACCGTGGTTTCGGCGATCCCTACCAAGCAACGGCTGAGCTAGAGTTTGCACCTAAGAATGCTGATGGTGAGAAGCCATTCGCTCTTAAACTTCTCTACACCAATGGCTCTGTCAATAACGCCACTATCAACACTGGTGGTGTCAACCTTGAGTGGAAGCTTGCCAAGAGTGTAGCTTTGTTTGGTCGCTATGGCTTCGGTACGATTGATAATCGTGGTGTCGCCGTCAGCTTTACTCCTGCTCTTCCTGCTACTAGCTTTACTTCTAGCCTGTTTACTGGCGGAGCAACCTCTACTGCAACTAGTTTGAGTCCTCAGACTTGGATGTTTGGCTTTGCTTTCCCTGATCTATTCAAGGAAGGTGCTTTGGCAGGTATTGCAGTTGGTCAACCTTTCATCGAAAGCAAGATTGGCAACGGCACACAAACCAACTTGGAATTGTTCTACAACTTCCCAGTATCCAACAACATCCGTATTACTCCTGATGTGCAGTTCATCTTTAATCCCAACAACACAACTGGTAGCACCATTTTTGTTGGTACTTTAAGAACTGTATTCTCCTTCTAAAAACTAATGAAGCCAGCGCTAAGCTGATGATTCATAAATAAAAGACGGCGCGAAGCGCCGTCTTTTATTTATTTGGGTATTAAAAGAGAGTAATTTCCACCTATAGATCTATGTATGATGCTTATATTGATTTACTCTCGTGAGGGGTGGAATATGAAAAGAATATCTTTAAGTTTGGCTGGTAGTCTCGGTTTGCTCGGTGTCATCGCTGCTGTAGCAGTAAGCCCAACCTTTGCAGAAACCACTGACGTTTCACAAATGAGCCAAACCATGAGCAATGATCCAGTTGCTCAGAACGTTACATCAGTATCTCAACTTAGTGATGTTAAGCCTACTGACTGGGCTTTCACTGCCTTGCAATCCTTGGTAGAGCGCTACGGTTGTATCGCTGGCTATCCCGATCGCACCTTCCGTGGTAAACAAGCAACTAGCCGCTACGAGTTCGCCGCAGGTTTAAATGCTTGCTTGGACAAGATCAACGAAATTATTTCCGCAGGACTGGCTGACAAAGTTAGCAAAGAAGACCTCGCCACCCTCCAAAAGCTACAAGAAGAATTTGCTGCTGAACTCGCCACCCTTCGTGGTCGCGTGGATGCCCTTGATGCTAAGACCGCTAAACTCGAAGCTCAACAGTTCTCCACCACCACCAAGCTTTCTGGCGAAGCAATCATTGCTGTAACAGGCGGTAGTGGCAACACCCTTGCTGGCGCTCCTACAAACACCAATGTTTTCGTAATTAGCCGTGTTCGTCTCGACCTCAATACCAGTTTTACAGGCTCTGACTTGTTAAAGACTAGACTGGAAGTTGGTATTAGTAATTCCTCTGATACTGTGATTAACGCATTTCTTGCAGGTTTCCCGACAGCCCCTGCTAGAGTTAATAGCAATGTTGGCTTCGCAAACTATGGACAAGACTTTGCAGGCTTATCCAAAAACTTTATACTTGCAAAATTACGTTACGACTTCAACGTTGGTGATGCTCGCGTATCTCTTGGCCCCGTGATGCACGCATACGATCACATCGATACTAATACTTTTGCGAATAACGAAGCTGTTGACTTCAGTTCTACCTTCTTCATCAATAATCCTTTCCAAGTCTTGATCAATGGTCAAGCTGGTGGAGCAGGTGGTGCGTTTGATTGGAATATTGGTAAGAGTGCTTTCAGCTTGCGTGGTCTTTACCTCGCAGGTAATGGCAATCAAGCTACCGCAGGTGATAACGTCAATCGTGGTTTCGGCGATCCCTACCAAGCAACGGCTGAGCTAGAGTTTGCCCCTAAGAATGCTGATGGCGAGAAGCCATTTGCTCTTAAACTTCTCTACACCAATGGATCAGTCAATAACGCCACGATCAACAGTGGTGGTGTCAACCTTGAATGGAAGCTTGCTAAGAGCATAGCTTTGTTTGGTCGCTATGGCTTCGGTACAATTGATAACCGTGGTATTGCTGTTAGCAATTTTTTAGTAGAAGCTACAGCCACAACTCCACCTATCAATAGCTTTACTTCTTCACTTTTCACTGGCGAACAATTTTCTGATGCAACTAGTTTGAACCCTCAAACTTGGATGTTTGGCTTTGCGTTCCCCGATCTATTCAAGGAAGGTGCATTGGCAGGTATTGCAGTTGGTCAACCTTTCATCGACAGCCAAATTGGCAACAGCACACAAACCAACTTGGAATTGTTCTACAACTTCCCAGTATCCAACAACATTCGTATTACTCCTGATGTGCAGTTCATCTTTAATCCCAACAACACAACTGGTAGCACCATTTTTGTTGGTACTTTAAGAACTGTATTCTCCTTCTAAAAACTAATGAAGCCAGCGCTAAGCTGATGATTCATAAATAAAAGACGGCGCTTCGCGCCGTCTTTTATTTATTTGAGTTTGCGAAAAAAGGTCACATTGTGACCTTTTTTTTAGTTGATACCGATTAAGGTCTTTGCCATCGGGAAATAAGTTGCCCAAACTTTAGGATCGGGACGACTTGACCATTCGCTACGCGAAACAATCAGTTGTAAAATAATGGCAGCTTGCTCTTGGGTTTGGGCGGTCACTTTTACCGATACATCGGACACAATAACTTCACGATCAAAGGTGCGTTGGGCAGCCGATCGCGCTAGTATTTCCGCCTTACGCGTCATTACGGCAAAACCCTCGTCTTGATTGACCTGCATCCGAATATCGACCTCACGGCGCTCAGCCGCCGCACTGCTGACGATCGCTATCGTTGAGGCAGTGGCGATCGCGGAAACCACTAAGTAATTAATGAATTTACCTAATTGCTTCGCGATCGGCAAAATCGGAGAAATATGCGAGTTGTTTTTCATAGTTATCTTCGCCAGAAACTCACAAAAAAATTTATAGAAAAATCGCCAAGATATTAGCAAAAAACTGGGAAAGATGTGTGCTATTGTCTGCTAACAAATTTGGCTTTAAAGTTTAGCTCATTCAGGTATATATTTGCCCATTATTTTGTGTCGTTATGGAGGTCATCTAGGGGGCGCTATGTCAAAAGTTCTGATTAGTAGTTTGATCGATGAAATCAATGCATTGCTGAGCCGCCCCGTAGGATCGGTATCTAGAAAGGCATCTCCCGATATGATTCATCAAAGAGAGCAGTTAAAACAATTGCGATCGCACCTCGAAAACTTAACCGATGACTCCCAGATAGGCAACCTAGATCAGCAATATCAGGCTTTAGTCACACGCTTACAAGGACATCAACCTATGGAGATTGAGCATTTAACCGCAAACACTCAAACCGCCAGAACAGATAAACTAGATACATTGCCAACCCTATTTGTCAGCCCCGTCGGTAGCAATTTATTTGGTGATAAAACTGACTTGATACAGGAGACTAGCATTATGACGAATGGCACGCCTGAATCCAATTCTACCTTTGTCAACGATCGCATGATTGCCGCACTCCAGCAAGCAATTCAGCAAACATTGCAACAGGTAGTCAAAGAGTCAGTACAGCTATCGGTACAGCAAGTTGTTAGTCAAACCCTCGCCGTCGAACGCGCCCTCATGGTCGGGGAACTTTCGGCAAGTATTAACAAAATTGTCGAATCCCAGCAGCGATCGCAAATAAGTCAGGAGTTAATAACTTTAAATCAGCAAAAGCAAAAGTTAAGCGCTGAAATTTCACAGTTAGAATCCGATCGCAATGCTTGGATGCAACATTTTCAAGAATTTCAATCCTCACAACAAGAGTCGTTAGATCGATCGCTGCGATCGGTCAATACCTATCTACAGGATCAGATTCGCGATCAAATCACTGATACGGTGCAACAAACTGTGCAGCAAACCGTAACAGGAACCGTTCATCAAGCCGTAGCCCAGACAATTCAAGAAACCCTACAGGATAATTTAGTCAATCAGCCAGCGATCGCGACAAGTCCTGCTGCCGAAGCACAACGTGAGCAGGAATTTGTCAATAAAGTGCAGGAGCAAACCGATCGCTTCCTGTCCCACCTAGATGAAATGTTTAGCTCCACCTTCCGATCGCTAGAGCAAGATATCCAAGAATACCAAACCTCTATTGAGACTAAGCTTGGTCATATAGAAACCCTAGAACAAAAAGGTGAAGCCCTAATTAATGCCTTAGTTGATCGGATGAGCCAACAGAATGAAAATGTTGCTGCTCCATCCATGTCTGAGTTGGAAAATATACTACCCGAATTGCCAGATGATATTCCGCCACAATACCTAGAGACGGTTATTGAACCTGTGGATGAGAATCTCATTAATGCATTATTAGCTGGTAATCAATTTGGTGAGCCAATTCCTATACCGATTGCAGATGAAGAGATAATCGATATATCTCCCTTGGCTACTGGCGTTGATCTATCGCAACAAGTAGATACTTCCTATGAAGATATTCATGGGGAGTTAGAGGGAAATCTTTTTGCAGAAGAACTTTCGGAAGATGTAGCTGCAAAGGATGATCTAGTTAATATTATTGATAGTAATGTCAATGAGTCAGATTTAGATGAGCTAGATTTAGATGAGCTAGATTTAGATGAGCTAGTTGAATCGGAGCAATCTGATGAAAATAATTCTGAAATTACCGAAATTGAAGCTATATTAGGTGCTTCTTCTGACACCTTATTTGAAATTCCAGTTGAGACAAATCAGCCCCTTGAAGCACTAGATGCGCCTTTTGATGAAGATCTAGCGATCGACACAAGTAGTCTAGATCCAAATAGCATTGAAGATCAGCACATTGCCAACAAGTCTATCCATCTCCATCCTGACTTTGATCTAGAGGCAGAAACTCAAATAGTTGAGAATTTTGATGATCAGGTTACTGAGATAGCGGATGTTAACGAACTTGATTTACAAGCATTAAATTTATCCGCAGATTTATCCTCAGATTTGCCAAGTGAGTCTGGAGTCACAGTTGACGATCCAGAACTTATGCAATGGCTAGAAGAAAGTAGTAATCGTCCTATCCCAACCACAAATATTGCGGATATATCTCCCGATCAGGAATTATTGTTATGGCTGGGGAATGACGCGATCGATATGGCGAAATTACCTACACAGCCACAAAAACAAATACCTGAAATCCAAGCATCCATGGGTGCAGATCTCATGTCAGATATGGCGATTTTTAATGCTAATTCCGTACCATCTTTAGAGGTCACATCTATTGAATCTAAATCTATAGATGCAATTATCAGCAGCAAGAACCAAGATAGTAAGATAGATCAGGAAGCAAAGAGGTTGTTTAATCATGATTTTAGCGATCAAGCCTCTGACTCAGATGAATCCCTAATATTACTCACCAACAAAAATGTTAGTAATAATGAATTTACAGAGTGGGAAGATTCTCTGATTAATGAATTAAATTCTGATTTAGAACGTCTTGACTTTGGAATATCTGCTGATCCATCAATTGCAAATAGTCTAGATCAATTTATTCGGAATACTCCCTATGCCTTAACCAATTGGGACGCAAAAGAGTCACAAAGCTATCCAACCATTATTGATATTAATGCCGATACTTTAACGGGTGCTAATCTTCAAGAAAAGTCTATAGACAATATCTCAAATGTTATTCCTATTATTGAAAATCCTGACAATTTATTTGTCGATAAACTTGGAGAATCATTAGATAGTAAGCAAAATAAGTCACAACTAAAACCATCGAATGAACAATCTGAAGTTGTGATTGACATTGCAGATTTACAGCCATCTCCCTTTAGTACAAAATCTAATGAAATCCCTGAGATTTTTGATGAGCCTGAATCTCTGTTTGAACCAAAGATAGCACCTCAAGGATCAGGATCTGAGCATGATTCCGATGATATGGATGCGATCTTTGCGGATGTAATTGCTGCAAACGCAGCCAAGTACAGTTCATCAACCCCCTTTGAAAGCAATGATGAACTCGATCAATTATTTGTGGAATCTGTCGAAAAAACTTCTCCTAAAAACATTGAGTTAATAGAAGAGATTGACGAGAGTGAACTCGATACTCTTCTATTCGGTTTTGACCCTAATACGGAAATTGAACATGTTTTTGTTAATAATTTTGATGATCCTAGTATCCCCACAAATGCCAAGAAATTGAATGAGTTTGATACCGTCATGCAAGATTGGCAAGATCATGGCTATTCTAATCTAGATGTTGGGGCTAACACAATGAAGGAATCCCTTACATTTTCAGAGCCAATTGAAGTTATTGAAGAACTCGATACAATCTTACAAGGATTTGCTGAGTCAGAAGCATTCAGTCTGAATACTTCAACGGATATAACAAACTTTGTAGCGATCGAAGATGTCGCAACGGTTATTGAAGATCCTGACATTGAAAACCGTAATAATAATAATATTATTATTATTAATGTTAATCAAGCAGATGAATGGAGCTTTGCTTTAGAGCAGCTAGAAGCAGAACTAATTCAACCAGTTATTGAGTATAGGGATAAATCTGAAATTGGAGAACTATCGGCAGATGAGTTTTTTGCTGCTTTAGAACATGGCAAGTTAAATGATTTTGCAGATGCTAAAGAAAAGCCTGATATTTCCAGTTACTTATCAAAATTGCCAAATAATGCGATCGCTGATTTTATTGACTTAGATGATCAATCTAGTTCTGAGGATGAAGACTCATTGCTCAATGAGTTTGCTGATTCTCAAAATAATTTTGAAGGGAATGACTGGGACAATCTATTAGATGATCTAAATTCCTTTAATTTCAGTGAGCCATTACTGGACGATCGCCGTGAACAGCTAGGGCTATCATCAGTTGCGCCAATTACTGACACCCTCGACAATGTGTTAGATATTGACTCCTTCGTGATGGAATCTCGAAGTGTTGCCTTAGTGCCGCCACCACCTGAAAAGGAATTGTATAGCCTCGATCACACTTGGATCTTAGGTATTGATATTGGTAGTACAGCAATTCGGACAAGCTTGCTAAATGCTAATACTGGCAAGGTTTACTCCTTATCTCTGGATGATGCTAATGAAATGTTATGTAAACTAGTTTGGAATGAGGATCATAGTCTTGATGATCCGATCGCCAAGGAAATCCGTACCCTCATTAAGAAATCACAGAATATTGGACTAGAAGATGGTGAAGTTGCGATTACTCACTTCAAGCAATTCCTGAAGCTTGGCTTACCCTATCGCGGGGTGAGTACATGGCAGCCCATTGTGCAATGGACTGATGGGCATCAAGCCAGTTTGCGTTGGTTGATTTCTGCTCTCAAAAATCTGCTTGAGCAAATCCAAACCCGTGCTAATCATCCTAAACTTCCTGATCTCGGTCTGATTTTATTGAAACTGAGTGGGGTGGTGTTTGGCTATCCTACCAACTGGTCTGATACTTATATTCTCAATGTGCGCGAGGCGATTCTCAAATCAGGGTTAGTTAGTCAAGCGGAACAGGTGATGGCGGTGGAACAGGCGATCGCTCCAGTTTTGTCGTTGATTCACGATCACAAACTTTCTCAAGAGATTACCCTACTCATCGATGCAGGTGCGGTCACGACTAGTCTCTGTTTAATTAAAGGGGTTTTGGATATTAAAGCGAGCGATCGCTCTAAAGTCCATATCAAAAATCTTGACTATGCAGGTATTAGCCTGAGCCAAGATATCATCGTGCAGTTGTTCTATCCCCATTGGCAACTTATTACTAATCCTAATCGTCATCTCTGCAATTTTGATCACCTCAATTTGCCAGATGTGGCGACAGATGCACCGCAGCAACGTAGCTTACTACAGCAATATCTGCTCAGTTCCACCATTGGTCAGCAAATGTTAGAACTTGCCGATCGCGTCAAGATCACTTTTGGTAAAGATATTCAGATCGATAGCTGGAACGAGGAACTGATGGGACAGCCCATTGTGGTGATCCGCCGTGAAATAGAAAACTTAATTTTGCAGCCATTTATTCAAAGGATTAATCGTGAACTCAATGCTGTGATCAGTAATGCAGGGATTTTGGGTGAAGATATACAGCAAGTTCTATTACTTGGTAGCACGATGCATATTCCATTGCTATCGCGTTGGCTCACCCAAAAGCTGCCTAATGCTAAGATCGATCCATTGAGTATGTCAGTGGTGGCAAATGGGTTAGCGGCTGCTCCCCTTTATCCCCACTTATATGATGTTGCCCGTCAGCAATATTCTGATTATTTTCTATTGCAAGAAATTTGCCGACTTAACCTGACTCAGGCGATAAATTCCACTCAACTGCTAAAACAATTACAAATGCGCGGTGTGAATATCAAAGTTTGTCGCGATCGCATTTTAAGTATTTTGCAAGGAGATTTACCTGAAGGTTTATTTCCTTGGCAAGAACCAGAGCATGGGGTGATTTTGGAAGATCCAACCATTAGCAATGATTTATTTACAGGTCGTTTATTTGATCTGGAGACGGATGGTACATATCAGCCAAATATTACTAAATTCCAGCAATTACGCTTCTATTTGCAAGCCATTATTAGCAATATGAGTCAAACCCTCAATGAGCCATTGGTTTTCCCTGAAGTACATAGTCATTAACATCAAAATCATGAAAACTATAACCATCAGCAGGGTAATCATTCCGTTATTCATGGGCTTAGGTGCGATCGCCAGTGCAGGTTCTCTAACCTTGCTCCCATCTCCAGTTTATGCTTCCTGCGCCTCTCCCATAGATGATGGAGGATTTGAGCAACAGACTGTAGCATCAATTATGAAACCTTGGATACGCGAAGGGCGATCTGGGATGGATATTAATAAAGGCTTGAGTTTTAATGGAAAAAACAATGCATGGATTCGCCATAATCAAGGTTGGAATGGAATTCGCCAATCTGTAAAATTGAGGGTAGGCAGCACTTATACTCTAACTGCAAGAGTGCGGACATCAGGAAATCTCACCGACGGATATTTTGGATTTCGTAATTCTCAACAAAAACCTGTTGCCCAAACTCAATTTGGTGCTATGCCAAACTATCGAGAGTTAAAAGTAGTATTTCGTCCCCAAGAGACGGGAACCTATTATGTATTTACAGGGCTTTGGGCGCTGAACCAAGACACATGGACTCAGGTTGATGAATTTCGCATTACGGGTGGTTCATGTGCAGATACTTAGGGCTGATCTCTTAACCATGATTTGCTTAGAGACAAACCTTATCCCGTCCGCTTTAACGTTACGGCAAAAGTGCTTCCCTTGCCCACTTGACTGATTACATGAATACTACCTTCCATTTTCTGGACTAATTCATTGGCGATCGCTAGTCCCAACCCCGTACCCGAAATATCGCCATCCGCCTGTCTACCCCGAAAATTGCGCTCAAATAAGTGTGGTAAATCAGCATCAGGAATTCCTACCCCCGTATCTTGAACATAGATGTAAACTGTGTCAGGTTTCACATCTGCGCCTAATAACACATAGCCTCGTTCAGGCGTATATTTGAGAGCATTCTCGGCAAGATTGCTGATCGCTTCTCTTAAAGCCGATTCATTACCTAATACCTTAGGCAAGTGGGAAGGAATATTTGATAGGAATTGAATATTGCGTTCCTGAGCGATCGCACTGGCAAAATTAGTAATTCCATCCAAAATCTCACTGAGATCGACTTCCGCAAGTTCCATGGTTGCGGAAGGCAAGAGCGCCTTCTCATGTTCGGCTTCCGATAGCAACATTGGTACAGGGCGATCGGCTTCACTCAGTAAATCTTGAATATGTTGAGTTTCGCGCAAAATTCCTGTCACAAATTTTTGATTAGGATCGTCAGCAACGATGCGCCGCGATAGCAATTGACCAAAGGTACGAATCGCGGTGAGGGGGTTGCGGAGTTGATGCAGCAGTGAAGCGAAAAAGTTGCTTTGTTCTTCGTAATTACGTTGTTGATTAGCTGCTAACCATTGATTGCGGCGATCAAGCGCACAGGCGATCGCTAAGGTATTGGCAATCTGTTGAATTTGTGATTGTTCATAATCAAACCAATCCCGATCTTCCCGTCCTGTCACCAAAAAACCTAAAATTGCCTCCTCATAAATCAAAGGTAAGACAGAGCGGCGCTGTCTTACCAAGCCATTAGTCCCCATCGCCAACATTGGCAAAGATTCAGAAGTAAAAGTCTCTGGTAAGGCGATCGCCCCTTCCTCTGGGAACACGGCCACTTCGATCAAATGGGGCGGCATTCCGTCCGCCACAGTCTCGGTGATATATATAGCACTAGCGACTGCACCCAAGCTCTGGGTCAGTAAAATAATTTGCGATCGCGCTAAGGCTATTAGGTCGGGACTGGCGGATAGCATGGGGAAATAATTGCCGAGATATTCATAGTATAGAGTCCTATGTAAATCTCAGTATAGCCCCCCATAGATTGACGCTAGAGTAAAACCCTATTTATTAAGAAATAATTCTAATGTATTGCTGAGTACCTTAGCTTGACAAAAAAAGTTGTAGTGTATGAACAAATTTTTTTTTAGTAGATCTTATTAATAGATCTGTGGGGGGATGTCAGTAGTGTTGAAAATCGTCAGTCAAGCTAACTTTGAAATTCTAATCTCTTCTCCAAAAAACACTTCTTTAGGAGATTATACTGGGTTTATACTCATTTTCATTTTTGGCAGTATTTTTAGTCTTATCCCAATGTATATGGCTTTAATGTCATCCTCTGCAACTGGCATTCTGAGGATTAATTGCGATCGCGTAGAGCCACAACAAGTTGATTGTCAGTTTTCAAAATCAAAATTTTTCGATTCTGTACAGCAAGAATCTCTCAATTATAAGTTTGTAAATTCAGTTAAATATAACGTTATTACAAGTAAGGATAGTGATGGTGATACCGTTTATAGGTATAACTTTTCACTTCTCACTAAATCTGGTGAAAAAGTACCATTCCAGAGTAGTAGTCCTTCTACTGCTAGTAGAGTTACTTCCGTGCTAAATACATTTTTACAATCTAAGCAAGAATCTCTTAGATACATATTAGATGAACGTTTTGAACCCGATAGATATGTTCTCTTTTTGATCATTTCACCATTTATTGCTGTCGGATTGAGTATAATTTTGGGTGCTTTTTCTGGGCTTGTGTATTATGAAGAAATAATTTTAGATAAATTTAAATATCAGTTAAGGCATTCTAAAAGAACGATTTTAGGTACTAAGGTTAATAGTTTTCGGTTCAATGAAGTTGCTAAGGTTGATGTTTTGTATGCAACTGATAGCTACAAAAACATATATTTCACTCCAAGAATAAATATTAACTCTAAGGTGCAATTCAAGCTAGATACGGTTAGCGATCGCCAAGTTGCGATTAAGATCGCCAACGACCTCAATCGGTTTATGAGTCTGCCTGAAGAAGAAGATCCTGTGGTTAAGGAATAGTTTAAATAAAGTTCATAGGATAAAAATCATGAGAATTATTAGCCAGACAAATTCTAAAATTATAATCTCTTATCCTAAAGAGACTTTTCAAGATTATATTTTGATGATAAAAGTTTTTATGCTCACTGGTATTTTTACTTGTGTCCCAACATTAATAGCTTTAATGCCATTATCTGAAATTGGTGTTCTTAGAATTAGCTGCGATCGGGTTGAACCTAAACAAGTCGATTGTCAAATCTCAAAATCAAAATACTTGGATTTTGTAAAGCAAGAACCTATCAATTACAAGTTTGTGAATTCAGTTAGATATGTAACAGTTGATGAGGGTGTGGATAGCGATGGTGATTCTGTTTATAGTTATAGATTTTCCTTTGTAACTAAATCTGGAGAAAAAGTACCATTTGAGAATATCAGTTCTTCTACTGCTAACAGCGCTGTTTCATCACTAAATCCTTTTTTAAATTCTAAGCAAGAATACTTTTCATACGCAATAGATGAGCGTTTTGATATTAATTTATATTTTAATTCTCTCATCCTTTTACCATTTATTGCTCTTGGTTTGATTCCATTTATATTTATTACTGTAGGGATTGCTTTGACATTGCTTAAGAAGATCGTATTACTTATAGATTATCAGGAGATAATTTTAGATAAATCTGAACATCAGCTAAACCACGTTGAAAGAAAGCTTCTAAGAACTAAAGTTAATAGTTTTCTATTTAATGAAATTGCTAAGGTTGATGTTTTGTATTCTAGTAACAGTAAAGGTGTTGTATCTTTTACTCCAAGAATAAATATTAACTCTAAGGTGCAATTTAAACTGGACACAGTTAGCGATCGCCAAGTTGCGATCAAGATTGCCAACGACCTCAATCGGTTTATGGGTTTGCCTGAAGAAGAAGATCCTGTAGTTAAGGAATAGTTTAAATAAAGTTCATAGGATAAAAATCATGAGAATTATTAGCCAAACAAAAAGCCGAGTTCCTTTGATGTTTTGGGTGGCTTATTTCAGGCGATGAATACGATGGGCGTAACTCCTGCGGGGCGATATCAGGATGTCGAATATTTTAATGGTGGTTTGTTTAAGGAAATCCATCCGATTGAACTGGAAATAGGTGAGTTAAAGATTTTAGAAGCTTCTGCGGGTGCGGATTGATCAAAGGTGCGGCCTTCGATTTTTGGGAATATTTTTGAGGGTACTTTTCAGTCGGATGAAGGGAAGAAAAAGCGTCATGCTCACGGTATTCATTTCACTTCTGAGGGGGATATTAAGCGGATTGTATTACCAACGATCGCCGATTATTGGCGCGATCGCATTAATTCGGCGCATACTTTAACGGAGTTACAAGCTTTGCATCAGGAGTTGAGCGAGTACAAGATTCCCGATCCTGCCTGTGGTTCGGGGAATTTTTTGTATCTGGATTATCAGGAGTTGAAGTCGGTGGAGTTTGATTTGTTGCAACGGTTGCAGAATCTTGATCCAATGCGAGGCTATATGTCTTTGGTGACTCCGCAGCAGTTTTTTGGAATGGATATTAATTCGCTTGCTGTGGAGTTGGCGAAGGTGACGCTGATCTAAAATCCGCGCCGCTATGCAAGAACCCCATCAATATCGCAGTCAACAAATGGAAAGCAAACAATGGAGCATCACCAAACTTTATAACTCATACTTCCACGAACCCGCCAGCCAACTTTATAAACTCCATGCCAAGCTCGATCAACTCGTCATGCAAGCCTACAGCTTTAGCGAGGATGACGATATTTTGAGTAAACTGTTAGAACTAAATCTGCAACTAGCCGATCGCGAAAAACAAGGCTTACCTGTGATTGGATGTAGATACTCAACTGGTTGAAAATCAGAAAAATACTAGAATTTTGGAAATTGCCGTATGAAGTCAATCTCTGGCAAAGATTTCGCTAAAATATTAGAGCATATGCATTAAGGTTTTAACACCCAGTTGTGTATAGGCAGAAGCCAGATCGAAGCTAGAGAAGTTTCTCTTTTTAGATTTTGGTATTTTCAATAGCCCCCACCTGAAAAACCTGATTAGCCGTCAAATTCAAATCTGGAAAACTGGGCGAAATCACCCGTTCATCACCCTGAAACGCTGTCACCTGATACTCGCCATCAATCAACTCATGCACCAAAATCGTGGGCTGCTTTGGATTACCAATAAACCTGCGACCACCAATCCCTAAATAATCCACAGTCCAATATTCAGGAATTCCAATCTCTTCATAATCCTTAACCTTGGTTAAATAATCAACTCGCCAATTCGTACTCACTACCTCGATCGCGATGACAACAGAAGATCCCTGTGTGACCGTAGAATATTTCTCCCACAATGCCTCGTTCACCAAATTGGAACTCTTCAAGATTAAAATATCTGGCAAATAAGCCGATTCTGCATCAGACACTTTCACAAACGCCTGACTAGGTAAAAAGTAAGGTAAATTTGCTTGCCTTACCATAAAAGCAAGCTCTATAGCCAAAAAACCCTTAACTTGTTCGTGTTTCCCAATAGGCTGCGGCATCTCAATAATTACTCCATCGTGTAATTCATAACGTTTATTCTCTGGCAGCCATTGGGCAAATTCCGCAAAAGTTACCAATTCAGTCTTAGTTAAAGTTTGAACCATTTTTGTCTACCTAACTTGCTTACCAAGCAGCCCAATTATAACAAATCTTGTTCTGTATCATTACCATTGCGATCGCCTTACAGTAATTGCCGATCAAACAAACCACAAGAAAAATTTTGAAAACGTTGCAAAGCAACGTTTTCAAAATTTTTCTTGGTTTGGGTTTGATCGCAAAGCTCTGTATTATCATTCCAAAAGAGAAAGGAGCGCTTTGCGCTCCTTTCTCTTTTAGGATTTAGACTGCCAATGCAGGTTCTTTAGTGGTGAGATTGGGATAATCAAGTTCAGGATAGAGAGGGAAGCGATCGCATAGAGCTTGAACTCTAACAATGCAATCTGCCTGAACCGCATCACTTTCAGGACTGAGGAGGCGATCGGCGATAATATTTCCAATCTCGCGGAAATCAGCCTCTTTTAGACCGCGTGAAGTCATCGCAGGAGAACCAAGGCGTAAACCACTGGTGACAAAAGGAGATTCAGGATCAAAGGGAACTGTATTTTTATTAGCCGTGATATTGATGCCGCTTACTAATAAATCAGCAACTTTACCAGTCATCCCAATGGAACGCAGATCAACCAACAGTAAATGGTTATCCGTACCATTGGAAACTAATTTCAAACCACGTTCTTGTAATTGAGAAGCAAGGGCTTGCGAGTTGGCAATCACCTGTCCGCAATAGGTCTTGAACTCAGGACGCAGGGCTTCACCGAAAGCAACTGCTTTCGCGGCGATGACATGCTCAAGGGGGCCACCTTGGGAGCCGGGAAAAACTGACTTATCAAATTTTTTGCCAAGGGCGGCATCGCGAGTCATGATCAAGCCACCACGGGGACCACGCAGAGTTTTGTGGGTGGTGGTGGTAACGACATCACAGTAGGGGATGGGGTTGGGGTGATGACCAGAGGCGACAAGCCCTGCAATATGGGCGATATCTGCCATCAGGTATGCGCCAACTTCATCGGCGATCGCACGGAATTTAGCAAAATCAATAATCCTTGGATATGCTGAATAACCGCAGATGATTAATTTAGGCTTGTGTTGTAGTGCCAAATCACGAATCAAATCAAAGTCTAGTTGCTCAGTTTCCTTATTCAAGCCGTAATGGACTTTGTTAAACCACATACCTGATACATTCACAGGTGAACCGTGGGTCAAATGTCCACCGTGAGACAAGTCCATCCCTAAGAAGGTATCCCCCGGTTTAAGCAGGGTGAGGAATACAGCAAAGTTAGCCTGTGCGCCAGAGTGGGGCTGAACATTAGCATGGGCTGCACCGAATAATTCTTTGATGCGCTCGATCGCGATCAATTCGATCTCGTCTACAAATTCACAACCACCGTAATAGCGCTTATTGGGTAGTCCTTCGGCGTATTTGTTAGTCAAGACTGATCCCTGTGCTGCCATAACTGCAAGGGAGGTAAAATTTTCGCTGGCAATAAGTTCGATATTGTTGCGCTGTCTATCGATTTCTTTACCGATAAAACCTGCAACAAGAGGATCGGATGCGGCGAGGAGGGAAAACAAGTTGGTCATTTTTCTGAGCTTCTGTGCTGATTGTCTGATTGATTCGGGCTAAGGTGCTGTTGGGTTAGGATTAGCAAAAATACCCACTAATTCATGCTAACACGCGCCGATCTCAAGAATGAGCCAGATGCAATTTCCTGAAATCCCTAAAAGATGGCGGCTTTCTATCTCAATCACAGCATTCTTGAAAACCAGATAAATTTAGGACTTATGCAAAACCTAAATCGCCCTCATCCCCCAACCCCTTCTCCCATTAAGGGAGAAGGGGAGTAAGAAATTATTCTTGTTCCCCTCTCCCTTAATGGGAGAGGGGCTAGGGGTGAGGGTCTTAGCAAATTCTGCGTAAGTCCTAAAATTTTTAAAAAGCTTGCGAAGCAAGCTTTTTAAAAATTTATCTGTAATCCAAAGGTCGGCGATCGCTTTTTTAGTAAACTGAAGGATAACCCCTCAGATAAAACTTAATGGCAGCTAATTCTTCCCCGAAGCCGAAAATTATTGTTCTTGATGATGATCCGACAGGTTCGCAGACTGTGCATAGCTGCCTATTACTGACGAAATGGGATGTGGAAACCTTGCGGATTGGGCTTGCCGACGAGTCCCCGATCATGTTTGTGCTGACGAATACGCGATCGCTAACTCCCGAAGATGCCACTAAAGTTACTCGCGAAGTTTGCCGCAATCTTAAGCCCGCCCTTGAAGCAGAAGGCATCCATGAATTTTTGATCGTCAGTCGTTCGGACTCAACCTTGCGGGGACATTATCCCGTTGAAACCGATGCGATCGCCGAGGAGTTGGGTAACTTTGACGCACATTTCCTTGTGCCAGCGTTTTTTGAAGGTGGACGCTTTACCAAATCGAGTGTGCATTATTTGGTAGTTAATGGTGTGCCTACGCCAGTCCATGAAACCGAATTTGCCAAGGACTCGGTGTTTGGTTACAAATATAGTTACTTGCCTGATTATGTCGCAGAAAAAACTCAGGGGCGAATTCCTGCCGATCAGGTAGAACGATTTTTATTAGGGGATATCCGTGCGGGTACTCGCCTCCGTTTAGCCAGACTCCATAACAATCAATGTGGTGTGGTCGATGCCGAAAATCAGGCTGATCTCAATCAATTTGCCTCGGATGTTTTGGCGATCGCTGCCACAGGTAAGCGCTTTTTATTCCGTAGTGCCGCGAGTTTACTCACTGCCCTTGCTAAGCTACCACCGCAACCCATTCCTGCGGAAGAAATGTCGAAATATATGCGATCGCACAAAGCTGGTGTGGCGATCGTCGGTTCCCATGTCAAAAAGACCACCGAGCAATTGGAAAACCTACTCAAGGCTCCCAATACTGTTCCTGTCGAAATTGATGTGGCGCGTTTATTGAGCGATACGGAATCACAATCGGTAATTCTTAAGCAAGAAGCCTTGGCGCAGGTTGAGCAAGCCCATGCCGCAGGGAAAACCGCCGTAGTCTTTACCAGTCGCCAAGAATTAGCATTTGCCGACATTTCGACTCGACTCGCCTTCGGTCAGTCAGTATCGGCGCTATTGATGGCGATCGTGCAGGAATTGCCCACCGATATTGGCTTTTTGATTAGCAAGGGTGGCATTACCTCCAATGATGTTTTAAGCACAGGCTTAAATCTGCCCACCGCAAGGCTACTCGGTCAAATTTTGGCAGGATGCTCGGTGGTGCGGACTCCCGAAAATCATCCGCGCTTCCCTGATTTACCTGTGGTTTTATTTCCCGGAAATGTAGGTGATGCTAATGCTCTGGCGACGGTTTACACAAGACTGGCTATGGGCATTGAAAACTAATTTCAGAGAGGCTTGCTTTTTAAGCTTTTTTAAAGCAATTTCCGATCAAACAAAACACAAGAAAATTTTTGAAAGTGTTGCAAAGCAACACTTTCAAAAATTTTGTTGATTCGGGTTTAAGCGCAAAGCGCTGTAAAATTAGAAGATTATTCGTAAAAAAGATTTATGGCTTTAAAGGTTGGCGATCGCGCTCCAGAATTTAGCTTGCCCGACACTAACGGCAATATTGTCACCCTCTCCAGTCTCAAAGGCGGCCGCGTAATTTTGTATTTCTATCCTCGCGACAATACCCCTGGATGCACCAAGGAAGCCTGCGGTTTTCGCGATAACTATGCCCAATTTCAAGCAAAAAATACTTTGATTTTTGGTGTCAGTACCGATGATGCCAAATCCCATCAAAAATTCACCCAAAAATTTGATCTGCCATTTCCCTTACTCACCGATGTTGATGGTCAAGTTGCCACAGCCTATGAAAGTTATGGACAGAAAAAATTTATGGGCAAAGAGTATGTTGGTATCTTTCGCAATACCTTTGTGATTGACGCTGAGGGTAATATTGAGAAGGTTTATCTTGGCGTTAAAGCCGAATTACATCCTGCTCAAGTTTTAGCGGAAATTTAAAGCCATTACCCCTAGTTTTGAGGTTTACACATTGGAACCAAGCATAACCAAGCCCATTGTCAAACCTTGGGTAATTCGCGATCGCCGATTTATTTGGGGCGATCGCACTTATATCATGGGCATTTTGAATGTTACGCCCGATAGTTTTAGCGATGGCGGTCAATTTAACTCGCAGGAGGCAGCGCTGCAACAGGTGGTGCAAATGCTGCCCCATATCGACATCCTTGATATAGGCGGCGAGTCCACCCGTCCCAATGCTCAGCCCGTCAGTGCTGCGGAAGAAAGCGATCGCATTTTGCCGATCATCGAAGCCATCCGCGCCGAATATCCGAATTTACCGATTTCCGTAGACACCGTAAAGGCAAGCGTCGCCAAAGCAGCGATCGCCGCAGGCGCAGATATGCTCAACGATGTCTCCGCAGGGCGCTTTGATCTGGATATGTTGCCCTTAGTGGGAAAGCTGCAAGTACCAACTTTTTTAATGCATATGCAGGGAGAGCCGCGCACAATGCAGGAAAATCCCAAATATCGCGATGTCGTGCGGGATGTCAACCAATTTCTCTTGGATGCAATTTCAGTCGCCAAAGCTTGGGGGCTTCCTCAACATTTAATAGCAATTGACCCTGGCATTGGTTTCGGCAAAACTCTGGAACATAATCTTGACCTGATCAGAAATTTAAGTACTTTCAAAGCGATTCCAGCCCCACTTTTAGTGGGCTTATCCCGCAAAAGCTTTATTGGCAAAATCTGCGATCGCCCCGATCCCCGCGATCGCTTATTTGGGACAATTGCCGCCTGTACCGCCTGTATTGCAGGCGGAGCCGATATTTTGCGTGTCCACGATCCTCAGGCGATCGCTGAGTCCTGTCGTGTGAGTGACGCTATTTTTCGCAAGTAAACTATTGCAAAACTGCATAATCTCTATGCATAAGTATCTATATCAAAAATTATGCGTAACAGTCCATCAGGTACAATAGGTTGACAGGATGTAAGCTTTAATACAATCCAATAAAGTTTGTAATCATTTTTAGAGGGCAAGACGTGCCACAGGCTAAGCATTTGTTGATTGGTTCTACCAGATCAGGTAGTGGGAAATCAGCAACAATTTTGGGACTAACATATCACTTGCAAGCCAAAGGTTACAAAATTGGCTACGGCAAACCGATTGGCACTTTTACGACCAAAGAATTACCTGAATCAGCCGAACGTGTTGAGGCTGATGTGGAATTTATTAAGCAAGCGCTAAATTTACCATCATCACTGTTGCGACCCACTCTCCTCAATCTTGATCGTGCTGCTCTCCAGCGTCGTCTATCTGGCGAAGATACATCGGATTACAGTCATAAACTGGAGGAATATAAAAAGATTATTGAAGGCGATCTTGTCCTTTTAGAGGCTCCTGCCAATACAGCAGAAGGAGCCATCTTTGGTTTATCCCTAGAGCAGATGGCAGATCATCTAGAAGCCCCCATCCTATTGGTGATGAGGTTTGGTTCATTGTTGGTTGTTGATCATATCTTGATGGCAAAACGTCGCTTTGGCGATCGCTTATTAGGTGTAGTAATTAATGATATTCCTGAAGATCAATATGAAACGGCGATCGAAATCTTGCATCCCTATCTGGAAAATCAAGGCGTTCCTGTATTTGCCATGATGCCTGAAAACCGCACTTTGCGAAGTGTTAGCGTCTCTGAACTGATCGAACAACTCAATGCAACGATCCTTGGCTGTCCTGAAAATATTGATTTAAGCAAGGTGATGGTCGAGGAGTTGAAAATCGGGGCAATGGATGTTAATTCCGCCCAAAGCTATTTCCGCAAGTCCTATAACAAAGCTGTAATTACAGGTAGTAGCCGCATCGATCTCCAATTTGCAGCGTTAGAAACTTCCACAAATTGCTTGATTCTTACGGGTCGCCCCTTTATTAGCGATGATGTTGCTCATAAAGCAATGGAGTTAGGTGTACCTGTTCTGGCGGTCAGTAAAGACACCCTTAGCACAGTGGGTATTATCGAAGGCTGTCTAGGACAAGTCCGCCTCCATGAAGGCGTGAAGGTAACGAGTATTTGCGACATGATGGCTAAGCACTTCAACTTTACTCGCTTCTTAAAACTCATGCATATTGCTGCTCTTGCTGCTGTGTAGCCCTATAGATTATTTTCCCGCCGAAGGCGGGAAAATAATCCCGTACTAATCCACAAAAAAAAGAGTTGGATAGCAACTCTTTTTTTGTTTTTACATTTCGTTGAGGGTTTTCCAACCAGGACTCCATAGCGATCGCCTTTTTAGCGCCTTAGCATTGAGCCAAAATCTGACTGAATCATCGCAAGCTGCCTTGATTTCGGCAAAAACTAACTCCCCCTCATTCTTCCGATTGACTACAACAAAATGTCGCCAGCCAAAAGTCTCCTGCATAGCCGTCCATTTTGAACCAACTAAATGCGGGAATTTTTGTTTTTTTGCCATAGTCACACTACCCTAATAACGAATAAAAGTGCGCCCAGCGCACTTTTATTGTCTTAATCGACATCATCATCATCATCGTCATCATCGTCATCGTCGATGTAACTAGCATCATCACCAAGCATTAATTCGCTTAACTCTTCAGCTTCATCGTCAAGCTTAAAGTTGGATTCAGTACCTTCTCTGGCAATAAGCCGACCTGTAGATTCTAGCCAGTCCAAAATTGATACTTCTTGCTGGGTGGGGATCAGCGCTGCTGGTTCGTTACGGCGCTGGACGCGCAGGGCAGGATTATTCATATTTTTAATACCTATTTTAATCAACTAAATGAGGTCACGTTGTGATCTCATTTAGTTGTTTTTTATTTGTTTTGATCAATCGAGCAAGGGCGTGTTGCGCCCTTGCTCGATTATTTCCTGTTTAGAAACCTGCGGGTAAACCTAAGCCACCAGTGAGGTCTTCCATTTTCTGTTTCATTGTGCCTGTCGAAAGTTGATAGGCATCCTTGAGGGCGGCGAGTACTAGATCAGATAAAACTTCTGCCCCTTCATTTAATGCTTCAGGAGAGATTTCTACACTTTGAGGTTCTTGGTTGCCACTGAGAGTTACTTTAACTAAGCCGCCGCCTGATTCACCAGTTAGACGCAGTTGATCGAGTTCTTCTTGTAGCTTTTTCGCGCCTTCTTGAATTTGCTGCGCTTTTTGGAAGGCTTCTTTCATCTTGCCTAAACCAAAGCCAAATCCTTTTCCGTCTGACATAGCAGTATCAGTCTTGTTCTAAGTTTTCCTGTACATTATGTCACTAATCGTCACGGTTCGGTAAGTACGGTCATCTAGATATCTGTCCACAGACGTGCATCAACAAATCTAGAAATATGTTTGACATTTGTAGTTGCCACAATCACCTCATATCCTTGCTGTGCTTGTAACAATGCTTGAGCCGCTAAAATCACGTCCCCATCTAATGATTTCGGATCAGCCGTTGCTTGCCCACTTTGCCTCACTTCCGCCCATAACTTTGCTGCATAGAGCATTACAGATGTGGTAATTGGTAAATAAATGATTTCATTTTTTAATCGGTCTAGACGTTGAATTCCCTTCAATTTGTCAGCGCGTATTAACTCACGTCTTAGCTCATAATCCGCAATTTCAGGTACTGCTACTTTATACCCCCTTGGTTCTATCGTACTTAGCCACTTTAAACAATCTTGATTAGTTTTAGGGTTAGTTACCTTGCCTAAAACGCCTGTATCTAATAGGACAATTGGCTTCATGCAGGTATTGGTCGATGGGACAATGTTCCATTATTAAGTGCATCCCGAAGATAATTCCAAGTTTCCTCTTGCTCGTTTGGGTCTTCTATATCTTCTGCTAGCCATTCTTCGGCTAATTTTGCTAAGCCTTGAGATTGATTCTTTAATATTGCTTCATGCTGATTATCTAAACTAAAAATCAAATATTCAAAATAACTATCTAACTCAGCAACAATATCAAAGTTATTGATTAACGGAGGAATAACAGCCTGCATTTGTCTAAATGCGGCAGAAATCAAGCTGTTAGTGCCACCTAATGAGAAATACCTATCTTTCAAAAAATTTAGATCTGGTTGAACTTGGTCTAAAAATGTTTTATCCTCAAGCATCAAAGCGCGATTAATGTAACACAAAGAGATATCACATATATACCGTAAAAATATTTGGGATTTAAAACTAATAGGTATTACTTGATTTAAGTTTACTTGCTGAATTATTACAGTTTTACCATTGACTAGTTCAAGTAAAGCATGGTTAATAATATTATCTTGGTTTTCGGCTAAAACTTTTAAAGAATTTATCCGCAATTCTTTTTTATCAAAAAAATCTTTAAGTCGATTTAGAGACTCTAGCTCTTCAGGACTGAGTATATTGCTGTCGGAATTGTTAGAAGTCTGGGAGATTTTTTCCATTGATTTAACCTCAGACTAGGTTTATTGCAGATGTTTTTATATTACATCACTAACCATTTTGATGGTAGCACAGCCTATTATTATTTCTTGTCGTGAACCTTCGCAATCTAAAACTCATGACTAAAATTATGAGTTTTTTTAAATTTGTAAAAGTCCATGATTGCGCCCCAGATTGCTGATCCCGTTTCAGGATCAACTCCGCGATCGCCACTCCAAAATTCATCAGCACTAACTTCAAAACCCAAAACAACTTGGCGCGATTCATTTAAATATTGAAAACAACATTTAGCATCTTTAGGCATTTCGGCTTTGTAACGACCATTGGTAAAGGAGATATCTAATAAACAACCAGCGATCGCTTCGATGTCATTCATCGTGATTTGATTGAGGCGATCGCGATCGCGTGCAGCGCCAGCCCATACCGCAGGATCTTTAAAGCTCCAATATTTGACTTGAATTTTGCCGTCATTTTCCACGAATTGCAAAATACGCTGACGATAGGGGCGATCGAGGATCAGGGCATTGGCTTGTTCGGCAAATATCGCAACACTGCCTAGAAGATTAAAGGGAATGGGGCGCTGCCACCAGACTAGATTCACAAACCAGACAGGTTGATCTTGCGATTGTTCGCGGTTGCTAAATTCCCCTGCCATCCATGCAGTAAGTTGTAAAAGTTGACTAGAAATGTTCATGCTTTAAATTTAAAATACTAAAAATCCAGTGTATCTCCAAACAAATGAAGGCGGCTCATCGAGCCGTATTCAAATACTCCTAATTAGGCGTGCGTGGCTTTGCCCCATACGCCTAATTATTTTGCTCCTGTCTTTCATAAAAGTCACCAAATATTAATAACCCGCCCGATTAGCTTGTCTATTAGGGTAATTGAGGTTGTAAGGTTAATCAAAGTATTTTTTAAGAGTAGTCGAGGTGTTAATGCTAACAGACAGCGATCGCGTTCAGGTTCTAAGTGAAGCTCTGCCCTATATGCAGCAATTTGCAGGGCGCACCATTGTTGTTAAATATGGCGGAGCCGCCATGAAAGAAGAAAATCTGCGGCAGGACGTGATCCGCGATGTCGTCACCATGTCATTTATGGGGCTACGACCCGTCCTCGTTCATGGCGGGGGACCTGAAATCAACACATGGCTAACCAAGCTCAACATTAAACCTCAGTTTATTGACGGTTTGCGTGTCACCGATGCCGAGACGATGGAAGTTGTAGAAATGGTGCTGGTGGGGCGCGTTAATAAACAAATCGTAGAAATGATTAACCTTGCTGGTGGATCTGGTGTGGGTTTATGTGGCAAAGATGGCAACCTAATTCGTGCGCGTCCTCAGGGTAATGACGCGATCGGCTTTGTAGGCGAAGTCAGTGGCATCAATATCGGTCTACTTTCTACATTGCTGGAAGCAGGACATATTCCCGTTGTGTCTAGTGTCGCCACCGATGAAACAGGTCAGTCCTATAACATCAATGCCGATACTGTTGCAGGTGAACTAGCCGCCGCATTGGGAGCCGAGAAATTGATTTTGCTGACCGATATTGCAGGTATTCTCCACAATTACAAAGACCCTAGTACTCTCTATCGCAGTCTCACAATTCAAAAAGCCAGAGAACTGATGAATAGCAATGTGGTTAGTGGTGGGATGATTCCGAAAGTCCAATGCTGTGTGCGATCGCTGGCTCAAGGCGTAAAGGCTGCCCATATCGTTGATGGTCGCGTCCCTCATTCCCTATTACTAGAGATCTTTACCAACAGTGGTGTTGGCTCAATGATCGTTGCATCAGAAATTGTCCTGTAATTTTCTCTACTCCCTTTCCAGTCAAGAAATATAGCGATCGCCATTCTCGTTAGGACATAAAACCCAAATAGTGAGAGGCGGCGTAGAGCGCCGCCTCTCACTATTTGGGTTTTGATTTGTCGTGCGGCTTTGCCGCACACCGCTATTTCTTGGTTTTATATGTCTATATAAAGAAGTAAGGATAGGCGGCTTTACGCGGGAGCATCTCACTTTGGCGATGAGTAATTATACTTAGCATCAAAAGCGCCTAAAATCGTTGTTTTTAGTATTGGTAATATGCGATAAATAAATGATATTCACAATATTTTCTTTATTGTTTAAGCCTAAAACGTTGAGGTTTCGTTATAAGTATTTATGCTTAGTTCCAAAGTGAGATGCTCCCGCTTTGCGCCGCCTATCCTTACTTTTGATGTTCTACTTATTGGTCTGGAAGATTTAGCTCACAAGCGAAAGCCCCGCACTCTATTCGTTTACAAGAATGAGTGACGGGATGAAAGCGCGGCAATGAAGAGTCCATCCCGTCAGAATAATTTTGACCAACGCTCAAAGCATGAAGAGGGGATGGCGATGAATTGCCAATAGTGCAAGATTCTTGTACTATAAGGACAGACAAACAAATCCTTTCGAGGTTTCCCTGTTGTCCACGGCGGGAGGGCATCCCGTGGTTAAAGCACAGCGAGTTTCCGAAAGCAATAGCTGGAGTAGCTGTGAAGCCCGTATTGTATCCGTTTACAGGATCAATAACGGGAGTTGTCACAATCCGTCCAAACGCAAAAGATGGAATAGAAAAATCGTCTTTATATTCTTGTAAGTATTCAGGTCTGTTCCTAGACGAAGATACTACAGCGCTTTGCGCTCAAATCCAAACAGGAAAAAATTTAAAAGTGTTGCGAAGCAACACTTTTAAATTTTTTCCTGTGGTTCGTTTGATCGAAAATTGCTGTAATGTTGAATAGAAGATAAGGAGATCGGGGCGAACTTGGAGGCTATCACTTGGTAATGATAGCGGTGATGGCACTGGTCAGTTAATGTGGGATGGGTTTTAAAACGTCCATTTCATGACAATGAAAAACGAGGCAAATACGTCGATCACGATTTAACTGACCAGTGCCCAAATTATCGATTGAACATTAAAACTCGATCGCATTTTTATCATTCGTGTTAGTACCAGTGCCAGAAAGATCAAGATAATTAACTTCTATCTGTTTACGGATTTCGGCTTTGCGTTGTCTGGCTTCTTTAATTTTGGCTTGACATTCATAGCCAAAACTAGGATTAGCAATCACATCCATACTTTGATATTTACTGAGCCAATCTTTTTCATGCTTCTCACACATGATGTATTGGATTTTGGCGATCGCCGTTCTCACGACAATTTGCGGGCGCAATAAACCAATGCGCGAGTTTTCATCGAGCCAAAGTAAATGCTGCAATTGTTGAGCGACTTCTTCTTGCTCAGCGCAGAGAATCTGTAATTGTTGAATGAGATGATCAGGATAGGGTTCTTCCGCAGCAAGGGAAGTTTTATTGGCTTGGAGCAGATTGAGAATTGTTTGCCAAAGATAGCGATGATTGGATTGAGTAAATTCAATATTCTCTTCTTCGGCAATCTCTTGATATAAATAGGCGCGATGTTGGGGAAAATGCAGATAGATTTGTAAAAGTTGAGTTTCAGCGATATGTAATGAATTTGTGGTTGTAGTCAGGGACGGAGCAGGTTTATTACTATTCCACCGTGTATTGCGTAACTGGCGGCGCAGGTCTTGCTCTAGACGCAATGCAAGATAGGAATTACCTTGGGATAATTTTTGAGCAGAAGTATGAATGTAATGGGTACGAAAGAAGGAATCGACAGGTAAATTATTTAATAATTGCGCGATCGCTTGACTACTTTTTTGAAAGCGATCGGCTTGATTTAAATCCTGCCCTGTGAGGATTTGATCGATCTGCCAATCAAGAAATAAAGGTGCATTGGTGAGCAAATCTCGATAAGCCTCAGCGCTATGTTGCTTGAGATATTCATCGGCATCTTTGCCATCGGGTATCGTTAGAACTCGTAATTGCACGGTTCCATTAAAAACTAATTCCTTAAAACCCGCGATCGCCTTTTCTGCCGCCGTAATTCCTGCCTTATCCGCATCGAAATTTAAAATTACATTTTTGGATTCCGTATAGCGCAATAACTGCTTCATTTGGTCAGCATTGAGAGCTACACCCATTGTGGCGATCGCCTGTTCAATTCCCGCTTGATGCAAGGCGATCGCATCAAAATAGCCCTCCACCACAATCGCTTGATCGGACTTGGATATTGCATCTCGCGCCTTATCCATGCCAAATAAAACCGTACCCTTGCTAAACAGTTCCGTTTCAGGAGAATTTAAATATTTTGGTTCTTCATCACCCAGCGATCGCCCACCAAAGGCAATTATCCGACCGCGAGTATCGTGAATCGGAATCATCAGGCGATCGCGAAAGCGATCATAAAATCCATTCCCAGTTTTGCGCGGAACGATTAAACCTGCTTCTTCTACTAACTTCATTGGCATCTGCTTTTGCTGCACCAAATATCCCATCAAGGTTTCCCAGCCTGCGGGGGCATAACCCAGTTGAAATTTCTGGATCGTATCTTTGCTCATTTTTCGCTTTTCGATCAGATACGCCAGAGCGTCACGACCTTGGGGCGCATAGAGGGCGTGCTGATAAAAACTGGTGGTCAAAGCCATCACTTCATAGAGGCGATCGCGATGGGAAATTTGGCGTTGAATCTCCTTAGTTTTTTCGGGATCGGCGGTTTTAACAGGAACGTTGTAACGTTTCGCCAAATCCAAAACTACATCAGAAAAAGATCGCTTATCGATCTCCATCAAAAACTTGACTGCGCCACCTGCTGCCCCGCAGTTAAAGCAGTGGTACATCTGCCGTGATGGATTTACCGTTAAAGCAGTGGCATTTGTCCCGTTGTGAAAAGGACATGCTCCCCGAAAATTTGCCCCACTTTTGCGTAGCACGACACGCTCAGACACAATATCTACAATGTCTGTTTTTTCATTTACCTGATTTATCGTATCGTCGTGAATTTTAAATGACACAGACATAATCGCGATCGCCTATGTGAAAACCGCAACGTTGGATGATTGTTCCCTCGCCGAAGGCGAGGGAACAATCATCTGTATTTAGAAGTTATATGTACGATTTTATCTCACTTGCGATGGATAAAAGTATTGCTGTGCAATACTTTTATAATTTTTGCTGATGGGCTAAACCGATCGCCTGTTGAATATTATCTAAGCCATTGGCTTCTAGCTTAGCGACTAAGCCTTGCAAAATCTGTTTAACAACTAAAGGCCCTTCATAAATTAAGCCAGTGTAAACCTGCACGATCGCCGCACCCGCCGTAATCTTCTGCCAAGCATCCTCTGCGTTAAAAATGCCGCCCACACCAATAATCGGTAAGCTGCCATTAGTGGTTTTCCAAATTAGGTTAATAACAGCTAAGGAGCGATCGCGTAGCGGCTGACCACTGATGCCACCAGCTTCCTCGGTGACTGGCTTACCCGTGATCGATAAATGCGTAGTCGTCAGATTTTGGCGAGAAATCGTCGTATTTGTGGCGATGATCCCTGCGACACCATAGGCTTGACTAGCTTTAATTACTTCGATAATGTCCGTATCATTGAGATCAGGGGCAATTTTCACCAAAATTGGTTTATTGGCGCTATTAATCGGTTGCAACTCGGCAAGAATCCCGCATAACTGCTCTGTGGCTTGTAAATCGCGTAAATTGGGCGTATTCGGTGAACTGACATTGACTACAAAATAATCGCCAAAATCGTAGAGCGATCGCAGGCTTTCGGCATAGTCAAATTTTGCATCAGCGAGTTCAGTAATTTTAGATTTGCCGAGATTAATGCCGAGGGGAATCCTGAGCTTGTGACTCGCTAAATAATTTTGGAGATCGATCGCAGTGGCGGCTGCACCACGATTGTTAAAGCCCATGCGATTAAGTACGGCGCGATCGCTCGGTAAGCGAAATGCTCGTGGCTTGGGGTTGCCCGACTGCCCCTTTGCCGTAATTGTCCCTACTTCCGCAAAGCCAAAGCCAAAATTTTCCCATGCGCCGATCGCTTCCGCATTTTTATCAAAACCTGCCGCCAAGCCCACAGGATTATCAAATTTTAAGTTCCATAGGGTTTGCGAGAGCCTTGTATCGCTATAGTAACAAGTAGCCTTGGCGATCGCTTGCAATACCGATGAGTTACTAATTTGCCGACAAGAGGCGATCGCTAAATGATGGGCAACTTCAGGATCGAGGGAAAACAGGAGGGGACGCATCCCATATTGATAAGCAAGGTTTAGCATAGATTATAGGTTTCATAACAAGTATGTCTTGCAAAGCAAGCCATACTAGAGTTCACAATTAAGTTTCACAATCAAGAGTACATTTTCCTATGGTATGGCAACTACTGACAGCGCCCTTTGAGGGACTGCTCTGGATTGCAGAGCAAATTGAAGAGCGGGCGACTACAGAATTGGAAAAAACTGAAAATCTCCAAAAGCGCCTCACTACTTTACAACTACGCCTCGATCTTGGTGATATTAGCGAGGAAGATTTTGTGGTACAGGAACAAGAAATTTTAGAGGCAATGCAAGCAGAAATGGATGAACAGGAGCAATAAAAAATGCGTGGTATTTTTTATTGTTTTAGGACTTATGCAAAAGAACGCACCGTAAGGGCAATTCATGAATTGCCCTTACGGTGCAATGCAGGTTTCAAGTCATTTTGCGTAAGTCCTATGTTTAACTAAATTTATTTATCAAAAAAAGTAATGGAAGTCAGTGAACTAATTAACAGCTATCATGCAGGTCGGCGCAACTTTGCAGGAGTAAATCTTAGCAAAACCGATATGAATGGAATTGATCTAAGCCATGCCGATCTTAATGGAGCAAATCTTAGTCAATCCAGTCTCTACGGGGCAAATCTTAGTAATGCAAAACTCAATGGTGCGGATCTGAATGGGGCAAAGCTCTATCGAGCTAATCTCATTAGCGCGAATTTTAGTGGCGCAGACTTAGGAGAAGCCGATTTGAGTGAAGCCAACCTTAGTGATGCTAAGTTATACGGAGTGAATTTGTATGGAGCAATTTTGAGTAAGGCAAAATTACCTCGTGCTAAATTAACGGGCGCAAATATGGGTAAAACCAAACTAAATCGTGCTGATCTGAGTGAAGCTGTGCTTAGGGATGCGCAATTGTTTGGCGCAAACTTAAGTGATGGAATTTTGCAACGAGCCGATCTCAGTCGCGCTAGTCTCAATGGTGCAAATCTGAATAGGGCGATGCTATCGGAAGTTGATTTAACCTTTGCAAGTTTATATGGGGCAAGTCTTTGTGATGCAGATTTGAGTGAATCTGATTTAACGAGTGCAAATTTGCAAGGTTCTGATCTTACTCGCGTGAATTTTTTTAAAGCGAACTTAAGTAAATCTAAACTAGCGGATGCTGTCATCGATGGAATGCAAACACAAGAAGCAAATTTAACGGGCATTATCTGGAATTAACATCAATTATGAATACAACGTTTTGCGCTTAACTAAACCTCAGATAAATTTTGGGAAGCGGCGCGGAGCGCCGCTTCCCAAAATTTATCTGTACTACTCAAAGCCTTAATGGGCTGTAACTTATGAATAACTGGCAAAACATTCTTCTCTTTATCCAATCATTAACTAAATATGTTGGCGATCGCTTGCTGGCGGATTTTGAGCAGGCAAGGGTGGCGATCGCGAAGGATGATGGTAGTCTGGTGACGCAAAGCGATCGCTGGGCGGATGCTTATATTAAGGAAGCCTTAGAAAAAGAATTTCCTGATTTTGGCGTATTAACGGAAGAGTCAACCCAAGTTCTCCCCGATCGCGAATGGGCTTGGGTTGTCGATCCCCTCGATGGCACAACTAATTTCGCACGCGGGATTCCTATTTGGGGAATTTCCTTGGGACTATTGCATCATGGTACGCCTGTGTTTGGTTACGTTGCTATACCACCTTTGCGTCAAAATATCTATGGTTGGTCAGATGAGCATGGGGCAGCCGCTTTTTTAAATGATCAACCAATCCATTTATCCGAAGTTTCACCCGATCCTGATGCTCTCGCTAATTACTTCTTTAGTGCCTGTTCCCGCAGCCTCGAAAAAATGGGGCGTTCTAAGTTCCCTTTTAAATTGCGGATGTTGGGCGTGGCAAGTTATAACCTTTTGACCGTCGCGATCGGCTCGACCTTTGGCGCAGTGGAAGCCACTCCCAAAATTTGGGACATTGCGGCGGTTTGGGTAATTCTGAAAGCGATCGGCGCGATCTGGGTTCCCTTAGAAGATTCTCCAAATATCTTTCCCTTAGCAATGGGCAAAGATTACAGTAGGCGCGATTTCCCAACCTTGGTAGTTAGTCATGCGGAACTACTGCCTATGGCAAAGGAAATAGCAAAACCATTTCTTCAGTAAGTTACAGCCTGTTGAGGCTTTGAGTAGTACAAAAAAGTTTTTAAAAGCGGCGCATCGCGCCGCTTTTAAAAACTTTTTTGGGTTTTAAGTGAGCGCAAAGCTCAGAAACACATGGGTTTGGTGCGATTTGCGGCTACCCAACCTGCGATCGGTTCAGAAATTTGTAACCATCCCTGCTTTTCCCCCTTAACCGTAATTTGAGTTCCATTATCGAGAGTCCCCACGATCGCATAATCAACTCCCGCACCTGTTCGCACATTAATTGGTGGATTCGGATCAGAAATCAAGCGCTTATTGTAATCGCATAGAGAATTACTGGTTGTGGATGGATTTCCATTTTGAGCCATCTTGACTTGAAAACTGCTAATTAACATAACATTCTGCATTTCAATGGAAGTTAGCAGATTCTCAGGAAATTGCTCGGAAGGATACCTTGGTTGATACCAAGGCTGGCGCATAAAATAGGCTTGCAGTTCAGGATCTTGGAAACGGCGACCATAGCGAGCAAATACTTCATTACGCATGATGTCTAGCTCTAGCGCACTCTTACCAACTAAATCACTATTAGCGATCGCTCGTTCCGATAAAAATAAATATTTAGGACTTGGTGAAACCGAATTGATATTGATATCACTATTTACATCAGTTTTGAGAATAGGGAAAGGACGCAGAAATATTAATCCACCAATTACCGCAATCACGGATACCAAGGCGATCGCCCTAATCCCTAACCAGTTCCATTCTTTATGTTTGAGATGCAAATAATCTCTTGGTGCTGTGGGATTCTCTTCCAACCTAGCAATGGCAGTTAATTCTTGAGTATTTGCTGCAAAATCAGTTTGGGAATTAGATTGATTATAGTTCTGTAAAATAGTCGGCGCGATCGGTAGCGCTAACTGACGGACATCGACTAAGGCTTCTTCCGCAGACTGGTAGCGATCGCGAAAGTCATACTTCACTAACTTGTTAATCACCCCCGCAAAAGCATCACTAACATTAGTTCGATATTTGTAACTAGCAGCATCGGGAGATTGTCGCCATGCTAGTTCACCCGTTTCCAGATCTTCTCCTAAAACGCTAGGCGGAACTCCCGTCAAGCCTTGAATGGCGATCGCGCCCACCGCATAAAGATCGCTACAGGGGCGAGGTTTACCGATCGCCTGTTCGTTGGGCATATAACCATCTGTCCCAATTGCCACTGTGGAAGCGATCGCCGCCCTTGTCTCTAGCTGCTTGACCGCGCCAAAATCAATCAGTACTAAATTTTTATCAGAGCGTCGTCGCATCAGGTTAGCAGGTTTAATATCGCGATGGATGGCTCCCTGCTGATGCACAAAAGCCAGAATTTCCAGTACATCTAGCAAAAAAATGGTCGCCTGTGATTCATCCATCCGCCCCACAGGATAGCCATCCTCGTCCCTTGCTGTAGAAATCAATTCATTAGTGAGATCATCGCCCTCAATGAACTCTTGAACTAAATAGAATTCATGGGCTTCTTGAAAATGGGCAAACAGACGAGGAATGCGATCGTGATTGCCTAACTTATGTAAAACTCGCGCCTCCGCTTCAAAAAGACGACCAGCAATTTTCCATATATTCTGATCATCAGTCGCAGGTTTTAACCGTTTGACCACACATTTAGGATGATCGGGCAGTTGTAAGTCTTTTGCTAAAAATGTTTGCCCAAAACCTCCACTACCAAGGCTCTGGAGGATTTGATATCGCTGACTAATTACAGTGCCAATCATGCAGTTTTTGTCTAATGACAATCTTTTATTAATTAAAAATGCTTCGGAGAGATGAAACATAGCATAGCAAGCTCTGGATATCCAAACATCATGAATTTCTTTGTTGAATAATATTTCAGCAGCTTAGGGACTTGCGACTTAATAAAGTACCAAATATAAAACCAGAATCGGTGGGGCGGCAAAGCCGCCTCACCGATTCTGGAAAATCTGGATTGGTATTTTATTTTCTCGCAAGTCCCTTAGCTGTATCTTTCAACGGATATACCTTGCATCAAGGGGAGGTCGATCGCGTTTTTCGCGGTTGGGCTGAGCAGATTTTAAGTTTTTGCGATCGCCATAGGGGACAGTATCAGGATCTTCATATTCCTCCTCCTCATACTCATCTTCCCAATCATCGGTTTCATCTTCCCAATCATCTTCATATTCTTCGTCGTCATATCCTTGTTCATCATCTCCAAATTCTGGAACTGGCTTTGGTTGAGATTTGGGAGGACTGGGAGATTGATAATTGCTGGTGAAATTGTTTGGTTCTGACGGTTGCTTTACTTCTTTTTTAACTTCCCGATTAGATTCAGGAGATTGAGAGTCAGCCGCCGCGATCGCCCGACGAATAGCGGTGTTTTGCTGATAAGAAGCGATCGCATTCATTACAAATGCAATTAAACCACCAATCACAAAGGCAACTAACATCGCGATGCTTAGAGGAATTGGTAATGTCTTCTGACCTAAGAAAAAAACCTGTACTAGAGGTTGTAAATTTTGGACAAAGATCGCCGCAAAGATGATGATCACAGTTCCTAAAATTAAAAACTGCGCGATCGGTAAGGCTCCTGAAGAATTTTTTCTGGTTGGTGATTTGGGAAAGGGCGATCGCGTCATGGTTATTGCTCTCCTTCAGGAATTATTGCAGGGGTTCTACCTTGCCAGCGCTGGATCAGATCCGCGTCGATATCTAATTGATCGAGCGCTCTAGCAATCACAAAATCCACCAAATCCTCGATGGTTTGGGGATGGTGATACCAAGCAGGAATGGCGGGGACAATCCTTGCCCCTGCCTCGGCTAAGGTGGTGAGATTTCGCAGATGGATCAAGCTTAAGGGGGTTTCACGCGGCACAATTACTAAACGCCGTCCCTCCTTTAGATGCACATCCGCCGCCCGTTCTAGCAAATCGGAACTTAAACCGTGGGCTATTTTAGCAACGGTTGCCATGCTACAAGGAATGACCAACATTCCTAATGTCCGAAATGACCCACTGGCGATCGTTGCGCCCACATCTGACCATTGATGACAAACCAGTTTACCGCCGACCGTTTCACTTTGATCGCGCCAAAACTGTTCCTGCGATCGCAAATTACTCGGCATCGCCACATTATTTTCCGACTGCCAAACCATCATCGCCGCCTTAGAAGCCACCAGATCGACATTGTAATGATTATTTAGTAAAAATTTGAGCGATCGCACAGCATAAATCATGCCTGATGCTCCCGATACCCCTAACACAATCGCCCGTTGATTTTGCATTTAATTTTGCATTTAATAATCTAGATTAAGCACAGTAGCTCAATCATAGCGCTGTTTGCTAAGCTTAAAGTAGTAGCCGACGATAATCTACTCTTCGCAAACACAAGGCGATCCATCAAGAGGTAAATATGTTAGTTGGCAGAACATTACGAAATCGCTACAACATTCTCCAAGTTCTTGGTAGTGGAGGATTTGGAGATACTTATTTGGCGCAAGATATCGATTTACCTAGCCATCCTAAGTGTGTGGTTAAGCAACTCAAGCCCAAGGATACTAGCCCTCAAGTCTTACCGATCGCCAAAAGTTTATTTGAGCGCGAGGCCGAATATCTTTACAAGCTAGGAAATTCCCATCCCCAAATTCCGAAGCTATTTGCTCACTTTGAAGAAAATGGTGAATTCTTTTTAGTCGAAGAATTTGTGGATGGATATAGCTTGGCGGAAGAGGTTCGGATCGGACAGCAGCTATCAGAAACTACCACGATCAATCTGTTGATCGAAATTTTAGAAGTTTTAGCATTTGTGCATCAACAGAATGTAATCCATCGCGATATTAAGTTAGCTAATTTGATGCGCCGTCGCAGCGATCGCAAAATTATATTGATTGACTTTGGCGCAGTTAAAGATGTCGGCGCATTAGGCACTGACTCACAGGGAAATACGAGCGTCACTGTCAGCATTGGCTCCCCCGGATATATGCCTAGTGAACAGGCAAGGGGTAAACCGCGCTTGAGTAGTGATGTCTATGCGGTGGGCATGATTGGGATTCAAGCACTGACAGGGATTGCCCCCGACAGCTTGCAAGAAGATGCGACTACGGGCGAAGTTTTGTGGCGCGATCGCGTACAGGTTAGTCACGCTTTTGCGGAAATATTACAAAAGATGGTGTTTTCCCACTTTAGTCAGCGCTATGAGTCCGCGATCGAGGCTTTGCAGGTGATGCAATCTCTTTCCGCCACCAATATTAATAATACTAATAATATCTATAGTGCAAATATTGCTAATGCTCCTGCGGTAAATGTTGCACCAACCGAAGCGATCGCCCCATCAGGGGCAACAGTCCCTGTGCCTACACCCACCACTCCTCAAACTCCTCACACCCTTGCCCATCCTACAATTTCCGCACCTAATCAATCTTCCATCAATCTCCAGCCCATTTTATGGATCGCCCTTATATTATTAACTTCAGTTTCGGCAGCGATCGCCACGGCTTTACTATTACCAAAATTAACCAATCCCTTAGTGGATAACAACAATCTCAATAATTCTCCTAAGCCTGAAACAACAACATCTCCTTCGCCTTCCCCCACAACTACGCCAACTCCCACCCAATCTCCCACC